>Ga0207797_1000622_pt1 | contig 27078 bp, 27 predicted proteins | sample PRCRCaboRojoPR_6_FD_187275 | JGI IMG/M metagenome (GOLD analysis project Ga0207797, IMG submission 187275) | Marine sediment microbial community from Cabo Rojo, Puerto Rico - PR CR 10% Liquid 1 (SPAdes) | ecosystem: Environmental > Aquatic > Marine > Coastal > Sediment | place: Cabo Rojo, Puerto... | reverse complement strand
ACGATCTTGCCGCCGTCGCCGCGGTCGACGAAGTGCTTGCCGACGTGCTTCGCACAGAGCCACACCCCCTTCAGGTTCGTGTCGAGCATCTCGTCCCACGTCGCCTCGTCCATCTCCACGAGGTCGCCGAAGTGGGCGATGCCGGCGTTGTTGGCGAGGATATCGATCCGGCCGAACTCGTCGACGGCCCGCTCGACGGCCGCCTCCACGTCGCCTTCGTCGCGAACGTCCATCTCGATGGCGAGCGCCTCCTGTCCCTCGTCTTCGACGAGGCTTGCGGTCTCCTCGAGCTCGTCGCTCGTCCCGAGGTCGTAGAGGACCGTGTCCATGTTCCGACTGATGTCGGTGACGACGACGTCGGCGCCGTGTTTCGCGTAGTGCTGTGCGTGCGAGCGTCCCTGTCCGCGGGCCGCGCCCGTGACGAACGCCACCTTGCCGCTGAAGTCGTACTCTGGCATCGTCCTGTCCCTCTGGTTACTTCGCGAGGAATCCGGCGTCGACCGGGAGGTAGATGCCGGTGACGTAGCGTGCGGCGTCGCTGGAGAGCCACATGTACGCCTCGCTGATCTCCTTGGCTTCGATCATCCCGCCGTCGCCGAAGACGTTCCACGGCCCGGTCATCGCGCCCATCTCGTCGAGGGCCTCCTCGCCGTAGGCTTCGGTCATCCCCGAGATCATCGGCGTCTGGATACCGGTCGGTCCGATGCAGTTGACGTTGACGTCGTACTCGGCGAGTTCGAGCGCCAGCGTCTTCGTCAGTCCGACGACGCCGTGCTTGGCCGAGACGTAGTGAGCGTTGCCCGGGATGCCGATCTTGCCGGCGGTCGAGGAGGTGGAGACGATCTTGCCGCCGTCGCCCCGGTCGACGAAGTGCTTGCCGACGTGCTTCGAGCACAGCCACACCCCTTTGAGGTTCGTGTCGATCATCTCGTCCCACATCGCCTCGTCCATCTCCACGGCGTCGGCGATCGATTCGATGCCGGCGTTGTTGGCGAGGACGTCGATCTTGCCCATCTCGTCGACGGCCTGCTCGACGGCGGCTTCGACCTGTGTCTCGTCGCGGACGTCCATCTCGATGGCGAGCGCCTCCTGTCCCTCGTCCTCGACGAGACTCGCGGTCTCCTCGAGTTCGTCGCTCGTCCCGAGATCGTACGGAACGGAGTCGACGTTGTGGCCGATGTCGGTGACGACGACGTCGGCGCCGTGTCTGGCGTAGTGCTGTGCGTGCGAGCGTCCCTGTCCGTGCGCGGCTCCGGTGACGAACGCCACCTTGCCGCTGAAGTCGTATTCTACCATCGTCGTGTTGTCTCGTCTCGTGTTCGGTCGTCTCGTCGTCTCACTTCGAGGTGAACCCCGCGTCGACGGGGAGCGTGATGCCGGTGACGTAGCGGGCGGCGTCGCTGGAGAGCCACATGTACGCCTCCGTGATGTCCTGTGCGTCCTCCATGCCGCCCTCGGGGAAGACGTTGAACGGCCCGCCGAGGTCCTCGGACTGGCTGAGCACCTCCTCGCCGTAGGCCTCGATCATGCCGCTGACCATCGGGGTGTCTATCGCGCCGGGGGCGACCGCGTTGACGTTGACGTCGTACTCGGCGAGTTCGAGCGCCAGCGTCTTGGTCAGCCCGCGGACGCCCCACTTCGAGGCGACGTAGTGGGCGTTCCCCAGCGGGATGCCCGTCATCCCCGACACCGAGGCGGTGTTGACGATCTTGCCGCCGTCGCCCCGGTCGACGAAGTGCTTGCCGACGTGTTTCGCACAGAGCCACACCCCCTTCAGGTTCGTGTCGAGGAGTTCGTCCCACATCTGCTCGTCTAACTGCACCGCCTCCGCGACCGACTCGATGCCGGCGTTGTTGGCGAGGACGTCGATCTTGCCGAACTCCGCTAGCGCGGCGTCGACGGCCGCTTTCACCTCGTCCTCGTCGGAGACGTCCGCTGTCACCGTCAGCGCCTCCTGTCCGTGCTCCCGGACCGCCTGGGCGGTCGCTTCGAGTTCGTCGTCGGTCCCGAGGTCGTAGGGGACGGTCTCCTTGTTCTCGCCGATGTCGAGCGCGACGACGTCCGCGCCGTGGCGCGCGTACTCGACGGCGTGCGATTCGCCCTGTCCGTGTGCGGCCCCGGTGACGAACGCCACCTTGCCGCTGAAGTCGTACTCCGGCATGGTGGTCACTTGGCGGTCATGCCCGCGTCGACGGGGAGCGCGATCCCGGTGACGTAGCGGGCGGCGTCGCTGGAGAGCCACATGTACGCCTCCGAGATGTCGGCCTCCTCGACCATGTCGACGCCCTCGAAGACGCTCCAGGGGCCGCTGAACGAGCCCATCTCGTCCATCATCTCCTCGCCGTACGCCTCGGTGAAGCCCGCGATCATCTCGGTGCCGACGCCGGTCGGGCAGACGGCGTTGACGTTGACGTCGTACTCGGCGAGTTCCAGCGCCAGCGTCTTGGTCAAGCCGATCACGCCGTGTTTCGTCGCGACGTAGTGACCCGCGAAGGGACTCGCGATCAAGCCCGCGGCCGAGGAGGTGTTGACGATCTTGCCGCCGTCGCCGCGGTCGACGAAGTGTTTGCCGACGTGTTTCGCACAGAGCCACACCCCCTTCAGGTTCGTGTCGATCATGTCGTCCCACTGCTGTTCGGGCATTTCGGTCAGTTCGGCGGCGTTGAAGATGCCTGCGTTGTTGGCGAGGACGTCGATCTTGCCCATCTCGTCGATGGCTTGCTCGACGGCGGCCTCGACTTCGTCCTCGTTGCGTACGTCCATCTCGATGGCGAGCGCCTCCTGGCCGGCGTCCTCGATCATGCTCACCGTCTCGTCGAGTTCCTCGCGCTTCCCGAGTCCATAGGGATTCGTATCGATGTCCTCACAGATGTCGGTGACGACGACGTCCGCGCCGTTCTCGGCGTACATGACTGCGTGACTCCGCCCCTGTCCACGTGCCGCGCCCGTGACGAACGCGACCTTGTCGCTGAAGTCGTACTCTGGCATGGGTAGTGCTGGGCCGAGCGTTCGCGACGTCGGCGACCCCGGTGTCGACCGACAGTTCTTGACACTCGTTCCCAAGAGTCACGGTTCACCAGCTATCGATATAAGATTACTGCTAGTTTTTGATTACAAATTCTCGATGCGCGGAGCCGAACCGATGATTAGTGGACAGATCGTGGTCGCCCCCGGTACCGCGAGGCGTCGCTGTCCGGCCGATCAGTCCGTCAGCCCGCGCTCTTTGCGTTCGGCGTGGAACGCCTCCATCGGGTCTTTCTCGTCTTCCTCGAACGGGAGGCGCTTCAACCGGTGTTCGAGACACATCCGCGTGACCCGCCGGACCGTACGCGGGGTCACCTCGGACTCGTCTTCGAGTGCGGCGAGCGTCCGCGCCGCCCGCCGGAGCGTGATGTCGCCCCGGTGGCCGTCCACCTCGAGTCGTACGTTCGTGCCGGCGATGAGCCGCGCTATCTCGTCGGAGAGCGTCACCGCGTCGAGGCGCTCGCGGGCGCTGGCGATGGACTCGCGGAGTCGCCGCTGGTCGTCCAGATACTGCTCTCGGAACGCGAGCGGGTCCTCGTCGAACGCGGCCCGCCGGCGACTGATCTCGACGCGGTCGTCGACCTCGTCGACCCCCTCGACGTCGACGACGACGCCGAACCGGTCGAGCAACTGGGGTCTGAGGTCGCCCTCTTCGGGGTTCATGGTGCCGACGAGGATGAACTCGGCGGGGTGGCGCACGGAGACGCCCTCGCGCTCGACGACGTTCTCGCCCATGGCGGCGGCGTCCAGCAGGACGTCGACGAGGTGGTCGTCGAGCAGGTTCACCTCGTCGACGTACAGGACGTTCCGGTTTGCCTCCGCGAGGATGCCCGACTCGAACCGGCGCTCGCCCTCCTGGACGGCGGCCTCGAGGTGGATGGTACCCACCAGCCGGTCCTCGGAGGCGTTGAGCGGGAGGTCGACGACGCGCATGGGACGGCGCTCGGTGGGCAACGCCTCGCCGGCGGCGTGCCGGGCCGTGCACTCCTCGCACATCCGGTCGGGGTCGTCCGGCGGACAGCCGTACGGGCAGTCCGCGACGGACTCGTGTTCGGGCAGCAGATCCGCGAGCGCGCGGACGGCGGTCGACTTCGCGGTGCCGCGCTCGCCCCGCAGCAACACGCCCCTGACGTCGGGATTGACCGCGGCGAGCAGGAGCCCTCGCTTCATCGCCCGCTGGTCTACGATGGCCGTGAACGGGTAGGTCCCTACCATGCCAACATCTCACGTGCACCATAGGCGGACACCCTACAAATGCCCATCGCCGCTCTGCACCCCGATGGGCCGACCGTCGACCGCGCGCCCGTGACGAGTCGAGCACGCCCGGTCGCCGTCGTTCGCTGGCGAACGCCCGGTCGACTGCACCCGTGTCGCGGCCGAGCGGCGTGGGCGGAGGTCGTCGCGAACCGGACGACCTGTAGTGAGAGCGACAGTTCGTCCGGGGCGTTACAATTTTACCCTGTCCGACCTTCCGATACGGCAACTGACCCCTTGTGGAACAATGACAGACATGCTCTTCACACCGAAACGGATCGGATCGGTAACGATCCCGAATCGAACCGTCTTTCTCGCCCACGAGACGGGGTTCGCCGAGGGCGGACTCCCGACCGAGCGGGACGCGGCGTACTACGAGGCGCGGGCGCGCGGCGGCGTCGGCCTGATCGTCGGCCCCTCCAGCATGCTCGTCCACCCGAGCGCCTCGAACCCGATGTACGCCTCCGGCTACGACCCCGAGGTCGTCCCGCGACTCGAGATGATCGCCGACGCCTGTCACGAACACGGCACCAAGGTGTTCGCACAGCTCCAGCACACCGGCGGCGAGGACTCGGGCGAGTACGGGATGCGCGAGACCTGGGCCCCCTCGGCCGTCCCCTCGGAGTACGGCTACGAGATGCCAAAGCGGATGGAGACGGAGGACATCGAGGAGCTCAAACTCGGCTACGCCAAGACCGCCGAACACGTGAAGCGGGGCGGCCTCGACGGGATCGAACTGAAGGCCGGCCACGACGGCGTCCTCCGGCAGTTCATCTCGCCGAAGTACAACCGGCGGACGGACAAGTACGGCGGCTCGCTCGAGAACCGCGTGCGACTGGTCAACGAGGTCGTCGAGGCGATCCGCGACCGGGTCGGCGAGTCGTTCCCGGTCGGCATCCGCCTGACGCTCGACGAGATGGAGGAGGGCGGTTACGACTACGACTACGCCGTCGAGGTGATCCGACGCCTCCACCCCTCGCTCGATTTCATCGACTCGGACATCGCCACCATCTCGAAGCTCCACATCACCGACGCGCCGATGCACGCGCCGCTGGGCTACACCCAGGAGTACTACGGGAGCGCGCGCGAACTCGTCGACGTCCCCGTGATCGCCGCCGGCCGGATCAACGACCTCGGGAAGGCGAACGACATCTTAGAGGAGGGCCGGGCGGACTTCATCGGGATGTGCCGACAGCTCATCTGCGACGCCGACACGGTACGCAAGGTGCGTCGCGGCGAGGACAACGAGGTGACCCACTGCATCGCGTGCAACCAGAACTGCCTCGGCGGCATCCACACGAACGGTCACGTCGGGTGCATCCAGACGCCGCGGTCGGGTCGGGAGACGAAGATTCCGCACCTCGAGGACGTCGAGGACCCCGAGGCGACCCACCGCTGTCTCGTCGTCGGCGGCGGGCCGGCCGGCCTCTCGTTTGCGGTCACCGCGGCCGACCTCGGCCACGACGTGACGATCCGCGAGCGGGAGGACCGCCTCGGCGGCCAGTCGAACATCGCGACGGAGGTCGAGTCGCGCCGGGAGTTCGGCGACGCGGTCCGCAACCTCCTGAACCAGCTCGGCGAGCGCGACGTGACCGTCGAGACCGGCACGGAGGTCACCGCCGAGGGCGTCGACGGCGAGGACTGGGACCACGTCGTGGTCGCGACGGGTGCGCGCGAGCGCGACCCCGACCTCGGCGGCCCGGACGTTCACCGGTCGTGGGACGTGCTCCGGGACGAGGACGTCGGGGACCGGGTGCTCGTCGAGGACAACAACAAGCACGCCGCGGGCGTCGGACTCGCGGAGCAACTCGCGGTCGACGGCCACGACGTCACCTTCGTGACGACCTCCTACCACCCGGGCGACCGCCTCGAGGGCACGAACGTCCCGCCTTTCCTCGAGACGCTCTACGAGCACGGCGTCGACGTCGTCGAACACACGACGATCATCGGCTTCGAGGACGGCGTCGCACAGGCGATGAACGTCTACTCCCAGGAGATCGCGGAGATCGAGGTCGACTCGCTCGTGGTCGCAGAGCGCCGCGAGGCCCGCACCGGACTGGCGGCCGACCTCGAGGAGCGACTCGGCGGCGAGCGCGTCCACGAGATCGGCGACTGCGTCGCCCCGCGGCTCATCGACAAGGCGATCTACGACGGCGAGACGCTCGCGAGGGGGCTCTGAGATGGCGGCCGCCGAGACGACCGGCGAACTCTGGGTGATCCCCGGGGAGGAGCCGTCGGTCACGGTCGAGGGTCGCCGCCTCGCCGAGGCCCTCGCGTCCGAGTCCGAGACGCGACCGCGGGTCGTGGCGCTCGGTTTCGACGGCGTCGAGACCGACGCCGACCCCGCGGCGGGTGCGCCGGACGAGGCGCTCGCGCTCTCGCGCTCGGAGGGCGCGTTTCGGCGCGGTGCGGCCGGCGTCGCCGCCCGCGCGGCGGCGGTGCGCGCACTCGCGGACGTGCGGGGGACGCCGTGGGCGACGCTGTTGCCGGGGACCGCCGACAGCGACGACCTCGCCGCGGCGATCGCCCGGCGGTTCCGGAGCGGGTGCGTGACCGACTGCCTGCCGCGGATCCGGACCGGCGAACTGCTCGCCGGGCGCGCCGTCTACGGCGGTCGGGCGTACGCCGAGTTCTCCTTCGAGGGCGGCCCGCCCGCGCTCACGGTTCACACCGACGTACTCTCGGCTCCGGACGGCGAGGGGACCGACTCGGTGTCCCGGACGACCCAGACCGTCGACGTGCCGACCGAGGCCGACTCGGCGGGGATCAGACACGTCGAGACGCTCGCGGTGCCCGAGAGCGACCTCTCTCTCGCGCGCCGCATCGTCGCCGGCGGCTACGGCCTCGGCGACCCCGACGGCTTCGAGGTCGTCGAGACGCTGGCCGACGCGCTGGGGGCCGCCCTCGGCGCGTCCCGCCCACCGGCCGACGAGGGGTGGGTCCCCTACGACCGCCAGATCGGCGTCACGGGCAAGGAGATCGACGCCGAACTCTACGTCCCGATCGCCATCTCCGGCGACCCGTACCACATGCGTTCGGTGAACGCCGACCACCTGATTCCGATCAACGCTGACCGCGACGCGCGCATCTTCAACGTGGCCGACCTCGGTGTCGTCGGCGACGCCTACGAGTACGTCCCGGTCATCGCCGAGGCGGTCCGCGAGGCCAGAGACGCCGCCGGCAGGGAGTCCGGTGACGCGGCCTCCGAAGCCGCCAGTGACGGGGGCGTGAACCGATGACCGACTTCGACGTGGTCGTCGTCGGCTCGGGTCGCGCCGGCACCGCGGCGGCGTACAAACTCGCCGCCGAGGGGCTCGACGTCGCGCTGCTCGAACGGGCGAAACAGCCCGGCATGAAGAACGTCACCGGCGGCGTGCTCTACGGCGAGGTGCTGGCCGACCTCGTCCCGGAGTTCCCGGATGAGGCCCCGCTGGAGCGCCACGTCGTCGAGCACAACATCGTCCTCCTGCACGACGACGCCGAGGTGGGAATCACCTACCGGGACATGAACCTCCGGGAGGAGCCCAACTACACGCTGATGCTCGGGAAGTTCGACCGCTGGTTCGTCCGGAAGGCCGAAGAGCAGGGCGCGGTGTTCGTCCCCGAGACCACCGTCACGGACGTGACCCAGGACGCCGACGGCGTGGTCGTCCACACGGACCGCGAGGACGGCGACGTCACCTGCGAGGCGGTGGTGGGCGCCGACGGGGTCAACACCACCGTCGGGCGGAAGACCGGCATCCAGCGCACGATGCGCAATCGGGACATGGCGCTGTCGGTCAAGAAGGTGTTACAACTCGACCGCGAGACGATAAACCAGCGGTTCAACCTCGACGGCGACGAGGGGGCGGCGTACATCTACACCGGCTACCCGCAGGGCGTCCCCACCGTCGGCTACTTCCTCTACACGTTCGAGGAGTACATCTCGGTCGGCGCGGTCGGCGGACTCGAGACGCTCCGGTGGGTCGGCGACGAGGGGTACGGCGACACCGGGACGCCGCTGTACGGCCTGCTCGACGAGTTCATGGAGCTCGACACGGTTCGCCCGCTCGTGCAGGGCGAGGTGCTGGAGGAGTACCAGGGCATCCTCGTCCCCGAACACTCCTACGACACGCTCCCCGACCGCCAGCAAAACCGCGTCGCGCTCGTCGGCGACGCCGCGGGGCTCGTGCTCAACAAGGGGTACACGTTCCGCGGACTCGACTACGGCATCACCTCGGGGCTGAAGGCCGCAGAGGCGGCGCTCGCCTGCGCCGACGACGGGCGCTGGGTCGAGTTCGGCGACCGGTACGACCGGCGGCTGGAGAACTCCTACGTGCTCGAGGACATGAAACAGCACCGTCACCTGCCCGAGTTCCTCGAGAACGAGCGCATGTACGACGCCTACCCGGGCATCGCGGTGGCGACGCTCCAGTCGATGTTCTCCTCGGGCACCGACGCCACCGGACTGACCTGGCGACAGAGCCTCCGCGCGTTCAGGCGGAGCGACGCCGGCGTGCTCGACCTCGCGCGCGACGGCTGGCGCGCGCTCCGGTCGCTCTGAGCCCCGGCACCGGCGTTTCGTCCGGGCCGAGGGGTCGTCGTCTACGGCCGCCTCGTTCTCGACGTCCGCCGTGACCCCCGCGGCGACCACAAGAGCGAATATCCTGCGCTTCTCACGAGAGACGTGAGTGCCATGAGTCACCGATCCACACGAACGGGTGTCCCGACCGCTCGCCGGAGGGACCGACCGTGAGCGTCCAGGACTACCTCGAGACGGTCCAGTGGGACGTCAGCGAGACGGCTCACATCACCGTGGACAACAGTCACTGCGTCACCTGCGAGGACAAGCCCTGCCTGCATCTCTGTCCGGCCGAGTGCTTCGACTACCAGGAGGACCGCGAGGGCGGCATCTACTTCGCGTACGAACCGTGCGTGGAGTGTGGCGCCTGCATGGTCTTCTGCGCCAACGACCCCGACAAGGGCGCGGTCTCGTGGTCGAAGTCGGAGGGCGGGAAGGGCGTCGAGTTCGACTTCGGGTGATCCCATGACGGTCGAAGACAGGACGGCGATCGTCACCGGCGGCGCCAGCGGCATCGGCGCGGCGACGTGTCGCGAACTCGCGGACCGGGGCGCGAACGTCGTCGTCGCGGACGTAGACGACGAGCGCGGCGAGGCGCTCGCGGCCGAACTGAGCGAGACCGACGGCGACGGCCACTTCGTCGAGACCGACGTGAGCGACGAGGACGCCGCCGCCCGCGCCGTCGAGGCGGCGCGGGAGGCGTTCGGCAGCGTCGACGTGCTCGTCAACAACGCCGCGGTCGCCTCCCGCGAGGCCGACGGCCCGATCACCGAGTTCGAGGACGAGGCCTTCGACTTCATCGCGGGGGTGAACCTCCGGGGGCCGGCCTACATGTGCAAGCACGCCATTCCGGCGATGCGAGAGACCGGCGACGGCGACGGCGTCGTCGTCAACAACGCCTCGATCGCCGCACTGGTCGCCGAACCCGGAATGGACGTCTACACGGCCACGAAGGGGGCGCTCCTCTCGCTCACGCGATCGCTCGCGATCGAGTTCGCCCCCGAGGTGCGCGTCAACGCCATCTGCCCGGGGGTCGTCGAGACGCCCATGCTGGAACGGGCGATCGAGGAAGACGAGACCGACGAGACGCTAGAGCGCATGATCGAAGAGACGCCGCTCGGTCTCGCCGACCCCGAGGAGATCGCGACCGTCGTCGCGTTTCTCGCCTCCGAGGACGCCTCATTCGTGACGGGCGCGACGATCCCGGTCGACGGGGGGTTCACGGCGCGATGACGCCGACGCCCCACGCCGGGACGGCGGGGTGGTCCGGGTGAAGGCCGTCGTCGGCGTCCGCGCGGCGCCCCACCGCGTCGTCGACGAGGACGGCACCGCTCGCCCCTACCGCTGGCATCTCGGTCTCCCCGACCGGGTGGCCGTCGAGGCGGCGCTCCGGAGCTGCGAGGGGGTAATCGTCGTCGGGGTCGGCGGCGACCGGGCCCGCGAAGCCGTCCGGTCGGCGCTGGCGATGGGTGCCGACCGCGGCGTCCACGTCGAGTACGACCCGATAGACGAAGCGATCGGCGAGAAGTACGCGACCGTGCTCGCGCGCGCTGCCGCCCGGGAGCGCCCGGACGCGCTGTTCGTGGCGGAGGACGCGCCCCGCTGGGGGAGCGAGGTCGCCACGCTCGCGGGCGAGACGCTCGACTGGGCCGTCGTCAGCCGCGTCACGGCCCTCGGCGTCGACGACGTCGACGCGTCGCCGACGCTCGGAGACGACGAGACCGCGGTGCAGCGGAAAGTCGAGACCGGACGGCAGGAGGTGCTCGCGGTGACGTTCCCGGCGGTCGTCGGCGTCGCGACCGAGTTCGCGAACCCGCGCCGGGCGGACTTCGCGACCGCCGTGGCCGGCCGGCGCGCCGAGGTCGAGACCGTGGCGCTCGAAGACGTCGCGCCGGGGGAGACGCGTTTCTCGATGAGCGTCGGGCGGGCGAACGCGGAGGCGGTCGTCCCGAACGCGCGCTGGGGGCGCGGCGACCCGCCGCGCACCGGGAGCGTCGAGGAGCGCATCGCCCGGATGCTCGGGCGGGGCGAGGCCGGAGAGGAGACGGGCGGCGACGTGATCGAGGTCCCGCCCGACGCGGCCGCCGAGCGCGTCGTCGAGTATCTCCGCGCCAACGATCTGCTCTGACGGTCACTCGCGCCGTTCCGGACTTTCAGCGTCGCCCGACGAGTCCCGCGAGCGCTCCAGTGAGTCGCACGCGCCGCCACGGCGCGAGGTGGGCCAGCGTCCGGTGTCTGTACGCGCCCCGGTACGCGCCGATCTGGTACCCGAGGTGATCGAGGAGATACCACCGGAGGTACGCGCGCAGCGTCGTCGGGGGACGGTGGACGACGTACTCGGTCAGCGCGGGGAGCGAGACGGCTCCCGCGAGCGTCAGGAGCGTCGCGACGCCCGCGCCGGTCAGCACCGCCGACGCGACGAGCGATCCGACCGCCGCCAGTCCGACGCCGAGCGCCGCCACCGGGACGCTGTAGTAGCGGGTCACCTCGCGCGCCGTGGCGTAGACCGAAGAGAGCGCACCCCTCGCGACGCTCCCGACCACGTCCGCGGCGGAGACGACGGCGGGGAGCCGCCGGTATCGCCGGACTGCTCCCGCGAGCGCCGGGGCGCCGCCGACGCCGAGCGCCGCGAGGCCGAGACCCCCGCCGTCCACGGCGAGCGGACCGAGTGCGAGCGGTTCCCCCGCGAGCGCGGCGACGAGAGCGAGGAACGCGAGCGCGGACGCGAGGAGCCCCGAGGGCGAGACGGGGACGCTGTCGCCGCGCCCGAACCGCCGGGCCAGTAACGCCTCCGACGCCGCGTAGGTCGCCCGCCGCGAGACGAACGCGGCGGGGTCGCGGCGGTACTCGTGTTCGACGACGCCGTCGGCGGCGTAGACGACGTCGAAGCCCGCGTCGAGCGCTCGCCAGCAGAACGTCACGTCCTCGGCGACGTTCTGCTCCGGGAAGGGGACCGACTCGAACGCCTCCCGTCGGCCGACCAGGTTGGCCGTGGGGAGATACGGCGTCGCGCCGTCGGGGTCGACTCGCGCCGCGTGGGCGCCCATGTCCAGCGAGGAGTTGACGCCCTCGTAGGCGTTCGCCGCGGCGGTGGGGTCACCGTGCGGGCGCACGCGACCGCCGACCACGTCGTGGGCGGCCAGTCGAGGCACGAGCGCGCTGAGCCAGTCCGACCGGGGCCGACAGTCGGCGTCGGTGAACGCGATCACGTCGTGGGCGGCCGCCGCCGCGCCGCGGTTCCGGGAGGCGCCGATGCCGAGCGGACGCTCCTCCGTTCCGACCTCCACGACCCGGAGGTCGCCTCGGGCCGCCAGTCGGTGAGACCGGGCGAGAGCGGCGGTCCAGTCGGTCGATCCGTCGTCGACGATCAGGACCTCGTATCGCGGGTAGGTCAGCTCCGCCAGCGCGTCGAGGCAGTCGCCCAGGTGGTCCGCCGCGTTCCGGACCGTGACCACGACGGTGACCGGCGGCTCGAACGACGGGTCGGCGTCCGGTGACCACGCGAGCAGTCCGCGCCGGTGCAGGCGGTCGAGGACGGTCGCCACCGCCGACCGGTCCACGTCGAGTCGGTCTGCCACCGCCGCCGGTCGGTGGAACCGCTCGTCGTCGAGTTCGCGGACGACCCGGACCGCGGCGTCGTTCAGTCGCGCCGCGGTCAGCGGCCGCCGGGAGACGAGGACGCCACGCCACAGCGACACGTCGCCCCAGAGCCGGTACCGGCCCGCACCGGTCGGGACTCCGCCATCTCCTTCGCCGTCCGGAACCCTCGTCGCGTCGGTCGCCTCCTCTCCGCGCCGCTTTTCTGGCTCGTTTCGACCGTCGGAATCGACGTCGACGTCGCTCATGTGCCGTCGGGGTCCGCGCCGACTCGGCCGTCGAGCGAGAGCGGCGGCCGCTCGCCGACGGCGCCCGGTCGCGGTCGGGTCACTCTCCCGAGAGGATGACGCGCAGCTGCGGGTCCTCCCCGTTCGGATCGCCGCTGCCCATCGCCACGGCCGGACACCCCTCGTGGCCGTCGATCCGGTTCCGGAGCGACGCGATGTTCTCCCACGCCCGCCGGAAGCCGTCGTCCCGGACGTTCCCCGAGGCCAACCCGTCCCACTGCGTGAACGCGCAGGGGTAGACGTCGCCGACGGGGTCGACGAGACACGTCATCGACCCGGCACCGCACTGCTTGAGGGTGTCGTTCCGGACCTCGCCGAGCGCGTTCAGATAGAAGAACGAGTCGCCGGTCCGGACGTCGGGGTGCTCCGAGAGCCACTCGTGGAGGAACTCGATCCCCTCCTGGTCCAGCCGGAAGTGGTCCCACGAGTCCTCGCCGCGGCCGCTCGGCCGGAACCGGTTGAGTCGGAGGCCGGCGCCGTGGTCCTCGGCGAGCGCGAGGATCTCCGGGAGGTCGTAGACGTTCTGGCGCGTCACGACGGTGTTGACGGTCGTCCCGACGTCGCGGTCCTCTAACCGCTCGAGCGCGTCCACGACCTGGTCGAAGACGCCCTCGCCGCGGATGGCGTCGTTCTCCGGCCTGAGTCCGTCCATGCTCACCTGGAGGAAGAGCGGGTCCATCGCCTCGATTCGGTCGAGCGTCGCCTCGTCCAACTGCGTGCCGTTCGTGGAGACGCAGGTCGAGATGTCCCGGTCGGTGAGCTCCTCGAGCAGTTCCAGGAAGTCGGGGCGGACGAACGGTTCGCCCCCGCCGATGTTCACCTGGAACACGTTCATCTCGTCGAGTTCGGCGATGAACTCGCGGGCCTCCTCGGTGGTGAGTTCCTCCGGCCGCTGGTGACCCGGTCCGCTCCCCGAGAGGCAGTGGTCGCAGTAGAGGTTACAGCCCAGCGTCACTTCCCACGTGATCGTGACCGGCGCGGAGAGCGGCCCCTCAGGCATCGATGAGGAACCCCCGCTGCAGCATCGCCTCGACGGTCGCCGGCGAGAACTCCCGTTCCAGCTGCTCCCGCGGGACCGGTTCGTCTTCGATCCGTTCGAGCACGTCGACGACGACGTCGTCGACCGACGCCAGCGTCGCGTCTTCGTACCCGTAGTTCTCGTGGTCGTAGACGAGTCCGAACTCCGCCTCTCGGCGGTACTTGACGTGCCGTGGTTTGCGAAGCGACATCTCAGTAGACGCCGCAGATGCCGTCGATCCGGAGCTCCTCTCTGACGATGTCCTCCTCTATCTCGGGCGCGTCCTCGTCACCGTCGACCTCGGGCGCGTCCTCGTCTACAGACTTCTCTACACTTTCCGCTTCTGCCTGACTCATGGCGTCCGTACACTGAGTGTATGTGATGATATAGCTTGCGGCGAAACGGCCGCCGCGCTCACGTTCGCTGCGCAGACGAGACGCCGTCCCGGCGGTCGCTCGACGGACGGAGCCGCTCCCGCCGGAACGCGCGGCGGATCCTGTCGAGACGGCCGTCGTCGCGCCGGACTCGCCACGTCGCGCGGGGTCCGGGAACCGGGGTCGACTCGACCTGTCGCGAAGCCACGAAGTCACTGATCGTGCACATTCGAGAGAATATGTCGACGTTCGTCCCGAACAGATTGGCTTCAGTCGAAGATATGTGAGAAAAACCAGTCGCTGACCGATCGTCTTCTTCACTACCGGTCGCTTTCCCGGACGTTCGAAGGAGAACCGGCAACATTTACTACGATACTCGATCGCAGTGTGTCGATAGTGATCGTCTCCCGCGTTCGTCGGTAACACTTCTCTATCACGTTCGATCGTCGAGCGCCCCTTCGGGAGACTCGACGGCCATAGCACGGTCACGGCGCCGAACCGACGGGAACGTTTCTCCCACGGTCCACGCGTCGCGACCGGCGACGAGCCGGAACGCACGTGTCAAATGAGTACAATTGATACGGGAATGTGAGTTACTGACACGCCCGGTCGGGGGATCGGCTTCGTTCCCTTCGCTCGCTGTCGTCGCTGCGGTCCGAACCGGGACTGTTACAGCGATAGTGCTGTAATGGGGGAACCGTCCCGCACTCCAGCTCTCGAACCGTGCCGTTGAGAGTTCGACGAGAACCGAATATAATTACTTGTACTCGACGCTCGACCTGTCACGACAGACGGGTGGTCGACACCGCCCGTCTCCTCGGGTCTCGCCTGCCCGCGGTTCGTCACCGTCGACCCGACAGCGAACGCCGGATAGTCGGGGCTGGAGGCGACGATCTCACGGACGTACGCACGGATTCGGCCGTCACGGCCCGGGGTCGGGCGTCGCGAGGATCGACGCTGGTCGCTTCGTCCGCAGACCCGTCTTCGGTCCCGGATACTCCCTCTCGGTCGAACAGAAGCGGCGATCCGATCCCCTCGGTCGAGTCCGCGGCCGGTCGACCGGTGGATCCGACGACTCGACTTCGACGGCGCTGATCCGGTCGGATCTCCGAGCAAAGCGGCGACTCGAAGTCCAACTACTTCTATTCGATCGTGAGTCTCCACCGGGACTCGCGGGCGGGGACGGCCGATGTCGCGTGACGGGTCCGGCTCTTTCGACGTGTCGGACGGGACAGAGACGGGCCACCGACTGCCGGTCCCGTCGGGCGCGTTCAGACCTCGTCCGGTCGCCACCCGGGGCCGGTCTGCCCGCGGAGGACGGTCGCGACGCGACGGAGCGCGAGGCCGACGACGAAGCCGGTGAGCGCGATCGGGACGCCGAAGAGGATCGCGACGCCGGTCGCGACCGCGACGGCGTCGGGGAGCGAGACCACGCCGGCCGCGTCGACCGTTCCGTAGACGCTGAACGCCGCGCCGAAGAGCGGTGCGCTCACCAGCAGCGTCGTCGGAACGAGCCCCGAGTTGGCGGCCGCGTAGACCGCCGCCGCGGCGACGAGGAGGAACGCGACCAGGAAGACGACGGTGTGGGGGTCCGTCCCGTTCCACGTGCCTCGAAGCATCTGCTCGACGCGGGCGAAGGTGCTCGTGCTGACGACCCACCAGTTCGCACCGAGCGCGAGGACCGGGGCGACGAGGAGCGCGACCGCCGAGAGCCCGGCGTGGCGGCCGAGCAGTCCCCGCTTCACCGGCCCGACGAGGAGGTCACGGAGGGGGCCCGCCGCGAGGCGTCGGAGTCGCTCGCGAGCCGTCGTCAGCCACTCGCGCAGCGTTCCGAGCGTCCGTCTCGTCTTCGCGATCGTCCACTCGGCCGCCCTTGCGACGACCGCGTGGCTCCACGCGAGAAGCGTTTCGAGGAGGGCGAGCGTGCGTCGGAGCGACGCACGGAGATGGGGAGTCTCCATACTGTCACTGTGTGAACGAGAATGCATAGTTCCACCGCTCTCGGTGGTCACGACGCCGACTTCGGATCGCTGCTCGACTCGAACGGGCGAAATCGGAACGCGACCGCGCCGACGTTCCGCGGGCACCGACCGCGGAACGTTCCGCGAGATCTGACGTTCGGACAGGGTGATTTATCACGTCCGACGAGTATTCACGTCACGTGCCCGAAACGACCGTCGAGACCATCGACACGCTCCTCGAAAGCGCCCTCGAGATGTCCGACGATCCCGAAGTCAACTACAAGATCCGGACCGCGCTCCAGTTGCTGTACGTCGGGCGCGAGGAGCACGAGAAGCTCACAGAAGCGCTCGACACCGCCGACCTGGACGACGACCTCCGGTCTACGCTCGCCGATCTGGGCTACCTCGAGTGACGTCTCGGGTCGGCGCTCCGCGCTGACCCGTCGCGTCATTCCTCGAACGAGAACAGCTGGCCGCCGACTTCGGTCAGGAGCGCGTTCTCGGCTTTCGAGAGGTGTTCCCAGACCGTCGACTGGTGCAGACCGAGCTCCTCGCCGATCATCTCGGTCGTGACGTCCGAGTCGTCCCCGTAGTATCCGAGTTTGAGAGCGGTCTCGAAGACCGTCTGCTGACGGGCGGTCAACCGGGTCGTGAGCGAATCGAAATCGAGCAGGCTGGCGTCGTCGATCTCGCCGAGGTCTTTGCTCCTGTAGAGCGTCACGTCGTTCCCGCGTTCTTCGATGTCGGCGATGAGAGCGTGGACGGCCGACTTGTCCTCCGTGTAGAGCTTCCATGTCTCGATCCCCTCGCGGATGCTCACGCTGCTGTGCTGGTAGCAGCCGTGCGCGTACATCAACTCCAGCACGCTGGGGTTGTCGGAGCGATAGTCGATCTCGCTCGTGTAGTAGACGAGACCGGATCCCGACTCGGAGATGCGGTCGAATCGCTTTCCCTGCGGATGCGAGCGAAAGTCCGCCGCGTACGCCTCTAACTCGTCGGACGGTCCGCGCAAACCGAGGAGTCGCTTGGCCCCTCCGTTGGGTAGCTGTCCCTTCGAGAGATTCTGCAAGTGGACGTCCGGGTGACGCGCGCTGGTGTCCGAAACCGGACAGCCGTGATGTCTGATCGCGAGGACCACTTCCCACATCTTCTCACCGACTATTCAATCGAGCATCATAATCTTTGCTCCGATCGACCCCAGATAGATGGGGATCCATCCGAAATCCTCCATTATAATTGGGCCAACGACTATAGGACTATGTTCGAGTTACGATGTCATGCCTGATATTGGCAAAGAAGACCTCGAAGGGCCGAAGATCGACCGACGAACCGCGATGAAGCTACTCGGGGCGGCCGGGCTGACCGGCTCCGCGTCGCTGGCCGGCTGTGCCGGAAACGGCGGCGAGGAGACCGAGACGGGCGGCGGCGACGGAACGGAGGCCGACGGGAGCGAGGCCACCACCGCCGAGCCGAGCGGCGCGCCCGCTGGCGGGTCCATCGAGGCGGGATGGGCGTTCGACGAGGTCGAACTGCTCGATCCGCACTACGTGGACCTCTGGCAGCAGATCACCATCTTCTCGAACATCTTCAACGGGATCCTCAAGATCAACTCGGACGGCGAGTTCGTCGGCGACCTCGCGACGGACTGGGAGATCCCCGACGACAGAACCTACCGGTTCGACATCCGCGAGGGCGTGACGTTCCACAACGGCGATACGCTCGACGCCGAGGCGTGCAAGTGGTCCATCGAGCGGCTGATGAGTCTCGACGACTCTCCGCACATCGGGAAAGTCGAGCCGATCGAGAGCGTGGAGGCGCCCGACGCGACGACGCTCGTCATCACGCTGAAAGAGCCGTACGCGCCCTTCCTCTCGTTCCTGACGCGCGGCCCCGGTCGCGCCGGCACTATCGTCAACAAAACCGCAGTCGAAGAGGACCCCGAGCGGTACCGCCGGTACCCCGTCGGTAGCGGCCCCTTCCAGGTGACCGACCGCGAGGCCGGCGAGTATCTCACGCTGGAGGCGTTCGACGACTACTGGGAGACCGACGACGACGGCAACTCGCTCCCGTATCTCGACGAGATCACGATCAACCTCATCCCCGAGCCGTCCACGATGTGGACGGCGGTCAACACCGGCGAGATCCACTACGCCGACGAGCTCCCGCCCCAGAACGCGCGCCAGGCGGAGGGCGACGGCTCGCTCTCCGTGACCGGTGCGCCCGCGGGGGAGTGGTCCTCCATCGCGCTGCTCTGTAACGACCCCGCCTCCGACGAGTGGGTCGAGACGCAGGCGATCGCGAGCGGGAACGAAGAGCCAACCGACTACTGGGAGGACAAGGAGATCCCGACGACGGACCCGCAGGTGCGTCACGCGATCGCCAAGGCCATCGACCGCGAGGACCTCGTCGAGAAGGCCTACTTCGGCTACGCCCGCCCTGCTCACTCGCTTTTCAATCCGGCGATGGGTACCCTCTATCAGGAGGAGCCCGAGAACGGTCAGTTCCACGACCCCGAAGGGGCCCGCCAGTTGCTCGACGACGCCGGCTACACCGGCGACCCGCGCTTCACCGTGCGGCTGCTCGGGACGCCGGCCGACGAGCGGGTGATGACCGTGATCCAGCAGCACCTCACGGACGTCGGCATCGACGCTGAACTCGACGTCCAGCAGGAGTCGTCCTACTGGGACAACATCTACCTGTACAACCACATGACCGCCATGTACGGCGGCGGCGGCGACATCGACCCGTGGATGTCGTGGTGGAAGCAGCTCAAGACGCCCAACGAGGACGGCTCCGGCGTCTGGCAGAAGAACCTCTACTCGAACGAGGAGTTCGACGCGCTGCTAGAGGAGTCCGTGTCGACGCCGCAGATCGAGGAGCGATGGGAGCTCGTGAGGGAGGCCGAACAGATCTTCCTCGAGGACGCGCCCTTCGCGATGACGACGTTCCCGCTGACGCCGAAGGGCGGCAGCGCGTCGCTGAAAGGCGTGGGCAACCACATCGGTCTGAGCAACTTCCACCACGCGTACCTCGACGAGTAAGGGATGATACGCGACCAACACCGACGAGACGGGGGTGACCTCCGATGGGAATGAAGCGGTATCTCGCAAAGCGCGTCGCTCACTCGTTCGTCGTCATCTACGTCGTGGCGACGACCGTCTTTTTCGCCGTCCGTGCGATCCCGGGCGATCCCGCCCGGATGATGCTCGGCGGCGACGCGAGCGCCGAGGCCATCAGCGCCCTCCGTCAGGAGATGGGGCTGAACCAGCCCATGTACGTCCAGTACTTCCGCTGGATGGCCCAGATCGCCACGGGCGACCTCGGCAACTCCATCTTCACCGACCAGACCGTCCTCGCCCGACTGGCGGGGGTCGCAGAGCCGACGCTGAGCATCGCAGCGATCGGGATGACGATCGCGCTGCTCATCGCGCTTCCCGCCGGCATCGTCAGCGCAGTCCACCAGAACCAGATCGAAGACTACGTCGCGACCGTGGTCTCGTTCCTCGGGATCAGCATGCCGGGCTTCTGGATCGGCATCATCCTCCTGATCACGTTCGCCGACCTGTGGCCGGTGCTCCCGGCGTTCGGCTACGTCTCGATCGGTGAGGGGATCGTCCCGTGGTTCCAACACGTGATCCTCCCCGCACTCGCAGTCGGCCTGCCGTACGGCGGCATCCTCATGCGGATGACCCGTTCGTCGATGCTCGAAGTCCTCAACGAGGACTACATGCGCACCGCGCGGGCGAAGGGGCTGAACAGCCGACTCGTGCTGTTCAAACACGGGCTACAGAACGCCCTCATCCCCGTGGTCACCATCGCGGGCATCCTCCTCGGCGTCCTCGTCGCTGGCGTCGTCGCCGTCGAGATCGTCTTCGGGATTCAGGGTCTCGGCAGGTTGCTGATCCGCTCGATCGAGCGACGCGACTTCCCCGTCATCCAGGGGGCGGTCATCGTCATCTCGTTCGTATTCGTGTTCATGAACCTCTTCGTCGACATGCTCTACACCGCAATCAATCCGAAGATCGCCTACGGAGGGCGTGAGTAATGTCCACCAGAGACAGACTCCTGAACGCGGTCGACCTCTCGGGACGACGCGTCTTCGGCATCCGGACCGACCTCGTCGAGCGATTCGCGCGTGTGCTCGGCCGCGACCTGCGGGCACAGGTGGGATTCACCATCGTCGTGCTCTTCCTGCTCGCGGCGGTCTTCGCGCCGGAGTTCGCGCCGTACGACCCGATGGCACAGGAGTACGGGATCTTGCAGTCGCCGTCGCTGTCGAGCGGCCACCCCTTCGGAACCGACTCGTTCGGCCGCGACATGCTCTCGCGGCTCATGTTCGGGGCCCGCATCAGCCTCGCCGTCGGACTCGGTGCCGTCACCTTCGGCGCCGCCGTCGGGATCGTCGTCGGCATGGTCGCCGGCTACTACGGCGGCTGGATCGACGACCTGCTGATGCGCACGATCGACGTGATGTGGGCGTTCCCGTGGCTGCTCATCGCCATCATGCTCGTCGCCATCTTCGGGCAGGGCTTCTGGAACGTCCTCTTCGCCGTCGGATTCGCCTACATCGACGACTTCGCTCGCCTCGCACGGGGCGAGGTGCTCGCGATCCGCGAAGAGGAGTTCACGATGGCCGCAAAGAGCATCGGTCTCGTCGACCGGGAGATCATCTTCGAGGAGGTCTTCCCGAACACGGTCGCGCCGCTGATCGTCCAGTTCACGGTCTTCAGTGCCCGCGCGATCCTCGCCGAGTCGACGCTCTCCTTTCTCGGTCTCGGGGTCAAACCCACCACACCGACCTGGGGAGCGCTGCTCGGACAGGGCCGCGGGTTCATCACGCAGGCCTGGTGGATCTCCATCATCCCCGGTATCGCCATCATGATCACGGTGCTCGGAATCAACCTCTTCGGCGACGCCTTGCGCGACGCCTTCGACGTCAAGGAGGCCGACGAGACATGAGCGAGTCGCTACTGGAGGTCGAGAACCTCCACACGACGTTCGGCACCGAACGCGGTGACGTCCACGCCGTCGACGGCATCTCCTTCCGTGTCGAGGAAGGCGAGGTGTTCGGCATCGTCGGCGAGTCCGGGTCCGGAAAGTCCGTGACTGCGCTGTCGATCATGGGTCTGGTCGACGCCCCGGGCCGCGTCGATGCGGACGCGATCCGGTACCGCGGCGAGAACCTGCTCGACGCCTCGGAAAACGAGATGCAGTCGATCCGCGGCGGAGAGATCGCGATGATCTTCCAGGACCCGATGAGTAGTCTCAACCCCGTGATGACCGTCGGCGAGCAGATCGCGGAGGTCGCGCGCCACCACGGCGACTACGGCGAATCGACCGACTTCCTGTCGGAGATGAAACGGAAGTACGTCACCGGTACCGCCACCGGCAGTCGCTCGTGGCAGCGAGCGGTCGAACTGCTGGACACGGTCGGCATCCCGGACCCCGAACAGCGAGCGCAGGAGTATCCCCACCAGCTCTCGGGCGGGATGAAACAGCGCGTCATGATCGCACAGGCGCTCGCGGCGGAGCCGTCGGTCATCGTCGCCGACGAACCGACGACTGCGCTCGACGTCACTATCGAGGCACAGATTCTCGACGAACTGCTGAGCCTGCGCGACGAGTTCGGCGTCAGCGTCGTCCTCATCACGCACGACCTCGCGGTCGTGCGAGAGACCTGCGACCGCGTGGCAGTCATGTACGCCGGCGAACTCATGGAGACGGCACCGACGAGGACCCTGTTCGAGCATCCGAGTCACCCGTACACGAACGGCCTGCTGAAGAGCATCCCCAAAGTGAACGACGACCGCGAGTGGCTCGACTCGATCGAGGGCAACGTTCCCGACCTGATCGACAAACCGGCGGGCTGTCCCTTCCGGGACCGGTGTGACAGCGCCTTCGAACTCTGTCAGAAACCGCTGGTGAGCTACCCCGGCGAAGGCGTCGACCACGAGGTCCGCTGTCATCTCTACAACGACGCCGTCGAGGTGGACGGCGACGAAGCCGTCGCCGTCGCGGACGACGCGACCGAGATAATCGAGCAGCGGAGCGACGCCGGACGACCCGTCGGAGGTGAGTCGCTGTGAGCAGCGACGCGCCCGGGAACTCGAACGATCTGCTCCTCAGAGCACAGAGCGTAAAGAAGCACTTCCCGGTCGAGCAGAGCCTCATAGACCGTCTGCTCGGCGGCGAATCCGAGGTCGTCCACGCCGTCGACGGCGTGGACCTCACGCTCCGCGAGGAGGAGACGGTCGGCGTCGTCGGCGAGTCCGGCTGCGGGAAGTCGACGCTCGGTCGAACCCTCGCCCGACTCTACGAACCGACCGACGGGGTCATCGAGATCGACGGCGACGACGTGACCGAGGCGGGCGGCAACCGCCTCCAGGAGCTTCGGAAAGACGTCCAGGTGATCTTCCAGGACCCCCTCTCGTCGCTGAACCCGCGCAAGACGGTCGGGGAGATCGTCGCCCGGCCGCTCGAGGCCCACGACATCGCGACCGGCGACCAGAAAGACGAACGCGTCGACGAACTCTTCCGCGAAGTGGGACTCGATCCCGCCACCCGGGACCGATACCCGCACGAGTTCTCCGGCGGCCAGCGCCAGCGGGTCGGCATCGCACGCGCGCTCGCCGTGGAGCCGAAACTCGTCATCGCCGACGAGCCCGTCTCGGCGCTCGACGTGAGCGTCCAGGCCCAGATCATCAACCTGATGAAGCGGCTCCAGCAGGAGTACGGTCTCTCGTACGTCTTCATCGCCCACGACCTCTCGGTCGTCAAGCACGTCAGCGACCGGGTGGCGGTGATGTACCTCGGGAAGGTCGTCGAGCAGGGGCCGACCGACACCATCTTCCGGAATCCACAGCACCCCTACACGAAGTCGCTGCTCCACGCGATTCCGAGCGTCGAGAGCGCCGGCGGGCGCCGCGAGACGCTCCTGCAGGGGAACCCGCCGAGCCCCATCGATCCGCCCTCCGGGTGCCCCTTCCACACGCGCTGTCCGGAGTACATCGGCGACACCTGTGAGAACGAGGTCCCGGAACTGGAGGCGGTCGGCGACGCCGACGGCCACCGGGCCGCCTGCTACTGGCTCGATCGGACGACCGAGGAGCGCGCCGAGCAGGACCCGTATCCGTCTTCTGGACTCGTCTCCGGCACGGACGACGGATGACCGACGACAGAGACTACGCCGCGGAGGCGCGTGAAGAACTGGGCTTCTCGCGGTGGTGGCTCGTCGTCGCCGCCGCGTTCGCGATGGCCGTCGTGAGCCCCTACCAGTACGTCTGGTCGTCGATCGAGGGACCGATCGCCCGGGACCTCGGGATTCCGCTCCCGCAACTCGGGCTGGTGTTCACCCTCTTCGTCATCCTCCAGGCCGGGTCGCAGTTCCCGGTCGGCTGGTGGCGAGACCGCCGCGGGCCGCGAGCGATCACGCTCGGTGCGGCAGTTCTCGCCGGCGGGAGCTACTATCTGCTCGCGTCCGCGACGACGGTCTGGCAGCTCTACCTCCTCTACTCGCTGGGCGCGGTCGGCGTCGGCGTCGTCTACACCGTCGCGGTCAACACGGCGCTGAAGTGGTTCCCCGACCGGAAGGGGCTGACCACCGGCGTCGGCACGATGGCCTTCGCAGCCGGCGCCGCGCTGTTCGTGCCGTTCGTGCGAGCGAACTCCACCGCCGGCGCGTACAACGACGTCCTGCGGACGATGGGGCTGATAATCGGCGTCGTCATCCTGCTGGCCGGGCTCCTGTTGCGCGATCCGCCCGAGAGCTGGTACGACGTCGGGTCGGACGCCGTCGACGCGGACCGCGACGGCGACACCGGCGCCGACGCGGACTACGGCGTCCGCGAGATGGTGCGCACCTGGCAGTTCTGGCTGATGTACGCGATGTTCGTCGGGGTCAGCGGTGCGGGGCTGATGCTCACCGCGAAGATCGTCTCGTTCGCGCAGTCGATGGAGCTGACCACCACGACTGCGACGCTCTCGGCGACGTTTCTGCCTATCGCGGGCGGCGTCGGCCGACTGATTCTGGGCGAACTCTCGGACCGCGTCCACCGGCGCTTCGCGATGGCGGTCTCGTTTACTCTCTGCGGGCTCGGACTGTACGCGGTCGTCTGGTTCGGTCAGATCGGTGCGACCGTGCTCTTTCTGGCCGCAGTCGTCGTGGCGACGTTCTTCTGGAGCCCCCAGTACACGCTCTTCCCGAGCATCGTCGCCGACTACTACGGCGAAAGCGGCTCGTCGGCCAACTACGCGCTGCTCTACTCGGGCAAGATGTGGGGCGGGCTCTTCGGGGGCGCCGTCGCCGGGTGGTCTGTCACCCGCGTCGGCTGGTCGGCGACGTTCCTCGTCGGCGGCACTCTGGCCGTTCTCGCTGGTGGCGCCGCCCTCGCGTTGCGGCCACCGGACGCGTCGGGCGAGCCGGCGCGGACGTCCGGCGCGACGATCGATCCGGAGTCTCAGGACTGACGCCAAGCGGGCCGGCGTCGCTTTCTCCGCGACGCAGTCACTCCGTCGGTCCGAACCGCTCCGGCGGCCGCCGGTGGTCGCTCGCCTGCTCGTAGGCGTACGCCAACTCGAGGAGCCGCGGCTCCGCGAACGCACGGCCCAGCAGCTCGACGCCGACGGGGAGTCCGTCGTCGGTGAAGCCGGCCGGCACGACGATCGCCGGGAAGCCCGTGTGGGCGGCCAGCTCACAGCGGAGTTCCTCGAACGGCTGGTGGTCCGGAATCTCGACCGGCGGGACGGTCGACGGCGGGTAGAGAAGCGCGTCCAGGTCCAGTTGGACCATCCGGTCGGCCGTGTCCACGGCGATCTGCCGCCGCCGGTCGAGGGCCTGCAGGTACTCGAGGTTCTCGTCGAGCGACGCCACGTCGACGTCGAGGATGTCGCCGTCCGTGATGCGCTCGGCTACGGACGGAGCGATCTCGCCGGACTCGACGAGCTCCGCGAACGAGTCGGTCGGTGCCGCGTCGCCCAGCTCCGACAGATAGCGCTCCAGGTCCCGCTTGAACTCGTAGGAGAGCACGCGGGCCGACCCCAGATACTCCGAATCGACGACTTCGACGGGGTCGACGACGGTCGCACCGGCCGCGGCCATCTCGTCTATCGCGTCCTCGACGACCTCGAGCACGCTCGTGGCTCCCTCGGACGCGTTCGCCTCGTCGGCGAGTTCGAAGAACTCGCGGACGACCCCGATCCGCGCCCCGTCGAGGCCGTCCCCGTCGAGGTGCGAGACGTAGCCGTCCTCGGGGACCCGTCCGACCCCGGTCGCGGTGACCGGGTCTTCGGGGTCGTAACCGACCATCACCTCGAGCAGTCGCGCGGCGTCGGCGACGGTCCGCGTGATCGGTCCCGCCGTGTCCTGGGTCTCGCTCAGGGGGACGATCCCCGTTCGACTGACCAGCCCTCTCGTCGGACGGAGACCGACCAGACTGTTGAACGCGGGCGGCGACCGCACGGACGAACACGTGTCGCTGCCCGTCCCGACGGTCGCGAGGTTCGCGGCGACGGCCGCGGCGGTGCCGCCGCTCGACCCGGACGGTCGCCTGTCGAGCGCGTAGGCGTTCCGCGTCGCGCCGCCGAGCGAACTGATCGTGTCGACGCCGAACGAGAACTCCTGTAAGTTCGCCTTGGCGACGACGACGGCCCCGGCGTCCCGGAGCTGTTCGACGACGAACGCGTCACGCGGGGGCTGTGAATCCGCGAGCGTCTTCGAGCCCGCTGTCGTCGGCATGTCGCCGGTGTCGTGGTTGTCCTTCAGGATCACCGGGACGCCGTGGAGCGGTCCGACGAACCCCTCCTCCCGGTAGCGCTCGTCGAGTTCGTCCGCCCGCTCTCGGGCTCGCGGGTTCACCCTGAGGATAGCGTTCAGGTCGTCGTCGTAGGCGTCGATGCGATCGAGATATCGGTCGACGAGCCGGCGGACGGTGATCGCTCCGGCCTCGATGGCCCCGTGTACGTCCGCGACGCTCGCTTCGAGCACGTCGAAGTCGTCGGTCGGTGTGTCCATGTCTCTGAAGTGATACCGCCCCACGTACTTAAGCGTCGGAGAAAACGGCGAGTGCGACTCCCGGGGCGGCGAGCGACGGCTCGCGGCTATCTCGCCCCGCCCGGATCACTCCCAGCTCGCGACCTCCACGACGACTCCGCAGACGCCGCCGGCGGTCACGGCCACCTCGTACCAGACGGCCAGTCCGCCCGCGAAGCTCGGCGTGACAGTTGGGTACACTGCCGGGAGGCTCGCCCCGGCGACCGCTCCCGCGGGGTAGACGAGCAGTCGCCAGACGGACTCGGAGCGCCGGCACCGCTCTCGCCAGCCCACCCGAGCGAGGACGAGGCCGCCGGCGATTGCGAGCGCGACCCCGAGGAGGACGAGACTTACGGCTGCGAGGACCTTCGAAGGGACGGTGAGGCCGTCGACGGACATCGGCCGCGGTCAGGCTTTCGCGCCGGCGACGCCGCCGCCGATGGCCGCGCCGCACTCGCCGCAGGCGACGAGATAGAACCGCTTGGAGGCCTTGAAGAAGCCGCTCTTGGCGTCCATCTCGACGAACTCGACGTCGTCTTTCTCGGAGAGCGTCGCGTCGCACTCGGGGCAGTGGACCATGCCTCCCGGTTGTGACGACCTCGCTAAATGTCTTGTTCTCTCACACAGCGCCGCCGCCGGCTTTCGCGCCGGCGACGCCGCTACCGATGGTCGACCCGCACTCGGCGCACTCGGCGACGTAGAACCGCTTTGAGGCTTCGATGAATCCGGTCGCAGCGTCGGTCTCGACGAACTCCACGTCGGTCTCGTCGGCGAGGGTCGCTCCGCAGTCGGGGCAGTGGACCATGCGAGCGCCTTCGGCGCGGAGGGACAAACCGTCTGTGGTGTCTGTCCCGGGCGGCGTCCGTCACCGTTTTTGTCTCGGCGGTCGCGCTCCCGACGTGTTCGCCCTCCAGTCTCCCCCGCCGTCGCTCGGACCGCCGCTGGTCGCACTCGTCGTCCTCGCCGCCGTCGGCG
>Ga0207797_1000621_pt1 | contig 27102 bp, 23 predicted proteins | sample PRCRCaboRojoPR_6_FD_187275 | JGI IMG/M metagenome (GOLD analysis project Ga0207797, IMG submission 187275) | Marine sediment microbial community from Cabo Rojo, Puerto Rico - PR CR 10% Liquid 1 (SPAdes) | ecosystem: Environmental > Aquatic > Marine > Coastal > Sediment | place: Cabo Rojo, Puerto... | reverse complement strand
CGACGCGTCTCAAGTCTCCGAGGTTGAGGGTCAGGAGTCAGATGGCACACCGCTCTTCGCCTGTAGCGGGGCAGAGGTAGGCAAAGGCCGGTGGACCTGCATGTGGGACACGTCCGGCGCCGGCCATGGCGACGTATTCGACGTCCAGCTGCGAGCGGCAGACAGCGCTGATCAATGGAGCGAGTGGAGCCAAGCGCAATCGTTCGTCGTGGACGCCGAGCCTCCCAGTTTGACGCTGGACGAGAGAGCCAGCTCGGCATCCGACGGCGGGGAGGTACGAGCGAGCTACACGCTGGTAGGCGACGTCTCCGATGCCGGTGGGGTCGCGGGGGTCGAGGTATGCGTCGATGACGCTTGCGGACAAGCAGATGTGGCTTTGAGCGGGACTCAGTCGGCGGTCACGTACGAGGATGTCCCATCGTCGCCCATCGCTATCGACGCGACCACATCCTGCGCAGGCGGTGAGGTGACGCGAAGCTTCGACGTGACTGATGACTTCGCCATCCACCACGTGCAGGTCGGCCTCAACGCAGCCCACGCCCGGCGCGACGACCTTCAGGTCACGCTCCAGTCACCGACCGGCACCGTGGTGGAACTGCTGAGGGACGACAGCATTTCTGGCACCTCCTTCGAGAACTACGACGTGCTCCTCCGCGACGCAGCAGCAGCGAGCTACAGCGCCAGCGACGACAATCCTGCACCCCCCTTCTACGAGAGGATCGCCCGACCCTATCAGCCTCTGCGCACACTCCAGGGCGAGGAGGCGTTCGGGGAGTGGTCGCTGCGCATCTGCGACATCAACCCAGACACGCACCACGGCGTCTACAACCAGAGCCGTTTGACGCTCTACCCTCGTGACATCACAGCCAAATCAGGCCGCTGGGCCTATGACGTTCCGGTGCCCGACGGACTAGACAACGTCTCACAGACTGTCACGATCCACGCTGAGGACGTGGTGGGCAACGAGACGGCAGAACCGGTCAGCCTGATGGTCTGGGTGGACAACGTAGCGCCAGTGATCACCGTGACGAACGCCCTGACCGAGGTCCTGGCGTACAGCAGCGAGACGGTGCTGCAGGGAACAGCCAGCGACGGTGGGCAGGTCAGCTCAATGCTGATCAGCGTTGAGACGCCGAGGGGTTTGGTGCGGAACGAACCAGCGGTCCGCCACAGCGAGCCGTGGGACTACGTCTTGAGCGATCCAGATCCCGGCACGCACACGCTTTGGGCAGTGGCCACCGACCAGGCGGGGAACAGTGAGTCACTTGGTCCCTTCGAGGTGAACGCGGGGTGCAGCGCGGCGAACCCGACGGCCGCCATCCTCAACGTTGAGCCTGCCGCAGATTCGCCGTACTCCGCGACGGTCAGCGCCGTGTTGACCAACACGGGCAGCGCAGCCCTCGCCCCAGGACTACCGGTCGGGATCCACGTCAACGGAACGTCGTTGACCACGGTAACCACGACGCATCGGCTCGAGGCTGGCGCCTCACGCCGCTTCAGCGTGACCTGGCCCATCACCGCACCAGGCGTCTACGACCTAGCCGTCCTGCCGAACGAGGGTGAGCCCGTCGCTCTTTGCAGCACAGCAACGTCCGACAACCGGACGATAGCCATCCAGGATGTCTCGCTATACGAATCGTGGAACTTGATCTCGTCCTTGGTCAACCCGTACGACGGCCGTGTGGACGTCGTCCAGCGCACCATCGCCGGGCAGTATGTGGTGATCTCTAGCTTCGAGAACGGCGCTCTGAGCTACTACCCGGATCTACCGGCGGGGCTCAACACGCTGCAGACGATGGATGGCGAGCACGGTTACTGGCTCAAGGCTGTCGGTAGTCAGTCCGCCTCTGAAACGGTAGCCCCAAAGGCAGCAGAGCTGGAGGAGCAGCCCCCCGTCGGGACGCTGCGGATGATGGGACGGGCCTTGCCAGAGGATCACCCCATCCAGCTGGAAGCTGGCTGGAACCTGGTAAGCTACCTTCCGGAGCAGATGCTCACGGTGCCTGTCGCGCTGCAGCATATCGATGGGCTCTACACAGCCGTGTTGGGCTTCGAGCCAGATGAGGGGGCCCTGTCCCACTATCAGGACCTGGATTCCAGCTACAACACCCTCGAATGGATGAAGCCTGGGTACGGCTATTGGATCAAGATGGTGGAGACAGCGACGCTCCAGTACCCGCTGACCCAGTCGAGCATCACCGAGACCGCGCGTTCCTTGACGACGGGGGACGCTGTTCGGGCAGCGGATTCCGATCTGGCGCTGACGGAGGCTGCGAACGACGTAACGTTCACAGACAGCTGGGTCAACTTACACGGCCCTGCGAACGATGAGGCCGGCACACCTCTCTCAGTCGGCACCACGATCCTGGCGCTGGATCCTGACGGCGTGGTGTGTGGTGCCACGTCAGTCGCTGTGGAGGGCCAGTACGGAGTCTTGCCCTGCTACGGCGACGATCAGACCACGGCGGAGGATGAGGGCGCCGATCCCGGTGACGTGATTCAGCTCGTCGTAGATGGACAGGTGCTGGGACGAGGGATCTGGACGGCCCACGGTGATCGGCAACTGGCCCCCTTGGGACGTTTGCCCTATGCGCTGTATCTGCCGCTGGTCATCAGGGGAGGAGATCCGTCCGAGAGGTCGGAGGAATGGCAGAGCGGCGCACCCGAGCCTGGAGCTGCTGAGGAACCTCAAGCTCCCCCCGTCCCCTCGTCGACGGGAACGCCTTTCCCCACGTCTCCCGTCTCTCCGGTGCCGGGTGCGACCAGTATCCCGTCTACGCCGATCCAGAAGAGAGCGACGCCAGACGGCGCGTCCGCCCCGCCCTAGAATCACCAACGGTGGAACACGACGCCGAGGAGCAGCAAGAAGATCACGACGCGAAACAGAGGGCAGACGAAGCCAGAGGACATGACAGATGACTTGAGCAGGATCTCTGGCAAGGCGAACCGCCGCCCTGCCCCCAGAAGAGGAGATATGCGTGAACCCGCTTGAGCGCGCTACGACCCAGGCTTCGAAACCGACAATCCAGTTAGTCGCTCTAAGTTTTTTCCTATGGTCTCTCGCCGCCGGGACGTCCCTGGCCGACGGCGTCACCCCGACAACTGAGTGGATTAACCTCTACAGCACCAACAGCACACTGGACGGAGAGCCCGTCCCCGTTGGCACGTCCATCGCGGTATTCGACTCCGAGGGTACAAAATGCGGTGAGGGCACGGTGAGCCGCGAAGGTTGGTACAGGCTGCTGCCGTGCTACCGGGATGATCCGACGACGCCAGGGGACGAGGGCGCCGTTCCGGGGGACGTGCTTTACTTTGCGGTGGGGGGTGAGCCTGCGGCGGCAACGGCTCTCGGCCACAACGGGACAGCCATCTCACCGTCAGCTCAGGTGACCTGGACCGTTCAGGGGGACCGATGGGAAGTGGACCTGCACGGCGCTTCATCCTCCGCCGCTGTTGGAGGACATACTCTCTCGCTCAACTCGGCGGTGCCCACGGATCTCTGGCGAACGATGCTTTCGGCGGTCGCTCTGGGCTTAGCTCTTTCGGTCGCAGCGGCTCTGACCAGAAGGGGACATACGGAGAGGTGGTTGCCCAACAGCGGAAGCTCAAGCGAAGACTCGGACCACTAGACCCACCGGCCCCTCGCAAGTTTGGAGAACGGCTGTTAATCTCGCTGCCCATCCTCGGACTGGGAGAGAGGAGAATTTGACGTAGGACGCGGCACGTCGCCCCGTCCCCGGCCCTACGCTGCCAGAAGCTGGCAAGAGCCCAAGCAGATGAACGAGCTCATCGGACCCGGACCAACTCCCCGCGCCCGGCCCCGACAGGCCCGTCAGTCGCGTAATCTCTCCTTCCCGGGGCGTCTCTCACCGGGACCTCGAGACCCAATACTCCGGCCCCGCCAACGGCGACCCGCTCTCCAGCGCCGCCAATCGAGCCGTCGGTAACTGAGACCTGAAGACCAGGGACTCCGGACCGGCCGACGGCGAGGTGCTCACAACCTCTAGCAACCTCTCCGTCGCCGAACGCGACCGGGAGACCAGGTATTCGGGTCCTGCCAGCGGTGAGTCACTCTCCACCGCTGCCGCCTGCCCCAGCGCCAATCGAGACCGAGAGAGCCAATACTCCGGCCCCGCCAGGGGCGACTCGCTCTCCACCGCTGCAACTTTAGCTGCCGTCGACCGAGACCTTGAGACCCAATACGCCGGCCCCGTCAGCGGTGAACCCGTCTTGACTGCCTCCACCCGGGCCGTCGCGCTGACGTCAACTCCCGGCAACGCTTCCCTCACAGGAAGGTTGATTATAGCAAGGCCACCGATCAACACCAACGCCAAGACGAGGGCGATAGGCAGCCACGGTACGGCCGACTCCCGAGATCGCGGCCTCTCGCACTCTCGTAGCTCGATTCCTGGTGCACCGACTCTGCATTCGGCAGTCATGATAGACCTCCATTCGTCTGATCCTGGAACGCCTTCGCCAGTCTTCCCTCGCAGACATTACCTTACCTGATTGCTTCAACAACAGTGTAACGTACATTCCGTTTGATGATCGTTAGAGAAGCGTTTCAGGGGAAGAGGGCTGAGGAAGGGAAGGTCATCCCGGGCGCGCTTGAGACGCCAGCTCCTGCGGGGGCGAGATCCAGATCAGACTCACGATGAAGCCGAAGGCCATGATGGCAGCGCCGCCTCGGCAACGAGCTTCTCCAACAGACCAAGGTAGCTGAACTCACGATCCAAGACCAGGGACCTTTCGCCCACCAGGTGTTTCACGCTCTGGAAAGCACGATCATGCTCCTGATTGCGCGAGGTGACGCCTTCCGCGATGGTGCGTGATGAGTATTTCACAAAACCACAGGGTATGGCTCGCCCCCGAAACGGAGTGGCCACCATCAACAACCACAACCCCTTGGTCTTGCCGTCCTTGACCGTCCCAACGTAGGCCGTCTTCTTGGCCTGAGGACGCGGTATCTCCGTCGGATCCGAGATGACGAAGGGGGCTTCTTCCTGAAACAAACGTATCAACGCTTCTCTGGAATCAGCCTGCCCAAGAAAGCGTTGAATCGCCTTGTAGTTAGCCTCGGGATTCCCCTCATCCGGTGCGAAATGTCCGACAGACGGGGTGAACGCGACTCGAGAATCGCTTCTATGATCTGCCCTGTCTTCTCAGCCAGGTCTTCTCGATCAAACAGGAACTGCGTGAACCCGGAAGTGTTGATAAACTCCAACATGATGGCCTCCTTTCAGGGAGAAGCGTCCTTGCACTTTGTTTATCGCCGATTGTGAGGCCATCTTCTTTGTTTGTCCAGCCGTTGCCCTACTTGTCCGAACTCTTGTCCGAAGCTCAGTCAGTTTCGCAGTTCCAGTGCTCTATCATTCTCGTCGCTAAGGTGACCGGGACGTAGGAGAGCGCGCTGAAGGCGTGGTATAGGCCCTGATAAGCATCATATCGGCTTGGCGGTGTCCCGATCTAAGTGCCGGTCACCTGCGCTAACCCGAAAATGATGAAGCCGTGTGGCAGTTGCAGGAGCACGTGTCTAGACGCCTAGGTTTTGTCGCGCCGCACGAAGACCCGCGCGAAGGTGCCGGTCTTGATACAGATGGATCCTAACCACGTGCCATCGTTTCCTCACGAAGAGGTGTCAGCCGGATGGGTGCGGAGTGCACGTGCGCGATTGGAAGCGGCAGGTTGCGAATTCTGTATCTTCCGGGGATAATAGTGGGAAGATCGTGGAACCGGGGCTCGAATCGTCGAGACCGAGCCAAGCACGGCGCTTGACCAACTGAGTAGCCTTTGGCAGACTCATCGGCACACCCACTAGGGTAGAATGCCCGATGAGACAGTTACCAGCTTTCTTCTCAGCCTTACGTTCTCAACCCCACGTGAGGCAGAGTTCTCCTAAGGTACTGGGTACCTTCGGCAGCCGGGCGAATAGGTATATGAGGGAGGGCCGCTCTATGGATGCTACACCGCATGGTGCCAGCGGCAGGTCCGACACACCCTTCGACCGCACCCCAGAGGCCAAGCCAACGCTCCTGTCGCACCGCTACCTTTGGCAGCCAGACCTGATCGTCTTCGTCTCCAGCGCGTGCATCATGATCCTGGAGCTCGTCGCTGGGCGGATCATCGCCCCCTACGTCGGGGTGTCGCTCTACACCTGGACCAGTGTCATCGGCGTGGTGCTGGCAGGCATCAGTCTGGGCAACTACCTGGGCGGATGGCTCGCCGACCGGCGTGCGTCCCTCCATCTTCTGGGCGCGATCTTCCTCCTCAGCGGTCTCTCGTCCCTGGGCATCTTGGCAGTGGACTTACTGGGCAGACAGGTGCCGGGCGATTGGCCCCTCGTCGTCAGGATCCTGGTTCACACGGCCACGCTGTTCTTCATCCCTTCCCTCGTCCTGGGGATGATCTCCCCCGTCGTGGCGAAGCTGGCCGTCCGCGACCTGGACAAGACCGGTAGAACCGTGGGCAGGATCTACGGCGCGGGCAGCGTGGGCAGCATCGTCGGCACCTTCGCCACCGGCTTCCTGTTGATCTCGTGGTTTGGCACCCACGTTATCGTGATGGGTGTAGCACTGGTGCTTCTCACGCTGGGCCTGCTGTTTCTGTTGGACGGGCGCTGGCCGTGGCTGGTTCTGGGAGCGCTGGCCCTCTTCTCCGTAACGGCGCTGGCCGGCCACCAGGGGTGGCTGCGCGGACCCTGCACTCGCGAGACGAACTACTTCTGCATCAAGGTGAAAGAGGAGGAGCAAGATGGCGAGACCGTGCGCACACTGATCCTGGACCGCCTGGTTCACAGCTACACCTCGCTGGGCAACCCGACGAAGCTTGTCTACCGCTACGAGCAGATCTACGCCGAGGCTGCGGCCTTCCGCGCCCAGCAGGACGATCGTCTCCACGCGCTCTTCATCGGCGGTGGAGGCTATACGTTCCCTCGATATATGGAGGCCGTCTATCCAGACAGCGAGAACGACGTGCTCGAGATCGACCCCGGAGTCACCCGGATAGCCCACTCCCTCTTGGGGCTGAGCCGCGACACGGAGATCGTCACCTACAACGAGGACGCCCGCCTCTTCCTGGAACGGGAGCCCACCGAGAGCTACGACCTCATCCTGGGCGATGCCTTCAACGACTTCTCGGTGCCCTACCACCTGACGACGAAGGAGTTCAACGACCGGGTGCGGGCGTGGCTGGCCGACGACGGCCTCTACGTGGTCAACATCATCGATGGACACCGAGGCGACTTCCTGCGAGCCTATGTCCACACGCTTCGACAGACCTTCGACCACGTCTATCTGGTGCCTACCGTCGAGTCCTGGCGCGAGACAGCCCACACAACGTTCGTGCTCATCGCCAGCGACGCTCCACTCGACCCCACCGCCTTCGAGACGATAGATGGTGGTGACGGCGATCCTCTCCTGGCACGCCAGATGCTGCCGGATGAGGAGGTGGATGCTCTGCTGGCTGATGGACGCGTAGTGACTCTAACCGACCGATACGCGCCGGTGGACCAGATGTTGGCTCCTGCCTATAGGGACGAGGAGCCAGAGTGACTGAACAGGACGAGGCGGAACCTGAAAGAGCTGCTGGCAGGACCCGCGCAACGACACAGCGCCCTATTGCTGCCGGCGGCCGGATCAAGCGTCGAGCTCACCCGGGTTCAGTCCCATAGGCAGCGGTGCCGGCCGCGCGCAGTCACTGGTGACCTCAACGAACCTGCCCATCTCTGACGACTCGCCGAGGGCCTGCATGACGTCCAGGACATGGAAGGCCACATCACCCCGGGCCCTGTGCGGCCGGTCGCGGCGAAGGGCGTACGCCATATCGGCCACCCCGATCCCGCGGCCCACCTCCGCACTGTGGGTGAGCGGTATGTCGCTCCACTCCTCGGCCCCAGCTCGACGGACGCGGACCGGACCGCCAAAGACATTCGGGTCGGGTGCGCTGAGTGTGCCCTCTGAGCCATAGACTTCGATGCGGGGCAACCGCGAGGCCCAGACGTCGAAGCTGGTGATGAGGGTGGCTATCGGGCCACCGGCGAAATCGAGCACCCCGGCGACGTGCGTGGGGACCTCCACCGGTATCCTGCGCCCGCGCTGCTCTTCGCTGGTAGCGATGCGCTCCGCGAAGGAGATGCGCGCCGAACCAGCCAGCCGCTTCACCGGGCCGAGCAGGCTGATGAGCGCCGTCAGGTAGTACGGCCCCATATCGAACAGAGGGCCAGCTCCCACCTGATAGAAGAAGTCGGGGTTGGGATGCCACGACTCCGGTCCATGCTGAACGAAGAAGGCCGTCGCGGCGACCGGCTGGCCGATCCAACCCTCGTCAATCAGCTTCCGGCAGGTCTGGAGGCCGCCGCCCAGAAACGTGTCCGGCGCACAGCCCACCCGCACCCCCTTCTCGCGGGCCGCGGCCAGGACCTGCTGACCGTCCTCGCGGGTCACGGCCAGAGGCTTCTCCGAGTAGACGTGCTTCCCGGCTTCGATGGCCGCCAGACTGACCTCCGCGTGCGCCCCGGGCACGGTCAGGTTGATGACCAGTTCAATGTCAGGGTCGCTGAGGACGTCTTCGACGGAACACGCTCTAGGGACATCGAAGGCTTCCGATTTCTCCCGGGCCTTGCGCTGGTCGATGTCGGCGCAGGCGACAATATCGAGAATGGGAAAAGCCCGGCACTTCTCGACGTACCGTCCAAAGATGTTGCCGGTGCCTATGATGCCGACCTTAACCCTCTCTTCCACGGGCCAGTCCTCCTTCAACCAGGTAGCGATAGCTCTTCTCCACGGCCTCCATCATATCCGTAGCACACGCGTCCAGCTCCACGATGAACCACTCGGCCCGGCCTTTGCTGGCCTCAACGATAGCCGGGACGTCCAGGACCCCTTCGCCGACGGCGACTTGCGGCGCACCCTTGACCGCCGGGCCGTCCTTGATGTGGAGCAGAGTGGCTCGTTCCCCGAACTCCTTTACCACCTCCGCCGGATCGAGGCCCGCTGTCCGCACCCAGTACGTGTCTATCTCGAAGAGGATCCCCGGGTCGAGGTGCTCCAACAGCACTCGGTAGGGATACCGGCCCTCCACCTCCTCGAACTCCCACCAGTGGTTGTGGATGACGAAGCTCAGGCCGTTCGCCTGGGCGATGGCGTGAGCCTCGTTGAATAGATCACAGGTGCTTCGGATCTGGTCGAGGGTCTGGAAGCTCTCCGGCCCTTTTCCAGAGACGATGCGTCGGCAGTCCAGAGCGTCCATAGCCTCCAGGACCATATCCACCTCCGCGCCGACCGGAAGGGGCGTATGGGCGCTGGGGACCTGCACCCCCAGCTTCCTGAACAGTTTCCCAGCCTCGGCGGGCGTTGCCCCCAGCAATCCGAGGGCGGGTTCCACGCCGGCGTAGCCGATGTCGGCGATCCGTCGAACCACCCCGTCGAAGTCGTCAGCCAGAGCCTCGCGGACGGTGTACAGTTGCAGAGCAGTCTCTGCCGCTTTGAGAGCCATGTGAACGCCCTCCCGTGTCAGTGACTATCGAGTAGCTACGCGCTCCAGGCGTCAGGGCGCGGACAGTATCAATCGCTCGACGAGAAGATCCTTGAAAGCCGACAGATCGACCCAGTCCATCGCTGCTCTGACCTTCGTCGCATCTTCGTCAACGGTCGTGAATCCACTGTCCGTGACTTGAAGACCCAGTTCCTCCATCACGAGAAGCTCCTCGGAGAAAGCGAGATAAACAGCCACGGTGTCGAAAAGGATGGAGCTTTCCGTCTCCGGATTGAACACCTGCCCCCACTGACAGTTGTCGATCCAGACGCGATAATTCTCGACGACCGCCTGCACGAGGGGGTCATCGCAATCGCGCACAGCCTGGTATCGCTCTCCCTCCAACTGGACGACGCCACACGTGTCCAGCGGTGTGATCGTGACGTCCCACGGCGCTGTGAATGCAGCTCGGCACGCTTCCGGCGCGCTGGCGACGTTGTATTCGGCGGCAGCCGTCTCACTGCCGCCGTACCCCCTCCGCACGCTGCCGTGCATGCCAACGAATCGAGCCCGCTCGGCGATCCTCGGCTCACGTTCCAGCGCAGCCTGGACGTTCGGCACGGGGCCGATACAGAGGAGCGTGATCGGCTCTGACGAATCCATAATAGTCTCGACAAGGATGCCGACACCGTCATCGTGAACGGGACCTGGATAGCCGGCTAAATCGTAGGACGCCACCCAGGGCTCCTGGGTGCTGGGAGCCTCCACCACGGGCATGCCCACCCCGACGGGCACGTCCGCCCGGCCGGCAGCCTCCAACAGCTTCGCCACGATCTTGGCCCGGTAGGTGGTGTCTCCGGTGTCTGTCGTGACCAGCTTGATGTCCAACTCCGGACACCTCAGCATAAACGCCAGTGCCCAGGTATCGTCGATGTCGCCTCCGATGTCTGTGTCCAGGATGACGGGAATCCGGCGCGCAGGGCCGGGGGAATCGGGACGTGTCATTGGGAACCCCTTGCATACTCCTGTGAACCCCAGCCGATGCTGAGGCTATGTTTGGCCCGGAGAGGTCGACGCGCAAGATTCTATCGTGAAAGGAGCGAGCCATTACTGTATCCTCCTGAGGACGTCGTCAGCGTCACCGTGCAGGCCGTGTGAAGGGAACTGGGCGCGAGTATAGACCTGGGGGCGAGGTTGTCAAGTCTAGATGGTGGATGGACCAACACATCATCCTCAATCGCACACCCACCGCGGCTTGACTTCAAGCGAGCTAGACACTGATCGGGAGCTGGGCGGAAGTGACAGGAGAGGTCCCCCAGCCTTCCGCACTTGACAGCGTTCTAGATCGATGGTAATCTATATGCATTCTGATATATATTAGAGCGGATGCATATATTATGAACTATCGATACCAGGAGGCGTCAGATCTATTCAGTCTGCTCGCTCACGAGCCCAGGCTGCGCATTCTTGACGAACTGCGGCGGGGCGAGGCGTGCGTCTGCCACTTGCAGCAGATCCTCGACCGCCCACAGACGTACGTCTCTCAGCAGTTGGCCGTGCTTCGAGATGCCGGTGTGGTGGAAGATCGCCGGCAGGGGCTGTACGTCTTCTATCGGCTGACTGACCCGCGCGTCGAGCGCGTGCTGGAGCGGACTCTGGGCGCCACCGCTCATCCGGCGGCAGTGGCCAGCTGTTCCTGCCCGAAGTGCGAGCCAGGAGGCAGCTAAGATAGCCGCAGGATAGCCGCAGATGTTCGCGGCTCGTCTTATGCCCGATCATAGTCGTTGGAATCCATATCATATAGGAGGTTCAGTGTGCCCGTTCTGGAGTCCATAACGTCCCTCCTGCAGGCAGGCCTCGGAAGCCTGGCGGCCTATCTCGCTGCCCACGTCCTGCTCTGTCTGGTCCCCGCCTTCTTCATCGCTGGGGCCCTCTCGGCGCTGATTCCCAAGGAGGCCATCACCAAGTACCTGGGCCGCGACGCGCCGACGTGGGTTTCCTACCCGATGTCGGCGGTGGGGGGATTTGTCCTGGCTGTCTGTTCCTGCACCATCATGCCGCTTTTCGCCAGCATCTACAAGAAGGGCGCCGGCCTCGGACCGGCGATCACATTCCTCTTCGTCGGCCCGGCGGTGAACGTCCTGGCCATTACGTTCACCGGCGCGATGATCGGCATGGACATCGCCGTCGCGCGGATCATCCTCTCGGTCATCTTCGGGATTGGCATCGGCATGCTTATGGCCTGGTTCTTCCGAGAGGACGACAGGACCCGCAGCGAGGCCGCAGCCGGAGGACGGGCCTTCTCTCGGGGAGCCCGAGTCCCCGCCCGAACCTGGGTCTTCTTCCTCCTCCTTCTTGGCATCCTGATCGCCGGGACCCTGCAGGTGGGCGTGCTGACCGACAGCTACGCCGCGTTCACGGTGCCCGGGCCCTGGGCCAGCCGCCTCCAGGCCTGGCTGAACGACCTGGTGCCGCCGAACCCGTCAATGGGCGTCGAGGGCGTGACCGTCCACGGGGTGTTCCTGATCGGTCTGTTGGCCCTCATCGGCGTCACGGCCTGGCGCGGGCTGAATGAGGTAGACCTGGGCATCAACCGCTGGACTTACGCCGCCCTAGGCACGATGACCCTGACACTGTTGGTCGCCTCCTTCAAGGTGTCGGCCGTGGAGGGAGGCCTGAGCGTCGGCATCACCGGTAAGTTGATCGCGGAGGTCCTGCTCATCAGCGTCGTCTGGTGGATGGGGATCCAGGTCTTTGAGACCTACGTGATGCAGGAGTGGCTGTGGGAGATGTGGCGTTTCGTAAAGCAGATCATCCCCCTGCTGATCGTCGGTGTCTTCCTCGCCGGTATGGCGCGGGCCATCATCCCCAGGAGTTGGATCGAGACCCTAGCCGGGCGGAACACGGTCTGGGCGAATCTGGCCGGCGTCCTGTTCGGGGTCTTCATGTACTTCCCCACCCTGGTCGAGGTCCCCATCGCGCAGACGTTCCTTTCGCTGGGTATGCACCGAGGGGTGCTCCTGGCCTACCTGTTGGCCGACCCGGAGCTGAGCCTCCAGTCGATCCTGATCACCAACTCGGTCATCGGCCGAAAGAAGACGGCTGTCTACGTCGTGCTGGTCACCATTTTCAGCACGCTGGCGGGCTTACTCTTCGGCGGCTGGCTGGAGGGCATGAGCACCTGGCTGATCGCTGCCATTCTCCTCGGATCGGTCGGTCTGCTGGCGGCCTTGGCGGCTTGGACCAGCGGCCAGCGGCGGCGGGCCCCTGTGCCAGCCGAAGAGACCACCTGAGGGTCGCCTTCGCAGTCAACACCACGGCGGACGGGCGGCGGAGGCGAAGAAGCAAAACGCATCCTGGGAGTCCCGGCGGTGGGTATCCTGGGGGAGGCTATGCTGGTAGGTCCCTCGTCGTGGACACCTCGGGCGGGCAGAACGACGTCGGCCATGCGGCAGCGGAAAGACATAATCGCGCTTACTACGATCTCTGAGCGCTGAAGACGATCAACGACCCGGTCGTCTGCGGCTCAAATGCCTTGAAGCCCCCCTCCTTCAGGTATCTCTCAAGCTCCAGGATCTGGAAGATGTGAGCCCCGTGATCCTCCTCCACATGCTCGCGGATACGGGGGAACTGGAGGACCCCGCCGTCGCCGGCGATGAACGTCATCCCTGCCAGGGGCGCGCCGCTCTCCATCGTCCGGCCGATCTCGCACAGCGCCTGCACCGTATCCTCAAAGAGATGGAGGGAGCCGCAGCAGATCGCCGCGCCGAACAGAGCGTCCGGGAATGGCAGGGCTTCGACCCGAGCGCGGGCAAACTGGACGTTGTCCAGATGGTCACGTTCGACGTAGGTCGCGCCCTGGCGCAGCATGCCCAGGGAGATATCGACGCCGCACACCTGGTCCACCTGATCCGCCACCCGGCGACCGAACGTGCCCGGCCCGCAGGCCGCATCCAGCACGGGTCCATTGACCAGGCCCAGGGTAGCTGAGACTTGCGCCACCAGCCGCTCCAGCGTCGTGCAGCGCCATCCACCGTAGAGGTTGAGGACCAATGGGTACCAGAATCGGCTCTCGTAAATCGGCGCCAGCCAATCGATCAGCTTGACGCCGCGCAGGACTGGATGATCGCTCTGCACAGGATCGCCGGCGAGAAAGTCGGGGATGCCGTCAACGAAGGGGTAGTGCACCTGACAGGCGACACAGTCAAGGGAGTCGTCCCTCAGCGTCAGCTGCCCTTGGCACCTTGGGCAGACGTAGATCGCCCGGGGGTCGGAGTTGTTCTGAGCCATACGTCACCTCACCAGACCTAACAGCACGTTTCATCCAATCAGCCGGCGATCCGGCGTACCTCTGCCTGAGGGTTCATCAGTTGCGAGAGCAGAACCCGGCGCATCGAGAGCAGCGTCCCCCGCCTCCACACCCCTGAAGAACCAACGAACTCGCTCAGAAGTGCGGGCCGCGTGCCTCATCGAAGAGAGGTTTTAGCCTGGCGGTTACGAAGTTGTAGAGCGCGCCCAAAAGCCCGCAGACGATCGCGCCAAGAACGAGATGAACCAGAACGCTGAGTGGCCCCGCGGGTGCCCATGGGGCGGCGAAGAAACGCTGGCCGCGGGCTACGAGGAAAAGCCCCAGACCTGCCCCGGTGAGAGAGCCGGCCATGACGGCAGTCCTGACCTCGCCTAGTCCGGCGATGGCGGCGGCAGCCAGGGAGCCGAGCACAACGGCAAACATATCGTTTATCTCTGCAAGGAACGTGACAGGAATACCGATGGCGATCCCGGTGACCACGCCCAGCAGAAATCTGGGCGCATAGATACCACGCATAGGTCGTCCTCCTCTACCTGCCTCCAGACGGTTATCCTGCCCTGGGCTTATTCCGGCATACACGTCCCGTCAACCCTATTATATCATGCGGGGAGGTCCTTCCATCGGTGAGGACAGCAGTCCCGGACAGAGAGCCTATTGTGGTTTTCCACAATGTCGCGGACGGAGCCGTCACCTTCGTTCACTCGCCGGGGTACGCCGGCGGATGCTCAGCAGATCGGGTCTCGATCGTGTTTGTCCCTCAACTGCCCTGCAAGCACCGATCCGGTCTCGTTGCCGCCGCGCTGCGCCCGAAGAGCGCCCAGCAAGCGAGCATCATCAGGCCCACCTCTGCCAGCAGCCACACCAGCTGGAAACCCGTCTGGGTTGCCTGCATCTCGATGCCGGTGAGCCCGGTGAGGTGCACTATCAGACTGAGCGTCAGGAAGTTACGCAGACCGTGCAGGGTGATGGTGACGAGCACGCTCCTGGTCCACCAGTAGAGACAGCCGAGCATAAACCCGGCGAGCCCGACTTGCATTAGGCGGACTACGGCAGCCGGGGTCCATCCGTGATCGTGCAACGCCGATGGCAGATGGAGCGAGGCGAAGAGCAGCGTGGCGAGGGGCACACCCCGGAACCCCCAGGCTTCCTCAAAGCGGGTCTGGATGTAGCCCCGGCTCACAGTCTCCTCCCAGAGAGCGATGATCAGGACGTCCACAACGAGGTCTGCGACCAAGGTTCGCATGGTACCCTTCGTCAGGGTCAGAGCGCGCAGGGGAACACCGTCCAGACGCAGGGCAGCCAGTCGTCCGCCCAGTCCGAGGGCGGCAAAGACAGCGACCAGCAGAAGCGCCCGCCCTGGGCAAACCACATCATTGAGACCGAGTCCTTCGCGCCCTCTTCGATCGACCCTGCCATTCAGAAAGCCCACCAGCGGGAGAACGATGGCAATCGGGTGGATGGAAATCACACCCAGCTGGTAGGCAACCAGAATAGGCATCTGAATCACGTAGACGACCCAGGCCCGGGTCAGCTGCCCTCCTGCATCCTTAGGCATCGGCTCCACCTCCTTCACTCCCGTGCACGAACATCGTCGCGACCGGCGATCGGCTGGCTGCCGGGGCAGCGCAGCAGGCGAGAAAGAACCAGAGCAAGCAAAGCACTCGACGGATGTGCATCGTCAATCGCCTTCCCACTCGCCCTACACTACGGACCACAGGATCCAGGCTGCCTCGGAAAAAGGGAACGGGGGCAGCCCGCTATCACGATTATAGCAGCCCGAAGAGAATCCTGCATCGGTGACATCTTGCCTTCGCCTGGAAGGCCCATCGTGGAAATCCACGATGACCGGGCGTATTCCTTGTCCGAGAAAACCCCGATCCGTTCTCTACCAGATGTCACCAGATCCAGAAGTACGGGCTCTACCGATGCGCTGGGCGGCCCGCTGACGTATCATAGGGTTGACCACTTCTTGCTAGGGGGAAGAGGGGCTCAGCCTGGCCCCTTCTTCCCCCGCGGCTCTCTTGAGAGACCAAGGAAGGGAAGTTTGGTCAGAGTGAACTCAGAGGAAAGCTAGTGAAAGGAGATGGATTCGCGCAATACAACATGAACAGACCACGGCGTTTCTGATGCTGCTTCCGGGCAGCCTTATCAACCCAGGGAGGAGAACATGCGTAGCAGAAGATGGATTGTTGCACTGGTCTCGGTGATCACCGCGGCTACCCTGCTCACGGCTTGCGCTCAGCCGACCCCGGAGGTGATTGAGAAGACGGTCGTGATCACCAAGGAGGTGGTGCGGGAGGGGGAGACGGTTGTGGAGACGGCCATCGTCACCGCCACACCGGAACCGGAGCCCACCGAAGAGCCGCTGGCCAGGATTTCGCCCGACTTCAAGAACGAGGACACCTATATGGTTGTCAGCGGCGCTGGAGAGCCGGAGACCCTGGATCCAGCCTGGACCTACGAGACAGCCGGGGGCGGGGTTGAGAACAACATCTATGAAGGCCTCGTCTGGTTCAAGAAGGATCAGACGGAGGAGTTCGTGCCGATGCTGTCCACCGGCTGGGAGGTGAACGAGACCGGCGACGTATGGACCTTCGACGTTCGCGAGGGCGTCACGTTCCACGAGGGCGGCACGCTGGAACCCCACGACGTGGCCTACTCGCTGCGGCGCGCCCTGCTCCAGGATCGAACCGACGGTCCTCATTGGATGACGCTGGAGGCCTTCTTCGGCCTCTATGACATCAAGGACCTGGCCACATCGATCTCCGGCGTCGAGTCCTTCGAGGACGTCTCCGAGGCCGATCTCGTCGAGACCTGTGACATGGTCAAGGAAGCGATCAGCGCCGACGATGAAGCAGGCACCGTCACCTACAGGCTCAATCGGGCCACGCCCTGGTTCCTGGCGATGCTGGCTAACTCGTTCATGGGAGCGGTGGTGGACCAAGAGTGGATGGTGGAGAACGGCGCCTGGGACGGCGACTGCGCCACCTGGACGGGATGGCACGACCCCGCGCCGGAGGACACGATCCTCTTCAACAGGACCAACGGCACCGGCCCCTACATGTTGGATCACTGGACACCGGGGGAGGAGCTGGTCCTGGTGGCCAACGAGAACTACTGGAGGGAGGAACCACCCTGGGAGGGAGGTCCCAGCGGGGCTCCGCGAATCAAGCGGGTGGTCATCAGGAATGTGAACGAGTGGGGCACGCGACTGGCCATGTTCGAAGCCGGGGATGCCGACTGGATCTACGTCCCAGAGCAGTATCGCCCTCAGCTGGAGCCCTATTTCAAGACCGTCTGCTACCCGGACGGAAACTGCGAGGAGGGTAACCCGGAAGGTTATGTCCAAGTGTATCGCGACCTGCCGAGACCGGTGATGACGCCGGCTCAACTCAACTGGAACATCAACACCGAGGGCGGCAACCCCTTCATCGGCAGCGGCGAGTTGGACGGCAACGGCATCCCGCCGGACTTCTTCAGCGACATCCACGTGCGCCGGGGCTTCAACTACTGCTTCGACTTCGACGCGATGATCGAGGAGGCACTTAACGGCGAGGGCATCCAGGCCCAAGGGCCGATCATCCGCGGTATGATGGGGTACCTGGAGGGAGAGGATCCGCTCTACGCCTACGATCCAGCCAGGTGTGAGGAGGAGCTGAAGCAAGCCTGGGATGGGGAGGTGTGGGAGAACGGCTTCTACTTCCAGATGGCCTACAATACGGGGAACGATACGCGACGCCTCTCCTCCGAGATCTTGAAGGCGGGGCTCGAGGCCATTAACCCCAAGTTCCAGGTGGCTGTGGTCAGCATGCCGTGGCCCGTCCTCCTCGGCACGAGGCGCCAGGGTAAGCTGCCAATATACGTCGGTGGATGGCTCGAGGACTTCCACGATCCACACAACTGGGTGCATCCCTTCCTCCACTCCGAAGGCACCTACGGACGGGTGGTCAATCTGCCCGAGGATCTGGCCAGCGAATTTGATGCTATGATAGAGGAAGCCGCCTCCTATACCGACGTGGAGAAGCGCCGGCCGATATACGAGGAGATCCAGCGCAAGGCCCAGGAAGAGGCAGTCAACATCTGGTTGTATCAGAACATCATCCGTCACCACTTCCAGTCCTGGATCAAGGACTGGTACTACAACCCTGCCTACTCGCAGGGATCATACTCGTACATCTACGCATGGTCGAAGGAAGCTCCGTAACAGCCGAGGACCCGGCAGGCCCTCGCTTGAGGGCCTGCCCCCTCGGTCCTCTACGAAATCGTTGAGGAGGTCCGTCTATGATTGCCTACATCATCCGCCGGCTGCTCATCCTGCCGATCATCATCCTCGGCGTCACCATCCTGGTCTTCGGCATGCTTTCGCAGCTCACGGCCTATGAACGAGCCTCTCTGTACGTCAAGGATATCCCCAAGCGCCAGGGCGCGATGGAGGACATCATCGAGAAGTACGGGCTCGATGACCCAATCTACGTCCAGTACTGGAGATGGCTGGTCGGGCAGCGGGTTGAGCCCACAGGCGAGATCAAGGGAGGCATCCTGCGCGGGAACCTGGGCTGGTCAAAGACCGGCAAGAGCTCAGTCGCGCGGGTCATCCGTCGTCGCCTCCCGGCCACGGCGGAGCTGGCGCTCTGGGCGGCGGTCCCCTTGGTGGGCGGCGGCGTCTGGCTCGGCGTCGTGTCGGCCGTCAATCACAACAAGCCGATCGACCAGATTCTGCGCGTGGTCAGCATCGTGGGATGGTCGATTCCCACGTTCGTCTTCGGCCTGACGGTCATGATGGTATTCTACGCCCGATTGGGTTGGTTCCCACCCGGACGGTTGTCGGACTGGGCCCTCCAGGTGGTGCAGTCCGAGGCTTTCCGTCGCTACACGCAGATGAACACCGTCGATGCCATCCTGAATCTGCGGCTGGACGTCTTCCTGGATGCTATGAAACACCTGGTGCTGCCGGTGGCCACCTTGGCGTACCTAAGCTGGGCCTACTTGCTGCGGATCACGCGATCCTCGATGCTCGACACACTGAGCCAGGACTACGTCGTCACGGCCCGGTCCAAGGGGCTGCGGGAGCGGTTGGTAATCCGGGTTCACGCGCTACCTAATGCACTGATTCCGGTGGTGACCGTCAGCGGGCTGACCCTGGTCGGCCTGCTGAACGGCGTGGTGATCACGGAGACGGTGTTCGACTACCCCGGTATGGGCTCTTTCCTCTCCCAGGCGGCGCTCTCCCTGGACATCGTATCGGTGTTGGGCGTGACCCTGGTAAGCAGCCTCATTCTCGTGACCGGAAACCTTGCCGTCGACGTCCTGTACGGCTGGATCGACCCTCGGATACGGCTCCAGTAGCTGAGCTGGGAGGAGAGATCGTGCGTAGACAGAGTCCACTGCGAGTCCTGAAGAAGCTGCTGAGCAACCCTACGTCGCTGGCAGGCGTCATTCTCCTAGTCATCTTCGTCGTCATCGCCGCTGCAGCCCCCGCCATCGCTCCGGTGCCCGAGAGGTCCCGCAATCCGTATATGATTCCCCGCGATGGATTCAGCTCCACGCCCCGCCCACCGGGTCCGGGCCACCCTCTGGGGACAACGGAGGGGCAGTACGACATCCTGTACGGGGTGGTCTGGGGAACGCGAACGGCTTTCCGGGTGGGGGTGATGATCGCTTTCTTCACCACGGTCATCGGCGTTTCCCTCGGCTCCATCGCCGGTTTCTACGGCGGCGCGATCGACGAGATTCTGATGCGGATCACGGAGATCTTCCAGGCGTTCCCCTTCCTGCTGGCAGCGATCACGATGACGTCCGTGCTCCAGACGATCTACGGGCGCAGAGCGGCGGGCGCGCTGATGTTCATCGCCAGGGTGATGGCGCTCTTCGCCTTCGGTCATAACCCCACGAAGCCGGTCGACCCGATCCAGCTGCGCATCCTCACCGGTATGCTGGCGATCACGCTCTTCGGCTGGATGACGTACGCGCGGGTGATCCGGGGCAGCATCCTCTCGGTCAAGCAGAAGGAGTATGCCATGGCAGCTCGCATGATCGGGGCCGGGAATATGCGCATCCTCTTCCGCCATCTGCTGCCTAACGCCATCTTCCCCGTGATCGTCATCGCGTCCATGCGCATCGGCTCCTACGTGCTGACGTTCGCAGCGCTGAGCTTCCTGGGTCTGGGCGCACAGCTGGGCTACGCCGACTGGGGCCAGATGATCAGCTTCGCCAGGAACTGGATCCCTTCGCTGGCCGCTCATTGGCACATCGTGGTCTACCCTGGGTTGGCCATCGTGCTCTTCGTCCTTGCCTGGAACCTGGTGGGGGACATCCTGCGCGACATCTTCGATCCCCGCATGCGCGTGCGGGGCATAGGCTAATCCGTGTCTCATAGGAGGACGTGCGCTCGCCGGTCCCACGAACCATTGATTGAGGGGCGTGACTATGCTATACTGGCATCAGGAGGAACCTAAGCTTGGGGAACACGGTGAGTATGGAGCAAGAGCGCTGTCGCGCGGAGCAGATGACGGTCATCAATCGCATCGCTCGCCGGATCAGCGCGAGCCTGGATCTTCGAGACACGCTGGATAGCATCGTGGTAGGGGCCTGTGAGCTGCTGCCCTGCGCTTTGGCTGAGATCAGTCTCTGGAACGAGACGTCTCAAATGCTGACCCTGGAAGCACTGCGTTGCGAGCCAGAGCGCGCTTTCCCTCTCGGGAAGAGCTATCCTCCGGGCCACGGATACACCGGCTGGCTCGTGCGTCACGGGGAGCCGCTCCTGGTAAAGGACGTAGACACCCGAGAGGACATCCAGCCGGACCTGCTTCCCGGAGAGCTACCCTTCAAGTCGTATCTTGGCGTGCCGTTGATCGCGGCCGATGAGCTGATCGGCACGCTGGTACTGATTCGTGATGGAGGTCAGGGCTTCAGCGAAGACGATCTGGCGTTGCTCGAGAGCCTGGCGGCCCAAGCGGCCGTCGCTATCCGGAACGCGAAGCTGTTTGAGAAGACGAAGCGAAGGTCCCGCGAGCTCACCGTCCTGAACGCCGTCGCCGCCGCCACCAATCGCGCCCTGCGCCTCGAGGTCTTACTCGCCGACGCCGTGGAGCGCGTGATCGAATGCATCGGGGCCGATGGAGGCGGCATTCGACTGCTTGACCCAACGAGCGGCAGACTCTCCCTCTCGACCTCCCGAGGGCTTTCCGAGGCCTATGTCGCCAAGGTAGACGACCTTCGGCTGGGCGAGGGCGTCGTGGGCGACGTAGCTCTGACCGGAGAGCCGGCCTTGCTCGCCGATATGAGCGAGGACCCGCGGGTGTCGCCTGAGGTCCTGGGTCCCTTGGAAGCAGAGGGCATCCGCTCCTTCGCCGTCGTCCCTCTCCGCTCGCAGGATGAAGTCGTCGGCACCCTTGGCGTCATCTCCCACAGCGCCGGAGCCTTCGATGCAGCCGATGTCGAACTACTGACGGCCGTGGGGCACCAGATTGGGATCGCCATCGCTAACGCAAGGCTGCGCCAAGAGGCCATCGACGCTGAGCGCCTCGCCGCTGTCGGTCAGGTCGCGGCCAGCGTCGCCCACGAACTGCGCAGCCCGCTGGGCGGCATCATGCGCAGCGCGGAGTTTCTGGCCCGGCCCGAGCTCTCGGAGTCCACGCGTCAGAAACTGAGCAGTGCCATCGTGGCGATGGCACGCCGTCTGATCAATACCTCAGAGGAGTTGCTCGACTATACGCGCGGCGGACAGCTGACCCTGCGTCGTGCACCCTGCCTCCTGTCGCAGTTCCTCGAGGAGGTCCTGGAGGTCCTGCGCGTCGACTTCAGTGACCGGGGCATCGCGGTAGAGACCGACTGGGGCTACGAGGGCCGCATCCGCATCGACGCCGATCGGATGGCACAGGTGGTGTACAACGTCGCTGCTAACGCGCGGGACGCGATGCCCGATGGAGGCCAGCTCACCGTTGCCACCAGACGAGTGGAAGACGGCATCGAACTCCGCCTCTCAGACACAGGCCCAGGTGTGGCATTGGAGCTGCGGGAACGGATCTTCGAACCCTTCGTCTCCTACGGCAAGCGGGAGGGAGCCGGTCTGGGACTGGCCATCGCTAAGCGCATCGTCGAGGAACACGGCGGCACCATCGCGGTCGAGAGCTCAAGAGCCGGCGGAGCCACCTTCGTCGTGCGCCTGCCTCTCGGCTGAGCCCCGATGGGCTAGCCAGAATCCCTCTCCTCCGGCTGGAGCCATCCCTGTTGCATCGCCCGCACGACCGCCTCCGTCCGGGAGCAGACGCCCAGCTTGTTGTAGATGTGAGTCAGGTGGGCCTCCACCGTACGGACGCTTATGTGCAGCCGCTGGGCGATATCGCGATTTGTCAAACCACCGGCGACTAGAGCCAGGACCTCCAGTTCTCGGTCTGTGAGAGGTAGCAGAGGCTCCTCGAGCTCTTCCTCGCCTGCCAGGTAGCGCACCACGACTGAGGCGACCGCCGGGGGAAGCACCGACTCGCCGCGGGCCACGGCGCGAATCGCCTTCAGCAGCTCACCGAGCTCAACCGTCTTGGGCAGATAGCCCGTTGCTCCTGCCTTCAACAGGTTGATCACGTACTGCTCCTCCTCGCGGGCCGTGAGGACCAGCACCTGGCAACCCGGGACCTCCGCCGCGATGCGCCGAGTCGCCTCCAGGCCGTTGAGGTGGGGCATGGCGATGTCCATCACCACCACATCAGGTCGGATGTCCCCCGCCAGTCGGACTGCTCCGCTCCCCGTTCCCACCTGGCCGACCACGCGCATGTCCGGTTGATGGTCGATGACCTCGGCGGTGGCCTCCCGAACGACTGCATGGTCTTCGGCCAGCAGGACCGTGATGACCTCTTCCATCGTCCCTCCGTCCAGCCACGAGACCGGTTCTCGTATCTGGGATCAGTATATCATGCGGAGGTGAAGGAAGTCAATGGGGTGCACGCCTCCTCACACGGCTAAAAGAGATTTGACCACGCAATTGGAAGAGCCGGTCTCCCTTGAACACGACCTGCAAGAGGAAAACTGATCCAGATCATCCAGATGCTGCTATCCTGCACCTGCCCTTCCACTAGATCGGGGGAGCCTCCCCACCTCCCTTTCCTGGCCTGGCCCGGGCCTGGAGCCCCTCCAACAGTGTCTCAAGGATCGGTCGGTCGGTGAAATCCCCGCCCCCGATAGCGTTGTTCGGACATGCGGCCACACAGCACCCGCACCCCATGCAGCGGTTGTGGTCCACCGTCGAGACCTGAGCCGCCTCCTGGGATGCCAGCGAGAGGGCCTCATAGGGGCACAGATCCACGCACGTCCCGCAGCCCGCGCAAAGGGTGGCGTCCACCACAACGGTCTCCAGCGGAGAGCTGTAGCCGGCCGCCAGCGCGCTCTCTCGGAGCGCGCCGATGACGTCAGAGATGCGCACCTCCTGCGGGCATCCGGCGACACACAGGTCGCAGGCCGTACAGTGCCAGATGGTCATATCCTCGTAGACGGCCTCACGCATCCCCAAGCCGACCATGTGGAACAACCGGCGCGGATTGTAGGCGGGGTCCCGCCAGGGGATGATACACCGGCTGACGCAGGTCCCGCAGCTGTAACAGGCCCGCATGCTCTCGCCCCCGGCTGCCAGCGCGATCTCATCCGCGAAGCTCTTCGGCCTCGTCTGGTCACGCATGCTTCATCGCTCCTTGGCCACTGTGCGTAGACGACGCCCTGCCGACCCCGCCGGGCCGCCTTCGATCCAGCGTCGCCCCCCGTCGGCCGGTCCGCTCACAGGAACAACTCGTCCTGGATGGGGCTGGGGCCGAGATCCGTGATCTCTCTGTCAAATTCCTTCACCACCCGCACGAAGCGGGGTGCCTCAGATGAGGATACCCACGAGAGCCGGAAGCGGTCACTCATCTCCAGCTCCAGCGTATCGAAGATCGACTTCAGTAACGCTGTCCTGCGGCGCGCCTGGAGATTCCCCGTCTGGTAGTGACACTGACCCGGCCAGCACCCGCTGATCAACACCCCGTCGGCCCCCCTGAGGAAAGCTGTCAAGACGAACAGCGGGTCGACCCGCCCGGAACACATCACCCGGACGACCATCACGGAGGGAGGCATCTTCATCCTGGCCACACCGGCTGAATCGGCAGCGGCGTAGGTGCACCAGTTGCATAGAAATCCAACGATTGTGGGGCTGAACGTCTGCTCCGTCTGCTCTTCCATATCTCCCTCCTACGTCGCCACCTGGGCGAACTCCTCTTCCTTAAACGTCCTGAGCGGGATCTCCTCCGCCAGATCTCTTCCCGGCTCGTAGTCGAAGGTCGCCTGGGCGGACGCCGCCACCTTGGAGAAGATGGTCGACACGGGGATGTCTGCCGGACAGACGTCAGAGCACATCCCGCATCCCACGCAAGAGAGCGCCATGTGGGCCATCCGTCCGAGCTGGAAGAAGACCGTGTCAGGCGGCACCCGCAGCCCTCCCTTCCTGCGCAGCTCCCCCTCGTAGTAGCCGGGCTCCCGCTCGCAATCGTGAGAATCGAAGTGGCACAGCTGGCAGTAGCAGATCGGGCAGACCGTCTTGCAACCGTGGCAGCCGATGCACCGCCCGAAGGTGTGAATCAGGCCCGTCATCCCTACGTCGACCCCGGCGAAGAGCTTCTGGCGGAACGCGTCCCGTTCCCCTTTGGAGCGCTCGATCGCCGCGCGCTCCGAGTTCCCGGTCACGGTGGTCCCCTCCAGACGCTGTGCAAGCGCCGCGCCTCTCTCCGTGTTCAGGTAGAGCGTGCACTGCCGGTCAAGATCCTCCTCACCGAACAACGCCACCGTGATGTCGGCGCCCTCGGGGATGAAGCTCTCGCAGGCGCGGCACGTCGGCCGCACGGCCTCATCCAGCTCGCCGTGTTCCATTCCCTCCCAGTAGCTAGACACCCTCTCGTCCAGATTCCCGTTGACGGCCGTCCCCAGGGGATAGACGCCAGCGCAGGTGGAGCTGATGAGAACGACGTTATCGAGCCCTCCCTGGTTGAGCTTCATCAGCTCGATGAACGCCCGCAGTTCGCACGGTCTGATGACGGCGGCGACCGGCCGGGCCAGAGCACCGCCCAGCGTGAGACGAGAGAGCAATCCCCCGCCGTTGGCAGGCATAAAGGGCAGGAGGGGAAGTGCGTCCCCATCCATCGCGAAGGCGTCGGGCTCCGTGAACAGCGAGTACGCGACTCCACGCTCCTCCGTACCGGTCTTCCCCAGGGCAAGCACTGCCTCGACTTGCCCGCTTTGCAGGAGGGAGCGCAACAGCTGTCGTACCGTCTCCTCTGCTCCCTGGTTCGTTCTCAGCCTTTCCGGTGTGAAAGCTGACGAAGTCGCTCCCTCAGGCATCTTGCACCTCCTGCTCACGGTAGATCTCTACATACGGTTGCTCCACTCCGTGGAGTTCCTCCATCTCGTACGCCACGAGTGGCAGCGGATCGTCGACGTTGCGGCCCGCGACGTACCCCAGCGCCTCCTGAGCCCGATCCGCCAGCAGGCTGAACACTTGCCCGACCGGGATGTCCATCGGACAGGCATCCTCGCAGGCGCCGCACGAGACGCAGCTGAGCGCCATGTGCGAAGCTCGTCCCAGATGGAACAACAGGGTGTCCGGCGCGAACCTGAGCGCCCCCTTGGCCGTCGCTCGTGCCAGATAGTTATCCGGCGGGAGCTTCAAAGCCGTCGACTCGAAGTAGCACTGCCGGCAGTAGCAGACCGGACATGCCCGCTGGCAGTTGTGACAGTTGATGCAGGTGCTGAACGTTTCCAGCAGCCTGTCCGCGCCTGCAACCGCCTCCTGCAGCTCCGCGTGCGCCTGCCGACGGCGCTCGATCTGAGCCTCCGTCACCTCCGCCACCTGTGTGGTCCACCGCTCCAGCATCTCTGCCACGGGACGCGCCCTCTCATCGTCCTCGCTCACCCCCATCTGCTCTAGAATACGCTCTCCCTTCAGGCTCCCCGGAACGATGACGGCGGAGCCCTCGTCAATGCCCAGGGTGCCGATATGGAGATCCACACCCGGCGCAGACGCCAGGCTGAAGCGATGGCAGATCTGGCAGGATGGGCGCATCGGCGAGCGATCGCCCTGCGTGACCGCTTCGGCGAAGCGCGCCCCGGCGGTCGCGGGATCCTCCAGATAGTCGGAGAGCGGCAACACGCCGGCACAGTCGAGGGTGATCAGGAACAGGTTCGTCAGATGAGCTTGCTTGAGCTTCGTCAGCTCAATGGCCGCGCGTGCCTCGCAGGGCCGCACCACTGCCGCTACCCGTTTGTTCAGGGTCCCGCGCATCGTCAGGCGTCCGATCGCCTTGCCTCCCTGGACCGGCATGACAGGGGGCAGTGGCGAGGCACGGTCGAGGATGGCCGGATTCTGGATCAACAGGTAAGCGTAGGAGTCCTCTGCCGGGGTCTCCACCGGGATGAGGACAGCTTCGAAGATCTCTCGGTTCAACGCCTCCTTCAGCCACTCGATGACGGCGGGTGCAAATCCTTCGCCTACTGGCAGTACGGCGCCCTTGGCATTCACGTGTCGCTCCTTGTCTTCAGGGGGTTGGGGCCCAGCCTCTTGATGTGATCGTTGAACGCGGCAGCCGTATCCACAAACCGCCGTCCCTCGCCGTGCGCCACGTAGCGGAACCAGACGCGCTCGGGCTCCAGTCCCAGGGTGTCGAGGAGATTCTTGACCAGCGCGACACGCCTCCGGGCGCGGAAGTTGCCATCCTCGTAGTGACAGTCCCCGGGGTGGCATCCGCTGATCACCACCCCGTCGGCGCCCTCAATCAACGTGCGCAGGATATGAACCGGCGGAAGAGCCCCGGTGCAGTTGACCCGGGAGGGCACCACGTTCTCTGGATAGCGCAGATGATGGGCCGCGGCCGTCTCGGCACCGCCGGAGCCACACCAGCTGCACATGAAGTAGATGATTCTTGGGACGAATTCCTGTTCCTCGCTCACCTCTGACCTCCTACCAGTAACGCATCAAGCGCGGCAACCGACTGCTGGCCCTTGAAGTCCCGCAGATAGGATGCGTTGTTCGGACATATCGCCACGCACGAGCCGCACGAATCACACAGGAAGGGACGCACCCGCGCCACCTTCTCGCGCTCATCGATGACCCGTGCGCCGTAGGGGCAGACGTCCACACAGACGCCGCATCCCATACACAGGGACTCATACACCCCGGCGACGAACATCTTGTTAGGTGGAGTCATCTTACGCTTGCCCATCACCACCAGCGCGCGTCCGGCCGCATCCTTTGCGGTCAGGATGGTCTCCTCGAAGGATCGCGGGGAATGCGCCAGCCCCACCGGGAAGAT
>Ga0207797_1000620_pt1 | contig 27112 bp, 26 predicted proteins | sample PRCRCaboRojoPR_6_FD_187275 | JGI IMG/M metagenome (GOLD analysis project Ga0207797, IMG submission 187275) | Marine sediment microbial community from Cabo Rojo, Puerto Rico - PR CR 10% Liquid 1 (SPAdes) | ecosystem: Environmental > Aquatic > Marine > Coastal > Sediment | place: Cabo Rojo, Puerto... | reverse complement strand
CTGATCAACGAGGACCGGGTCTACATGCCCGTCTGGAACACCTCCAACGACTCCCCGGCCATCATGGCCTACGAGGAGGCGCTGCCGGGCTACCAGGTGGACGGCTACTACCACAGCGGCTTCAGCAACACCGACGCCCTCCACTGCCGGACCCGCAACGCCATGGACGTGGAGATGCTCACCGTGTGGCACGTACCCGTGGACTCGGTGCAGATGGCATCCCAGCCGGTGGAGATAGAGGCCCTGATAAGGCCCCATCCCAGCAACAGCGTAACGTCGCATCTACTGCACTACCGGACCGGGACCTCCGGGCCATTCACCGAGGTGGACATGTCCGCCGCCGGCGATGACATCTACACAGCGCAGATTCCGGGACAGACACCGGGCGCGCTGGTGCAGTACTACGTAACCGCCTCCGACGACTCCGGCCGGGACGAGGAGAGCCCCCGGTTCGCGCCGAACACCTGGTTCCACGAGTACCAGACATCGGAGACGGGCGTGGCGGATCAGACCCATCTGGCCCCCGGCGCCTGGATAACCGATCCTGTACCCAACCCCTTCGCCGGAAGCGTGGCCCTCACGCTGGCTCTGGAGGAGGCCGGCAGGGCGGAGGCCGCGGTCTACGACCTCTCCGGCCGCATGGTTGCCCGGCTGGCATCGGGCGAGATGCAGGCCGGCGCGCACCGGCTGCGCTGGACACCGGAAAGCTCCGTGCCCTCGGGCGTCTACGTGGTCCGGGTCAGCGCCGCCGGAAGCACCGCCACCCGCCGCGTCACCCTCCTCCACTAACGGGGACGGAGTTTAAGTTCATCAAGTTGGCTGGCGGTTTAATGCCGCCGGCCAACTTGCCTCTACGACGTAGTATGTTGCTGGGCTGACTGTTAGCAAATCCACACCTAAGGGACGTTCAATGAAAGTGCCTGGCACTTACGCGGGAGCGGTAGTTGATCCAGCCCGCGGCGAGCACCAGGGCGGCTCCCACGGCGGTGGATACGGAGGGCAGGGCATCCCAGAAGGCCAGCTGCCAGACCACGGAGTAGACCACGCTCAGGTAGCCGTACATGGCCACCTCGCCCCCGGGGGCGTGACGGTAGGCGGCGGTCATCAGCAGCTGCCCTGCCACTCCGAAGACGCCGTTGCCCAGAAGCAGGAATGTCTCCCCCAAATCGGGAATCCTGGCCCCCCCCAGGAAGGTCAGTGGGAGGGCCATGAGGGCGATGAGGCCCGAGAACCAGAAGACCACGGCCTCCGGCCTGTCGTGGCTGCGGAGGGCGCGCAGGGCGGTATGGGCTCCTCCAGCTAGGACGGCGGAGCCCAGTGCCAGCAGGCCGTAGGGGCCGGCGGGAACCTCGCCGGGCCGAAGTATGACGGCTACCCCCAGGAAGGCCAGGGCGATGGCCGACATCTGGACCGGGCGGAGCCGTTCGCGGAGGAAGGCGGCGGCGAAGATGGCTACGAAGAAGGGACTGAGCCTGTTCACCGTCACCGCCTGGGCCAGACTGAGGCCCTCTATGGCGATGAAATAGAAGAGCATGGCGGTGCCGCCGAGAAGGGACCGCGCCAGCAGGAGCGAGGGGCTGCCGGGAAGCAGCGGAATGCCCCGTCTGCGGGCCGCCGCCCAGGCCACGGCCATGCTCACCCCGCCCCTGAAGAGGAGCTTCTCTCCCACCGGTATGCTGGCGGGCAGGGCCTTTACCATGACGGGCACCAGTGAGAGGCAGAGAGCCGCCGAGATCATCAGCAGCGCTGCTTTGGTGCCCTCCCTCAGTCGAAGCCCCCTATCTCGACGAGGTTGTACTCCTGCGAGCCCAGGCCTATTCGTTCGGCGGCCTCCAGCTGCTGCAGGGGATCGCTGCTCCCGTGTACGGCCGTGAACTTGTCGTCCCCGGAGCCGGCACTGTCCGCGGTTTCCGAGCCCTCGGCCGAAGGAGCCTCTCTGACCAGATCGTAGCAGGCCCGGTCCAGGGCCACCGGGTCATGGGAGGCCAGCACGCCTATGTCTGCCACGAGGGGGTCTCCCTCGTCTCCCATGCAGTCGCAGTTCGGGGCCACCCTCAGCAGGAAGTTGACGTAGACCGCGGGCTCCATCAGCCTTGCGGCCCCCAGGGCGTACTCGGCCATCCTTCTGGCGAACTCCCCGCGCTCCTGGTTCCAGCTCACCTTCACCGCCCCCGTGGGGCACCGCTGAATGCACTCGCCGCAGCCAACGCAAACCTCACGGTCGATGTCCGCCGCCCCATCGATGGTGATGGCGTCCACCGGGCAGTGCTCCGCGCAGGCCCCGCATGCTATGCACTTTTCCTTCTTTACGGAGGGCTTTACGTTCGAGTGCTGGTAGAGCTTGCCGCCCCTGGCAGCGCAGCCCATGCCCAGGTTCTTCACAGCTCCTCCGAATCCCGAGAGCAGGTGGCCCTTGAAGTGGCTGACCACCACCGCGTGGTCCGCCTGCTCGAGCTGCCTGGCCAGCCGGGCCGAACGGGTGCGGCACTCCTCGGTAAGCTCCACCTCGATCTCGTCGGTGCCGCGCAGACCGTCGGCGACAATCAGCGGAGGAGTATGCGGCGGGCCGAACCCGTGCTCTGCCGCCAGCTCCAGGTAGTCGGGCGCGGTCATCCTCCGGCCCCGGTATAGGACGGTGGTGTCGGCCAGGAATGTCCTCCGCTCGGGCAGCTCCAGGGCCCTCACCACCTCCATGACCTCGTCGGGCCTCACGTAGGACCTGTTTCCCTCCTCGCCGGGATGCAGCTTCACCGCCACAAGCTCGCCGTCCCCGATGTCCAGCTTGGCTCTCAAATCCGCCAGTAGCCTGCGGAAGGCTCCCTTCCGCGGCATGTCCTCGGCTCTCAGAAAGTAGACTTCGCTCATGCTCACCTCCAGTCCCGCTGATATGTGAAGCCGCGGCGTTTTCGCAAAGGCCTTCGTGGTTGCTGGCCGGTTGGGGCGCGTGTATGCTACTGCCTATGGGTACGATCGTTTGGGTGGAGATAGACGCCGAGGCCCCGGACTGGAACCTGCGGCAGCTGCGGTCCTGCTCCAGTGGCCGGAGGACATTCTGCGCGGTGGTGAAGGGCAACGCCTACGGCCACGGCGTAGAGGAGATGGTGCGCCTGCTGCCATCGGCGGACTGGTTCGGCGTGAACTCCCTGGACGAGGGCCTGCAGCTGCGGGAGCTGGGCGTGGAGCGCCCCATACTCCTAGTGGGCCACGTGGAGCTTGACCGGCTGGGCGAGGCCCTGGATGCGGACCTCAGGCTGACCGTATACAACCGGGAGACAGTGAACGGACTGCGCGGGCTGGCCGGCCCCGAAAGGCCCGTGCGCCTGCACCTGATGGTGGAGACGGGCACCTGGCGGCAGGGGGTGCCTCCTGAGGAGGCCGTGGGTTTCGCCCGGGAGGCCCTGTCCATCCCCGGCGTGGAGCTGGAGGGGGTCTCCACCCATTATGCAAACATCGAGGACACCCTGAACCACAATTATGCCAACGCTCAGCTGGAGCGGTTCCGGGAAGCAGTCGAGCTGCTGGCGGACGCCGGAATCGACCCCCCGGTAAAGCACACCGCATGCACGGCCGCCACCATACTCTTCGAGAAGACCCACTTCGACATGTTCCGTGCGGGTGTGGGGATATACGGTCTGTGGCCCTCGCGGGAGACCTACCTGTCCGCCATCTCCAGCGGCCGGCCGGTGCCGGAGCTGAGGCCGGTGCTCAGCTGGAAGACCCGCATAGCCCAGCTCAAGGAGGTCCCGGCCGGCAGCTACGTGGGCTACGGCTGCACATACAGGACCACCCGGAGGACGCTGATGGCCGTGCTGCCGGTGGGCTATGCCGACGGGTACGACCGGGCCCTGGGAAACAGGGCCTGGGTGCTGGTGCGCGGCCGTCGGGCACACCTGATGGGCAGGGTGTGCATGAACCTGATCATGGTTGACGTTACCGACGTGCCCGGTGTGAGCCTGGAGGACGAGGTGGTGCTTCTGGGCCGCAGCGGGGACGAGGAGATAACGGCCGAGACCATGGCGGACTGGGCCGGGACCATCAACTACGAAGTAGTGACGCGAATAAGCCCTCTGCTCACGAGGAAGGTCGTGGGCAGCAGGGGCGAGGAATGATCGGAGAGCCGCTATGTTCCTTGAGGTAGTGGGGGCGGACGGGTCCAAGCAGGCGGGGAACCATCTGGTCAGCATGAAGCTGGGGGACTCCGTCCTGCTCGACGCCGGCTCCGCTTCCAGTCTGACCAACAGCGAGCAGATGCAGATAGAGGTGGTGCTGCTCACCCACGCCCATCTCGACCACATACTGGAGCTGGGCTTCCTGGCGGACGCCACAGTCAGCCAGCGCAAGAGTCCGCTGACGGTCATCGGAAGCGAGGCCTCGCTGTCCATAGTCCGCAAGCACTACATGAACGATCTGATCTGGCCAGATTTCAGCGCTCTCGACTCCGGCAGCGGCGTTTCTCTCAACTACCGCAACATGACGGACGAGGAATGGCTGGAACTGCCCGGGGGACTCCGCGCCCTGCCGGTGCCCGTCAACCATGGTGCCGGGGCCAGGGGCTTTATCTTCGACTCAGGTCGGAGCACCGTCGCCTACACCGGTGACACCGGCCCTACCGACCGAATCTGGGACGTGGCCGCCGGGTGCGAGGATCTCTGCATGGTGATTGCGGAGGTCTCCTTTCCCGACCGGCTCACCGAGGTGGCAATCGCCAGCGACCATCTCACGCCGCAGCTGCTGGAGAAGGAGATGCACAAGCTCAACCGCTCCGGCATTCCCATCTTCGCATTTCATCTCAAGCCCTGGTTCCGCCACGAGATCGAGCGGGATCTGGCCCGGAGGTTCCGGGACAGGGCGGTTCTCCTGGTGCGCGGTGACCGTTTCACCTTCTAGCATTTCCGGGCCTGCCTCGATCGCGTCTGCCCGCGACGTCGACCTGCGCTCCCTGGGAGACTCGGTGGCCCTGCTCTCCCATTACGCGGCAGTGGACGCAGACTTCCGCACAACGGCCGAGAGACTGGCCGGCCTGGGCACGCTGAAGTGCATCCTGGGCCCGCAGCACGGTTTCTGGGGGGAGACCCAGGACAACATGATCGAATGGAGCGGGTATCGGGAGCCGGTTCTGGGGGTTCCGGTGCACAGCCTCTACGGGGAGACCCGCAAGCCCACCTCCCAGATGCTGGAGGGGGTCGACGCGCTGGTGGTGGACCTCCAGGATGTGGGCTCCCGCTACTACACCTACGTCTACACCATGGCCCTGGCCATGAGGAAGTGCGCCGACATGGGGCTTCCGGTGACCGTCCTCGACCGCCCCAACCCCCTGGGCACGGCTATTGCAGAGGGCCGGATGCTGAACCCGGAGTACGCCTCCTTTGTGGGCCTGTACCCCATTCCCGTACGGCACGGCCTCACTATCGGGGAGCTGGCCAGGCTCTTTGCGGACATGGACGGCATTCCCCGGCCGGAGGTGACAGCCTGCAGTCCCGAGCCGCCACCCGACCCGCGGCCGGAGTCCGACTGGGTCTATCCTTCTCCCAACATGCCCACCGCCCGCACGGCCCTGGTCTATCCCGGTATGTGTCTGCTGGAAGGAACCAACCTCTCCGAGGGCCGCGGCACCACCCGCCCCTTCGAGGTCTTCGGCGCGCCCTGGCTGGACGATGCGGCCCTCTGCGCCGAGCTCAACGGCTCGGCCTTCATGGAGGGCGCCATCCTCAGGAGGCACCGCTACATCCCCACTTTCGGAAAGCACGCCGGAACCATGTGCATGGGCGGGCAGATACACGTGACGGATGCCGGGACATTCCGCCCCTATCGGGCCGGCCTCGGCATACTGGCTATCTGCATGAGACACCCGGAGTCGGTCTGGAAGATGCCCCCTTACGAGTACGAGAGGGAGAAGATGCCTATAGACATATTGGCCGGAGGCCCGGAAGTCCGACAAGCCGTTGAGGATGACGATTCCGACAGACTCCTGGAGCTGGCGGCCGTTCCCCTCCAGCGCTGGAAGCTGACCGCCGGAGAGGCCATGATCTACTCCAGGGAGATGCGGGGATGAGAATAGGGGTATTCACCTCGGTTCACGCCAACCTCCCCGGGCTCCGTGCGGTGCTGGACCGTCTGGAGCAGGCGAAGGTGGACCTAACGGTATGCCTGGGCGATGTGGCGGGCTACGGCCCCTTCCCCGGGGAGGTGGTGGAGCTTATCCGGGCCGCTGGAGTGGAGACCGTGCAGGGCAACTGGGACAGGGCCCTGGGCCGCAGCCGTCCATCTCCCGGGGACAGCTTCGACAACGTCCACTGGGAGAGGCTTGCAGGGAAGTCGCTGCAATGGACCGAGGACATGCTCACCGGCGGGCAGCTCAGGTGGCTTCGCGACCTGCCCCAGGAGCTTCGCTTCCAGGCAGGCGGCAGGGAGCTGCTCCTCACCCACGGACTTCCCGGCAGACAGCCGCAGGAGCTTCATAGGGAGCTTCCGGGCGAGATATACGACCTGCTGCTGCAGCGTAGCCGATGCCGGCTGCTGGCTTCGGGGCAGTCCAACCGCCTGGAGCTGGTGAGAAGGCCGGAAGGTCTGCTAGTTTCGCCGGGCAGCGTCGGCGGGGGCACCCTTCCCGCGGCTTCCACCGCCATGGTGGTGGAGGTGGACGACGAGGGGGACATCTCCGTGAGCTGGCATCGGGTGGAGTTCGACATGAGCGAGTACAGGGAATCGTATCGGAGAGCGGGGCTTCCCGATATCTTCCTGGCCTGCGTTGAGCTGGGAAGGGACCAGAGGGGGGCATGGCACACCAGAGACACCAGACGGAGGCAGCAATGGGCAGAACGATGATCGAGAAGATCCTGGCCGCCCACGGCGGCGGGGATCCCTCACCCGGAGACATCGTCTGGGTGGGCATAGACAACAGGACGGCGAGGGACTTCGCCGGGGCCAGCGTGGTGGCCAACCTGGAGGCTCACGGGGGTGACAGCCCCGTTGCCGACCCGAAGAGGACCTTCTTCACCTTCGACTGCAACGTCCCGGCCAATACCATCCCCTACGCCGAGAACCAGCAGAGGATACGGCGCTTCGCCCGGGACCAGGGCGTGCGGGTCTACGATATCGACGCCGGAATAGGGTCACACGTCCTCATCGAGGAGAGGCTTGCCCGGCCTGGCACCACCACGGTGGGTACGGACAGCCACCTGAACATCATGGGCTCGGTGGGGGCCTTCGGGCAGGGCATGGGCGACACCGACATAGCCTTCGCCATGAACACCGGAAAGGTCTGGTTCCAGGTTCCCCCATCTGCCCGGGTGAACCTCACGGGCCTTCCGTCCGAGGATGCCGAGGCCAAAGACGTGGCTCTGGCCCTGCTGGGTCGATTCAGCCATCACGAGCTGCTGGGCAGGTCGGTGGAGCTCTCCGGCCCGTGGCTGGATCGGACGACCGTGGCCGACTGCATAACGGTGGCCAGCCAGGCCACGGAGATGGGTGCGGTGATCAGCCTCATCCCTCCCAACGACAACGTACTGGAGTACTTCGGGATGGAGAGGGAAGATGCAGTATACCCTGACAGGGACGCCTCCTACGAGGCCGACTACGAGCTGGACATCGACGGCCTGGAGCCCCAGATAGCCGTTCCCTACAGCCCCAACAACGTCCGCCCGGTCTCGGAGGTGGCGGGGAAGAGGGTGGATACAGTCTTCATAGGTTCATGCACCAACGGCACCTACCAGGACCTGGAGTACGCGGCCCGCCTGCTGCGCGGCCGGCGGGTGGCCGACCACGTGACGCTGAAGGTGGTCCCCGCCACCAGGAGCGTCTGGAACCGCCTGCTCTCCGAGGGGCAGATAAAGGACCTGTTCAGTGCCGGGGCCATAGTAAGCAACGCAGGATGCGGCGGCTGCGCCTCGGGCCAGATCGGAATGACCGGAGAGGGTGAGGTCCAGATCAGTACGTCCAACCGCAACTTCCGCGGCAAGCAGGGCAGTGGCGAGACCTACCTGGCAGGGATAGGCACCGCAGCGGCTTCGGCGGTACTGGGAAGGATCGCATCGGTTTCCCAGCTGGAGGGAGGCACACGGTGAGCGGCGAGCTGAGATTCACGGGAAGGCTCTGGGTCCTCTCCCGCGAAGGGGACCTTGTGGACGACATCGACACCGACATGATCTACCACAACAACTACCTGGCCGTCACCGACCGGAAGGAGATGGCCCGGTACGCCCTGGGCAACCTTCAGGGCTACGAGGACTTCGCCGAGAGGGCACAGGAGGGGGACATGGTCCTGGCCGGCGAGAACTTCGGCTCCGGCAGCTCCCGCCAGCACGCGGTGGACTGCTTCCTGGCCCTGGGAGTCAGAGCCATCGTAGCCAGGTCCTTCGGCGCCATCTACAAGCGCAACGCCATCAACAGCGCTCTGCCCGTGGTGGAGGCCCCGGAAATCCCCGCCGACCTGTTCGAACATCTGGAGGAGGTGGATCTGGACCTGGAGACCGGCGAGATCAGCGCCGGAGACAGGTCCCACTACGCGAGCCCCATGAGCGGAGTGGCCCTGGAGATCTACCAGGCGGGGGGCCTGTTCCAGTACGCGGCCACCCTGTAGCTCGCTCTGCGGAAAGGCCGGGCACTTGTGCCCGGCCTTCCCGCGGGCCGCTTCCTAGTACTGCCCCAGCTTCCCCAGCTTTCTGGCCCTTCTCTCGAAGACCCCGAAGATGGCTATGCCCACCAGCAGGTAGAAGAGGCTGTTTCCGGCTATGAGAAGGTACCACCAGGCGGGGAACGCGGCGTCCGCCACAATCTGGCTGTTGATGGTGTGCGCCCCGGCTACGAAGGGCAGAAGCGCCCAGGGGGTGAAAGGGTATACCGGCAGCATCATCAGCCCTATAAGGCCGAAGCTCAGGATCTGGTTAACGGCCCCGATCCTCTTGTGTATCAGCCCTATTCCCCCCATCATGAAGCCAATGCCCTGAAGCGAGAGGAGTGTCAGCAGGAGCATTCCGTAGAACAGGGGCAGGTTCACCGAGTGCCAGCGGCCGGTGGTGAGCATCACCAGATACAGCATGATGGTGAGGATTACGAAGTTGAACACGGTGCCTATCACGGCCTTTGCCAGGAATATCCTCTCGGTGCCCATGGGCGAGAGATAGAGCTGCTCCAGTGTGCCCTGCTGGGATTCCTGCAGGACGATCCCGCTGGTGCCCGAGAGGGCGAACATGGCGCTCATCCACAGAACGTAGCCCACTACCATTGTATCCAGAGACTCCCCGTCGGCGCGCTCCCCGGCGAAAGTGCGAAGTCCCGCGAACAGCCCCAGGAAGATCAGGTACATCACCACGATCATGGCAAGGGTATTGAACAGGTACCTCTTCATGGTCCACAGGTTCATCCAGGCTTCGGCCGAGATGAGGCCCGTCAGTCGCATATCCGGCTCACCAGATCGAGGAAGATCTCCTCCAGACTGCTCTCCACGGTGGAGATGTCCAGCGGTTCCAGGCCGCTTTCCTCCAGCAGGTCCAACGCGCGATGAAACGCACCTGGCGTCTCCGGCAGGAGGCTGAGCAGTATGCCCCTCCCGCACTCGGAGACGTCCAGGCCCGCCAGGTCGCGTATGGCGGCCAGGCACTCCTCCCGAGGCCGGCCGGCGAGGGTGACCTGGTAGACCTTTCGCGAGAACCTCCTGCGCAGGCCCTGCAGGCTCTCGTGGGAGACGATCCTGCCCTGGCGGACTATCAGAACACGGGTGCAGACCGCCTCCATGAAGGACATGTCGTGGGAGGTCACCAGGATGGTCCGCCCCCTCCTTCCTGCCAGGTCGGCGATCATACCGCGCACCTCGGCGGCGGCCTCCACGTCCAGTCCCACGGTGGGCTCGTCCAGCAGCAGGATGTCGGGGTCGTGTACCAGGGCACAGGCCAGGGCCACCTTCTGCTTCATGCCGCTGGAGAACTTCCGCACCTCCTTGTCGGCCACCTCGGCCAACCCGAGCCTCTCCAGCAGCCCCTCCATTCGCTTCTGCACCTGACGGTGAGCGAAACCGCGAATGCCGGCGAAGTAGCGGAGGTTCTCACGGGGTGAGAGGTACCAGTAGACGTTCCTGGCCCCCTCGAGGACAGCTCCAACGCGGCTCAGCACACGCCTGCGCTGCCGGGGAATCTCCGCCCCTGCCACGCTGATGGTGCCGGCATCGAAGGTGAGCAGGCCGAGTATGGACTTGATTGCCGTAGTCTTTCCCGACCCGTTGGGACCCAGTATGCCCAGGACCTCGCCGGGCTGTACGGAGAAGCTAATTCCCTGCAGAGCCTTGACATCAGCGTAGCTCTTCTCCAGATCGCTGACGCTTATGAGGGATTCCAGGGGTCCTCCCGGGCAAGGGGAATGCGCCTGTCGTTTTTCCGAAGATAACAGCCTTGCAGACAGCCGCAAACGACGGCGCCATTGTCCTGCCAGCGGGGGATTTGACAATCGATGCGGGAGTATGTAGTATCCCGCTTGGAAGCAGAGTCGGGTTTGGCTTGTGATACACGCTGCCCGCGAAGTTTCAGGGTAGCATTTTTTTGTATCCTCCCGCTCTGCAGGTAACACATTCAGAGGAGTTGGAAAGTGGCAGAGAGAGAGACCGGGACGGTAAAGTGGTTCAACGAGTCCAAGGGCTACGGGTTCATCGCCCGCGAGAGCGGCGACGATGTCTTCGTGCACTTCTCGGCAATCCAGGGTGAGGGTTTCCGCACTCTGGAAGAGAACCAGAGGGTGGAGTTCTCCGTAGAGGAGGATCCCAAGGGGCTCAGGGCCGCGAACGTCCAGGTACTGGACTAGCGCCCGGTAGCTATACATCCCGGGGCCCGCACGGTCGAAAGGCCGTGCGGGCTTTTTTTACCTGTAACGGAATGCAGAAACTCTCTGAGTTTCTGCCAAGGCGTCAGCGAAAGCTGACGCCCTAGCGCCTTCAACGGCATGCAGAAACTCTCTGAGTTTCTGCCAAGGCGTCAGCGAAAGCTGACGCCCTTAGTCCAGCATCGCCCCGCTGGCGGTGTTCAGGCTGTCGAAGGGGATGTCCAGCACGAGCATGCTACCCTCCTCGTCCCACGAGGGCAGCCCCAGACGGAGCAGGGGGCCCTGCTCGCCGCGGACTATCAGGAAGCTTTGGGGGTCCAGCCAGTGGCCGATGGAGATCAGGCCCTGATCCAGGCTGCCGCCTGGAAGATCGGCCAGCCTGGCGATCACCGACGCGAAGCGGGAGTCCATCTGCACCACGCTCTCCAGCTCCAGGGGAGTGCCGTCCATCAGCCAGGTTCGGTAAGCGGTGAAGAGGGACGCGCTTTCCAGGCTGCGGCCGCTGCGTACGGTTATCTCGCCCCCGATGTGGCTGCCGGAGAGGTTGATGAGTCGTAGAGACCGGCTCTCGTAGAGCCTGCGCCTTCCGGTGGATATGGCGGAGGAGATGGCGCTTCGAGGTCTGGGTGCCAGCCAGAGGAGGGTGTCGGAGAAGTCCGCGGCTTCCAGCAGAAGGCCTTCTACGTGATAGGTGAGTCTGACGTTCTCGCCGGACACCGTGGTGTCGTCGGAGATCACCTGGAGGCTCGTGCCGCCGGGAAGGTCTATCCGGCTGCCGTCGGGAGCCACTGTATACTCCGGGTAGGGCTGCGCCAAGGCGGCCAGCAGCAGCATGCAGGCGGCTAGCATTTCATGCTCTTCCCTTCAGCGGCACAATGGAGAAGGCACAAGTGCTGTCGCCTGAACATATGCATCGCTCACCTGTCCCGGTCAAAGCCGCGTCTGGGGCCCGTCATATGCGGCCGGTCTCCCGAAGACTAACAGTGCCCCTGTCGGTGACCACGAGGTGGTCGAGGACGTCGAAGTCCAGGCTCCTCCCCAGCTCTCTCATTCGCTCCGTGAGCTCCACGTCCCGGCGGCTGGGCTCGAGGCGGCCGCCGGGGTGGTTGTGGACCAGTATCACCGCCGTGGCGCCGGTGGAGACCACCTTCTCCACCAGGTTGCGGGGGTAGACGGAGGCCTGGTTCACCGTTCCGTAGTCGACAACCTTGGTGGCCAGCAGTCGGTTGCTGCTGTCCAGAAGGAGGGCTATCAGGCGCTCGCGCCTCTGGGCGCCCAGGCTGCTGCGGAGATACTCCCGGACGGCGTTCGGGCTCTTGAGCACGTGAGTCCCCTCCACCGGCCGCTTGGACCTGGAGGCCAGGTGGCAGACCATGCTCAGGAGTATGGAAGCGGAGGGGCCGATGCCCTCCACCCGCTGAAGCAGCTCCGGCGGCTGGCGAAGAACCTGGGCCAGGGAGCCGAACTCCGCAAGCAGGTTCAAAGCTATGGACTTGGTGTCCCTCCTGGGGATGGCGTAGAAGAGCAGCAGCTCCAGGGCCTCCCGGTCGGAGAAACCCGCAAGGCCGGCGCGCATGTACCTGCGCCTCAGTCTCTCCCGGTGGCCGCTCCTGGGGTCAGTCATCCTTCTCGAGATAGACCGATGTGGAGGGGAAGGCGAACTCCAGGCCCAGCCCGCTCACGATGTGCATGATCTCCAGGTTCACCTTCTCCAGCATGTTCAGCCACTCGATGTAGTCCGCCGTGGCGAGGAAGAACTTCAGCTCCACGTTCAGCGAAGAGGAGGCGAAGGTGGTGAAGTTCACGATCTTCATGGCGTCGTCTACGTCGGGGTTCTCGTCCAGCATGGTGCGCAGCCGCGTGAGGAGCTCCTCCATCTTCTGCGGAGAAGTGTCGTAGGTGACCCCTACGGTGATCTCCGTACGCCGCATGGGGCGGAGCGACCAGTTGTCCACCACGTCGTCTATGATCTGCTTGTTGGGGATGGTGACCAGGGTCTTTCCGATGGTGCGGATCCTCGACGACCGCAGGCCTATCTCCTCCACGGTTCCTATCACGTCGCCCACCTTGACGAAGTCGCCCACCATGAAGGGCCTGTCCAGGAAGATGGCCACCGAGGCGAAGAGGCCGGAGAGGGTGTCCTGCGCCGCCAGGGCCACCGCCAGGCCTCCAATGCCCAGGCCGGCCACTATGCCGCTCACGGGGTAGCCCATGGCCTGCATGTAGAAGACTATGCCCAACGCCACGAGGAGCACCTTGGCCGCCTTGCGCATTATGGGCACCAGCTGGTCGTCCAGCTGCGACTCGGTGCCGTCGGCCAGATCGGTCATGCTGTCGGAAACCGCGTCGGTGACCCGAAGCAGCAGCCACACCACGTCGAACGTACCCAGCAGCAGCAGTATGCGGTTGGTCCAGATGATGAGGCCGCCGCTCACGGGAAGCGCCCGGACGGCGGCGTAGATGCCCATAAGGAGCACCAGGAAGGAGACCGGTGTCCGCTCCCTGGCTATGAGGGCCCGGAGGAATCCCTTTCCCCTGGCGCCCTTTCTCAGCATAAGGGCCCTGACAATGCCCCTGATGAAGAGGGTGACGGCGAACACCGTCAGCGCCGCCACGACCCTCCCGGCGGGAAAGTCCCCCATCTGCCAGTCGATCGCGCTTCGAAGGAATTCGAGATTCAAGAGCTGCCTCCGTCCCGGGTGTCCCAAGTATGCTGAAGGGGCAAGATTCAGCATGTGCGCGCGGTCGTCAACTTGCAGGAGGGGATGCGATGATGTTGACGCGCCGCATCCGGGTCCTGCATTGATTGAGCCCCGGCAACAGCGGAAGGAGCTTAGGGCGTGAACAAGGCTGCGGCAAAGGACTGGGTACTGCAGATAGCGCTGGCCCTGATCATATTCTTCGGCTTCCTCCGTCCCTACGTTGTGGAGGCGTTCCGAATCCCCACCGGCAGCATGGAGAACACGCTGCTCATCGGCGACCACCTGCTGGTGTTGAAGGCCGAGGACGGCCAGTTCATACCCTGGACGGACAGGATGAAGCCTCCTTTCCACTCCTTCAGGGGCGACTCACTCGGCCTGCTGATGCCGGCCACCGGCTCGGTGGAGCGGGGTGAGATTCTGGTGTTTCGCTACCCGATGAACCCCAGCAGGGATTTCATCAAGCGGGTTGTGGGGGTGGGCGGGGATACCGTCCGCGTCCGGCACGACACCCTCTACGTCAACGGCGAACCGCTTCCGGGCTACGAGACCTGCTACCAGGACCGCTATCGGGCCAACCCCATTGACTGGGCCTGGCCGGAGGTGCTCTTCACCATGGAGGGCAGAAGTATGCTGGCCGCCAACTCCCCCGAGTACGGCAGGATAGCGGCAGACACGGTACACCTCGGAGGCGGGTCCATGGCCTACGTGGTACCGGAGGAGCATGTGTTCATGATGGGCGACAACCGCGACCACTCCAACGACAGCCGCATTTTCGGCCCCCTTCACCTTGACCTTGTTAAGGGCGAGCCAATAGTAACATACTGGTCCTGGGCACCCGGCCGTGGACTGCCCAAGCTGGACAGGATTGGCAGGTTGGTTGACTGACAATGGTCTCGCATCATCCGGATAATGCTGTATGAGTGAGAGGAAGCTTCCCTACTCCAGGACATTTCTGGAGGGCGTGCCGCTGCGCTTTCTGAATCTCCCCGAGCTGTCCCGGGGGGCGCTGGACAGCCGCGCCCTCGCCGATGACGGCTACTGGCAGATATGCGACCAGGAGCCAATCGCCCTTCTGCTGCTCCGTGCGGGCAGGCCCTACCGCATAGTGGGCCACGAGACGCCGGACCTGGCCAGCTTCATCCGTTTCCTCAACCGCGACAAGCGCGAGCTCACCATAACCTGCCGCTTCGTGGACAGGGGCACACTGCCCTGCATACTCAAGGTCTGGTCGGAGGAGCCGATGCTGCAGGAGCTGCAGTGCAGCGAGGGCGACATCATGGACCTCCTGCGGTCGCTGAAGAGGGCGGGGGAGTCGGGGCTGCTGGAGCTGGAGTACGGAGAGACCACGTCCCTGGTTCCGGTGGACAACGGGAAGATATCCAGAGGATACCTGCCCGGGTCCACCATTCGCGGCCGCGACCTGCTGACCTACCTGAGCAAGGAGGTTCCGGACGAAGCCACCGCCTGCTTCTACCCGGGGGAGGTGCCGTCCCTGGCCCCGGTGGGGCTGTCGGAGATAGGACTGCTGGTATCCTCATTCAACAACTGGCTGGAGGCCCTGAGGCCCACCTGGCCAGAGTGCGACGACATAACCGAGGAGCTCTTCCGCAGCCTGGCGCGCAAGAACGACTTCCTGGAGGCGTTCGAGTTCTACCCCGACGACGGGCTCTTCCTGAAGAAGCCCATCGACCGGCCGGAGCGGCTTCCAGGGGTCTTCGTGGAGCTGATAAAGGGGGTGGCCGAGCGGCACGCGTCGGAGGAGACCTGCATCAGAGTGTTCGGGTCGGCCAACCGCGAGAACCGTGTGGCGCTGGCCACGGCAGGCCTGAGGGAGATAGTGGGCAGCGGAGCCTGAGCTACACCTCGGCGCTGATGTATGCCTCGATGTCCTCCTTGGTGCCCATCATGAACAGGTGGTCACCGGCCTGTATCTCGTCGTCCGGCAGCGGTATGCGGTAGATGCGGCGGCCCTCTGCGGTAAGCCTGCCTATGTAGGCCACGTTCAGGCCATAGATTCTCCTTATATCCATGTCCCGCAGGGTTTTGCCTATCATCGACTGCTTGGGGCTCACGTGCACGAAGTCTATTCCCCCGATGAGAGAGACGTAGTTCTCCACGCCCCGGAGGGTGAGTGAGCGGGCCTCCTGCTCGCCCTGCGTCTGCTCGGGTGTGTAGATCTTGTCGGCTCCCACCGAGCCCAGTATCCTCCGCTCCCTCTCGGTGGTGGCCCGGCTGTGGACCCGGACGCCCATGTCCTTCAGCATCCTGGTGATGAGCACGTTTGCGCCGAAGTCCTCGCCTATGGCCACCACCACCAGGTCCATCTCACCGAGGCCGTGGGCCCGGACCAGGGACTCGTCGGTGCAGTCGAAGGAGATGGCCGAGGTGACGTCGTTGCTTATATCGTCCACCAGCTTGTCGCTCTTGTCTATGGCCACCACGTCGGCGCCCTGGCGGTAGAGCTCGACGGCCAGGCTGTAGCCGAAGGAGCCCAGGCCGATCACCGCGAATCTGCTGGCTGCCTGCTGCTGCTCTTCCACTTGCTATCCAATCGTTATGCGTGCCTTCGGGTAGCTGTACTTCAGCTGTCTCTTCAGTCCGGTGGCCGCCGCCAGGGTGGCCGGCCCCACCCTGCCCACGAACATGGTAAAGATAATCACCAGCTTTCCAAGGGAGGTCAAATGCCCGGTGGCTCCCGTGGAAAGGCCCACCGTTCCGAAGGCGCTCATGGTCTCGAAGATGTAGTCCATGGGCCTCAGGCCGGCGTCCACTCCGCTTTGGACAAGCAGGAGAAGAAGCGAGGAGAGTCCGAAGAGCATTCCACCCAGGACCACCACCAGCGCCGCCCTCTGGAAGTCGTAGAGCGGTATCCTCCGCTTCCACAGCTCCGGCGTGGGACGCTGGCCGTACCGTGAGCCGAACATGGGCACCGCTCCCGAGGGCGAGGTACCGGGACCGCCGGTCTTCCTGCGGTGGGGGAAGCCCAGCAACGAGCCCAGGGCCACCAGCATCAGGCCCAGCGTGCTGGTCTTGACCCCGCCGCCGGTGCTTCCGGGGGAGGCTCCCACGAACATCAGAAGAACGAACAGCCACTGCATGCCCACGGTGACGCCGGAGGTGTCCACCGTGTTGAAGCCCGCCGTCCTGGGAGTGACCGCCTGCAGATAGGCATTGGCCAGCTTGTCCCCCAGCGGCATGCCGGCCAGGGTGTTGTTCCACTCCAGGGCCAGGAAGGCCAGGAAGGCACCCACCACCAGTATCGCCGTGCACAGCAGAACGAACCTGGCCTGGACGGGAAGCCGGGTGCTCCTCCCGGTGCGTATCCTGATCATCACCGAGGCCGATATTGCGGTGAGCACGCCGAAGCCCAGGCCGCCCAGGACGATCAGCGTCCCCATTATCAGGGAGGTGGAGGGGGAGTCGACGAAACGTACGAGGTTTTCGGTGTTTAGGCTGAACCCGGCGTTGCAGAATGCGGAGACGCTGTGGAAGACCGAGTGCCAGATAACCGCCAGCTCGGAGGCCCCGGACATGATGGGCCTCCATACCACGTACAGTAGGAAGGCGCCCGCGGCCTCGATGGTGAATGTCAGCAGGAGTATGCTGCTGATCAGCCCCTTGAGGTGGCTGACGAAGTCGCTGTCCATCACCCTGCTAAGCGATAGCACCTGCCTGTAGCTCACCGACTTCCCCATGTACAGGGCGAAGAAGGCCACGAAGGTCATAAGCCCCAGGCCGCCTATCTGGATGAGGATGGCTATCACCACCTGGCCGAAGCTGGTGAAGGCCGCTCCGGTGTCCACAACGATGAGCCCCGTGACGCAGGTGGCGGAGGCCGCGGTGAAGAGGGCGTCCAGTGGCGAGATGCCCTCCGTGGTGGCGTTGGGCAGTATCAGGAGTACGAATCCGATGCCTATCACCAGCAGAAAGGAGACCGGCAGTATCAGCGATGGGGTGAAGGTGGAGGAGATCCATCTCCCCGTGCGCATGATCAGCACCCTGGTGGCGCTTAGCAGGGTGAAGGCGGCGCTGGCGGCGAAGACCGTCTCGTAGGTCTCGGAGGGGGAGAGGCGGCCCAGGGCCCATGCCGCCAGGGATACTGCCAGCGCCGCGCAGTACACCAGGGCAAAGAGGGCGGCCCAGATGTCCCTGCGAAAGGCCCTCGCCGGCCCGCCGGCGAGCACGGCCCCGTTAACCACCCAGAAGATGGAGAAGCCCACGATCAGCGGATCGAGACCGGTCCACATGCTGAAGCCGAACTTGGCCGTGAGCATGAGCAATCCAAGGACGGCCAGCGCCAGCCTGTTACTCTCTCTCCGTGCCATGGGGCTTACCTCCCACCGTTGATTGGAGCATATTAACCAACAGCGTCATCCGGTCAATAGCAGGCATATTCCGAAGGAGGAACCATGGACAGCAGCAGGTACGGCGATTTCCTCGATCTCAGGCCCCTGAACGTGCGCCTGGCCATGCCGGGAAGCAGGTGCGGCCTGGTGAGCGGACGGGACATCGCCAGGACGGCCAGGGAGAACGGGGCGATCGTGCTGGCGGCCAACATCCGGAATCCCCTCAGCGCCCTGGGGATCTTCCGGGCCGCGAAGAAGGCGGACTCCTTCGTCCTGCTGGAGCTGGCCAAGTCCGAGAACGGTTACACCGGCGTGCATTTCCACAACCTCCCCCAGTACGCCATGATGTACTCCAGCATGGTGGGCGACGGCTTCGTCTACGCCCTTCACATGGATCACTACGCGGTGAAATGCGAGGAGGACCGCGACGAGGCGGTGTCCACCGTGCCCTGGGCCATCGGACAGGGCTGGACCTCCGTGGCCATAGACGCCTCCCACAACCCGGACTATCCCAACCTGGTATACACCCGGGACATAGGAATGCACATCCCCAACTACATAGGCCTGGAGGCCGAGGTGGGGGAGATCAAGGGCCCCGGCGAGCTCACAACCGTGGAGGAGGCCGACTACTTCGTGGGCGGGCTGAACAGCTGGGGCGTGTTTCCCGACTACCTGGCCATCTCCAACGGCTCCAAGCACGGCACCTACGACACCAGCAAGGGCGAGGCCGAGGGGATCGACCTGGAGAGGACGGCGGAGGTGGCGGAGACCATCGGCCGCTACGGCACCGTCATCGCCCAGCACGGGATTAGCGGCACCCCCCTGGACAAAGTGGGGCGATTCCGGAAGTACGGCATCAACAAGGGCAACGTGGGCACCCTGTGGCAGAACCTGGTGTTCGGCCTGGAGGTGGACGAGGAGAGCGGCAACGCCATTATCGAGGACGGCTCCTACGTGAAGCGTCCCGACAAGGGTATTCCGGAGGAGCTGTGGAAGGAGATGGTGGAGTGGGCCGATTCCCAGGGCTACTCCCGGGCGTCGGGCAACTACAAGAAGGCCAACCTGCCCTTCCACCACCGGATAATGGCCCTGTCCGACGAGTACCGGTCCAGGATCGTGGACGAGACCGAGAGATGGGCTCTCCGGTTCTTCGAGAGCTTCGGCTCCACAGGGACCTCCACAAAGGTCATAGATGGCATCCTGGAGAGGGGCGACTGGAACTCCATGCCCGAGCAGCGGATAGTTGCGGACAGGGCCCAGTGCGTTCCCGAGCGGGCCCCCGACTACGGCAGCGACCAGGAGTCGGGGGGCGAGGACTACTCCGACTAGCAGTCTCTGAAGAGGTGATGCCGACCACATGCCCAGAACGCTTTTGAAGGACGTCAGGATACTGGATCCGGCAACTGCCAGCGATGCGGTTGGACACATCGTGCTGGAGGACGGCCGCATCGACTCCGTGCGGACCGGAGAGGCTCCCACGGGCTGCCCGCAGGAGATAGACGGTTCCGGCCAGTGGGTCTTCCCGGGCCTGGTGGACATGCATGTGCATCTGAGGCAGCCCGGTGGCGACGACGCCGAGACCCTGGAGTCCGGTCTGCGTGCCGCCATCGCCGGCGGAGTCACGGCGGTGGGCATGATGCCCAACACCGACCCCCCACTTGACAGCGAGGAGGTTCTGGCGCCGCTGCTGGAGAAGGCGTGTGACCTGGGGCTGGCCCGGGTCTGCCCCATACCCTGCGTATCCATGGGCAGGCAGGGCCGCGAGCCGGTAGACTACGAGGGCCTCCACGCCCTGGGAGCAACAGCCTTCAGCGACGACGGAAGCCCGGTATGGAACGGAGCCCTTCTCAGGGAGGCCCTGCGCAGGACCTCTGCCTTTGGTGGAATGGTGGTGGAGCATCCGGAGCTGCCGTCCCTCACCGAGGGGGGAAGCCTGGACCCGGGCCCCGCCGCGGAGAAGCTGGAGGTGGGGGGCATTCCCTGCCAGGCGGAGACCGGCGACGTGGCCCGATGCCTGGAGTTGGCCAGGGGCACGGGAGGCCGGCTCCATCTCACCCACCTCTCCTGTCCCCGCAGCGTGGCCCTCGTGGACTCCTCCCGGTCGGAGGAGGCCGGCTTCAGGGCCACCTGCGACGTCACCCCGCACCATCTTGCGCTGAACAGCGAGGAACCCCTGGCCGCCGGCACCATGGCCAAGATGAACCCTCCCCTGAGATCGGAGGAGATGCGCCAGGGACTGGTGCGGCACGTGGCCAGGGGCAGGGTGGATTGCGTGGCCAGCGACCACGCACCCCACGCCTCCGCCAGAAAGAGCCTGCCCATGGCCCGGGCCGCCTTCGGCATAACGGGCCTGGAGACGCTTCTCTCCGTATCCCTGGCGGTGCTGGGGGGCGAGGGCATGATGACGCCCCTGGCCGTTATTTCCCTTCTCTGCACCGCTCCCGCCCGTCTGCTGGGGCTGGAGCCCCCCCGCCTGGAATCCGGGGCCCCGGCCAACCTGGTCCTCTTCGACCCAGACCGCGAGTACACCCTCTCCCATGTGGGCAGCTTCTCCAAGTCCATGAACACCCCCTTCATGGACAGGGCCCTGCATGGGCGCGTACGGGCGGTCTGGCGGGAGAGGCTGCTCTACATGGACGGCAGCTTTGTCGAGTAGGCCGGGTGCTGCGGTGCGCGCGCTGATGCTGGCCGCCGCGCTGACGGGGCTTTCCTGCGCCTACTACAACACCTTCTACAACGCCAGGGAGAGCTACGAGGAGGCCCTGGAGCTGGCGGCGGAGAACCCCGAAGATCCCATGGCCTCTGAGGAGGACCTGCTGGAGGCGGCGATAGAGGGCGCGGGAAAGGTCCTGCGCGACTACAGCGACAGCCGGTGGGTGGACGACGCCCAGCTCCTGATGGGTGACGCCATGCTTCAGCTGGGACGCAGAACCCTCACCGGCAGCGGTACCTCCAGGTTCCAGGAGGCTATGCGGGCCTACTCCTCGGTGATGGTGATGACCGACGACCGGGAGAAGGTGGACCGTGCCGGCCTGGGAATGGGAATGGCCGCCATGGAGCTGGGCCGTTACGGGGACGCGGTGGCTTCCCTGGAGGGGGTCTCCCGGGAGGACGAGAAGATGTTCTTCCGCTCGCGCCTGCTTCTGGCAGAGGCCCTGGTCACCGACGGCAAATCCACGCGGGCGCTGGCCGTGCTGGATACGCTGCAGCGCCCGGACGACGACAGTCTCAGGGCCGAGCTGGTCCTGGCCAGGGGGAACGCCCTCCTGGGAGTGGGGCGGGCGGACAGCGCCGCATCGGTCTGCCAGGAGGCGGCCGAGGTCTTCGGCAGGGGCGACGGGTACTTCCGGGCCATGCTCAAGGCATCCGAGGCTTACATAGAGGCCGGAGAGCCCTCCCGGGCGGCCACGGTCCTGGAGCGGCTTCTGGCCGGGTACCGTTCCGACCTGGAGCTGGCCCAGATATCGCTTCTCCGGGGCAAGGCCAGGGAGATGGTGGGGGACACCAGCGCGGCGCTGGGCGCTTACCTGAACGCCGCCGAGAAGGACTCCTACCGGGAGTTCGGGGCGGAGGCCCTCTACCGCAGGGCCCTGCTCCTGGAGCGGCAGGGCAGGAGGCTGGACGCCATGGACGACCTGGAGGAGCTTGCCGGCCGCAGGGGCGACTACCTCTGGATCAGGCTGGCGGAGAACAGGAAGTACGACCTGGAGCTGCTGCAGTCCTACCACGAGCGGGTGGAGATGGAGAGCGGCCTGGAGCGCGACAGGTACATGCTGATGATCGCGGAGAAGCGCCGGGAGCTCTACGGCCGGGGCGACTCCCTGGCCCTGAGGGAGCTGAACCAGCTTGCGGAGAGCGATCACCGGAGGATACGGTCCTACGCCAGGGCCGCTCTGGCCTCGGTTCTTTCGGCCGACTCCTCCCGGGCACTGCTGCTCTCCGTCAGGGCGGAGGCCGACAGCAGCGACCTGGCCACCGTTATCGAGGACTCGCTGGGTCTCGCCCCTGGCCCTGCTGCCCTGGACAGGCCCTCCGCCGTCCTGGAGAGGGCGTGGGAGGAGATGGACCGGGGCGACTACCAGTCGGCCTGGGAGCGTCTGGACGTTCTCATCGACTCACCATGGAGCTACGATGCAAGGCCGGAGATACTCTGGGCCGCCTACGTGGCCGCCGAGGGCTCGCGGCAGGACGACTCGGTGGTGGAGGGCTACCTCAGGGAGCTTGCCGGGGACTACCCCCTGACAGTGGAGGGAATCGAGGCCGAGCAGAGGCTCTACGGCCTGGAGGTGGAGGATGGCGACGACGGAGACGGCGACGGCGACGGTGATGGAGACGGCGATGGAGACGGGGAGTAGGGTTGGCTGATACGGTGCCGGCGGATGCGGCTGCCGAGCTGGTGGAGGCGGAGAGCCCCGTTCCCTGCGTGACGCGTCAGACCTACCACCTTCCGGCCCTGGCGCGGACGGTGGCCCCCGGGCAGTTCGTGCAGATCGAGGTGCAGGCGCAGGGGCCGTTCCCCATGACCCGCCGTCCCCTTACCGTAAGCGACGTCGACCCTGGGGCGGGGACCTTCACAGTGGTCTTCGAGGAGGTGGGCCGCGGCACCCTGGCCCTGGGACGCTGCGAAAGAGGCGAGTCCCGCCGGATTCTGGGGCCGCTGGGCAGCGGCTACGAGACCCTTCCGGGGAAGTGGCTCCTGATAGGCGGTGGCATGGGGGCCGCCGGATTCCCTCTTCTGTCCCGCAGGGTGGATGTCCGCAGGACGCTGCTGGGTGCCAGGGACGCCGACCACCTTCTGGATAGCGGCTGCCCCAACGTCAGCTGCGCCACGGAGGACGGCAGCCGGGGCTCCTGCGGGCTGATCACGGCTCTCTGCGAAGGAGTGGACTGGGAGGAGTACGATCACGTGGGGCTGTGCGGGCCACTGGCCATGATGGAGGCGGTGGTCAGGCTGGTTCCCGGAAACAGGCTGGGCCGGGTGCAGGTGAGCACCGAGAGCCGCATGGCCTGCGGCTACGGCGTGTGCGAGGGCTGCGCCATCCCCGCCGTTGACGGCTATCTGAAGTGCTGCACCGACGGGCCGGTGGTCGCCGCGGACCGCATCGACTGGGACGCCTGGAGGGAGACGCTGTCTTGAGAAGGGTATCTTCCCTGCGCTGCAGCCTCTGGGGCCGGACCTTCCGCTCTCCCGTCATTCTGGCCTCGGGCACCGCGGGCTTCGGCCTGGAGCTGCACCGCATGGGATGCCTGGACGGTGTGGCCGCAGTGGTATCCAAAGGCACCACCCTGCGTCCCCGGGCCGGCAACCCTCCTCCCAGGGTCTGGGAGACGGAGATGGGTCTGCTGAACTCCATCGGCCTGGCCAATCCCGGAGTCCATCACATAGTGAGCGAGGTGCTGCCTGAGGCAGACAGCCTCCCCTGCCCGGTGATAGTCAACGTCTCCGGGGATACCGAGGAGGAGTTCGCCGAGGTGGTCTCGCTGCTGGAGGGGTCGCCGGTGCCCTTCGGCTACGAGGTCAACGTGTCCTGTCCGAACGTGGCCCGGGGAGGGATGTCCTTCGGGGCCGACCCGGTGGTGGTGGAGCGGGTGTCCGGCCTCGTCCGCAGCGCCTCCTCCCGTCCCTTCTCGGTGAAGCTCACCCCCAACGCCGGAGACATGGCGGAGACGGCCATGGCCGCCTGTGCCGGCGGGGCCGATGCCATTACCGTGAGCAACACATACCTGGGCATGAAGGTGGACTGGCGCACCGGCAGGCCCGCCATGCGGCGCGGAGTTGCGGGATACACCTCTCCCGCCCTGCTGCCCCTGGTGGTGGCCAGCGTTCACGCCGTATCCGAGGCGGTGGGGGTCCCGGTGCTGGCCTCGGGGGGCGTCTCCCGGGCCGAGGACCTGCTGGAGCTGATGGCCGCCGGGGCGGAGATGGTGCAGGTGGGCTCCCTGGTCCTCCGCAGGCCCGGCGCCGCCGAGGAGCTGCTGCGCGAAGCCGGGGAGCTTCTGCGGTGAGGGCCCTCCAGGCCCTCCTGGCCGCGGCCCTCCTCCTTCCCGGTGTATCCTGCCTCAGGCCCCGGCCCGTCTACAGGGGGGGCGGAACGGGACCGGTGGCGGCGATACCGGGCTACACCCAGAGGGGGATCGCCTCCTACTACGGGGAGGGTTTCCAGGGCCGTCTCACGGCCAACGGGGAGACCTTCGACACCCGCCGGCTCACCTGCGCGCACCGGACCCTGCCGTTCGACACCATGGTGCGGGTGAGGAACCTGGCCAACGACAAGGAGGTGACGGTCAGGGTCAACGACCGGGGCCCCTACGTCGGAGGCAGGATAGTCGACCTGACCGAGGCCGCTGCGGAGAGAATCGACATGAAGAAGTCCGGCGTGGCCAGGGTGGAGCTGACGGTGGTGTCCTCCCCGGACTGAGCCGGACAGCGGACAGAGCCGAATGGAGGACCGATGACGACACGTCTGTACGTGGCCCTGACCACCGAGCTGGGAGACGGCCTTCTGCCCCTGGCCGAGGAGCTGGCGGGAATCGAGGGGGCCGGAGTGAAGGTGGGCCTGGAGCTCTACCTCAGCCGGGGCCCCGAGATGGTCCGCCGCCTGGCGTCCCTGGGCCTGCCGGTGTTTCTCGACCTCAAGTTCTGCGACATACCCCACACGGTGGCGGGAGCCGTCCGGGCGGCGGCCGACATGGAGCCGGCGGTGGTGAACGTCCACGCCACCGGCGGCCGGGAGATGATGCGGGCGGCTGCGGAAGCGGCCGACGGCCGTTTCAGCGTCATCGCGGTCACCCTGCTCACCAGCCTGGACCGCCACGATCTGGGCTCCATGTCAATAGAGCTTCCCGCCGAGGACCTGGTGGTCCGGCTGGCCGAGTCCGCCTCCGCGGCCGGGCTGGACGGGGTGGTCTGCTCGCCCCGGGAGGCGGCCGCGGTCCGCCGGGCCTGCGGAGACGACTTCCTGGTGATAACCCCGGGCGTGCGGCCGGCCGGGTACGGGCGCGACGACCAGAAGCGGGTGGCTACCCCCGCCGAGGCCATGGCCGCCGGGGCGTCCGCCCTGGTTGTGGGCAGGCCGGTGACCAGGGCCGACTTCCCGGCGGAGGCCGCCCGGGCGATACTGCAAGAGGCCGCCGGGGCCGCGCCCCGTTAGCCCGCGCTTTCGAGAGGGTCCGTTGAGCCGCCCCCGGAAAGAAGCGACGCTGAGGGCCGTGCTGGTGGCAGCCGTCACGGCGGCCGTCCTGCTGGCCCTGCTGATGGCGGGTGAGCTGCTGGCCCGCCACGGGGTCATGGAACGGCTGCGGAGGCACGATCCGCAGGCCCGGGCGGAGGCTGTCAGACTGGGTCCCGGCTGCGTGATACTGGAAGGGGTTGCCCTCCCCGGCAGGGGCGCGGAGCTGGAGGAGGTTGCGGTTCTTCTGGAGGGGTCTGCCCTTTCTCCCCGGCCCTCAAGGGTATCCCTCTGCGGCGGCAGCGCCGATCTGCGCCGCCTGGCCGAAGGCGGCAGCGGGGGCGGAGGTGATGGCCCCTCCTCCCTCCCCGACCTGGCTTTCAGCGGGATACTCCTGCACGACGGCGCCGACTCCTCGGTCTGCGAAGGCGCGGTATGGGACAACGGTAGCCGGGTGCTGGCCACCGTAGGGGGAAGCTGGGGAAGGGCTCACATAGGGTTGAGAAGGGGGGCCCTCGCCGACAGCCTCAGCCTGTTCACCACGGGCCTGTCCAGGGTCCCGCACTTCGGAGGAGGGCTGCCGGTGCGCCTGCAGGGCAGGAGCTATGATGCCCGGCTTTTGGGGACGGCGGGGGACTCCGGGATCAGCCTCTCCGGCCGGGTCACCGCCATCGACGGCGAGCCGGTGGACATGCCCGTGACGCTTTCCGACAGCGGCCGGGGGATCTCCGCCACCCTGGTCCTGAGGCTGGACAGCTTCGGCCCATGGATGGAGGATCGGACCGCGGCTGCCGGGCTCGACTACGCCAGCCTCCGTCCCGCCGGCCTTGCCACGGTGCGGGTCAGGGAAGGCTTCCCGGTGGCCTTCGCCTGCTCGATGAGGGTGCAGCCCCTGCGCCTCTACGACCCCGATCTCTGCGCCGACACGCTGGAGATGACGGCCCAGGTGACGTGCGGGGGAACCTGGTCGCCGGAGACCGGACTGCTCACGGTGAGGGCCGGCAGCCTGGCCGTGGGGGAGGCCGGCCTCCTCTTCGACCTGGACTACAGGCCCCGGCCCGGCCCGCGGCTTCGGCTGCGGGCGTGGTCGGACTCCCTGGGGGGCCGGGAGTTGTCGGCTTCCGTGCCCGGCCCGCTCCTGGGAAGGCTCCGGGGTCTGAGCCTGGGAGGCTCGGCGGCCTTCAGCGTGGAGTGCGTCCTGGACTGGGAGACTCCGGACAGCTGCGATTTCCGGGCGGAGGTGGACGTCTCCCGCCTTCGGGTGGAGTACAGCCCCGTCCGCTTCGGCCGGCTGAGGGACACCGGCGCGGTCTGCCCGATGGAGGACAGCTGGGGCAACGAGCGCACCATCGCCCTGGACACCGCCGCCAACCCGGGCTTCCTTACCCTCGAACGGCTGCCCCCGGCCTGGGAGCCCCTGCTGCTGTGCGCCGAGGACGCTACCTTCCGCTCCCACCGGGGCTTCTGCCAGTACCACATTCGCAACTCCATAGTCGCGGACGTGGAATCGGGATCATTCAGGCGGGGAGGCTCCACCATCACCATGCAGCTGGCCAAGAACCTCTTCCTGGAGCGGGAGAAGGTGCTGTCGCGGAAGCTGCAGGAGATCTTCCTGGCCTGGCGGATGGAGCGCTACCTGAGCAAGGACAGGATGCTGGAGCTCTACGCCAACATCGTGGAGATGGGGCCGGACGTGTTCGGGGTGGGGGAGGCCGCCCTCTACTACTTCGACACTCCCGCCGATAGCCTCTCTGTCCTTCAGACCGCCTTCCTGGTCTCCATACTCCCCGGCCCCAGGCTCTACCACCGCTTCTTCGCGGGGGGCGAGGTTCCGGGGTACTGGCGCGCCTACCTGGAGAGGCTGGTGGCCATAGCCCAGCGGAAGGGCTGGCTTCCGCAGGGAACGCTGGATGAGGTGGAGGGGGACACGCTGGTTTTCAGAGCCGCCAGGTGGGAGGGCCCGCCGGGGCGCGGCAGGAGGGAGTCCGCAGGCACGAGAGGCAGCTACGAGACCAGGCTCGAACGCAGTCTGTATGGGGTCTCGGAGAACGTTGACAGCCCCTGACGGGTAGAGTATACGCATTTCCTG
>Ga0207797_1000619_pt1 | contig 27113 bp, 19 predicted proteins | sample PRCRCaboRojoPR_6_FD_187275 | JGI IMG/M metagenome (GOLD analysis project Ga0207797, IMG submission 187275) | Marine sediment microbial community from Cabo Rojo, Puerto Rico - PR CR 10% Liquid 1 (SPAdes) | ecosystem: Environmental > Aquatic > Marine > Coastal > Sediment | place: Cabo Rojo, Puerto... | reverse complement strand
CATCTCCAACATGGAAGCCGAAGCACAGCGGATAGCCGGTGTAACGGTAGCCACATAACGTCAACCCAGTAAAAATACCCCTTGCCGCTTCTCACGCTTCAGATGCTCCATGAGGGATTCGATCAGCCTCCGCGTGACGACGCAGCGGCGTTGGAAGAAAAATTTGCCGCGGACAGGACTGGAGCGAGAGCATCAGGGGTGCGTTAAAATCGAAGAGTATATTTTACAGGACATGTTTAAGCCAAAATCTAACAATGACTGGAGACAAGATCGTCTTTCTGCGGATGGTGGCGCTACTGGCTGCCGGCCATGCTGCGCTTTTGACATCGCCAGTGGCGAGGTGCTTTGGAGCCCAGAGTTGCCCCTGAGCGCTGTAGCAACGCCGATGACATACCAGCTTGCCGACGGGAAGCAGTATGTGGCCGTAGCTGCTGAGGGACACGGAAAGAAAGGTTTGCCGACGGGGGACGACCTGATGGCGTTTGCCATGCCGTGAAGGTTCGCTGGACCCTCCAGGGGCCATATAACAAGCAGATGCACGCGGACGCGGGGCCGGTGCGTTTGAGTCGCCGCTCTGCTATTTCGAAAGTACATCACACCGCTTGACCGCCACCGGGCCCTGCGCCGGTGAGCCGCAATCCGATATAGGACTAGCCCAATACCAAGACATTGGACAATCTGTTTATAGATTCAGATCATCCAATAGAATTATCTTATGACTCCATCACTTCTATTTGCGTACACAGCTTGTGGAGTTTTCTTGCTCATCGGTCTACTCACCGGTGTTTGGAAGTACTACCACATCCATTCATCGAAGGAAGCACAAGCGCCTGTCTATGTGGATATCGCGCATCGGAGCTCGCTGATGTATAGTTTTGCCACACTGGTTCTGGCCAAATTTGTGGAACTAAGTCCCTATTCCGAAACGGTGACTTTCTGGTCGGCAGCCGCGCCCATCGTGTTTTTTGCTCTGGCGATTTCAACGTATGTGATTCATGGAATCCTGAAAGACACCGATAATCAGATGAAAAAGCCCCACAAACTGGGAGCCTTCACGCTTCCTAATTGGGTGGTTATCACATTTATGGTGGCGCTGATCGTAGCTGAGATCGGAGGATTTGGAATTTTGTTTGTGGGATTCGTGAGCACGTTCTAACTCACCGCGTTTCTTCTTAAATCAAAACACGAGAATATGACGATCAGAAATCCGTACCTCGCTTTTGCTGGTCTTGTCTTGGGTGCAATGGGGCTTTTTGCCGGAATGGCCATGTCTTCCTCAATCCCAGCCGGTCCGTCTGTGTACGGAGTGGCTGCAGCCGTGTACGCCGCTGTGGTGGCAGCGATTTTCGCAGGAGTAATGTGGAGGTCTGAGGAAAAGCAGAACGGTCAGACCTCGGGTCTGTCGTAACCCTGCGATTCACCGTGCCTGATGCGGTATCAGGGGGCGGGCTGCTTGGAAGGTTCCGAGCCATTCTGCACCTCCGGGACTCGGTCTGGTTGCCGCTGTTGGCGTTGCAGCGGTTCTTGCCTCATGCTTCGTGCTTGACTCGTCGGGGAGTGGGTAGGGGATTGGAGAGGCTGAACCGCCCGGCTGATTCTTAAGAACAAAACCGGTCACGCGGCCCACTACTTTGCCATCGAAGAAGGCCCGGCCGCACGGATGGAACTCAAGCCCAACGACGATCAGGGCGGGCACAAGAGCGGTCCTGGACAGACCAAGAAAGTACCATTTGATGAAGTTGCCTTCTACGATGAGGGCGACCCCTCCGTATGGATGCGCTGGGAGAGGGGCGACCGCGGAGGTTCTTCGGGCGATGAGCGGCGGCCACATTCAGTCAATGGCACCGCCGTTGCTTGGTTCGTGCCCGGGTGTGATCCATTCCAGCTGAACGATATCGTTCACGTCGGTGTTCATCACGTCCGAACAAGAACCGGGAGGGGCCCGGGTCGGCAGTTTGGCGAAGATCCTGCTGGGCCAGACCGCTCCTCGCGATCTCCATGGATTCGTGGCTGTTGAGCGGGACCCAATCGTCGGCGCGATCCTCAATCGATTGTGCTTCGAGGAGGAGGGGGGCGTGGTGTTCCTGGCCCCGGTTGCCGTCCGCATCAGATATCAAGGCCTGGGGAGTGGACCGGCTTTCGTTCAGGCGTGGAGGCGTTTGCCGATCCGGCCTCCTGGCAAGCACGGCCGATCCGTTCACGGAAGCACGATGGGAGCACCGGAAGCAGGGGGATCCGAGCAGACGGTCGAGCCAGATCGCCTTCATGCGGAACCAAGACGGTTACGCCCGATCCTCTCGGGGCGGCCTCCAAAGAAATCCCCTTTTCACTTCTGCCGATTCTGCCATGCGCTTCCGGTCTCTTTCTGTTGTCTGCATCGTACTGCTCATTCTAGGGATGGCGTGCTCCACGACGGACGTTGAGCCGTCCCCGGATCCGCCGTCGGCAGAGGCGGCCTCTCTGCCTCTTCTGGCTCCGGGATTTACGCTGGGCACGACGCTCTACGGCGGGGCCGATCTGCCCGCGTCCGGGACCGAAGAGCGGGCGTTGCTTGACACCGCCGTGGCGCGGGGCCTCCGGGGATTCACGTATTACGTTGATTGGGCCGACCTTGAGCCAGAGCCCGGTCGTTATACGCTGGCTGAGTTCAGGGCGACGCTTGACGACCTCCAGCGGCTCGGGGTTCGACCGTTCGTGAACCTCACCATCGGGGACATCGAGGACTACAACCTTCCGGATGGCCTCTCCGACGGACAGGGCGGACTCGCCGAGGGCGTTTCCCTCGATGATCCGGCTGTCATCGAGCGGTTTGGGCGGCTTCTCGATCGGGTCGTTCCCGTGCTGCTCGACCATGGTGGCTTTGTTCTTGGGGTGGGCAACGAGGTGGATGTTCGCTTCGACGGACCGCACCCCGGTGAGCGGGCAGCCTACGTCCGGTTCGTCGAAGCGGCTCGGGAGCGCGTCCACGCCATCGAGCCCCGACTCGCTCTGGGCGTGACCCTCACGAGCCACGCGGTTCGGGACCGGTCGCAGACCTTCCGGATGCTCCGTGAAGTCACGGACGTCGTCCCCTTCAACTACGGACCCATCAATCCCAACTTCTTTGTCCGAGACCAGGAGAAGATCAACGCAGACTTCCAAGAGGTCGTGTCGGCGTACGGAGAGGGACCCATCCTCATTCAGGAGCTCACCTGTCCCAGCGCTCCCGCCATGGACGCGTCTGAAGCCTGGCAGCAGGCGTGCTTTGAGCGCTTGTTTGAAGAGATCGAGGCGATGTCTCCGGTCCGCTTTGCGTCCGTGTTCACGTTTCAAGACCTTGATGCCGAGACGTGCTCGCGGGTCCGAGACCTGATTTTTGGAGACGAGCTCGACGACTTGCCTGAAGAGGTGGCGGAGCGGCTCTCGGAGTACCTCTGCCATCTCGGTCTGGTGACCCCCGAAGGAACGCCGAAGCGCGCGTGGAGCACCCTGCTCGACGCCGCCGAATCGGTGGCCGACTGAGATCAGTCCGCGTGGGATCCGGGGAGGAGTCATCGGAGTCGAGGTCTGTACGATCGACCGCTTCCGCCACACCATGAAGTCCCTGCCAGTCCGAGGCCACACGGTGCAACCCAGGGAGGGGCATTCGTCTCCCGGACCGAGAGTCGAGGCCGGGCCCGTGCTGTGCCCCCGGACCGCGCGGCGATGGGCGGAGGCGATGCTCGTTGTTTTGCTCGGCGTCCTCGGCATCGGCTGCACAGGCCCGTCGCCCGGGCCACAAGAGTCGCTCAACGCCTTCACGGCGCACCTCGACGACCGGGTGCCCGTGCTGCTAAGCCGCTACCAGGTTCCCGGCGCGAGCCTTGCGGTGGTTCATGACGGCCGCCTCGCCTGGACCGGCACGTACGGGATCACGAACCGGACCGATGGCCAGCCGATGCCTTCGGAGGCCGTCTACCGGGTCGAGTCGATCTCGAAATCCGTCACGGCATGGGGCGTTATGCGCCTGGTAGAAGCCGGGCGCATCGATCTGGACGCGCCCGTGCAGCGGTATCTCCCGGACGGAGCACTGTCGGAGCTGGGGGCGGACGCACAGCGCGTGACGGTGCGGCGCCTGCTCAGCCACCATGCCGGGTTGCCCCTGGGGCCCATCGGTCCGAGTGTTGAGTATGCGCCGGGGAGCGATCCGCCCTCGCTCGACGCATACCTGCGGCGGGAGGTCCGGCTGGTTCGGGAGCCCGGATCCGCGTTTGGCTACTCCAACGTGGGGTTCAATGTGCTGGAGCGAATGATTGAGGCCCTCACCGGGCGCGATTTTGACGACTACATGGCGGACACCGTGTTGCAGCCATTGGGCATGGCGCGCTCCCGGTTTGGATGGAGCGACACGCTACAGGCGACCATGCCCAGCGGACACGAGCACGACGGCACGCTCGTGGCGCCCTACATCTATGCCGTGCAGGCGTCCGGCGGGTTGGTGGCCACCGCGGCCGACCTTGGGCGCTTCGTGCAGGCTGCCATGACGGGAGGGTCTTCCGTCGAGCCGCGCGTGCTGCAGCGCGAGAGCATCCGGCGCCTGCATACGCCGCAGGTATCCACGTCTGGCCTCTACGGACTGGTGTCGGATGCATACGGCATGGGGCACTTCATCGAGACGCTGCCGGACGGGCGGCGGGCCGTGTGGCATGGAGGACAGGGCCACGGATGGATGTCGCATTTCCATGCGGTGCCCGCGGCCGGCGAGGGGATCGTGATCCTCACCAACAGCCAGCGCAGTTGGCCGCTCATGGGGCACGTGCTGGCGGACTGGGCTCGCTGGAGCGGCACCGGGTCGGTGCAATGGAGCCGGATTCTTGACGCCATTCGGGTCTTGCAGGCACTCCTCGGGATTCTTGCCGTGGGAACCGGATGGGGGCTGCTGCGGCTGCTGACGGGGCTCTGGCACGGGCGCCGCCATTGGGAGCCGTTCGCCTCAACAGGCCGGGGGCGGCGGGCGCTGCAACTGGCACTCGGTCTCGGAGCGGCCGCAGCCCTGATCGGATGGGCCATCCAGCCCTACGACATGTTCGCGGCGCTCTTCCCGCGGACGGCGCCGTGGGCCGCCGCGGTGCTGAGCGCCGGCGCCGCAGTGCTCGTTCTATTCGCGCTCATGCCGCCGGGGAAGCACGAGCGCGACTGAGGGCCCGGCGGAGGTTCAGGTGCAACAACGAAACGCCGGGCTGTGTACAGAAAGGGCGTCGGGGCGTCCGCGGCGCGCGTGATCGGCCATTTCTCTCTGTTGTATGCGAACGCGGGTTCTCCTCCTGCTTGTCGTCGGGGTGGTGCTGGGGCCGTTGCGGCTCCAGGCGCAGGACTCCACCCTGGTCCTTCCCCCTGTCGATGCGCACCGGGATACGATTCAAGCGTTTCAGCCGCAGCCCTACCGGTTGCGACCGTTCCTCCTGCCAGGATCCGAAACGATTCGGGTGGGCCGCACTCCGCTTGACACCAGCCAGTACCGATTGGACGCGCGACGCGGACGCCTCTGGATCACGCGCGACGCCCCACTGGCCTCCACCGACACGGTTTTTGCCGTCTACCGCACGTATCCGCTGGATCTCCAGGACGTGTATCGGCGCCGTGGCGTCGACACCCGCGCCCCCTCCGACACGGCCGGCGTGGCTCTGGTCGAACCCGAAGCGCCCCCCGACACCGGACGCTTCGACCCGTTCGAAAACGTGACGCTCGAACGCAGTGGATCGATCTCGCGCGGCATCATCGGCGGCTCGAACCGGGACGTCAACATCGAGTCTGGCCTCCGGATGCAGCTCAACGGAGCGCTGGCCGAGGACGTCCGGGTTCGCGCGGTGCTCACCGACGAGAACACGCCCATTCAGCCGTCCGGCACCACACAGCGGTTGGACGACTTCGACCGGGTCTTTGTCGAGCTCGACACGCCCCAAGGAGCCGCGCAGCTGGGCGACGTCGACGTGAACCTGGGGGCCTCGACCTTTGCCCGGTTCGACCGGAAGCTACAGGGCGTGCAAATCCGAAGCGACCAGATCGGTCGGGCGCTCGGCATTGCAGACGGCTCGGCGCGCGCCGTGGGGGCAGTCTCGCGCGGCATCTACCGCACGCAGGACCTCTCGCCGACCGACGGGGTGCAGGGCCCGTACCGGCTGCAGGGACGGAACGGGGAGGAGCCCATCGTGGTCATCGCCGGGTCGGAGCGCGTCTACCTCGACGGCCAACGCATGGAGCGCGGACGCACGAACGACTACGTGATCGACTACGCCCGCGGGGAGGTCACCTTTACGCCGCGGCACATCATCACCGATGAGCGGCGCATTACGGTCGAGTTCCAGTACACCACGAGTCAGTTTACGCGCTCGCTGCTGGCGTCGGAGGCCACGGCCGGGTTCTGGCGAACGGGCGCGGGCGAGGCCCCCCGGGCGACGATCGGAGCCACAGTGATTCGCGAGGCGGACGGCGACAACTTTCAGTCGTCCTTCAACCTGTCGGAGCAGGATCTACAGCGGCTCTCCCGCGCCGGTGACGAGGAGGTGTTTCGCAGCGGAGCCCGGCGCGTCGAGTTCGATCCGGAGGCCCCCTTCATCCAGTACCGCCGGACCGTGCGCACGGCGTCCAACGGCGCCCAGGATACTGTCTTTGTGGCCCTGGACAGTGCCCCAGAGCCGGGGACTGCGGTGTTCCGCGTGCGCTTTACCCGCGTCGGGGCGGCCGACGGAAGCTACGTGCGCGTCGGGCGGCAAGAGAACGGCATCCTGTACGAGTATCGCGGGCCGGGCCAGGGACCGTACGCCCCCGTGATCCCGCTCCCGCAGCCCAAGAAGCGGCAGGTGTTTGATCTTCGCGGGTCGGTGAAGCCGGTCCAGGGGCTCACGATATCGGGCGAATGGGCCCGCTCGACCAACGACGCCAATCGGTTTTCGGACCGCGACAGCGGAAACGACCAGGACGATGCGCTGGAGGCCACGGCCCGGCTGGCCCCGACCGAGGTGCGCGTGGGGGGCGTCAACCTCGGACGCCTCTCGGCCGAGTACCGACGGCGGCAACGCGGCGAGCATTTCGAACCGTTCAACCCGACCCGCGACATCGATTTTGGCCGCCGCTGGAACCTGTCGCGCCGCGGCTCCGACGTAACCGCCGACCTGCAGAACGCCGGCGACGAAACCATCGATGCCCTGCGGGTGACGCACGCCCTCGGTGACAGCAGCCGCCTCGAAGGCGCCCTGGGTCGCCTGCAGATCGGCAGCGCGTTCGACAGCTGGCGGCGGCGCGGTGCGCTCTCCATCCAGGAACAAAACGGGCCCCGAGTCACGGCGCAGACGGAGTACGTGACCAGCACCAACCGGTTGGACGGCAGCGACGGCGCGTGGCTGCGGCAGCGTGGAACGATCCGCCAGCCCCTCTGGGCCGGGGCGGTGGAGCCGGCCGTCACCGTTGAACGCGAGCGGCGGCGGCAGCGCGCCCTCGGCACCGACAGCCTAACGCGAGCCTCCTTTGCGTTTCTGAAGATCCGCCCGCGCCTGCGCCTGCACACAGGCGACCTCACGGCGAGCGGATCGGTCGAGTATCGGTCGAGTGAGGGGGCGCTGGACGGCCGCTTCCGCAACGAGTCGGACGCCTGGACCGTGCGCTCCGACGTCGACTACGACCCGCGCGCGCCGTATCACGTGTCCAGCAGCGTCGGGTACCGGGTGCGGGAGTTCACCGACCCGTTTCGCCGCCGGCGCCAGGCGCGGGACAACGAAACGGTCCTGCTCCAGTTCGACGCCGGAGCACAGCCGCTGGACCGGGCGGTGGACTGGAGCTGGTTTTATGACGCCGTGACCGAGCGCACGCCGACGTTGCAGGAGGTGTTCGTCCGGACCGGCCCGGAGCTGGGGCAGTTCGTCTGGACGGACACCAACGGCGATGGCATCCAGCAGGTCGATGAGTTTGTGCCGGAGACCACGCCCAATGAGGGGGAATACGTCCAATCGTTCGTGCCGTCCGACTCCCTGGAATCGGTGATTGACGTGCAGGCCCGCACCCGGTTGCGCCTGGATCCGGCGCGTCGCTGGCGGTCGGCCAGTGCCTGGTGGAAGCAATGGCTCTCGACGGTCTCCACGCAAACCACGGTCGAGGTGCAGGAGGAGAGCCGCAGCGACGATCTGGCCTCCATCTATCTGCTGGATCTGAGCCGCTTTCGCGCTCCGGGCACCACGCTCGACGGCCGTCTCCGGTTGGCCCAGGAGGTCCAGCTCTTTCGGGCGTCCAATCGGTACGGCCTCACGCTGGACTGGCAGCAGTCCCGGGGGCTCACCGAACGGGCGGCCGGCGCCGAGGCGCAGTTTCTGAACCGCTGGAGCGCCGAGGGCCGCTGGCGTCTCGCGCCAGGATGGACCGTCCGCACCGGCGCCACGCGCTCGACCGACCGCACCACGAGCGAGGCCTTTGCCGACGCCCGCAGCTTCGACATTGCGACGTGGGAGCTGCGCCCCGCGGTTGTGTACCAGCCGCTGTCGGCGCTGCAACTCAGTCTCACCGGTGCGTACGCGCGAAAGACAGACGACGTGGGCAACCGGTCGGCCCGCGTTCTGAAGCTCCCGCTGGAGGCCACCTGGAGCCGTGCGGGGCGCTTCCGTCTGAACGGGACCTTCGAGGTGGCCGATGTGTCGCTGCAGGGCGATGCCGTGGGACTCGCTCGGTTCGAACTGACCGACGGGCGGGGCCCCGGCACGTCGGCGTTGTGGAATCTACAGCTGCGCTACGTCATCAACGAGTTTCTGCGGGCGAACGTCAGCTACGACGGGCGGGCGCCCGCCAACGCGCCGGTCATCCACACCGTGCGCGCCCAGCTCAACGCCAGCTTCTGAGCGGTCTACGGCGACACGATTTCCATGGCCTCCGGATCCCACTGGTACCGCCGCCCGTCGCGGTAGCTGCGGTTGCACAGCAGCGCCGCCGCGCCGGCCCGATGCCCGAACACGACGTCTTCGACGACCGGTTCGTCGGTGCGCATGGCCGCAAAAAAGTTGGCGAAATGGTCGAGCCGCTCGCTGTATCCGTCGGGCGCCTGAAATTCGTTGGTCGATTCGAGCTGCGCGGGCTGGTCCGACGGATCGTGGTCGGCGAGGTAGGCTTCACGAAACTGCTCTTGCACGTCCTCCGAGAAGGTGCGGACCGAGTTGTAGCCGTTTACAAGCTGGTCCACCGACGGCTCGGTGCGCACGTCTTGGGTGAGCGTCAGGCGGGTGCCCTCCAGCAGCATCGCGCCCTCGCTGCCGATGAAGCGAAACGTCTGCCCGCCGCCGCTGCCGTCGGCCAGGTTGGTTTGCAGCGACAAGGTGAACGGGGGATGGGTGTCGGTGTCCGGATACTCGAACAGCGCGGTTTGCACGTCGGGCACGTCGCGGCCATCGTTCCAGTGGCGGAGGCCGCCGGTGGAGGTGATCGTGGTGGGCCCAGCGGAGCCGGTGACGGTGTGCACGGTGGTGAGAAGATGCACGAAGAGGTCGCCGGCCACGCCGGTCCCGTAGTCCCAGTAGTTGCGCCACCGGAAGAAGCGCACAGGATCGAACGCGCGGTCGGGGGCGTCGCCCAGGAAGCGCTCCCAGGCAATGTCCGCCTCCGAAACGTCGGGCGGAATGGAGTACTGCCAGGCTCCGAGGGCCGAGTTCCGGTTGTACCGGGCCTCGACCATGTTGAGCGCTCCGATGGCCCCGGCCTCGTACAGCTCGCGCGCCTTCTGGACGGCGATGTTGCTCGCGAACTGGCTGCCGACCTGCAGAACCCGCCCCGTCGCCTGCTGCGTGTCGACCATGGCCTGTCCGTCTTCCAGGCTGTGCGCCATGGGCTTCTCGCAGTACACGTCTTTCCCGGCTTCCATGGCGGCCTGCGCGATGGGCGCGTGCCAGTGGTCGGGCGTACAGATCAGGACGGCATCGACGTCGGAGCGATCGAGCACCTCACGGTAATCCTGCGTCGTGAAGACGTCGCGGCCAAACAGCGCGTTGGTGCGCTCCAGGCGAGCCGTGTAGCAGTCCGCCGCCGCAACCAGCTCGACACCGGGAATTTGCAGGGCCGTTTGGGTGTCCGGAAACCCGATGATGCCCATCCCAATGGTGGCAATTTGGATGCGGTCGTTGGCCGCAAAGGACGGAGGCTCGGGCGCGGGGAGCGTGGTCGCCTGGGCGTCGAAGGCCGACGGAACCAGGCCGGCGGCTACAGACGATACGGCAAGTTTCTTCAGGAAGTCGCGACGCGAATCACTCATCAGTCGGGTCGGGTGGGGTTCACATTGTGGCGAGTCGTCCGTACCTTAGAGAGAGATTCAAGAAAAGTCAACGGTCTTTCCCGCTTTCTCCAACCGGCCATGCTCGACCGCGTCATCGGGGTGTTTCGCCTGGACGTTCAGACCTTCGAGGAGATCGAACACGACACGACGGCGACCGGACAGGCGGCGGGAGTGGTCGTCATTGCCGCCATCTTCAGCGGCATCGGCGGCGCGCTGGGGGCGAACATTGCCGGGGGCGGGGTCGGTCCCAACTTTTTGGCCACCCTGGTGAGTGCCGTCGTGGGGTGGGTGCTGTGGTCGTGGCTCACCTACGTGATCGGCACCGGTCTCTTTGACGGCCGCGCCGACCTCGGGGAGATGCTCCGTGTGATCGGCTTCGCCTACGCGCCGCAGATCCTCGCGGTCATCCCCTGTGTCGGCGCATTGGTCGGCGCCCTTTGGTCGCTCGTCGCCGGGTTCATCGCCATTCGACAGGGACTGGACCTCGACAACACGAAGGCGTTTCTGACCGTGTTCGTCGGTTTCCTCGTGTACGTCGTGCTCAGTGTGGTGATGGGGCTGTTCCTCGGCGGCATGTCGCTGTTCGTGTGAGGAGCCCTGTCACCGATTGCGGGCGGCGTCGCGCAGGGCCGCAACGATCGATGGCGTAACGTCTGCAATCGAGGCGACGTCCCGGAAGTACGGGGCGGCCCAGCCCTGTACGACGAGGGGCACCGGGTTTCGCGTGTGCGTGCGCCGCTCGGTGTCCTCCAGGTTCCCGTGGTCGCTGGTGACGACGAGCGACTCCCGCTCCGGGTCGAGGGCCTCCAGGATGGCGCCGAAGAAACGATCCAAGCCGCGCAGGATGTGCGCGGGAGGAAGGTCCAGCCGTCCGTGGCCCACCTTGTCGGTCAGAAAATACTCAAACAACGTGAACGCGTGCTGCCGGTGTATGTCGGCGAGGCGGGTTCCGGCCTCCGCTTCCGTGAGGATCGGGACGTCGAGGTCGAGCTGATTTCGCCAGGCTGCGCCGGTCAGCTCGGCGGTCAAAGCCCGGCCGTGCTGCACGTCGGCGAGGCCGCGCACCTCCACGCCCGCCGTGTGGCAGCAGCGGGTCGTGACGGTCCACCGCCCGTTCTGCCGCATGCGGTCGAAGAACTGGGGCGGATAGGCGTTGGCGAAAGCGGCCGGTTGTGGGCGATCCGTAAACAGCGCGTGCACCCGATGAAATAGGTTGTTTCGGTCGAGCACGTCGTGCGTGGCCGAGTGCGGAAACGGACCGAAATGCCGCCCGACCAGCGCCGCCCCGTTTGCGCCCGAGAACAGCGTGGCCTGTCCGGTTCCGCTCTGCGGAAGGCCTTCGATGCCGAGCGTGGCGTCGATCGGGCGAACCACGTGGCGGTCGGCGTCGACGGAGGCGAACGGGCGGGTCCAGGACTGCCCGCTCGCCATGCGTTCGAAGGCCGACCACGTCGCCGTGGCAAGCGGATTGGTAGCGGCAGGCGGCCCCAGGCCGACGCCGTCAAGAAAAACGAAGAGGATGCGCTTCATGGCAGCAAGTCGGATCAGCGGAGCGGAATGCTCAACGCGTGGACAGAGGGGACGTTCGCGGCGATGCAGTGGGAGGCGCCGGGTTCGTCGCCAACAGGAACCGGCGAGAGCCCGGAGCAGCCGGCCACCACCCGAGACGGACGCATCGGACCGAGCGACGAAGAAGGGCCGCGCTCGGGCGGTACTCGGAGGCAGGGGGAGGGGCCCGATTAGGAACTGCTCCAGCCCAGGTTGGCACTCCCGAGCAAGAAACCTTCAGAATGCAGCATCCGTGAAAAGAAACGTCTTCTCACGGGGGAGCTTTGACTCGTCACCATCCAGCGGTGCCCCGGGCCCGTCCCGGTTGCGCGCCGTACTCACGACGGCATCCATGAAACGATGAATGGAGGGATACTGACAACACTCGCGGTGTTTGTTGCCGTCGGGGTGCTCGGCGGTGGATTCGTGTACGGCGTTTACGTAGGCGGCAAGCGGCTGCTTGCGCGCCTGCGAGAACCCGACGACGCGCCCCGTCCCTATCGTTTGATGCCCGTCGGCGAGCCCGGCGTGCACGACGAGCTGGGAACCCCTGCCATGCAACGCACGCGGTGGCGGCTTGAGGAAGCCCGAACCCTCGTGCCGGGCAACGGAGGGGCGTGGCAGGGCGCCATCCAAATCAGCGAGCAGTCCGGCGTCTTCGTCATCGACCATGGTGCAGCCGTCAAGAGTGGCGGCCCGTCGCTCTCTCCCGAGGTTGGCGAGGCGCCCGATCCTGATGACGAGACCTGGGCCACGCGCGACAGCTTGCTGCACTGGGCCTTGCGCTACCGGAACTAACGGTACGAGAAACGCGGGAGGCTGCGAAAACGCAGGACGGAGACGTTATGTAGTTTGCCGCTCATGTGTCTGATGGGTACCGGCGTACGGGCCCCGTGCGCACCGCGGTAAATGTCCCACGGACCGTCTCCCCCTCCGCATGCTGAGTCAAGTCTGGAGCAGTGCGACGCACGGCGTCGAGGCCCTGCCCATCGAGATCGAAACGAACGTGGCGTCCGGCATGCGCGACCTGACCGTGGTCGGGCTGCCGCGCGCGGCCGTCCGCGAAAGTTTCGACCGGGTGCGCGCCGCGCTGGAGAACAACGGGCTGCCGGTGCAGTGGGGACGCATCACCGTCAACCTGGCCCCGGCCGATCTGCCCAAGGAAAGCGCAGCGTTTGATCTGCCCATCGCCGTCGGCTGGGTGGCGGCAAGCTCCGACCTGATCGACCCGGAGGTGTTGCAGCGCTTTTGGGTGATGGGCGAACTGGCTCTGAACGGCGTCGTTCGCCCGATCCGGGGCGTTCTGCCGATGGCCATTCGCGCCCGCGAGGAGGGCCGCACGGGGATCATTGTTCCGGCCGCCAACGCCGACGAGGCCGCCGTGGTGGAAGGGCTCGATGTGTATCCGGTTCGCACCATCACCGATGCCTTCGACGTGCTGCAAAACCCGACCGGCGCAGACGGTCCGCAGCCGGTGTCTACGCAGATGGCGTCGCTCTTCGACGCGGCCCACACGCATCCGCTCGACTTTGCGGACGTGAAGGGCCAGGAAAACGTGAAGCGCGCGCTGGAGGTCGCGGCCGCCGGCGGGCACAACGCCCTCATGGTGGGGCCGCCAGGCTCCGGGAAGACCATGCTGGCGCGGCGGGTGCCCGGCATTCTTCCCCCGCTCACGTCGCAGGAAGCCCTGGAAACGACGAAGATCCACTCGGTCAGCGGGCGTCTGCAGGCCGAGAACGGGATCGTCACGACGCGTCCGTTCCGCGCCCCGCACCATACCATCTCCGACGCCGGGTTGTGTGGCGGCGGGGCCAACCCGCAGCCGGGCGAAATCTCACTCGCCCACAACGGCGTCCTGTTTTTGGACGAGCTGCCCGAGTTTCAGCGGCGGGTGCTGGAGGTGCTGCGCCAGCCCCTGGAGGAGGGGCACATCACGATCAGCCGGGCCAAGTCTACGGTGCGGTATCCGGCCCGCTTCATGCTCGTGGCCTCGATGAACCCCTGTCCGTGCGGCCATCTCAACGACCCACACCGGGAGTGTGTCTGCTCCCCGGCTCACGTCCAGCGCTACCTCGGCCGTATCAGCGGGCCGCTCATGGACCGGATCGATCTGCACGTCGAGGTTGCTCCGGTAAAGTTCGAATCGCTGAGCACCGTAGAGCCCGGAGAACCTTCGGCCAGCGTACGAACGCGGGTCGTCCGCGCCCGGCGTCAGCAGGAGCGTCGCTTCGCCGCCGCAGACGGGGTGCACTGCAACGCACAGATGGGTGCCCGGCTGGTCCAGCGCCAGTGCCCCATTGACGATGAGGGACGCAACCTGCTGAAGATGGCGAGCGAGCGCCTGGGCCTGAGCGCTCGCGGGTACACGCGCATCCTGAAGGTCGCCCGCACGCTGGCCGACCTCGACGCTCAGGAGGCCATTGCGCCCGCGCATCTTTCGGAAGCCATCCAGTACCGTTCCCTCGACCGGGATTGGTGGCATGGATAGCGGCACAGGCGGTCCCCACAGGCGCCCGAGCCGGTCACTGGCGCCGCTCCGTGGCCATGAGGACGCGCAGATTGAGCGCCTGGGCAGCCGACGCGACGGAGGCGAACTGTCCGATGGTGGCTCCCTGATCGGCGCGGAGGACGAGTGCGTTTTGGGCGGGGGTGCGAGCGGCCCGAATGGCGGGCAGCAGTCGCGCCTGCGACACGCGTTCGCCGTTGACGTAAAAGGTGCCCTGGCCGGTCAGGGCCACGGTCACATAGTCTTCCTGGACGGGGGCGGAAGTATCCACCTCGGGGAGGGTGACCTCGATGCCCAACTGGGGGATGAAGCTGGAGGTCAACAGGAAGAAGATCAGAAGCAGCAGCACCACGTCGGCCATGCCGGCGAGGCTGAAAGACGTGAGCGGCTCGCGGGAGGGGGAGAAGTCGAGCGCCATGGGATGCGACGGGCGGTGAGCGGGAGGCGAAAAGGCGAGCAGCCGCGGCGTTACCGCTCGTGGGGAGAGACCGGCTCCTGGAGCAGGTCGATGAAGTCGGTGGCCGAGCGCTCCATGTCGTTCGTGAGGCGGCGGATGCGGCTCAGCAAGAAGTTGTAGGCGAACAGCGCCAGAATCCCGACCAGGAGCCCGCCGGCGGTTGTGAGCAGGGCTTCCCAGATGCCGCCCGCCAGCACGCTCGGGTTCACATTGCCTTGCAGATCCTGGATGCGCATGAACGCGCGGATCATGCCGAGGACCGTACCGAAAAAGCCCAGCATCGGACCAATCCCGGCGATGCTGGCGAGGAGGTTGGTCCGCTTCTCCAGCTCGAAGGTTTCGTGCTTGCCGGCTGCCTGGACCGCATCCTGGATCTCCGAAATAGGCCGCCCGAGGCGTACAAGGCCCTTGCGCAGGATCCGCGTGATGGGCACGTCTTTGTCTTCGCAGTAAGCAATGGCGCTATCCACGTCGCCGGCGCGCACGTACTGGCGGATCCGGTCGGTAATGGCTTCGGGATCCGACTCCGCCTGCCGAATCGTGACAAGCCGCTCGACGAGCAAGTAGATTGTAAAGATAGAGAGGAGGATGAGGGGGATCATCACCCATCCGCCGAGGACCAGAATGTCGAGCACGGACATGCTCTGCGATGAAGCCGCCTGGAGGGAATCCGACACGGCCGTGGTGTCAACGGCTTGCATCCAAAGGACCATGGGCATAGGCGCGGAGAAGTCGAGTTCGAGAGTTGGAGTGAACGAAGGCCGGTGGGGGCCGAGGCGAAAACCGCCCTACGGAGTCAGACGGAGCAGCCAGACGTCGCTCGGGAGAACGTCGCTGTGCTCGTTCATCGCGGCCTGCGCCCGATCGACGGAGGGAAATTGTCCGACCGCGATGCGGTACCAGGTCTGCCCGTCCGACTGGCCTTGAAGAACGTCTACCTGAAAGCCGAGATCAGTAAATTGTTCTTGATTTTCGCGGAGCCAGGTCTCCGCGCTGGATCGCGACGTGCGCGAGCGGACGACGAGCGTCCACCCGCCGACCGACGGGTCGATGCCGCTGGCTGCAGCGGTTTGGGGGGCAGAGGGCGGGGCGGTGGCGGTGGTATCGGTCTCCCCGGCGGCGAGCTCGGCGGGGGACGTCGCCGGACGGTCGGCCGCAGCCGTATCGGCCTCCGTGGGCTCGTCCGACCGTCCTCTGGAGGAAGACGAACGCTCGGGGGCGGGCTCAACGGGGGGGCTGGCCGGAGCCTGGCCGTTCGGCCCGTCGCCGGGCGAGCCGACGAGGTACCAGAGTCCTACGGCCAAAAGAACCAGAACGACGGCCCCGGCCACGATGTGTCGGAACGTTCCTGATGAGCCGCCGCGACGGCGCCGGTGGCGTCCCTGCGTGCGTTGCGAACGATCGGTGGCGGGGGAGCGCTCTGCCTCGGGCGCGGTAGACGACGGGCCAGACGCTCCCGAAGTTGCTGGCTGTGCGTCGGTGGCCGCCGCATCCTCAGCGTCCGCTCCGTCAGGCGGGGCTGGCTGTGCCGCGGGTTCCGGTTCGGCATCCGGTTCGGCCTCCTGTGGAGCCTCCTGGTGCTCCAGCGCCTCCATGATCTCGGCAAACGGATGCGTCTCTGAGGGGGCGGCAGGCGTTTCGAGTTCCGCCGAATCTTCGCCTCGTCCGGTCTCCACCAGGTCCGCCTCGGACGCATCCCCGGGACCGTCGGTCGTTGCTCGGTCGGAAGGGGGGGCGGTCGACTCGGTCTCGGACGAACCCGCAGACTCCGTAGCATCGGGGTCCCGGGAGGCGCCGGACCACAACGCGTCGGGCGATACCTCCGGCGGGAGGGTTTCTGTAGTGAGGCCTTCAAAGCGGTGGTTGACAGCCCGTGCCAGCGACGATTCGGGCTCGAACTGCAGGTCTCCGTTGTCTTCCGTGAACATCCCCAGGTCCTGAATACGCACGCCGCTCCCGTTGTGCGCACGGTCCTTAATGTCTTCGACCATGGCCTGCAGGAGTTCGCGGGCCCGGTCCTCCGAGGTTTCGAGTTCGTCAGCGAGACGAGCGACAAAGGAAGAAGCCATGGCAGACACGTCCAAAGGAGAAGGCCGGCGACACTGCGATCCGCGTGTGCAGGACGGCGGCAGTGCGGAGGCGGGGGCTCAGGATTCGGGATGGAACTCGACCACATCGCGAGGCGGCGATAAAGTCGGCCCGTGCTCATCGTCCATCTGAAGGGTGCTGCTTTCGTGGGTAACCGTGAACGTTCCGAGGTCGGGCACCGCGACAGACGCGCCGTCTTCGAGCCGTCGCCGGACGATACGGGTGAAGGCGTGAATAACGTCGTGCGCCGTTGGAGAACCCATGGGTGGCAGAGGGAATCGAGAAACGGAGACGCGAGGTCACTCCAGGAGGGCGGGCGGAGCGGATGCCCGCAGAAGGCTCAACGCTCGGTCGAGGCAGAGGTTTGTGCATGGTCACCAGTGCAGCCGGAGGCCGGTGGAAATCACCGTCGGCGGGCGCGGATAGCGCTCCCACTGCTCCAGCGTTCCAGAGCCGATGTTTTGGACGCGGGCCAGCACCTCCAGCAGCGGGGTGACAGCATACGAAGCGTTCAGGTCCACGTCGGCGTAGGTGCCCACCTCCGCGCTTTCGTCACGCGTTACGTACCGCGGGCTTTCCACCGTTCCCGTGAGTTCAAGGAAGGCCTTCTGGTCCAGGAAGGACACCGAAACGCTGCCCTCCCCGAGAACGGGGGCAAAGTTGGGAATGGCGCGGTCCGTATCTGTGAGCGTGCCGTCCCGGATCAGCAGGCGTGCGGAGGCTTGCACGGTCTCCAGGCCGCGGAGCGCGACCTGAGCGCCGCCCTGCAGGATCTCGGCCGAGTCGAAGAAGACGCCGAAGCGCCCTGTGGACGGGGCCGTGTCGAGAAAGTAGCGGAAGGAGGGCGCGTAGCGATAGCCGGCAAACGCACGAACTTCGACCGCTCCCACGGTGAGTCGTGCACCGCCCTCGGCGTGGGTCGTTTCCAGGGTGGGAAGCAAGGTGGGGCCGTGCTGCACGAAGGGGTTGGTCGCCATGGTCGAGGCCAACCCGTGAGGATCGAGGCGGGGCGTCCAGTGCGCGTAAAGTTCCAGAGCCGGGGCGGCCCGCCAGCGTCCCTTGACGTACGGCGCGAAGAACTCGGCCGACGCATCGGGGGCGGACGCCGCGGTCGGATTTACCACGCCGTCGAAGGTGAGCAGCCGGGCGCCGGCGTCGAGCGAATACGTTTCGGTATCGAAGAGCGTGAGCAGAGCGCCGCCCGTAAAGGCCACCACGTCGCCGTCCGCTGCAAAGTTGCCGTTCAAGCCGGAGGCCGTAAAGGCTCCATCCAGCCGCAGGGCACGCGGGGCGAGCGGAACGTCGATGGTGCCATGCGCGTGGAGACGGCTTTCGTCGAAGGCCCGATCACCGGTTTCGTACTCGGTTTCGTCGTACGATAGACCGAGAGCAACCGGAACCGAGCCGCGCGTTTCCAGGTCGGCCGTTGCCCCGGCCGAGAGGCCCACCCGGTCGGGAATGCTGGCCGCGGGCTGCACGCCGTACAGCGTGTAGGAATCGGCAAACCCGTGGAGGGCGGCCGAGAGCTGGTACGCCGACCGTCGCGACTCGAACTGGAGACGGGCCGTCGCACGGTCGAAGGCCGACTCTGCGTCGTCATTGTCGAACGGGGTGTGGCCTTCCGAACCCTCGTAGTCGCCCTGCAGCTCCAGCGACTCTGAGGAGGAAAGCGGGACGTGCATCCGTCCCCGAATGAAGCGCGAGAGGTAGCGCCCCCCACCGGCGGTGATGGAGGCCGGCGATGCGGGGCCAGAGGGCGTGAGCGCGTCGGAGGGCGGCGCGGGTTCCGGAAGCTGCTGCGGGATTTCTGCGAGCGTTCGCTTGTAGGTGCCTATGTAGGGCTGGCGCGTTGGAGGCAGCGTGGGCACTTGAACGGACGGCGCCAGGTCGCGGAGAGGCTGCCGCTCGAGAGACGGAAGGTCCACCTCCAGCCGCCCGCGGATCTCGATTTCACGCGGCGCGATTTCGTACAACGAGGTGTCGGCCTCCGCGGATTGGTCGGGCGCCTGCGCGTGAGCGGGCCAGGCACCCAGCACCCAGGTGAGTCCCAAAACGAGCGCAGCCCGAACGAGCGAAGGGGTCATGGTGGCAGAACGGGAGTCGGCGGATGTAGCGATGGGGAGAGGGTGCAGCATCAGAGGGCGTTTTTCTCCTGGCGCGCCTGCTCGGCAAAGCGGGTCCCGGCGTGCTCCTGAATCACGCGATCATAGAGGCGGGAGGCCTCTCCGGGCTGCCCCAGTTGGCGGTAGGCTTCGGCCTGCTGCAGCAAGGACCGCGCGATCCAGGTGGGATAGCCGGCGAAGAGGGAGGTCATGCGTTCCAGCTCGCGGATGGCGGATTCAGGGCGGTTTTCGTCCAGCAGAAGGCGCCCGAGGCGGTAGAGGGCTTCGGCTCCGGTCTCGCTCCGCACCTGCTCGACAACCGTCCGATACATCTCAAACGCCTCGTCGGTCCGTCCTTCTCGCTCGTGAATGCGCGCCAGGCCCAGCCGGGCCGAGGCCAGCAGAGGGCCGCCCTGGTTGGCCTCCACGATGCGCTGCAGGAGCTGGCGGGCTCGATCGGTTTTGTCCTGCTGCAGGAGGGCCACGCTCTGCCCGTACCGGGCCTGGGCCAGCAGTTCGTCGTCCAAGCCTCTCGTTTCGGCGGCAGTGCGGTAGGCCGCCACGGCAGCTTCGTACCGCTCCTGGTTCAGGCGAATGTCGCCGAGCCGGAGGGCCGCCTCGGCCCGCCGCGGGCTGTTGGCGTATCCGTCCACGATCTGCTGCAGGTACGTGGCCGCCTCCGACGGCTGATTCCGATCCCCGTAAATCACGCCGAGGTAGTAGTAGGCCTCCGGAATCAGGCTCTCGTTTTCTGAGGTGCGCAGGAACTGCTGGAAGAGCCGCTGGGCCTTCTGCAGGGCGCCGGTCTGGTACGCGGCCTCGGCCCGACGGAAACGCAGCGCCGTGACGATGTCGGAGTTGGGGTTTTCGGCCGCGAACGAATCGATGACCGCCTCGGCCCGGTTGTCGGCACCGCGGGCGTTCAGAGCGAAGAACAGGCTGGAGGCAGCGTCGTCAATCAGGGGCGAGTCGGGGTACTGCTCCAGCACCGTTTCATACTCGCGCTGGGCGGACTCCATGTCGCCGGCGTTGTAGTAGGTATCGCCGATGCCGTACTGGGCCTTGGCGGCGAGGGGGCTGCCGGGATGCTGGTCGAGCACCCGCCGGTACGCCCCGCGGGCGTCTTCATAGTTCTGCGCCTGCAGGTGGATAAAGCCCATGCGGTAGAGGGCGTCGGCATGCCAGGGGCTGTCGGGAAACTGGTTTGCGAGGCGCGAAAAGGCGTCGATGGCCCGCTGAGTTTGGCCGGCGAAGTTGAGGGCTTGGCCGGTCTGGAACAGCGCGTAGTCCTCGCCTTCGCCCTGCACAGCGCGGTACGAACTGATGGCCTCGCCGTACTCCTTCAGCGCGTAATGGCTGTCGGCAAGGCGCAGCTGTGCGTCTTGGCGGTACGGCACCTCGCTATCCACCGTCCGGCTGATGCGCAGAAACCGGTTGAAGGCACGGGCGGCGGATCGGTAGCGCTGCTGCTCGAAGTACGTCCACGCCAACGAGTACTGCGCCGCTGGCAGGTGGTCGCCGCTGGGGTGCTCGTTCACGTATCGGCCGAAGAGGTCCTGAGCCCGCGACCGCTCGCCCATCTCGTAAAAGCTATCGGCGGCCCAGAACAGCGCGTCGCCGCGGCGACCGGCGGCGGAAGGGGCCTCGGCAACCTCGAAGAAGAGCGGAGCAGCATCAGCGTACTGCTCCTGCTGATAGAGCGACCACGCCTTCTGGAACCGGACCTCGATCTGCACCGAGTCGGGGACCGTGCCCTGCGCCTCCGCCTGCGAGTACGCCCGTTCGGCCTCCTGCAGGGCATCGGAGGCCAGGTAGGCGTTGCCCAGCCAGTAAAGCGCTTCGCCGGTACGGACCGACTGAGGGTGCGCCTCCAGGAGGGTGCGGAAGGCGGCAATGGCGGCCTCGTACTCGCCCAGGCGGTACGAAAGAATCCCGATCTCGTAGCGAGATGGATCGGCGAGATCGCTGTCGGGCCAGGTATCCACGAAGGTGCGGTGCCGCTCGCGCGCCGTTTCCGGATCTCCGCTCAGCGATCGGTTCACGGCCTCGTAGTACGTCGCCTTCTTGGCGAGCGAATCACGGGCGCCGGCTTGCGCACGCGAAAAAGACTCCGCGGCATCGCTGTACTGCGACTGCTCGTGGTACGCCCATCCCGTGCCGTAATGGGCCGAGGGGACGTAGGGGCTGTTGGCAAACTCGTTGATGAGCTGTTGGTACCGGGCGCGCGCCGCTTCGTACTCGGTGAGCTGATTGAGCGACTCGGCAATAAAGAACAGGCCGCGCGCTCGCGCATCCCCGCTCAGCTCGCTGAGGCGACCCCGCAGTTCGTCCACGGCCGCCTCATATTGGCCGAGGGTATAGTACACTTCGCCGAGGGCCGTTCCAACGTTGCCTGCATAGGCCGTCTGCGGATACTGCGACTCCAGTTGCTCGTACGACGCCGCCGCGTCTTCGTACTGTTGCAGCTCCACCTGCAAGGCCGCCGCGGTGTACAATGCACCCGGGGCGACCGTCGCCTCCGGATACTCCGCAACGACCCGCTGGAAGTAAGCCAGGGCCGTCTCCAGGTTGCCCTGCTCCTGTTCGGCGGTGCCCAGCTGATACAAGGCCCGCGCGGCGAGCGGACGGTTGGGCACGGCATCGAGCACGGCCTGCAACTGGTCGCGCGCCCGGTCGATGGCGCCGTCCTCCAAAAATTGTTGCGCCAGTTGCAGCTGGGCTTCCTCGGCCTTCGGATGGTCGGGATACTGGCGGAACAGGGTGCGGAAGAGGCGCGTGGCCTCGTCGTTGCGGTCGAGCGCCAGCATGGCCTTGGCTTCCAGAAAAAGCGCCTCTCCGGCACTGGGATGTTCGGGATTGGCACGGCGGAAGGACGAAAGCGCCGAGGCGGCCGGTCCGTACATGGTTTGCTCGTACAACGCCACGGCCTCGGCAAAGGAGTGGGTGGGGGTAGGCGCACGACGCTGCGCCACCGCATCCACCGGAGCCAGCAGCCCGCCCATCCACAGGAGCACGAGGCTGAGGCGGAGGATCTGGCGGGCGCCCGGTTGGGACAGAAGGGAGGCTCGCCTGGAAGACTGCGTCATGGTGGATGTCAGAATCGACGAGGAAACGAATCTCACCTGCCCCTGTACGTGGATCGTCGTGGAAGGTGCCGACGCCGGTGTCCGTGCGCCGCGCATCGGGGGAGATCTGTCCAAAGGTCACATTCCTGCGCACAGGGCCCGGCAGTCCGCCGTCCACCGCTCCGCTTTCGACTCGTTTTCAGACCGCAGCCGCGCTCGACCATGACCGATCCTACCGACCCGACGACCTCGGGCGACGCCGACAACGATGCCTCCTCTGCATCCGACGCCCCCGATTCAGCCCGCATTCCGGACTTCGGGGCCGAGGCGTCGGATTCGTTTTCGGAAGCAGAGGGGGCCTTGGGCTCGGGGTCGTCTGCCTTCGGATCTGCCGACGCTCCTTCGTTCTCCGCGGGGGAAGACGCCATGGGAACCTCCATGATGGCCGAAATGGCGGCGCTGTGGGTCCGTGAGCACCAGACAGCGTCGATGCTTGGCGCGTTTGCGACCGGAGTGTTCCTCGGTGCTCTCCTGCGCGACTGATCTCGCTCTCAGTGTCAACCCCATCGGTGTGTTCGCGGCGCCGGTTTCGACGCGAGACCGCGGAGGGCGCCCGTACAGTTTGGCCGGGATTTCGCATGCGTGAACTGCACACGGAAACGCCTGCGGTTATGTTTGATCGTCTGGTGCTGGCCGCTTCGCCGGCCCGATGACTCCGTCCCTCCCTCATCATTCCTGTTGACTGCATGAGCATCTTGGCTGTCGGGACTGTTGCGTTCGACTCCATCGAAACGCCGTTCGGCTCTGCGGAGCGCGTTCTCGGTGGCAGTGCCTCCTATCTGACCCTCGCCGCCCGGTATTTCTCGAACGACGTGCGTCTGGTCGGCGTGGTAGGGGGCGACTTCCCCGACGAGTACCGCCAGGTGCTCCGCGATGGCGGCGTGGATTTGCGCGGCCTCGAAGTGGACGAAGAGGCCGAGACCTTCTTCTGGCGCGGACGCTACCACTACGACATGAACGAGCGCGACACGCTCGAAACGCGGCTCAACGCGCTGGAACGCTTTGAGGCCGACATCCCGGCCGCCTACCGCGACAGTGAGATGGTATGCCTCGGCAACCTCGAGCCCAAGATTCAGCGGGACGTCCTCGATCAGGTGAACGATCCTGAGTACGTCGTGGCCGACACGATGAACTTCTGGATCGAAAACACGCCGGACAGCCTCCGCGAAACGCTGACGCGGGTGGATTGCCTCGTGATTAATGACGCCGAGACGCGCGAACTGGCCGAGGAGCCCAATCTGGTCAAGGCCGCATCCATCATCCGCAACATGGGGCCGGAGACGCTGATCGTGAAAAAGGGGGAGCACGGTGCCCTTCTGTTTACGGAAGACACGGTCTTTAGCGCGCCGGCCTATCCACTGGAAGATATTCAGGATCCGACCGGGGCCGGCGATGCCTTTGCGGGCGGGCTGGCCGGCCATCTCTTCCAGGCAAAAGCCTACGATGCCTCCACGCTGCGCCGCTCCATTGTCTACGGCAGCACCATGGCGTCGTACGTCGTCGAAGCCTTCGGCCCGAACCGGTTGCTCAACCTGAGCCCTACCGACATTATGCAGCGGGCCCGCGCCTTCCGCGAGATCGCCGCCATTCCTGAGCTTGCGCCTGTGGTGGAGCCGGCGTAGGTCCTTCGCCACCCGGGCTGCGCGTGCCCCGCGCCCCCGCTACCCTCTGGAACCAGTCTTTCTGCGCATGCCGGACGCTGACTCTGCCGCTTCTGCAGACGCGTCATCCCGCCGCACTGCACGCACCGGAACCGTTCGCCTTGTCAACGCGGTGTTTTATGGCCACCATGGCGTCATGCAGGAGGAGCACCAAATTGGAGGGCGCTACGAAGTAGACGTGGCGGCGGAGCTCGATTTCGAGGCCGCCGCGATTCACGACGACCTGTCCGAGACGGTCAATTACGAGAGGGTGTACGGGTTTGTGAAAGACCTCGTCACCGAAAATAACTTTTACCTCATCGAGAAACTGGCCTACCTGATTGCCCACCGGGTGGTGGAGGCCTATCCCGACGTGGAAGCCGTCGAGGTCACCGTCCGGAAGCCCAATCCGCCCGTCGGCGGGCCCTGCGACCGGGCTGAAGCCGTGTATCGCATCGACACCACCGACACGAACGCGCCGACCAACGCGCGTCGTCCGTGAGGAGCCTCGGCTCGTTCGGGTCCCCACGATGCAATGCGGGAGGAGGCAAGGCCGCGTCTGTTCGAGGCAAAAGGGCGGGGGAGAGTCTCAGCCGCTCTGCGCGTGCCCCGGCGTTGCGCGGACCGGCGTGCCTGAGGGGTTGAGAGTGCACGCCCCGGCATCCAGGCACGGAGAACACGGCACCACCCATCTATGCCGAAACACATTCAGGCGGGCATTTCTCCGGCCCGTGTCCGCACTGCAGGCAGGGCAAACGTGGTGAGGAAATCGTAGAGCAGGAGATCGACTTCGGTGGTTTCGGCCAGGTTGGCAATCACATCCGCGAAGGCTTTTTCATCCGGCAGGTCCTCGCGATAGTACTCCCGGTAGGCAATCAGGCGCTCCTTTTCGCGCTGCGCGTCGAGCTCGCTGTGGAACTGCGTGCCGTACACCGGGGCGTCGGCCAGCCGGAAGGCCTGGTTGGGCTGGTCGTTGCGGGCCAGTTCGATGGCGGTCGGCGGCAGGCGGGTCACGCGATCGTGGTGGCCCATGTTGGCCTTGAACCGGGCGGGAAACCGCTGGAAGAGATCGTCCTTCGCGCCGGCTTCCGTGAGTTCGACCTCCAGACAGCCGAGCTCGGCGCGGGCCGAGTCGTGGATGACTTCGCCGCCGAGCGCCCGAGCGATAATCTGATGCCCCCAGCACGAGCCGAAGGTGGGCAGTTTGCGCTCGGTGGCCTCACGAACCAGGTCGAGCAGATCGTCCATCCACGGATAGTCCTCCCCGGCCGAGTACTCGCCCGCTCCTCCAATCATGAGGGCGTGCACGTCCGCAAGCGGCGCCGTCGTCAGCGGATCGTAGGGGCAGTTGAGCGTCAGAAGCTGCTCCGGGAGAATGCGACACCGTTCCAGGAAGCATTGCTGTTCCTGGCGTTCCATGTCGGACGTGCTACGCGCCTGCACGAGCAGGACACGAATGGGTTGTGCGGTAAGCGGAGACCGAGGCATGGACGCTAGGGCCAGTCGAGCAGCAGGACGGCAAAGCAACAGGATACAAGATGTGGCTCCATCTTTCAATGCTGCAGACTGCTGCTGGGGAAGGCGGTCATCTACGACCGTCAAACGAGAAAGTCGCCAAAGTGGTTGCGAAGGAGCAGGTACAGCCGGCGGAGCGGCAATCCGACGACGTTGTAATAATCGCCATGAATGCCGTCGATAAAGAGGGGGGCGGTGGGATCCTGGATGCCGTAGCCGCCGGCTTTGTCCATCGGCGAGCCGGTTTCCACGTACGCTGCGATGTCGTCGTCGGAAATGGTGCCGAAGGACACGTCGGTGGTCTCGGCGGCGGTCACGCGGCGTCCGGAATCGGGGTGCTGGAGAGCGAGGCCGGTGGTCACGGCGTGGGTGGTCCCGCGCAGACGACGCAGCATGGCGCGAGCATGGTCGGGGTCGCGCGGTTTGGTGAGCAGGTCTCCGTCGTGGACGACCACCGTGTCGGCGGCTAGGGTGAGGGCCGTCGGGAACTCGCGCGCTACGGGACGGGCCTTCTGCCGGGCGATCTCCCGGACGGCGTCTTCGGGCGGCGCATCGGGCGGAATCTCTTCGTTGGCGGGGCTGACGTGAACGGCGAAGTCGACGCCCACGTGGTCGAGCAGGTCGCGGCGACGCGGCGACTGGGAGGCGAGGATAAAAGTCGTCGAGAGCGTCATGCGTAGAGGATTGAAAACGAGGGTGGATACGGAACGCCGTGCAGGGGGGTTATGCGTCGGGCGAACGGGCGCCGATCACGGCGGCACCGACGCCGGCTGCGAGCACGAACAGAGCGAGCACACCCACCCAGTCGCCCACACGGGCATACGGAGGCAACGATGCGTACACCGGGACCCGAACGAGCACCGCCCGCTCTTCGTCCCACGCAGAGCCCGGCAGGGGCTCGCCCGTGGGGGTCAGAACAGTTGAGGGGCCGCGCACGGTGGCGAGGGCAAGCGCACGCCCCAGTTCGATGGCGCGAAGGCGCGAGAGGGCCGCGTGCTGCCGGGCAGGCCAGGGATCCGACCACCACCCGGTTTGTGCGACGGTTACCAGGACGTCCACCGGACGGGGGCCAGCCGCATACTGGCGGGCGTGCGGCCCCAGCGCACTTTCGAAGCAGACAAGCGGGCCAATCGCGAGAGTGTCTGTAGTGAGGCGAACGGCCCCGGTTCCGCGCTGGTAGCCGCGCACGCCGCCGCCCTCCACGCGAAGGGCCCGCAGGCGCGGAAAGCGATCGATGAGAGGCACGTGCTCCACAAACGGCACGGGGTAGGCCTTGTCATACGACTGCGTGGTCTGCCCCGGCTGCAGCAGAAGCGCTCGATTGGCGTGCTGGTAGAAGCGATCGGCCGACGGCGTGGCGGCCACCGCGCCGGTAAGCAGCGGTACGCGCGACCGGTCGACCCAGCGCTGCAGGGAGTCGCGGACCGCCGGGGCATGGGGCGGAAGGGCCGTCTCGGGCCACACGACGAGGGCCGGTCGCGAGGCCACCGTGTCCAGCGCCGAACCCGTCAGGCGGAGCAGGTGGTGCACACGGGTTCGGTTGGACGCATCCGCCCAGGTCTCCGCGCCGAGGTTGGGTTGCACCAGGAGGATGGGCGCCTGTCGGGCGGGGGCGTCCATCGTCGCGACGCGCCGCCCTCCCGCTGCGGCGCTCAGAGCCAGGAGGACGACCAGGGGCAGGGCGACGCGGAGCCGGCGCCGCAGGGCGAGCGCAAGGGCCACGTTGGCCCCAAGCACCCAGGCCGACAGGAGCGGCACCCCTCCAAACGCGGCGAGTTGACGGATGCCCGGAACGGTGGCCTGGGTGTGGCCGAACAGCGCCCAGGGCATCGGCCACGGCGTGTGGGTGAGCAGTCCTTCCATGCCCAGGA
>Ga0207797_1000618_pt1 | contig 27115 bp, 28 predicted proteins | sample PRCRCaboRojoPR_6_FD_187275 | JGI IMG/M metagenome (GOLD analysis project Ga0207797, IMG submission 187275) | Marine sediment microbial community from Cabo Rojo, Puerto Rico - PR CR 10% Liquid 1 (SPAdes) | ecosystem: Environmental > Aquatic > Marine > Coastal > Sediment | place: Cabo Rojo, Puerto... | reverse complement strand
AGCAAGCGACCGAGCCGCGTTATGGCGAGCGGGGAGCGGGCGACGTGAGCGAAGCGAACGTCGCCGAACGAGCGAACGGCGAAGCCGTGAGCGCAGGGAGTGTGTACGGATGGGCAAGCAGCAAGTAGGTCGGCCAGCGGGGCGGTCGGGCCCCGCGCAACAATAAATAATGGGCGTCAGCCGCCCTTCCCCCCCCCCAGCCGCCCCTCCCCACGGGTGACTCCAGAATCTAGCCCCGCTCCAGTCTCAGCACCCACCCGGCCCGGCGCTCAGACCTGCCGCTCCAGGTACAGCGTCCCGGGGACGAACAACGGCTCGCCGGTCGTCTTCGCGTCGCCGAACTCGATCGGGCGGTCGGGCGGCGACCGGGCACCCAGTTCCGAGCCGTCAAGCGTCGCTGATGCCCCCGTAATCGAACGAATGCGACGCGGTGCCAGTCGATAGCGCCGGTCCGTCTCGGTCCGACCGGCTACCCGCAACCCGCGGGCGTCGGTCAGCAGATTGAGCGACAGGGTGCTGACCGCAGTGCCGACGGAACTCCCGAGGATTGCGTCGGGCGTCACCCGGATGACCCCGGTCAGGAGCCGCGTTCCCACCGTGTCAGCGAGGTCACACGCCACCTGCATCTCCGTGCCGTCGTCGGCCGTGAGGTCGAGTTCCAGCCGCGATGCCGTCCTCGCGACGTCGATCGAGCCCGCACCGATCCAGTCGAAATCGTGGTATTTCCTGACTTCCTCCGCCGCCTCGCCGGGGTCGACGTAAAGCAGCCGTTCGGCGTCCGGCGTGACGAGCCACCACTCCGTGTAGGCGTCGAACGCGGTTGGCGTCGACGCCATGTGGAGCAGCCAGATGCAGTGCCCGCTCTCGAAGCACAGGCCCGGGATGAAGGAGCCCTCGAACGGTTCGAGTCTGCTCCCGTTGCCCGCGGCCCGCTGCCGGTGCCCCTCTGTCGCCTGTCCGTCTCCGGCCGCCATTATATTGGTATTTGTCAACATGCAACGTAAAATTTCGGGAGGATGACAGACCGGTGCCTCCAGACAGACCCGTCCCGTCGCTCGTCAGCCGCTGACGCCCGTTCCGGACCCACATCCCACTCGCAGGCTGCTGGCGACCGTTCCGGGCCCACGTCCCCCTCGCAGTCTGCTGACGACCGTTCCGGGCCCACGTCCCCCTCGCAGGCTGCTGGCGACCGTTCCGGGCCCACGTCCCCCTCGTAGGCTCCTGACAACCCCTTCCCTTCCCCTCCCCAACCCGATCTCCGTTCTTCCCCAATTCTCGCCGACCTCCTACCTGTCCCCTTTGACACTGGATGTACGCTGGAGTGTCCATCCAGAGCCACTCCAGTGTCCATCCAGCGTACATTGAGTGTCATCCAGGGGGAAGCAGCACCCGGTCGGTCGACCCCTCGAGCCTCCCGCCCGCCCCCGGACCGCAATCCTATTCCACGCGCCTCCCGCAGGAAGGGACATGATCGGGATCGTCGGCGGCGGGATCGCGGGCCTCGCCGCCGCCTATCGCCTCCAACGAGCGGGTCACGCGGTCCGCATCTTCGAGGCGGCCGACCAGGTCGGCGGGCTCGCTGCGACCTACGAGACCGCGGGCGACCGGATCGAGCAGTACTACCACCACCTCTCGAAGTCCGAGGAGACCATCGTCGAGCTGATCGAGGAGTTGGGCCTGGACGAGGACCTGCGCTGGCCGATCGGCAAGAACGCCTACTACATGGACGGGGTGGTCTACCCGCTCGATACGATCTGGCAGATCGCCGCGTACCCGCACATGAGCCTCTATGACAAGTTCCGGCTCGGAATGCTCGTGCTCGGTTTCGACGTCCGCGGGGGCGTGCCCTCGACGGGCACCTACGACCGCCTGGAGGACTTCGAGGACGTGCCCATCGAGGACTTCGTCGTCGAGCACACCACTCGCGGCGTCTACGAGAACTTCTTCGAACCCCTGCTCGACGCCAAGTTCGGCTCCCGGAAGGCGGACGTGAGCGCCGCGTGGCTGCTCGGGCGGGTCCGCTTCCGCGGCGAACGAGACCTCCTGCGAGGGGAGCCCCTGGGATACCTCGAGGGCGGCTTCGGCCAGCTGCTCGACGCGCTCGTCGCTGAGATCGGCGAGGACCGCATCGAGACGAACACGCGGGTGACCGAAGTCACGTTCGAGGACGGCGCGGTTTCCGCTGTGACCGCCGAGCGGGACGGGACGGCAGCAACGCACGACGTGGACGCGGTGATCGTGGCCGCGATGCCGGACGTCCTCGAGGAGCTGACCGGATACACCTGCGAGATCGACTTCCAGGGCACGGTCTGCTCGGTGCTCTCCCTCGAGGAGCCCCTGACCGAGACCTACTGGCTGAACATCGGGGACGAGGCGCCATTCGGCGCGCTCATCGAGCACACGAACTTCATCGAGCCAGAGCGCTACGGCGACGAACACCTGCTCTACGTGCCGAAGTACGTCCAGTCAACCGAGGACGAGCTCTGGCAGCTGGACGACGAAGGGGTCGAAGAGCGGTGGCTGGCCGGCATCGAGTCTCTCTTCCCCGATTTCGAGCGCGAGAGCGTGAACTGGATCGAGACGGCTCGCAACCCACGAACCGCGCCGGTCTACGAGCGGGGATATCTCGAGATGGTGGTGCCCTACGACCTGGGCGAGGCCGTCGGCGAGGGGGTCTACTACGCGGGTATGGGTTCGCGGGCCCAGTACCCCGAGCGGAGTCTCAACGGCGGGATCGTGGCCGGCTTCGAGGTCGCGGACCGGATCGCCGGCCGATAGATCGAGTGCTCGCGGGAAACGGAGCAGTCCCGCTGGCAGGGATATATTCAATGTACGGGCGGGCAATCACCTCCCATGCCCCGGGAGATCACCCACGACGCGCACAGTCCACAGATCATCACCCCCGAGGACATCCACGAGGAGAAAGGCGACGTCGCCATCTGCATGTGTGGCCTCTCCGACGAGTATCCGTTCTGTGACGGCTCGCACACGAGCACGCTCGACGAGGACGAGGAGATACGTTACAAATACGAGAACGACGACGACGCAAACGACCGTCACGAGATCGCAGAGATCGTCTTCGCCGACGGCTGAAGGGTGGCGGCACCTGGCGGGACGGGAACCCGACGGTGAACGGTCCGGCTTCCGCCGGGAAAGGCGTATGCGGCTGCGACGCCGACTGATTGTATGGTCCGCGAACTCACCTCGGGGGTCTGGTGGATCGACCTCGGGCGGTTCAACGCCTACCTCGTCGAGGACGACGTCCTGACCCTCGTGGACGCCGGGCTCCCGTGGCACGCCGATCGTATCCGGGCGGAGATCCTGGCGGCGGGCTTCGCCGTCGAGGACCTCGAGCGGATCCTCGTGACGCACTTCGACCTCGACCACGTGGGCGGCTTGCCGGCCTTCGACCGCGTCGGAGAGATCTTCGTCGGGAAGGCGGACGCGGATTTCGTCGCCAAACGCCGCCGCCCGCCGCTCTCCAACCGCAAGACGGCGTTCCAGCGGGTCGCCGACCTGGTACGGTCGGCGCCGCCAGTTCCGGTCACCCCGATCGAGGACGGGGAGACCGTCGGCTCGTTCACCGCGATTCACACCCCAGGTCACACGGCGGGGCATACCGCCTTCCTGAGCACCGACCGTGACGTGGCCTTCGTGGGCGACCTGGTGTTCAGCGACGGCGTCTCGCTTTCGCCCTCGCCCTGGCATCTCAGCCAGGACGTCGGGGCGGTCCGGGAGAGTATCCTCGCCCTGGACGATGCGATGCCGGTCGTCGACGTCCTCGCCCCGGGACACGGCGATCCGCTGGTCGACGGCGGCTACGGGGCGATCGCCGAACTCGCCGAATCCGTGCGAGAGGATGCCTGACCCCCCGATTTGTTGGGTGGCCAACCCGCGGTTCGCTCGGTGATATAGCAACCCACTTTAGGGGTGACGATGATAACTCGGATATGAGCGCGTCGTACGTGATTATTGGTGATGGGATTGCGGGGAGTTCCGCGGCGGAGACGCTCCGGGAGGCCGACCCCGATGCCGATATCACGATCATCACGGACGAGGGCGAACCTCTGTACAACCGCATCCTGATCAAGGAGTACGCCAAGGGCAAGATGCCCGAGGCACCGGTCGCCATCCACAAGGAGGACTGGTACGAGGACCGGAACCTCGATCTCCGACTCAACACACTCGTGACGCGGGTGGACGACGAGGCGAACACCGTCCACACCCACGAGGGCGAGACCATCGAGTACGACAAACTCCTCGTGGCCACTGGCGGCACCCCGATCCAGTTGCCGGTGCCCGGGAGCGACGCCGAGGGGCTCCATCACTTCTGGACCTTCCAGGACGCCCGGGGCATCCGGAACCACATCGAGCAGGTCGACAACGCCGTGCTGGTGGGCGCGGGACTGCTCGGGATCGACCTCGCCGCCATCGCGGGCGCCCACGACCTCGAGAACGCCTGGTACATCATGCGGGGCAACCGCTGGTGGCGCTACGGACTCTCGCTCGAGGGCGCGGAGATCATGCACCAGGCGATGCGGGACATTGGCGTCGAACTGGTCTTCGAGTCCGGCGTCGGCGAGTTCGTCACCGACGAGGACGGCCATCTGGAGGCCACGATCGACCGGAACGGCGAGCGTTACGAGGCGGACTTCGCCGGCGTGGCCATCGGACTCAACTTCAACACCGAGATCCTCCAGGAGACGGCCGTCGAGACCAACTGGGGCATCTTCACTGACGAGTACATGCGTACGGACGCCGAGGACATCTACGCGGCCGGCGACGTGACGAAGTTCCAGGACCCGGTGACGGGCATGCGCGCCCAGAACGGCTCCTGGGGCTCCGCGAAGGAGCAGGGTACCGTCGCGGCGAACACGATGCTCCACGACCAGGGCCTGGACGTCGAGGCCGAGGAGTTCCGCTGGGTCTCCTCGTATTCCATCACCCACTTCGACTTCCCGTTTCTCTCCTTCGGCTTCCCGACCGAGGGCGACGAGGCCGCCGAGCGCAAGTTCGACGACACGACCTGGCGTCGGCTGACGTTCGAAGACGGCCAGCTCATCGGCGGCGTGCTCATCGGCGACCTCTCGCCCCAGTCCAAGTACAAGAAGCTCATCCTCGAGGAAGCACAGGTCGCCGACCAGAAGTCCGTGCTCCTCCAGGAGACCTTCGAACTCGAGGACCTCGACCTCGCCGAGCCGGTCGAACAGTAGGGACCCTCGCTAACTCGATTCTCGCGCCCCTCGAACCCGGTCGTCACCGTGTCCGGAGCCACAACCCAGAGTGCTGCGTGGAGAATCCCGCTTTTCGCGTTTTCCTTGTGCCTTCGTCCAGCCCCCTTTCCTACCCCTTCCGCCCCCCACCCCGGGGAACAAGGGACTCGATGCGCCGACAGTGACCACGCAGGCAACGGGTTCCCCGGCCGATAGGTTTTTATTTTAACATGGTATTCGTTACCAATGTGCATAGTTCGATATCAGGCGGCACCGGACGGCCCGGCCGGCCGACGGTGTCGGTGCGACCGGTCGTATCGGTTCCCGACGAGGCCAGGGTGCGTGACTTCGACCAACTCCACCCTCGGGCAATGGAGGCGTTTCCATCGCTCGTGGGTAACGGGCGCGAGCAGGTCCCCCACCGCGTAGCCGGCAGCCTCGAATCCGGGGAGATCATCAACTTCACCGGCTACTTCCGGGTCCAGGTCGAGGAGTAGGGCCGGGACCGAAGCCGTTTTCCACGACTCCGCCCGAGGGACGGACATGACCGACCCGGGCGGCGACGGGGAGATGACACTCGCCTTCGAGTTGTCGGCTCTCAAGTCCCTCTCGAACCCGAGTACCGCCTTCGCCGACGCGCGCCAGTGGACTCGCTACGTCGGCGTGGTGACGGACGAGCCCACCTACGTCCTCACGAATTACACCCGCAAGCGGCGCATCCGCCAGGACTTCTTCTCCGGCCCGCGGGGCAAACAGGGCACCCTCGAGAGTGTAAAGGAGCAGTTCGAGTCCGACCGGTACGTTCTCGTGGGTACCGGGGAGGCAGACGCCGAGATCGCCGATGCGGCCGGCTGGGAGTACCTCCCGATCGAGGACGCGGCCGAAGCGGCGGAGTGGGCGATGGGGCCCGAGGAACCGGCCGACGGCGAGACAGAGCGCGAGGACTGGCCCTGATGGCCGACCCTGGCATCCCTGGCACCGGCGGTGACGGCGTCCTCGAACTGCCGTGTGGCGAGTCCGTCGCTATCGACGACCTCGACCTGGGAATGCGGGAGTTCCAGTGCGACTGCGGCGGGACCCACGCCGTCGTCATGGACCCGCATCCGCCGGCCCGGTTCTTCCCGGAGAGCGTGGTCGACGCGCTCCAGGCCGCCATCGAGCCCAGCCCAGACGACGAGTTCGACGAGTTCGGCACCATTCACATGATGGGCGTGGTGATGGACGAGTTCCCCGAGGAGGTCGTGGCCTACGACGCCGCCGAGGACGGCTCGGTAGGCTATGCCCTCGTCTGGGTGTCGGAGTTCGACGCCCGCGAGCTCCACGAGATCGTCGTCGAGCTGGTCGTCGAACTCATGGAACACGCGGTAAGCCACGCCGAGGACGAGTCCGCGATGACTGCCTTCGAGCAGGAGATGCTGGATTTCGACGTGGCGGAATTCGTGGCCCAGTACCGCGAGATGCGGGACTTCGAGGACGAGTGGGACCAGCCCGTCTGAGCGGGGGCCGAGCGGATTCCCACAATCCGAAGCGTCTTTTCCGGGGGGCTCCCTTCGATAGCCATGGACACCACGGTGCGGACGACCCGGGCGGCCTTCCGGGAGACCGCGACGGGCGTGGCCGGGGGCACGCGCGTGCCCGTGGTCGGCAGCCTGGCCGTCGACCCGTGGACCGCCTACCGCCGGGCCCGCGGCGAGGACCCCGCGTTCTTCTTCGAGACCTCGGGGGGGCGGCCGGGCTGGGGCTACTTCGGCGTCGCGCCCGGCGAGGTGCTGACCGTCGACGGGTCCGGCGCTCTCGATCGGCTCGCCGAGCGACTCGAGCGCGTGTCCCTGGCGCGGGGCGACTGCGAGGTGCCCTACCCCGGGGGCTTCTTCGGCTGGCTCTCCTACGACATCGTCCGGGACCTCGAACGCCTGCCGGCGGACACGGTCGACGACCGGGGCCTCCCCCGCCTGCAGCTCGGGATGTACGACGCCATCGCGGCCTGGCAGGCGCCGCTCGCGGACGAACCGGAGCTCCGCCTTATCGCGACCCCGGAGGTGGACGGTGACCCGGAGGCCGCCTACGACCGCGGCGTGGCTGCCATCGAAACGCTTGGGACACACATTCTAGAAGGCGACGAGACGGTCGGCGAACCGCCAGTGGCCGCCGACCGGGTAGAGTTCACGAGCGACACCGACCGGCACGCCTACGCGGAGCGGGTAAAGCGGGTCAAACAGTACATCAGGGACGGCGACACCTTCCAGGTGAACATCTCCCAGCGGCTGGAGGCTCCAGCGGCCGTGCATCCGGTCGAGGTCTTCGCCGCACTCCGCGAGGTCAACCCAGCCCCGTACTCGGGCCTGATCGAGTATCCCGGCGTCGACCTGGTGAGCGCGAGTCCCGAGCTCCTCCTCGAACGCGACGGCGATCGCCTCCTCACGGAACCCATCGCCGGGACGCGTCCACGGGGGGCGACCGAGGACGAGGACGAGGCGATGGCGGCCGACCTCACCGGCGACGAGAAGGAGCGGGCCGAACACGCCATGTTGGTGGACCTCGAGCGAAACGACCTCGGAAAAGTCTCCGAGTACGGCTCCGTGACCGTCGACGAGTATCGACGCGTGGACCGTTACTCGGAGGTGATGCACCTGGTCTCGCTCGTGTCCGGCACCATGCGGGAGGAGTTCTCCCTGGCCGACGCAATCGAGGCGGTGTTCCCCGGGGGGACGATTACGGGCGCGCCGAAGCCTCGCACGATGGAGATCATCGACGAGATGGAATCGACGCGCCGAGGGCCATACACCGGCAGCATGGCCGCGATCGGCTTCGACGGTCGGGCGACGCTCAACATCATCATCCGAACGCTCGTCCGCCACCAGGACGCCTACCATCTGCGCGTGGGGGGTGGCATCGTCCACGACTCGGTGCCGGACCTGGAGTACGAGGAGACCCTCGACAAGGCCCGGGCGCTCGTCAACGCCGTTGACGTGGCTCTGGCCGATCGCGGTGACATGGAGGTGCGGGAATGACCCGACCGGCCGCGCGACGGCCGTGCGGAATCAGCGGGGCAACGCGATGACCCGGATCCTCGTCGTCGACAACTACGACTCCTTCGCCTATAACCTCGTGCAGTACGCCGGCGAGTTCGCCGACGAGATGATCGTGCGGCGCAACGACGCCATCGACCTCGCGGAGATCCGCGAACTCGACCCCGACGGGATCATCGTCTCGCCCGGTCCAGGAGTTCCACAGGACGCCGGGGTCTCGATGCCGATCTTCGCCGAACTCGACTATCCCACGCTGGGCGTCTGTTTGGGTCACCAGGCTCTCTGTGCGGTCCACGGGGCGCCGGTCGATCACGCCCCGGGCGTGGTCCACGGCAAGTCCTCGGCGGTGGGCCACGACGGCGACGGGCTCTACGCGGGCCTTCCGCAGAACTTCCAGGCAGGGCGCTATCATTCCCTTGGAGTCGAGCGCGAGAGTCTCCCCGAGATCCTCGAGGAGACCGCCTGGACCGACGACGAGCCGGAGCTGGTGATGGGCGTGCGCCACCGCGAGAAGGCCCACCTGGGGGTGCAGTTCCACCCGGAGAGCATACTCACGAATCGTGGGAAAGAAATCGTTCGGCGCTTCGTAGTTGAGGTATGCAGTTCCACGTGAACGGCGAGTTGGTCCCCGAGTCCGAGGCGTCGATCCCGGTCGACGACCGGGGCTTCCAGTACGGCGACGCCGCCTTCGAGACCCTGCGGGCCTACAACGGCACCCTCTTCGAGTGGGAGGCCCACCGTGCCCGCCTCGAACACTCCTGTGCCGGGCTCGGGATGGACGACGTGCTTCCCGCGGACCTCCACGATCGCATCGTCGAGACCCTCGAGGCAAACGACCTCGCGGAAGCGTACGTGCGAGCCTCGATCACCCGCGGGATCCAGCCAGGAACGCTGACCCCCCAGCCCGAGGTCGAACCCTCGGTCATCATCGTCGTGAAAGAACTCCCGAAGGGCGGCCCCGACGGCGAGTCGCGATGGGACGCCCCCGCGACGGTCGAGACCGTCGAGGTGCGGAAGCCGGACCCCGAGGCCATCCCGCCCGACCTCAAGACGCATAACTACCTCAACGGGCTGCTCGCGCGCCTCGAGTTGCGCGAACCAGACGGCTCCGTGCGGGCGGACGAAGCGCTGCTCCTCGACAGCGACGGGTTCGTCGCCGAAGGCACCACCAGCAACGTGTTCTTCGTGGAGGACGGAGTGCTCCACACCACGTCCCTCGACGGCCCCATTCTGGCCGGCGTCACCCGGAGCGTCGTCATCGAACTCGCCGAGGAGAACGACATCCCGGTCGAAACTGGCCGGTACCCACCCGAACGCCTGCGCGAAGCCGACGAACTCTTCCTCACGAACACGACCGGCGAGGTGTGGCCGGTCGCGCGCCTCGACGACAGCGAGATCGGCGGTGGTCCGATAACCGAGCGGCTCGCGGACCGATTCGACGAGCGGGTCGGCGAACTCTACTGACGCCTTCGGCCACGTCCCCTGCACCCGGTACCCCATCTCTTTCCCGGTCCGTCCCTCGCAGCAAGTCGGATCTCCACGGCCTTACCGTACCTGCGAGTCGGTACGGCTTTCCCGGTCCGCATGCGGCTTGTGACAATGACGACCCTGGACCTCGATGGCAACTTTTCGGTCCACGACTACCGCCACGGGTTGAAACTGCTGCAGCAGGACGGCGCCACGATGACGCTCGCGAACCGCGAGGGGTTCGGCTGTCCGGCCTGTGGCGAGCCGTTCGAGCGGCTGCTGGTCGCGGAGGACCGGACGCTCAGCTTCGACAGTGCGCCGACGGACCCGTTCTGCGTCGCCCGGACCGAGGATAGTCTGCTGGTCCTCACTCATTAAGTAATATGCGCGCGAGCGCGCGAATCCCAAATCCCCCCCTCTGCCACCGTCCCACTCCGCCGACCCCCGCGGCCTCCCGACCCGCTTCAACTGTCCGGCACAACCTCGATCCGGTAGGCAGTGCCCCGGTAGACGATCGTGTCACCGTCGCCGACCTGCTGCATGGAGAGCGCGTCGCGGTTCGTCCGGATCTCGACGATGCGCGTCCACCGCTCGAACAGCGCGAGGGCGTTCCGCAGCGCGTCGTCCCGGATCGCCTGCTCGGCGATGACTGGTCGTGCGTCGGCGGGGACCGATTTCAGGGCCGTCACCCGGTAGGTGACCCGGGAACCGCCGTCCCGCCGCCAGGTGAGGACCACCCGGTCCCCCCTCCGCTCCCGGTCCTCGACGTCAGGGGTCGGCGGTAGATCGAGTGCCGGCCCGTCGAGTTCGAAGCGGGTGAGGAACGCGGTGAGCGCCTCGGGGCCACCGGCGAAGCGCCCCTCGACGCCGAACGAGTACGTGCCCCCACCCAGCCCTGCGACGGTCACCGCGTCGCTTCCCCGGGGATGCGGGAGCGTGCGCGCGAGGTCCGTGTTGTCGATCGCGACGTCCCACGCGTGACTGTCCCCCGGTTCGAGGAACATGAGCGGCTCGGGCCAGGCAAGCGGCACGACGTGGTGCCAGCGCCCGTCGACGTACTTCTGGATCCGCCAGTGGTAGAAGTTGCTCTCGAACCGGCTGTCGCGCTCGTTCCGCAACGCAAAGGACAGCGTCGTCTCCGGTAACGTCCCGGTCGAACTCGCTGGTCGGATCGCCATCCGGCCCTCCGGGTCCGCGAGCGCCGGCGTGCAGACCACGGTCTCGATGCGGTCGCTGTAGCGCGGACAGCCCACGTCCCCCGAGGGAGCCGTCGTCGTCCCGCCCCCGTCGCCCGAGCCCAGACAGCCCGCGAGGAGCCCGGTCCCGAGCGTTGCGGAGGCGGTGAGCAGGGACCGACGGTGCATGCTCGATAGTACTCGAGGGCGGAGAAAACCGTTGCGTCCGGACGACCAGGTGGTGTCGCCACGGGTCGGGAAAGCTCGGCGTCCTCGCGGCAGGCGACCCATGGGTGGTGTCGCCACGGGTCGGGAAAGCTCGGCGTTCTCGCGGCGGGCGACCCACGGGTGGTGTCGACCCGGCTTGCGCCCCGTTCCCCCCATGTTACGATATTCGTAACTCAGTTTCGAATATTGTCGTCCTTCCTCGTTCTTATTACGATGTACGGAGATTACCCGGATAGCATGGGCGACGACCGCACCGTCCTCCTCGTGGGCAGCGGCCCGATCCGCATCGGACAGGCAGCCGAGTTCGACTACTCAGGGGCGCAGGCCTGTCGAGCCCTGCAGGAGGAGGGCGCTCGGGTCGTCCTCGTCAATTCCAATCCAGCCACCATCATGACCGACCCGGAGATGGCCGACGCCGTGTACATCGAACCCATCACCCCGGAGGCGATCACCGAGGTCATCCGGCAGGAGGCACCCGACGGGATCATCGCCGGGCTCGGGGGCCAGACCGGGCTCAACGTGACCGCGTCCCTTGCCGAGCGGGGCGTGCTCGACGCACACGACGTCGATATCATGGGCACGCCCCTCGAAACCATCTACGCGACCGAGGACCGCGAGCAGTTCCGCGAGCGCATGCGGGCCATCGGCCAGCCCGTTCCGCGCTCCGTCACCGTGGAATCGGCCGCCGCGATCGACGACGCGGTCGAGCAGGTCGGGGGTCTCCCGGTCATCGTGCGGACGACCTACACGCTCGGCGGGGCCGGGTCCGGCGTCGTCGAGGACCGCGACGCGCTGCGCGAGCGCGTACAGCGCGGGCTCTCGCTATCGCGCAACGGCGAGGTGATGATCACCGAGTCAATCGACGGCTGGATCGAACTCGAGTACGAGGTGATGCGCGACCGGGGCGATACCACCATCGTCGTTTGCAACATGGAGAACGTAGACCCGATGGGGATCCATACCGGGGAATCCATCGTCGTCACCCCCAGCCAGGTCATCCCGGACCGGGGCCACCAGGCGATGCGGGACGCGGCGCGCGAGGTCATCCGCGAGCTGGGCATCCAGGGGGGCTGCAACATCCAGTTCGCCTGGCGCGAGGACGGGACGCCGGGTGGGGAGTACCGCGTCGTCGAGGTGAACCCGCGGGTCTCCCGTTCCTCGGCGCTGGCCTCGAAGGCGACCGGCTATCCAATCGCGCGGGTCACCGCGAAGGTCGCGCTCGGCAAGCGCCTGCACGAGATCGAAAACGAGATCACCGGCGAGACGACCGCGGCTTTCGAGCCAGCAGTCGATTACGTGGTGACCAAGGTCCCGCGGTGGCCCAAAGACAAGTTCCCCGACGTCGACTTCGGGCTGTCGACCGCGATGAAATCGACCGGGGAGGCGATGGCCATCGGACGGACCTTCGAGGAATCGCTCCTCAAGGCCCTGCGGTCGACCGAGTACGTGCCCGCGGTGGAATGGGACTCGGTCCCCGGCGCCGACCTCGAGTCCGCCTATCTCGAGACTCCGTCCCCGGACCGGCCCTACGCCATCTTCGAGGCGTTCCAGCGCGGCTACTCGGTCGACTCCCTGGCCGAGTTGACCGGCATCCACGGGTGGTACCTCGAACGTTACCGGAACGTCGCGGACGCCGCGGTTGCTGCAGCGGCGGGGGATCTCGGACCCGCGACGGCGCGGGGATTCACGAACGCCGAGATCGCCGCGATGGCGACCGCGGAGGAACCAGACACCGCGGCCCGTGGCGGCGGCGCGGGCCCCACCGGATTCGACATCGAGCTATTGGACGCAGCAGACGGCCGGCCGGTGCCGGACGAGTCCGGTGCCGTGCCGGAGGGGTCCGGTCCGGTGCCAGACGGCTCCGGTCCGGTTCCAGACGGCTCCGATCCGGTTCCAGACGGCTCCGGTCCGGTTCCGGTCGCCCGCGTGGAAGCGACCGGGCCTGCCCGCCGATTCAAGCAGGTCGACACCTGTGCCGGCGAGTTCGCCGCCTCGACGCCCTATTATTATTCCGCGCGCTCGCCCGCGCCGGGCGCCGGTCCGAGCGGGAATCCCGACGGCCGCGGCCTCGCGGGCGGCGGGACCGACGAACTCGAAGTCGACACCGACGCCGAGAGCGTCGTCATCGTCGGCGGCGGGCCCATACGCATCGGGCAGGGGGTCGAGTTCGATTACTGCACGGTCCACGCGGTGCGGGGGCTCCGCGCGGCCGGCGTCGAGACCCACGTGGTGAACAACAACCCCGAGACCGTCTCGACCGATTATGACACGTCCGATGGGCTCTTCTTCGAGCCCATCACGGCCGAGGAAGTCGCTGACGTGATCGAGGCGACCGCCGCCGACGGCGCGATGGTCCAGTTCGGTGGACAGACCTCCGTCAACGTGGGCGAGGGGCTGGCAGCCGAGATCGAGCGCCGCGGGCTCGACTGCGAACTCATGGGCACCTCGGTCGACGCGATGGACCTCGCGGAGGACCGCGACCGGTTCAACCGGCTCGTCGACGAGCTGGGGATCGCCCAGCCGGCGGGCGGGACGGCGACGAGCGAAGCCGAGGCCCTGGCGCTCGCCGACGCCATCGGCTACCCCGTCCTCGTTCGTCCGAGTTACGTCCTGGGCGGGCGGGCGATGCAGGTCGTCCACGACGACGAGGATCTGGCCTCCTACGTCGAGGAGGCCGGCCGGGTCTCGCCCGACAAGCCCATCCTCATCGACGAGTATCTCGCCGGCGCGGTGGAACTCGACGTCGACGCGGTCGCGGACGGCGAGGACGTGCTGATCGGCGGCGTGATGGAGCACATCGAGACCGCCGGCGTGCACTCTGGGGACTCCTCGGTCACGATCCCGCCGCACACGCTCGACGGCGAGACGATGGCCCGGGTCCGGGAGATCGTCGAGGATATCGCGACCGGTCTCGACACGGTCGGCCTGCTCAACGTGCAACTCGCGGTCGCCGACGGCGAGATCTACGTTCTCGAAGCCAACCCCCGCTCGTCCCGGACGGTGCCCTTCGTCTCCAAAGCGACTGGGGTGCCGATCGCCAAAATCGCGGCGCGGGTGATGGCCGGGGCCAGCCTCGCGGACCTCGACGTCCACGAGCGCATCCCCGAGCAGGTGTCGGTCAAGGAGGTCGTCCTCCCCTTCGATCGGCTGCCCGGGTCGGACCCGACCCTCGGCCCGGAGATGAAATCGACCGGAGAAGTGATGGCCACGGCTGGCTCGACCGGAAAGGCCTACCAGAAAGCCCAGATGGCGATCGGGAAGCCCATCCCGACGGCGGGAACCGCCTACCTCGATCTCGGCCACGAGGAGTTCCCAGCCCCCGACTCACCCGAGGGGGGCGCGCTCCGCGAGGGGTTCGCCCGGCATTTCACGATCGCGGACTTCGCGGACGAAGCGGCCCTCGAGGCAGCCATCGAGGCAGGCGAGGTGGATCTCGTCGTCGCCCGGGAGCGGCCCCCGCTCCGGGTCGCCGTCGACCACGAGGTCACGTACTTCTCGACCTATCCGTCCGCGAAAGCGGCCCTGGACGCCCTGGAGGCCCAGGACGAGGCACTTTCCGTCGAACAAGTATCGGCGCGGCCCACTCGCGAGGCGCAGTGGGGCGCTCCCGACTGAAAGCGCCCAACGAAGCCGGTGGGACGATCCCGACTGACCGGGACCGACTCGGCCGGTGGGGCAATCCCGACTGAGCTACGAGCCGCCGGCGAACCGCTCAGTGGTGTTCGTGGCCGTGCGGGTCGCCCGGATAGGCTTTCTCGCCGGCCTCGATCCGCACGTCCAGCCAGTTTTCGGTGGGGATGAGCGGGCACTCGTAGGCTTCGTTGTACGCACAGGTCGGGTTGTAGGCCTGGTTGAAGTCAAGGACCCACGCCCCACCGCGGAAGTGATGGTCGCGCTCGAGGTCGAGGTAGCGGCCCGCCCCATAGGTCTGCTCGCTGTTCGTCTCGTCCCGGAAGGGCACCCAGAGTCGGTCCTCGTCGGGGTCGCCCTTGTAGGCCTGGAGGGTGACCTCGGTCCCCTCGACCTCGAAACGGAACTCGCCCCAGCGGCGGTACTCCTGGGCGTTGCCTGCGGTGGTCTCGACGGTCAAGGACGTTTTCTCCTCGTGTTCGTGGAGGGGGACCTCGTAACGCATGTCTTCGTCGACCGGGAAATACTCCAGGCCCGGGAACTCGTCCTGCTGGTCGCGAGGGATGGGCGAACGCGGGTTCTCGGCGAAGTACTGCTCTTTCTGCTCTCGTTGCTCCCGGACGTGTTCGGCGTAGTCGTGTGCCATTAATGAATGATTGGTGGGCCAGCCCTAAAGGCAACCGGCTCGCGGTCGATCGGGCGGTCGCTGAACTCCCCCGTTCCGTTCCCCCACCCCCCAGGTGACGGAGCCGCCAGACCTCTCAGCGGGAGGTATCCGGCTCGCCCGACAGCGCCGCTGCGGTGGCCGCGTATGTCTCATCAGGTGCCGGCGTTCCCTCGGCCATCGCGAGCACGTCGGCAAAGAAGCCCAGGGTGTCGTGGGGCCCGGGGTTCGCCTCCGGATGGTACTGCCGCACCAGCACGTCGAGGTCGGCCGAGGCGGCTCCTTCCGGCGTGTCGTCGTTCACGTTGACCTGCGTGACGGCGAGGTCGCCCGCGTCGGCCACCATGTACCCGTGATTCTGCGTCGTCATGACGACCTCGCCCGACTCCTGGTCCAGGACCGGCTGGTTCACGCCGCGATGGCCGAAGGCCATCTTCTCGGTGGTCCCGCCCAGCGCCCGGGCCACGATCTGCATCCCGAGGCAGATGCCCGCGATCGGGACCTCGCCGGCGAGCGTGGAGACGAGACGTTCAGCAGCCTCGTAGGTGGCCGGATCGCCCGGGCCGTTCGAGACGAAGAGGACGTCGGGATCGAGGTCGCGAACCGCCGACGCGGGGGTATCGTGGGGTAACACGGCCACGTCCGCGCCCCTGGCGGTCAGGGAATCGACGATGCTGGCTTTCGTCCCGCAATCGATCAGCGCGACGGTGGGCCGGTCGGGGTCGAAGGCGGCCGGACCATTCCCATCCCTGGGGGCCGGCATCGCCGGGACGAAGCGGGGTTCCGCGACGCTCACCCAGTCCCCAACGTCGGTTAGGTCGCTCATGTGGGGGCAGGTGTCGAGTTGGGCCATCGCCGCATCCGGAGTCGCATCCGGGCCCGCCGCGATCCCGCAGCGCATGGCGCCCCGTTCCCGGATCTCGAGCACAAGGTCCCGGGTGTCGAGCTGATCGACGGCCGGAACGGCCTCCGCCTGGAGCCACGCGGCGACCTCATCCGTGAGTTCGCGGGCGAGGACGGCACTGGGGTGGACGCGGTCGGACTCGAATCGCTCGCTTCGGACGCCGTAGTTACCGACGAGCGGGTACGCGAAGGATAGCACCTGGGCTGCGTAAGACGGGTCGGTCAGGCTCTCCTCGTACCCGGCGTAGGGGGTGGTGAACACGAGTTCGCCGCGTGCCGTCCCCGGCGACCGACTCCGGGCCGCCAGGACGTCGCCGGTCTCGAGCGCGATGTAGGCGTCCGGCATTACGAGTTTCAAACCATTCCGCGTCTATAATACTTGCTTTCGAAACAAAGTTACGAATTTCGAAAGAGGGAAGGCGGTGGCGGTCGACGACGGGACATGGACGACCTCGACCGCCAGATCCTCGACGTGCTGCGACGGGATTCGCGGACGCCGTACACGGAGATCGCCGATTCCCTCGGCGTCTCGGAGGGCACGGTCCGGAACCGCGTCGACCGCCTGCTCGAGACCGGGACGATCGAGCGCTTTACCGTGGCGACCCGGACCGGGAACGTGAAGGGGATGGTGGAGATCGGGGTGGCGGTCGACGTCGACACCCACACCGTCTCCGACCGGATGGCCGGGTGGGACGAGGTCGATTACGTCTGGCAGGTCTCCGGCGAGACGGACATCGTCTTGATCGTCGATGCCGCGGACACCCAGGGGCTCAACCAGCTCATCACCCGGGCCAGGGAACAGGACGAGGTCGAGAGCACCAAGACCCGGCTGATCCTCGAGGAGACGCTGGGCTGACCGGGGCGGGCCGCCGCACACGCCCTTCGACTCGCGGACGATGCCACGAACGGGGCCGACCCGCTTCCCGTTCCCACGAATGCAGGAAACCCGATCCGGCCCCCACGGCCGAGCCCACCTCCCCCCCCCAGACAGGGCCCCTCGAACGTGTCCGACCCGCATACCGGTGGCTACAAGGCGGGCCTCGACCTTCGAGCATCCATGAGCGATTCCACCGCCGAGGGCGACGCGTCGGGGGACCTCGCCCACGACAACGCCGGCCAGGAGGTCGTCGCGGTCGACGCCGACGACGAGCGCCAGGGGACCGCGAACCGGCTCGAGGCCCACACCGGTGACGGCATCCGGCACCGCGCGTTCACCTGCATGCTGTTCGACGAGGAGGGCCGCGTGCTCCTCGCCCAGCGCGCCGACGACAAGCGCCTGTGGGACACCTACTGGGACGGGACCGTGGCCTCGCATCCGGCCGACGGCCAGTCCCAGATCGAGGCCACCGAACAGCGCCTCGAGGAGGAACTCGGCCTCGAGCCCGACCAGTACGAGGGCCTGCGGATCACGGACCGCTTCGAGTACAAGCGGTACTACCTCGACGAGGGCGTGGAGTGGGAGGTCTGTGCGGTCCTCAAGGCCACGGTGACGGACCTCGACTTCGAGCCGGACCCCGCCGAGGTCGGGGGCGTCCTCTGGGCCGACTACGAGGACCTCTGGGAGAACGGCCGGCAGTACCGCCAGCTCCGGTTCTGTCCCTGGTTCGAGATCGCGATGCGCCGCGACCTGGGCTGAGTCTGCGGTCGATGCTCCGGCTTGCTCCCGCGGTGTACGAGACGATCCTTGCCCACGCAGGAGAGGCCGCGCCCGCGGAGGCGTGTGGCCTGCTGGCGGGCCAACGCGACGACGGCACCACAGCCACGCGGGGAGCCCGCGCAACCGAGAGCCACCGGGCCACCAACGTGGCCCCGAACCCCGAGATCACCTACGAGATCGACCCCGAGGAGCAGTACCGGCTGATGGAAGAAATCGAGACGGCGGGGGACGAACTCGTGGGCATCTATCACTCACATCCCGGCGGGCCCCACGGCCCGAGTTCGACGGATCATGCCCGGGCGACCTGGGAGGGGTATCACTACCTCATCGTCTCGCTGGGCGGCGATCGGCCCGTGGTAGATGCCTGGGTGTGGACAGGGGAGCGCTTCGCGCGGGAGGACGTGGCTATCACGGACGACAGCGAGTAAGGGGTAGCCCGGCGCGGAGCGACCGAACGGTCACCGGCCGCGCCCGCGCAGGGCGGTCCAGACGCCGAGGGCCCCGAACGCCAGGGCCGGCACCATCGCGATCGCCACGTAGACCCCGTAGGAGCCCAACTCGCCCGGAGTCGAGAACAGCAGCAGGCCCGGAATCCCCAGGAGGAGGATCGCCACCACCGCGACCACGAGCCAGCCGGTGCGACCGGCGAGGGACTGCGACCCGCTCATGGTAACCCCCGTGGGTCCGCGATCGACACCGGTCGCCGGCAGTCAGGCGAGTGCTCGCCCCACCACGGAGGGCGCCGTCCGACAGTCATGTGCACAGAGTGGCCGCTCCGGGACTAAACAGTGTTGGCGACGGCCGCGGATCCTCCGGAGCGGACCGCCCTCGCGGCACCTGCCGGGCCGATCGTGGCCTGGACCCGTCCGAGGGTTCAAGAGTGAAGGCCCGACCAACCGTTCCTATGCCCTGACAGGACCCACACGCCACGGTGTCAGCCAGCCACTATCCGGATCACGACCAGCCGCGGCCCAAGCCGGCGGCCGAGAGTGCTCGGGCCCCGGGTGAGCGGTCGTCAGCACTTTGGCCCCTGCGGCCGAATCCGGGCCATGGTCGATTTCCAGGAGCGGGACACCTCTCGGGGGTTCGACTCCGAGGAGGCGGACGAGCAGGACGAGGCCGAGGCGGCGTCCGCCGAGGGACCCCAGGACGACGCGCCCGAGCACGAAAGCGACATGGAGCAGGCGACGGGCCACGAGCACGACCACCACGCCCACGACCTGCACCACGTGGGCATCGGCGTGCTCACGGTCTCCTCGACGCGAACGCTCGAGGACGACCCGAGCGGCGACGCCATCGCCGCCGCCGCGGAGGCTGAGGGCCACGAGGTGGTCACCCGCGAGCTCGTGCGCGACGACCTCGACGCCGTCCAGTCGGCGGTCAACAACCTGGTCGGCCGCAGGGACGTCGACGTGGTGATCAGTACCGGCGGGACCGGCGTCTCGCCGGACGACGTCACCATCGAGGCCATCGAGCCGCTGGTCGACAAGGACCTCCCCGGCTTCGGCGAGCTGTTCCGCCGCCGCTCCTACGAGGACATCGGCCCGAAGGTCGTGGCCACGCGGGCCACCGCCGGCGTCGCCGACGGCGTCCCGGTCTTCGCCCTGCCCGGGAGCCGCGACGCCGTCGAGCTCGGCGTCGAGGAGGTTATCCTCCCGCAGATCGGTCACCTCGCGGGTCTCGCCCAGCGCGGGCTCCACGAGCACGAGGAGTAACGCGGCGACGCATCCGTCCGATCGTCCCGCCTCCGGGACCCGTCCGCGCCCCGAGCGCCGGCTCCGCGACGGGCAGCTACTCTGTCTCGGAACGGTCCGGGGACCCTGCACCCGTCTCTGGTCCGGTCCCCGAGCCGACCGTCGAACCGTCGACCGTATCCGTCACCCAGGAGGCATCCGCCGCGCCGGGGGACCCAGGCCGCCGGTCCACCCCAGTGACGTCGAAGCGGGCGCCGCCGTCCGCGCTCTCTGCGGCCTCGATCTGCCACCCGTGGGCGGAGGCGATGCTCTGGACGATCGAGAGCCCGAAGCCCGTTCCCTCCTCGACCGTCGAGTAGCCGCGCTCGAAGACGGCCTCGCGGTCCGCGGGTGGGATGCCGGGACCGTCGTCCGCGACGAAGAACCCCTTGGGAAGGACCCCGACCCGAATGGCGACGTCTTCGCCGGCGTGCTCGACCGCGTTCCGGAAGAGGTTCTCGAAGAGCTGATGGAGCCGCTCCCGGTCGGCCGCCACGACCCCCAGGCCGTCCTCGCAGTCGAGGGTCGCTGACCCGGTCTCCACGGTCTCCCACGCGGCCGCCGCGGCCTCCGCGAGCGGCACGGATTCGGGTTCGCCGACGAGTTTCCCCTGGCGGGCCAGCTGCAGGAGGTCCTCAATGAGTGTCTCCATGCGGTCAGCCGCCCCGGCCATGGCCTCGAGGTGGTCCGGGTCGCCGGTCTCCCGCGCCAGATCGAGGCGGCCCTGGATGACGTTGAGTGGGTTGCGCAGGTCGTGGGAGACCGCCCCCGTGAACTCGTCGAGGCGCTGGTTCTGCTGTTCGAGGGCCCGCTCGCGGCGCTTCCGGTCGGTCACGTCCCTCGAGTTGACGACGAAGCCCTCCACGAATGGGTCCGCGAAGTGATTGGTCCCCCGCGAGGAGAGCCAGATCCAGGTCCCGTCGCCGCGTTCGAAGCGGTACTCCGCGGCCGCCACGTAGTCGGGGTCCTCGAGGGCGTGTTCGAACTCCGCCCGGACGGCGTCCACGTCCTCGGGGTGGACCCGCTCGAAGGCGTCCATCCCATCGAGTACGTCCGGCTCCATCCCCAGGATCCGCGACGCCGAGGGACTGGCGTAGGTGAACCGGCCCGCCTCGTCGAGCACCGAGATGAGGTCCGAGGCGTTCTCGATGAGCCGGCGGTAGCGGCGCTCGACCTCCCGGCGGGCGGTCACGTCCCGCAGGATGAGCAAGCGACCCGGCCGACTCCCGAGGGCGGTCGCCTCGACCTCCACGTATCGTGGCCCCCATTCCCGCTGGAGTTCGATCTCCGTGCGGTCCTCCTCCGCGGCGCCCGTCGGTCCGAAAACCGCGGCCACCTCGGGCAAGACGACGGCCAGTTGCTCGCCGACGGGGTCAGCGACCGCTGCCATCCGTTCCGTTGCCGCCTCGTTGCTGTCGATCACGCGCCCCCGCCCGTCGACGACGACGTACCCGTCGCGGATGGCATCGAGGATGGTCCGATGGGAGAGCGGGACCTCGTCCAGCAGCCCGTAGCGGGACAGCGCGATGCCAAAGACCACTCCCGTGATCGCGAAGGCAAAGGGGGTGTAATCGATGGCGGTCAGCCCACCGATCCAGAAGACGTTCGCCAGGAACGGCGGGATCGAACCGGCGATGAGTGCCAGGCCCTGGACGCGGCCCCGCCGTCTGGATTCCAGGACCAGCTCGGCGAAGAGGTAGACCGCCACCAGCACCAGCAGGTAGTTGTAGGCAGTGTTGACCCAGTAGACCGGCCCGAAGGCCCGGCCGAGCACGACCGTCGAACCGAAGTCCGCGAGCCAGAGGTCCCGCCAGATCAGGTCATGGAAACCGAGGGCGTTGGTGGGGGTAAGGACCAGGGCGACCGTCATCGGCTCCGCCGCGAGCACGGCGATCCGACCGCGCGAGAGCCAGGCCGCCCGACCGGTGTAGACCAGGGCGAACACGAGCACCGCGATCGGGACCACGTTGTGACCGACGTAGGCAACCGTTCGAGCGGCGACTTTCGTCCCCAGATCGCCGGCCGCGAGCTGGACGGCGTTCCCGAGCGCCCACAGCCCGACGCCGAACAGGAGTGCCAGAAACGGCGTGCTGCCCGGCCGCTCGCGGTTCCGCCACGCGACGGCAGCCACGAGGCCGATGACCGCGGTGGCCAGACCGAGTGCGAGACTGTACGTGTTGAGGTGGAGGCTCACGTGTGCACCCTCACCTGGATGGGGCGGGCCAGGGCCGAACGAGAGGCCCGAGCCCGGAAGTACCGCCACGTTGTACCACTCCATACATAAATCCGTGCCGTGGTTCTTGCGGGGCGACGACATTGGGCTAACGAACGTGTTCGGGGTCCAGAACGCGCCCTGAAATGCGAGGGGCGCGGCGCTCATCGCCGCGAACCAGGACTCAAGTAGTGGCCCCGGCAGGTCCAGACATGGACAAACAGGCCATCCGCCAGCGCGTCTGGGACGCCCTGGAACGAGCGGGCGAGGCCAGGTTTCCCTTTCCACCCCACGGTCGGATCCCCAACTTCGCGGGGGCCGGGGCAGCGGCCGACCGGCTGGCCGACAGGCCCGAGTACCACCGGGCAGAGACGCTGAAATCGAACCCGGACGCCCCACAGCTGCCCGTCCGACGGCGGGCGCTTCGGGACGGGAAACCGGTCTTCATGGCGGTCCCGCGGTTGCGCGAGGTGGACTGTTTCATGGCACTCTACCCCGAGCGGCTCTCGGACCCCGAGGCTGCCGCGACCATCTCGGGCGCGGACGAGCATGCCGAATACGTCGGACCCGCGGAGATGCCCCACATCGACCTCATCGTGGCTGGCAGCGTCGCGGTGACCCCGACCGGCGACCGGATCGGGAAGGGCGAGGGGTACAGCGACCTCGAGTTCGCGATCCTCGGGGAGGCCGGCCTCGTCGACGCGACGACCACCGTCGCCACGACTGTCCACGAGATGCAACTCCTCGACCGCGAGGTTCCCGCAGCGGCCCACGACGTCCCGATTGACCTCGTGGTCACCCCGGAGCGGGTCATCGAGACCGACCGTCGGCGGGACCGGCCCGGCGGGATCGAGTGGGACCTGCTCGACGCCGAGACCATCGAGGCGATTCCCATCCTCCAGCGCCTGCGGCCGGAGTGAGCGGTCGGGAGGACTGCCCGGTCGGACCGACTCACATTTTATACGCGAGAACGCCCAATCCCTGCCCGATGCCAGGCGGGCACGAGGAGGTCGAGGCGGCCGCGGATGCCCTGGAGCGCCAGCTCGACGCGGTCGAGGGGGACCCGACCTGTGCCCTCTGCCAGGCGGACGCCGACTTCTTCCTCTACGAACCCCACCGGGTGGCGAAGTTCGTCTGCTGGGAGCACGTGAGCCCTCTCTCCGCCGCGGTCGACGTCCCGATCTCTGAATCGAATCGACCGGTCGCGCTGCCCGTGAGCGAGGAGTTCCGGTAGCTAGCCCGGCGGTGGGGCGAACGTGGCCGTAAGGACCGCCCGTCGCTCTGACTCGTTCCGGGCCCCGTGGTCGACGCCCGGGTCGTGTACGACGACCCCGGGGGCCGCGACCGATTCCTCCTGGCCGTCCTGGACCACCGTGACGGTCCCCTCGAGGACGTGAAAGACGTTGGTCGATCCGTCGTGGGCGTGGGGATCGATGCTGCCGCCGGGCCCCAGCGCGAAGACCTTCACGAGCACGTCGTCGGTGATCGCGACCTCGGCGTCGAGGACGGAGCCGGGGTCGGGATCGAGGTCGGGCAGTTGATCGAGTGCCATGGGTGGGAGTGGGTGCGAGGCAGAATAACCGTTGTTCAGTCGGTCGATGGAGCCGGCTCCCCGAGAACGGTGCCCAGGGACGTCGGCCGCGGGCTGCCCCGCTTACTCCTCGACCGAGGCGACGACCTCTTCGACGACGACGTCTGGGCCGAGGAGGTCCGGGTCGACCGCCAGATCGAGCTGGCCACGAACGAACTCGGGAACTGCGTCGTCGAGATAGAAGATCACCCGCACCTCGGGGTTGCGCTCCTTCGCGACCGAGACCGCAGTGGCCTCCTCGACATCGGTGATGAAGAGCAGCTGGGCGGACGCGATCTCGGCGTCGTCGAGTGACTCGCCCGTCGCCAGGCCGTTGAGCCTGACCGTCTCGACGCCGTGGGCCGTAAGTTCGGATTCGATGCCGCGATCGGGGCCGGCGATGATGGCTCGTGTCATTCGTATTCGATGGTCGCAGGAGGTTTGTGGGTCACGTCGTAGACGACCCGGGAGACCGCATCCAGCTGGCCGGTGATACGGCTCTGGATGCGCTGGAGGGTCTCCCAGTCGATGTCCTGTGCGCGGGCGGTCATCCCATCGCGGCTCTCGACCGAGCGCACGGCGACCACCCAGCCGTGGACGCGGTTGTCGCCTTTCACCCCGGTCGCCTTGCTGAGCACGCCGGCGAAGGCCTGCCAGGGGTCGTACGCCGCGAGTTCGTCCTCAACGATGGCGGTGGCTTCTCGAGCCACCTCGACCTTCTCCGGGGTCACCTCCCCGACCACCCTGACCGCCAGGCCCGGACCGGGGAAGGGCATCCGTTCGGAGATGACCGATTCGAGGTCGAGGGCGCGGGCGACCGAGCGGACCTCGTCCTTGTAGAGGTCCCGCATCGGCTCGATGATGCCCTCGAAGTCCACCGCCTCGGGCAGCCCGCCGACGTTGTGATGGGACTTGATGTTGCCCTCGCTCTCGATCCGGTCGGGGTAGATGGTCCCCTGAACCAGGTAGTTGGCGTCGACCTCGGCCGCGACCGTCTCGAACTCCCGGATGAACTGCTCGCCGATGGCCTGGCGCTTGGCTTCGGGGTCGGTGACGCCGGCAAGGGCCTCGAAGAAGCGATCCTGGGCCTCGACGATCCGGAGACTCTCCATGTACTCGAAGGTCTCCCGGATGTCCTCGGTCTCCTCCTTGCGCATCAGGCCCGTGTCCACGTAGACCGGGACGAGTTGCTCGCCCACGGCCTCGTAGGCCAGGGCCGCGGCCGTCGAGGAATCGACCCCACCCGAGAGCGCGATGATGGCCGTCTCGTCGCCGAGCGTCTCCGCGATTTCGGCTTTTGCCTCCGGGATGAAGGAATCGACGTCGACCATTCAGGCCTCCACCTCGCGTTCGGCCTCGATCCGGGCGAGGACCGCATCGAGCAGCCCGGTGAAGGGCGGACTGGCCCGGGTGGGTCGCGAGCGGAACTCGGGGTGGAACTGTGTGCCGATGAAGTAGGGGTGCTCGTCGAGTTCGAGGATCTCCATCCGGTTGCCGGCCCGACCGGAGAACACCAGGTCGCGACTGGTGAGGTCATCGATGTACTCGGGGTTGACTTCGTAGCGGTGCCGGTGGCGCTCCATACAGCTGTCCGCCTCGTAGAGTTCGTGTGCCAGCGTGCCCTCGTCGATCTGGGTCTCGTGGGCGCCAAGCCGCATCGTGCCACCGAGGTCCTCCAGGTCGTACTGCTCCGGTAGCAAGTCGATGACCGGGTGGGGCGTGTTCTCGTCGATCTCGGTGGAGTTTGCGCCCTCGAGGCCCAGGACGTTCCGCGCGTACTCGATGACGGCGAGCTGGAACCCGAAACACAGTCCGAGGTAGGGGACGTCGTGCTCGCGGGCGTAGGTGATCGCCTCGAGTTTCCCTTCGACGCCCCGGCTCCCGAAGCCCCCCGGGACCACGATGCCGTCGGCTTCGGCCAGCCGGCGCTCGTGTTCTTCCTGCATGCGTTCGGAGTCGACCCACTTCACGTCGACCTCGACGTTCCGGTCGAGCCCCGCGTGTTTGAGCGCCTCCCGCACCGACATGTACGCGTCCCGAAGGTCGTACTTCCCGACCAGGGCGATGTCGATGTCGGTCTCGGTGTCCTGGGTGACCAGGTCGCGCCACTCGGTGCTTCGGTGGGCTTTCGGGATGGCCCGCTCGGCGAGGCCGAGCCGGTCCATTACGTACTCGTCCATCCCCTCCTCCTCGAGGAGCAGCGGGACGTGATAGACGTCCTCGACGTCGTAGTTCGAGAACACCGCCCGGGTGGGCACGTCACAGAAGAGCGCGATCTTCTCGCGGACGTCCTTCTCGAGGGGATCGTCGCTCCGCCCCACGAGGATGTCGGGTTGGAGCCCGATGCTCCGGAGTTCCTTGACGCTGTGCTGGGTGGGTTTGGTCTTCTGCTCGCCGTTGGGCGCCAGCGGGACCAGCGTGACGTGGGTCAGCAGGACGTTCTCGTCGGGTTCCTCGTCGGTGAACTGCCGCAACGCTTCGAGGAAGGCCATACCCTCGATGTCCCCGACCGTCCCGCCGACTTCGACGAGGCAGATGTCGTGGCCTTCGGCCGCCTCGCGGATGCGGCGCTTGATGTCGTCGGTGACGTGGGGGATGATCTGGACGGTCTTCCCGAGGTAATCGCCCGCGCGCTCCCGGTCGATCACGTTGCGGTAGACCTTGCCCGTGGTCACGTTGTGATCGAAGGTCATGTCGATGTCCAAGAAGCGCTCGTAGTTCCCCAGGTCCAGGTCGACCTCCCCGCCGTCTTTGAGTACGTACACCTCCCCGTGCTGGTAGGGGTTCATCGTCCCCGCGTCGACGTTGAGGTACGGATCGATCTTGACCGCGGTCACGTCGAAGCCCGCGTTGGCGAGGAGCCGCCCCAGACTCGCCGCCGTGATGCCCTTCCCGAGCCCCGACATCACCCCGCCGGTGACGAAAATGAATTTGTTCCCCAATGAGGGGTCGTATCCGGTCTCTGTCGGCATACTGTGTGTGCGGCACGGGTGGCAAAAACCATTTCGGACGGCCGAATGCCGGACGCCAAAACCCCCTCCTGCGGGCTCATTCTAGAATGGGCCGATCGGCCTCCCGCGAGCCGATTTCTCCGACGGTGGCCCCACCTGGTTCAACAGCCCCCGGCCAGATGGTCGGCCACCGACTCGCCGATCGCGGCCTGCTGACCGACGAAAAAATGATCGCCCTCGACCTGCGCCACGCTCGCGCCCCGTTCCCGTGCCGCGTCGACAATCGATTCCCAGGAGGCTGTCTCGTCGCGGCTCCCGTAGACCACCTGCAGCGGCGCCGCGATCGCGGCCAGCGTATCGAACGGATCGAAGTCGGCCACCTGGGCCGCCGGCGCGAGCAACGAGACCCCACAGAGCGGTCGGTCCACAGAGCCGGCCGCCAGCGCCACCATGGCGCCACCGAACGAGTAGCCGAAGGCCCCCACCCGGTCGTACCGCCTGGCCCCCCAGCGGATCGCGTTCTCGACGTCAGCCCGCTCGCCGCGCCCGTCGTCCCACTCGCCATAATCGAACCGCATGGCTGCCAGCCCCCGCTCGACCAGCGCGTCGGCGACCGCGCGGAGCAGGCGGTTCGACCGCGAGCCGCCGAGCTGGGGGTGGGGCGGGGCCTCGACCACGACTGC
>Ga0207797_1000617_pt1 | contig 27177 bp, 25 predicted proteins | sample PRCRCaboRojoPR_6_FD_187275 | JGI IMG/M metagenome (GOLD analysis project Ga0207797, IMG submission 187275) | Marine sediment microbial community from Cabo Rojo, Puerto Rico - PR CR 10% Liquid 1 (SPAdes) | ecosystem: Environmental > Aquatic > Marine > Coastal > Sediment | place: Cabo Rojo, Puerto... | reverse complement strand
GATCCAGACGTCGTCGGTCTCGGTCACCGTCCGCCCGTAGGGGTGCTTGTAGACGTCGCCGACCTCGAAGTCCTCGTAGTACCGGCCCTGCCAGCCGGCGACCAGTCGCCGCTCCGTGGGTTCGTCCTCGCCCATGACGGCCTCCACGCGGTCCAGAGAATAAGTGTGTGGGACGCCGGTCCGCCCGCCGTTCGGGGGCCGTGGGGAGCCGCGAATCGCTTCGCAACCTTGATACGCCCGATTCGACTATGCACGGTATGGATCTGCGCGTCATCGAGAACCGGGAGACCGAACTCTCGATAGAGATCGCCGGCGAGGACCACACGTTCATGAACGTGCTGAAGGGGGCGCTGCTGGAGACGGAGGGCGTCGCCGCCGCGACCTACGACATGAACCCGGAACAGTCAGGCGGCCAGACCGACCCGATCCTCACGATCAAGACCGAGGGGGGCGTCGCCCCGCTCGACGCGCTCGAGGCCGCCGCCGCCAACGTGAAGGGCAAGGCGACGGCGTTCCGCGACGCGTTCGAGGCCGCCGCGTAACGACCGTAGACGTTCCTCTCTCGCCGCCCCCGTCCGATCCCTAGCCGAGCGGCCTCGCTCGGTCGGACGCGGCGAACGTGCCGTGCTCCGGACAGCGGTAGCGGTCGACCCGCACCCGGGGGCACGCCTCCCCGCACTCGGGGCAGGTCGGCGCGTCCCCCTCCACGCTCGTCGGGGCGCCCGTCGCGCCGTACACCGCCCTCAAGCCGCCGGAGGGGGACGCCCTCCCCTCGGGCATCGCGACACCCCGTGGGGTCGCGACAACTCGGACAGCCCCGGAGCAGTGCGGGGTCGGTCGATTCGAGGCCGCACCGCTCGCACCGGTAGTAGCGGTGATCGAAGCGGCCGTAGCGGTCGAGGCCGGCGTGGGGACCGGTCACTGCGGGGTCCCGGCCGGCGGTGGCCGGCCGGTCCCCCCGGGATGGGGTACACGTGGTGAGTCCCGTGTGTTGGGTGACGACTCGGGGTCGTGCCGGGGACCCCGGACCGACGGGGCCCACCGACGGCGTCGGAGCGCCGGGCGTTCGGACGTTCCGGACGACACCGCCGCTACCGGACGAGCGGGCATAAGCCGGCGCCTACCCCGGTGAAAGTGAAATCGACACGCCGACGATGACGCCGATCCCACGCCAGAGACGCCCGACGTGGACACTTTCGCCGCCGAACCGGGGCGGCGGGAGCGCCGTTCCGTTGACCGCCGTTCAGTCGTGCAGCCGGACCGGGATCCCGCGCTCGTCGAGGTACTCCTTGACCTCCCCGATAGAGAACTCCCCGAAGTGGAAGATGGAGGCGGCGAGCGCGGCGTCGGCGCCCGCCTCGGTGAACACCTCGTAGGCGTCGTCGGGTCCGCCACAGCCAGAGGAGGCGATGACGGGCGTCGAGACGGTGTCACAGACCGCCCTCGTGAGCGGGATGTCGTAGCCGTCCTTCGTCCCGTCGGCGTCGATGGAGTTGACGAACAGTTCGCCGGCGCCCCGCTGTTCCGCCTCGGCGGCCCACTCGACGACGTCGACGCCGGTCCCCTCCCGCCCGCCCTTCTTGGTACACTCGAACCAGACGGACTCGCCGTCCACCTCGACGTAGTGCTCGCCGGCCCCGTCGTAGCGCCGCCGGGCGTCGACGCTGATGACGATACACTGGCTGCCGAACGCCTCGGCGCCCTCGGTGATGAGTTCGGGCCGTTCGAGCGCACCCGTCGTGATGGACACCTTGTCCGCGCCCGCACGGAGCGTCTCCTTCACGTCCTCGCGGGTGCGGATCCCCCCGCCGACGGTGAGGGGAATGAACACCTCGTCGGCCACCTCGTTGACGACGTGGAGCATCGTCTCGCGCCCCTCGGCGGAGGCGGTGATGTCGAGGAAGACGAACTCGTCGGCCCCCGCCTCGTTGTACCGCTTTGCCATCTCGACCGGATCGCCGGTGTACTTCAGGTCCTCGAAGTGGACGCCCGTGTAGACCGCCGGGTTCCCCTCCTCGTCGAGGTCGACGTCGATACAGGGGATGATGCGCTTGGTGAGGGTCATCCGTTACCGGCCATCCGCGGCCGGCCGACAAAAGCCGTCCGGAGCGCGGGGACGGGACGACCCAGCGAGGTCGTCGATCGATCGGGTCGGTCCACAGTGTACGTCCGCAGCAGCGTCGTCAGTCCGTCGTTCGCGGCGTCGAACCGGAACGTCACCTCGCCGCCGACGGGGATAACGACGTCCCCGCCGCCGACGTCGACGTCGATCCCGACGACTCGTCCGCCACCCGCCTGGTGGCCCCGACGTCCGCACCCCCGGGGGGCGACCGGAGGACCTGCCCGGTGACGCCGTCGGCGATCACGTAGATCGTCTCGGCGCGTTCGAGCTACGAGAGCGTCACGTCGAGCGCGACCGCGGGGGCGTCGCCGGGACACTCAGAACTCGTCGTGAACGTCGCCTCCGGGATGGGGACGTCGGCCGAGGCCCGCCAGTCGGTCGGCGGTCTCAGCCGGCGCACCGTCCCCTGTGGCTGCCCCACGGTGGGCCCCCACCCGATCGCGTCGCGCGATTCGAACGTTCGCCCCGTCGGGGCGAACGGGTCCACCCCGTTTCCGCGCGTGAGCCGTTCGACCGGGTGCGCCACGGTTCCGACAGGTCGAAGTACCCGCCCGTGGACCCGATGGATATGACCGACCACGCCGACGAGGACCACGGCGGACACGAGGACCACCACGAGCACGGGGCGGGGCGGACGACCGCCCCGCAGAGTGCCTACACGAACCGCGAGGTCGGTATCGGTCTCGCGATCGCGCTCGCCGGGACGTTCCTCGTGTTCCTGGTCCCGATCCTGCTGGCGTAACGCTCGCGACGGGTCCGAGCGCCCGACGGTCGCACGTCCGTCGGGGAACGAGCGCCCCCTTTCTTGACCCGACCACCCGTACGGCGTCCATGCGCGTACTCGCAGAGGACGACGTCCTGTCGCTCATCGACCTCGAGAGCCTCCTGCCCGACCTGGAGGCGGCGTTCGTCAGCGACTACCGCGGCGAGGTCGAACGGCCCGACCGACCCCACTTCCCGGTCGGCGCGGGGCTCGACGGTCGCGAGGAGCCCGCGGGGACGGGACTCACCATGTCGGCGTACGTCCACGGCGCGCCGTACCTCGCGACCAAGCTCGCGACGGTTCACCCGGAGAACCCGGAGCGCGGGCTGCCGACGGTCCGGTCACAGCTCGCGCTGACCGACGCGGGGACGGGCGAGCCGCTCGCGTTCATGAACGCGGCGGGGGTGACGAACGCCCGGACGGGCGGTATCGGCGGTCTCGCGGCGAAACATCTCGCCAACGGGGGGACCGTCGGCGTGCTCGGGGCCGGCGTACAGGCGCGGTGGCAGACCCGGGCGATAGAGGCCGCCCGCGGGACCGACGACGTGCGCGTCTACTCCCCCAGCGACTCCCGCGAGGCGTGTGCGGCCGACCTGCGCGAGGAGGGGGTCGACGCCCGGGCCGTCGACTCCCCGCGCGAGGCCGTCACCGGCGCCGACGTCGTCGTGACCGCCACGACGAGCACCGAGCCGGTTTTCCCGGCCGACGCGCTCGGCGACGGGACGCTCGTCGTCGCCGTCGGGTCCTACTCCGCCGAACTGCGCGAGCTCTCGGCGGCCGTGTTCGAGCGTGCCGACCGGGTGTTCGCCGACGTCCCCGAGGAGGTAGCGGGCATCGGCGACCTGCGGGACACCGGGCTGGCGGCCGCGGATCTCACACCCCTGGGAGCGGTGTTCGCCGGGGAGACCGGGCGGGGCTCGCCGCGGGAGGTGGTGGTCGTCGAGAGCGTCGGGACCGCGGTGCTCGACGCCGCGGCCGGCGAGTACGTCTACGACGCGGCGATAGAGGCCGACGCCGGCGTGGACGTCCCGCTGTAGCGTCGCCGGTCCGGGCCGCGTTACGCCAGTTCACGCTCGATGACCGACCGGAGCTCGCGGATCCGCTCGTGGTCGAACGTCAGGGACTCGCCGGCCACCTCGACCGAGAGCGCCCCCGACCCGTCCGCGTGGCCGAGCGTCTCGACGGGTGCGACGCCCTCGAACGCCTCGCGGACCCCGTCGGGGTCGCTCGTCTCGACCACCGCACGGCCCGCCCGCTCGGAGAACAGGCTCTCGAGCGGCGCCCCCTCGATGGAGACGGACGCGCCCGCGTCGCCGGTGACCATCTCGGCGAGCGCGACCGCGAGGCCGCCGTGGCTGGCGTCGTGGACCGCGAGCGTCGAGTCGCTGTTCGCCACGGACGCGAGCGTCTCGACGCGCGCGTCCGCCGCTTCCTCCACCGCGGGGAACGCGTCGGAGCCGCCGACGCGGGCGAGCAGTTCGGAGCCCCCGAGCGGCCCCTCGCTGCCGACCAACAGGACGGTCCCCTCGCCGGCGAACGCGGCCGGCGGGGCGTCGTATCCCGCTTTGGTGCCGATCATCGCGAGCGTCGGCGTCGGCGGGACCGGTCCGGCCGCCGAGTCGTTGTACAGCGAGACGTTCCCGCCGACGACGGGCACCGACAGTGTCGCGCACATATCCGCCAGCCCCTCGACGACGGCTGTGAACCCGCCGTAGACGTCGGGCTTCTCGGGGTTGCCGCCGTTGAGACAGTCGACGGCCGCGAGCGGGGTCGCCCCCTTCGCCGCGAGGTTGGTGGCGTTCTCCACCGCCACCGCGCGGGCGCCCTCGTAGGGATCGACGCTCGTCCAGTTCGGCTCCGCGCCCGCCGAGAGTGCGAGTCCCGTCCCGGCCTCCCGAACGGCGACGATCGCGGCGTCGTCGCCCGGCCGGAGCGCCGTCCGGACCCCGACCTCGTGGTCGTACTGGCGGTAGACCCACCGCTTGCTCGCGGTGTTCGGGCTCCCCACGACGGCTTCGAACGCCGCCGCGATCCCCACGTCGGGCAGGTCCCGTTCCGGCTCCGGGGGCCCGACCGCGTCGAGGTCGTTCATCGGCGCGCCCTCCGCGAGGTAGTCGGCCGGCACGTCGACGACCGTCTCGCCCTCGAACGTACAGACGTAGTTCCCCCCGGTCACCTCGCCGATGACCGAGCAGCCGAGGTCGAACCGCTCGGCCACCCCCCGGACCGCCTCGACGTCCGCCGGGCGGACCTCGTAGCACATCCGCTCCTGTGACTCGGCGAGCAGGATCTCCAGGGCGTTCATGTTCGGCTCGCGCTGGTGGACGCGGTCGAGTTCGACGTGGGCGCCGAGCCCCCCCTTCGCGACCAGTTCGCTGGATGCGCCGCCGAGCCCAGCGGCCCCGAGGTCGCGGGCGCTCTCGACCAGCCCCTCCTCGACGAGGACCTCGTTGGCCTCGATGAGCAGCTTCTCCGTGTAGGGGTCGCCGACCTGGACCGCGGGGCGGTCCTCGGTCTCGGCGTCCTCGGCGAGGTCCTCGCTGGCGAAGGAGGCCCCGCCCAGGCCGTCCCTACCGGTCGCGTTCCCGACGAGCACGAGCGCGTTTCCGGGCTCCCGGGCCTCGGCGGTGACGAGCCGGTCGGGATCGAGCAGGCCCACGCAGGCGACGTTCACGAGCGGGTTCCCCTCGTAGCCGGGGTGGAAGGCGACGCTCCCCGAGACGGTCGGGACGCCGATGCAGTTGCCGTAGTGGCTGATCCCCTCGACGACCCCCTCGAACAGGTACCGGGAGTGCTCGCGGTCGAAGTCGCCGAAGTAGAGCGAGTCCGCGAGCGCGATGGGGTAAGCGCCCATCGACATGGTGTCCCGGACGATGCCGCCGACGCCGGTCGCCGCGCCGTCGAACGGGTCGACGTAGGAGGGGTGGTTGTGGCTCTCGATACCGAGCGTGACGTACGTCTCCTCGCCGTCGCCGTGGGCCGGCAGGCGCACGACCGCGGCGTCGTCGCCCGGACCGACGACGACCTGGGGGCCCTCGCTCTCGAAGTTCCCGAGGAGCGGTCGGGAGGAGCGGTACGCGCAGTGCTCGCTCCAGAGGTTCTCGAACAGGGCCGACTCGGCCGGCGTGGGCTCCCGGCCGAGCGCCTCGGTTATCAGGTCCCGGTCGGACGGGTCCAGGCTCATTGCCGGGGAGTCCGGGAGTGTGGCCCAAAGCGCTTTCCATCACCGGCCGGGTCCCGCCCGCCGCAGCCGGCGTGGCCACACTGCTCGGGGCTCCGAGGACTCCCACCCGGATCGTATCGGACGCCTTTTCTACCGCCCGGTTCAAGCCCCGAGCGTGCTCTCGGTCGAGCTCCACTGCCACTCGTCGCTCTCGTACGACGGCCGCGACCCGGTCGACCTCATCCTCGAACAGGCCGCGGCAGTGGGCCTCGACGCCGTCGCCGTCACCGACCACGACGAGATCGACGCCTCGCTCTCGGCGGTCGACCTCGCGCCAGAGTACGGTCTCGTCGGTATCCCCGGGATGGAGGTGACGAGCGCCGCCGGCCACGTCCTCGGGCTCGGTATCCGCGAGGCGGTCCCGCCGGGGCTCCCCTTCGGGGAGACGGTCGAACGCATCCGCGAACAGGGCGGGCTCGCGGTCGTCCCCCACCCGTTCCAGCGGTCCCGACACGGCGTCGCCGCCCACGTCTCGCGGACGGAGCTCGCGGACGTCGACGCGATCGAGGTGTACAACTCCCGGCTCCTGACCGGGCTGGCCAACCGCTGGGCCGAGCAGTTCGCCGAGCGGAACGGCCTCCCGATGACCGCCGGAAGCGACGCCCACATCTCAGAGATGGTCGGCCAGGCCGTCACGAAGGTCGACGCCGAGGAGCGGACCGCCGACGCGATCCTCCGGGCGGTAAAGCGGGGCCGGACCACCGTGCTCGGCAAGCGGACCCCGTGGCGCATCAGCCTCCGGCAGTTCGGGGGCGGCGTCCGCCGGCGCGTCGTCAACGGGATCCGGGGGCTGTAGATGTCCCCGGCGGATCCGACCGCGTGCCACCCGCCGGCCGTCCACGGTGGCGGGGTCACGGACGTCGTCCGGGCCGCCACCCGGCGCGACCCGCTCCCCGGGCGTCGCGGTCCGCCCCGGCGCGGCTTCGCGGCCGCCCTCGACGGCTCCGGAGGGACGGTCCTCCTCAGGGACGTCCTCGGACGCTACCCGTTGTTCGCCGACCGCGACGGTTCCGGGTGGGCGTTCGACCGGACACGGCTCGCGGATCCCGTGCCGGTCCCGGCCGGTCACGTGCGCGGACGGGTCGACGGGCAGGCCGCCGAGGAGCGTGTCTGGGCACTCCCCGACAGCCCGCCGGAGACGGACCGCGCGAGGGCGGTCGACGCCGTCGCCGACGCCGTCGAGTCGGCGCTGGGGACGGCGGGTGCGGAGGCCGGCGGGACGGCCGTCGCGTTCTCCGGCGGGGTGGACTCGTCGCTCGTCGCCGCCGGCCTCGGCGGGCCCTGCTACGTGGCCGGGTTCCCCGAGAGCCACGACGTCGGGACGGCCCGTGCCGCCGCCGACGCGATGGACATGGACCTCCGGGTGGTCGAACTCGACCACGCCGACCTCGAACGAGCGATCCCCGAACTCGCCCGGACGACCGGTCGGACGAACGCGATGGACGTCGGCATCGCCCTCCCGCTCTACCTCGTCGCCGAGCGGGCCGCCGCGGACGGGTTCGACCGGCTCGCCGTCGGGCAGGGCGCCGACGAACTGTTCGGCGGCTACCAGAAGGTCGCCAACGCCCCCGACGACCGTCGGGTCGAGGCCGACACCGTCCGCGGCGCACGCCGCGAGACGGTCGAGTCGCTCCCCGACGGGCTGGAACGCGACGTGCTCGCGCTCCGAGCGGCGGGGGTCGAACCCGTCGCCCCCCTGCTCGACGACCGGGTCGTCGCGGCCGCGCTCTCGCTGCCGGGCGACCTGCTGGTCGACGGCGACGAGCGGAAGGTCGCGCTCCGGCGGGTGGCGAGGTCGTGGGTCCCCGGCTCGGTGGCGACGCGGGGGAAGAAGGCGGTCCAGTACGGCAGTCTCGTCTCCAGGGAGCTCGACCGACTGGCGCGACGGGCCGGGTTCAAGCGCCGGATGGACCGCCACGTCGACCGCTACGTGGCGTCGCTGCTGTAGCGCCGGGGAGCGACGTGACTCGGTCGTCTCCCACCCATCGGCCGTCGGAGGCCCGGTGGCGCCCCGGCGGGGCGGCCGGAACCGGGGATCACCCGATCACCCGTCGGCGAGTAGTCGTCCGATCGCGCTGGCCGCATCCTCGAAGCTCCTGACGTCCATGTCGTCCGCGGTGAACAGCACGCCGGCGTCGCCCTCGATGATCCGGACGACGAACCCGTTCTCGTGGAACCGTACGGTGAACTCGTAGCGACCGATGTCCGACCCGGTGTCCCTGCGGGCGATCGCCGTTCGAACCGGTCGCTCGGCGAACCCCATCCGCTCGAATTCGACCAGCTGTGACTTCGCCTCCGAGGCCTCATCGACGGAGCCGTACAGGTCCCGGCGGACGTAGAGCACGTCGAACGCGGACGGCGTGAAGTACACGACGCTCCGGAGCGTATCGCCGAGGCCCGTTCGGGCGGCGCTCACGACACTGTCGGCCAGGGTCCCGTCCAGTCCGGTCTCGAACGACACTCGGTCCATTCGGCTGTATTAGATCCCCTCGATATCAACCGTTTCGGTCGATGATGGCCGAATAGATTCCCGAACCGGGAACCAATCGATCGCTCCGGGGCGTCTCGGCCCGGCGCGGGCCGACCGGCGCCGGGGCTCCCTCGAACGTCACCGTCGCCTCCGGGCGGCCGAATCGCCCTGTCGCCGGCCGCCTGGAGCCCCGGCTACGCCCCGTCCGACTCCGCCGAGACCACCCGTATCGCCCGCTTGCCGGCCTCGACGACGTCCGCCGGGAGTTCGTCGGCGCGGGCATCCAGATCCGCGGGCGCGAACCACTCCCACTCGTCGGGGTGGGCCTCGTCGTCGCCGTCGGGATCGATCCCGGTACCGCGGGCGCGGCCGTAGAAGACGAAGTCGACGTGCTGGTGGCTCACGCGCCCGTCCGGGTGGACGTCGATGTCCTCCAGCAGGAAGTGCTGGGGTTCCGGGATCGACTCGACGGTCTCGCTCTCCAGGTCGCCCCGTGGCGCGACGAGGTCGACGTCGAGACCGGTCTCCTCGCGGCACTCGCGGAGCGCGGCCTCGTGGGGGAGTTCGTCGCGGTCGAGGTGCCCCCCGGGAGGGAGCCACATCCCCAGGCGGTCGTGTTCGTGGAGGCAGGTCGCGCCGTCGGCGACCACGTAGACCGTCGCGACGAAGTGGCGGGTGGTCTCCATCGGCGGAGGGCTCTCGCGGCGGCGGCAAGTAGCCTGTCGTTCCGGACGTCCGAGGTGGTATTCGACCGAGGACGGCTACACGGACGGAGCCCCGTACCCGTCTGGGCTCCGGGACTGCCCGGAGAGCCCAGTTCAGTCCCCCCGATGGTTCGAGTCCGGCTGTTCGAGGCCGACGGACGACGCGCGAACGTTTATGCCCGAGACCGGGACCACCGGGCCCGTGCCCTGACGAGTCACCCACGGGGCGGTCGCGGGAGTCCGGCACCCTACCCCGTGGAGCGAAGAGGTGTGCCGGCTGTCCGTACGAGAGCCCCGAGCGAACCGCGTCGGCGACTCCCCGACCACGACCGATACGGGACAGGGGACCGCATCGGTCGTCGGCTCGGCGGAACGGCCGCTCGGACGCGACCCCACTCGGGGACGGCGTCGGCCATCGCGGCGATCGTCACGGGAGCAGCCGGACACCGGTGACCGGCCTCAGTCGTCGCTCGCCAGCTCCACGCGGTCGTGGATCGGCCCCTCCTGCCTGCTGAGGTGGCCCGGGGTGTTGTCGTGTGCGACCGCCTGGACCTCGGCGACGATGCTCTGGGCGATCTGGTATGGCGTGTCACCGCCGAGGTTCAGCCCGATCGGCGTGTAGATCCGCTCGAGTTCCGTCTCGGTGAACGTCCGACCCTCCTCCGCGAACGCCTCCCGGATCTCCTCGAACCGCTTCTTCGGGCCCATCAGCCCGATGTACGGTACCGAGGTCTCCAGAAGCCCCTCGAGCGCGATGCGGTCGTCGAGGAAGTTGTGGCTCATGATCACCGCGTAGGTGTCGGCATCCCACGCCCGCAGTTCGGCCACGTCGCGCGGCGACGCGGAGACGACCTCGTCTGCGCCCGGGAACCGCCCGGAGTCGGCGTGGCCGCCGCGGAACGGGACGACCGTCACGCGGAAGTCGACGAGTTTTGCGAGTTCGACCACCGGACCGACGTCGTGGCCGGAGCCGAAGACGACGAGCTCCGGCGGGGGTCGCACCCCCTCGACGAACACCTCGATGGCCCCCGCGTCGGCGTCGACAGTGAGCGTCTCGGCCTTCCCGGAGGAGACGAGCGACTCGGTCGGTCCCGCCAGCGCCTCGAGCAGTTCCTCGTCCAGGTCCCCCTCGAACCCCTCGCCGGGTCGGTAGTAGGCCCGGGTCCCGAGCGCGAGGTCGGTCCCCGAGCCGCCGACGACCGTCGCGACCCCGATGGGTTCGCCCGCCAGCCGTGCCTCCACGACCGGCCGGTAGGACTCGGTGAGCGGCTCCAGCAGCACGGTGATGACGCCGTTGCAGCCGACGCCGAGCCCCCAGACGTCGTCGTCGCCGGTGAGGTCCCACGTCTCGACGCGTGGGGTATCCGCCTCGAGGACGTCCGTGGCCAGCGCCCGGACCTCGTCCTCGAGACAGCCGGCGGTGATACTGCCGGCGCCGCCGCCGTCGGGGTCGAGCAGCATCTTCGCGCCGGGGCGGCGGTACGCGCTCCCCTCGACCGCGGTGACCGTCGCCAGCACGGCGGGCGAGTCGTCGTCGAGCGCCGCCCGGATCCGGTCGAACACGTCCGTCTCCGGGAGACTCCATTCGCTTGTACTCATGCGTTTTCTGTCTGACCGTCGGTCGTCTGTCGATGCGTCGTGCGGGCGTCGAACTCGTAGCCCACCCGCCCGCCGGGGCCCTGTCGCCGGAGCTGTCCGGCGAGGTCGGCGACGTCCGCCGGGCCGGCGAACGCGAACAGCCCGTCGAGGTACGGCAGCGCCGCGGCCATGCCGCGGGCGGTCGGTTCGTACGCCTCGCCGGCCGCCAGCGGGTTCAACCAGAACAGCCGCTTTGCCCGGCCGGCGAGCCACGAGAGTTCGCTCTCGAGGGTTCCGACGTCGCCCATCTCCAGCCCGTCGCTGACGAGGAAGACGACCGTCCGCCGGTCGACGGCCTCCGGTGCCCGGTCGTGGAGGCTCGCCAGCGACCCGCCGATCCGTGTGCCGCCACCCCACGCGGCCTCGGCGGCCTCGAGCGCCCGCACCGCCGCGGTCGCCGTCGGCGCGTCGAGCGGCTCGCTCACCTCCCGGAGCTCCTCGTCGAAGAGGAACACCCGGGCGTCCCGCCACTCCCCGCGGGCCAGCCGGAGGAAGTCGACCAGGAACCCCCGGTCGACGACGTCCAGGACCGACCGGCTGACGTCGACCAGGAGGAGCGCCCGCACCGCCGTCCGCCGTCGCTCGCGCCGGGGGACCGAGAGGACCGTCCCGCCGGTGCCGACGCTCGTCCGGAGCGCCCGGCGGACGTCCGCGTGGTCGGTCCCGGGGCCGAACCGTCGCCCCTGGAGCCCCGCGAGCGACCGCGACAGGTCCCGGAACGCCGGCGCGAGCTCCTCGCTCCCGGCGACGGGACGCCCGTCCACGGCCGACGCCGACCCCGAGGGGCTGTACAGCGCCGTCGTCACCTCCTCGCCGTCGCCGTTACCGTCCCCGGGCGCCGGACCGGCGGCGAACGATTCCCCCACCGAGCGGGACCCCTCGCCGTCGTCGGGGGCGTCCCCGTCGGGGGCGTCCGGGGAGGCCGCGGCGTCGGCCCCCGCACCGAGCGTGGCGAGCCCGCCGTCGAGGTCGTCCCCCTCCGCTCGCGCCCGTTCGTCGTCGAGCCCCGCCGCGAGTCGGCGCCAGAACTCCTCGAACAGCCGGTCGAACGTCTCGAAGTCCTCGCGGTCGGTCAGGAGGCTGGCCCGCAGCGCCGTCCGGGCGCGGTCCCGGTCGCCGAGGCCGACCTCGGCGAGCGACCGGGCGGCCGTCGGAGCGGCGTTGGCCGGCACCGACGCCCCGGCCCGCCGGAGCGCCCGGACGAACCGGACGAGCTCCTCGCGGACGTGGTCGCCGATCCCCCGAGCCGGGGCCGTCCGGTCGCCGTCGTTCACGGGCCACCACCCGCGGTCGCCCGCTCGGCCGCGTCGAGCAGCTCCTCGAGCAGGTCGTCGTCGACCCGCTCGACGTCCTCGACCTCCTTCAGCAGGCAGCCGAGCGTGTTACGGACCGTCTCGGCGGAGAGGTGGCCGTTGGCGTCGCCGTCCCCGAGCGAGGCGACCGCCCGAGCCCAGTCGATCGTCTCGGCCGCGCCCGGCGGTTTCCGCAGTGGTTCCTGACGGAGCCGTGCGGCCATCGCGCTGAGCTCCGTCGCGACCACGCCGTCGAGGTCGGGCACCTTCCGCCGGAGGATCGCCGTCTCCTTCTCGAAGCTCGGCGGGGCGACGTGGAGGTAGAGACACCGCCGCTTGAGCGCGTCGCTCAGCGGCCGCGTCCGGTTCGAGGTGACGATCACGACCGGCGGGGTCTCCGCCGCGATCGTCCCGAGTTCGGGCACCGACACCTGGAAGTCCGAGAGGGTCTCGAGCAGGAGCGCCTCGAACTCGTCGTCGGCGCGGTCGATCTCGTCGACCAAAAGCACCGGCGGCCGGTCGGCGTCGCCCCGGAGCGCCCGCAGCAGCGGCCGCTCGAGCAGGTACTCCTCGCCGAAGACGGACGCCTCCGGGTCCTCGCCGGTCTGCACCGCCAGCAGCTGCTTCGTGTAGTTCCACTCGTAGAGGGCGTGCTCGGCCGTGAGCCCCTCGTAGCACTGGAGCCGGATCAGCTCCGAGCCGAACCCCGCCGCGAGCACCTTCGCGAGTTCGGTCTTGCCGGCGCCGGGCTCGCCCTCGACCAGCAGCGGCTTGCCCAGCCGCAGCGCCAGCAGGGTCGTCGTCACGATGTCGTCCTCGGCGACGTAGTCGGCCTCCTCGAAGGCGGCGCGAACGTCCGACTCCGTGACGTCCCCGAACGCCGTCGTCGGTCCCTCCGTCATGCTCGTTCGTGGAGTGTGTTCGGCCCGAAGCGTGATACGCTCGTCGGGTCGGCCCGGGGATCGACCGCCGCCGTCGGTATCGGTGTCGGTGTCGGTCTCGCCGTCGGTGTCAGCGACGGGCCCTCGGCCCCCGATCGCTCGCGGCGGCCGCCGGCCGCTCCCCGACACGCCACGACGGTCCCGTCGGTTCGCCCGGAACGCCGTCCCCGGCGCGTGTGAGCGCCCGTCACCTCAGTCGGCCGCCGCGGGCGCCGAGACCCGGTCCATCGCCTCCTCGAGCGCTCGCTCGGTGTAGACCTCGAGGAGCCGTCCCCTGAACTCGGCGGAGGCCTGCAGGTCGTCCATCATCATCGCGGTGTCGAGGTCGTCGGTCGCGTGGCCGGCCGCGGCCTCGATGGTGTCCTCGTCGAGCGTCTCGCCGACGAGCGCGTCCTCGACCGGTCCGAGGCGGACGCCGTGGTCCATCACACCGCTGGCGCCGATCCGGGCCGAGGCGACGTCGCCGCCGTCGACCTCGACCAGCGCCGCGACGCCGACCATCGCGTAGCCCGAGGAGGGGCTGGGCTTCTTCGCGTAGGTGCCGACGGCGCCGGCCGCCGAGGGGATCTCCACCCGGGTCACGAGTTCGCTCGGCCCGAGGTCGGTCGCGTACATCCCGAAGAAGAACTCCTCGGCCGGCACCGACCGCTCCCCGTCCGGGCCCCGCGTGACCAGGGTGACGTCGGAGGCCATCGCGGCCCCCGGGAGGTCCGACGCCGGGTCGGCGTGGGCGAGGTTACCGCCGACAGTCCCGCGGTTGCGGACCTGCCGGTCGCCCACCTGCTCGACGGCCGCGGTGAACGCCGGCGCGTGCTCGGCCGCCGCCTCGACGTCGAGCAGGTCGCTGTACGTCGTCATCGCGCCGATCACGAGCGTCCCGTCCTCGACGGAGACGCCGTGGAGCTCCTCGATCCCGCCGATGTCGATCAGGACCTCCGGGCTCGACAGGCCGGTCTTCATCGCCGGGAGCAGGCTGTGCCCGCCCGCCAGGAGTTCGGTCTCGGCCATCGCGTGCTCCTCGAGCAGGTCGATCGCCTCCGATACCGTCGCCGCCTCGTAGTAGTCGAACTCGTCGGGGTACATCAGACGTCACCTCCGTCCGTTCCGTCGCCGTTCGCGTCGACGGTCCCGCCGTCCGCGGCGGCCCGCCCGTCGACGGCGCTCCAGACCCGCTCGGCCGTCAGCGGCATCTCCAGCGATTCGACGCCGAACGGCTCCAGCGCGTCGGCGACCGCGTTCACGACCGCCTGCGGCGCCGCGATGGTGCCGGCCTCGCCGACGCCCTTCACGCCCAGGGGGTTGTGCGGGCTCTCGGTGACCGTCGAGTCGGTCTCCATCTCCGGGACGTGCTCGGCCTTCGGGACGGTGTAGTCCTGCATCGAGCCCGTCAGCAGCTGTGCGTTCTCGTCGTACTCGGCGCCCTCGTAGAGCGCCTGACCGATCCCCTGGGCGATGCCGCCGTGGATCTGCCCCTCGACGATCTTCGGGTTGATCTGGTTGCCGACGTCGTCGACGGCGACGTACCGCTCGAACGCCACCTCGCCCGACCCCGGGTCGACCTCCACGACCGCGACGTGGGTGCCGAACGGGAAGACGAAGTTCTCCGGGTCGTAGAACGACGTCGCCTCCAGCCCGGGCTCCATCCCCTCGGGGATGTCGTGGGCGAGGTAGGACTGCTCGGCGATCGCCGCGATGCCGATCGAGCGCTCGGGCGCGCCGGCGACGGAGAACTCGCCGCCCTCGAACTCCACGTCCGCCGGGTCGGCCTCGAGCTGGTGGGCCGCGATCTCGCGGGCCTTCTCGACGAGCTTCTGCGAGCTCTTCACGAGGGCGCTCCCGCCGACCGCCGCCGACCGGGAGCCGTAGGTCCCCATCCCCTGGGGGATCTCGTCGGTGTCGCCCTCGACGACCTCGACGTCCTCGTAGGGGACCCCGAGCTCGTTCGCGACGATCTGTGCGTAGGTGGTCGAGTGGCCCTGGCCGTGCCCCGAGGTGCCACAGTAGGCCGTGACCGTCCCCGAGGGGTGCATCCGGACGAGGCCGGACTCCCAGAGCCCCGCCTGGGCGCCGAGCTCGCCGACCAGCTCCGAGGGCGCCAGCCCGCAGGCCTCGATGTAACACGAGAGGCCGATGCCGAGGTACCGGCCCTCCTCGCGGGCCGCCGCCTGGCGCTCGCGGAACGACTCGTAGTCGACCAGCTCGAGCGCACGGTCGAGCGTCTTCTCGTAGTCGCCGCTGTCGTACTCGACGGCGACCTGCGTCTCGTAGGGGAACGCGTCCTCGGGGACGAAGTTCAGCCGGCGGAACTCCGCCGGGTCCATCCCCATCTCCCTGGCGCCGAGCTGTGCCAGCCGCTCGACGACGAACGACGCCTCCGGCCGGCCGGCGCCGCGGTAGGCGTCCACCGGCGGGACGTTCGTGAACGCGCCGGTCACCGAGCAGTGGATCGCCGGGATGTCGTACTGGCCCGACAGGAGCGTCCCGTAGAGGTAGGTCGGGATCGACGGCGCGAACGTCGAGAGGTACGCCCCGAGGTTCGCCCTCGTGTCCACGCGGAGCCCGGTGATCCGGCCGTCCTCGTCCATCGCGAGTTCGGCCTCGGTGAGATGGCCCCGGCCCTGCGCGTCGGTCTTGTACGTCTCCGTGCGGGTGGCGGTCCACTTGACCGGCCGCTCGAGGTCCTTGGCCACCCACGCGACCAGCGCCTCGTCGGCGTAGTGGTGGATCTTGCTCCCGAACCCGCCGCCGACCTCCGGGGCCTTCACCCGGAGCTTGTGCTCGGGATGACCGATGACCCCCGACATGAGCAGGCGGTGGACGTGGGGGTTCTGGGAGGTCATGAACACGTCGAGCTCGTCGGTTCCGGGGTGGTAGTCGGCGACCGCCGCCCGGGGCTCCATCGCGTTCGGGATCAGCAGCTGGTTCTCCAGTTCGATGCTCGCGGTGTGGGCGGCCTCGGCGAACGCGTCGTCGGTCTTCGCCTCGTCGCCGATCTCCCAGTCGAACGCGACGTTCCCCTCGGCGTCGTCGTGGAGGCCGGGGGCGTCGTCGCTCAGGGCGGACTCGGGGTCGGCGACGGCGTCGAGCCGGTCGTAGTCGACGTCGATGGCGCCGACGGCGTCGCGGGCCGTGTAGCGGTCCTCGGCGACGACCACCGCGATGGCGTCGCCCTGGTAGCGGACGCGGTCGTCCGCCAGGATCGGGTGGTCGACCTGCCGGAGACTGTCGAGCAGCCATCCGACCGGTAGCAGGAACGACCCGCCGCCGGGGGTGTCCTCGCGGTGGAGGTCATCGTAGGTGTAGACCCCGATGACCCCCTCCATCGACTCCGCCCCGTCGGTGTCGACGCCCTCGATCCGGGCGTGGCCGTGCTGGCTCCGCAGGATCGCCATGTGGGCCATGTCCCGGAGCTGGATGTCGTCGGTGTACTCGGCGTCGCCGGTGATCAGCTCGGGGTCCTCGCGGCGCTCGATCGCCGACCCGAGGATGTCCGCGGCGTCAACCTCGTCGGGGTCGAGCGAGTCGACGCTCACGCCGGGTCACCCCCGCCCGTGCCGCTCCCGTCCTCGTCGGGCCAGCGTACCTCACCCCCATCTGCGACGGCGCCGCCCCCCATCGCCTCGGCGGCGTTCTCGACCGCGTTGACGATGTTCTGGTAGCCGGTACACCGACAGAGGTTCCCCTCGAGCCCCTCGCGGATCTCCTCGCGGCTCGGGTCGGGGGTCTCGGCCAGGAGGTCGGTCGCCGCCATCATCATCCCGGGCGTGCAGTAGCCACACTGGAGCCCGTGCTCCTCCTGGAACCCCGTCTGGATGGGGTGGAACTCGCCGTCCTCGGCGAGCCCCTCGACGGTGTCCAGCTCGGCGCCGTCGGCCTGGACCGCGAGGACGGTGCAGGACTTGACCGCGTCGCCGTCCATGTGGACCGTACAGGCGCCACAGAGGCTGGTCTCGCAGCCGACGTTCGCGCCGGTGTAGCCCAGTTCGTCCCGGAGCGCGTGGATCAGCAGCGTCCGGGAGTCCACCGTGAGGTCGTGTTCCGTACCGTTTACCGTGAGCGTGATGTCGTGTTCCGTCATGCGTGTTACTTGTCGCTCTTGCCCCGGCCGAGCACCCTGTCGACGAGGCCCCGTCCGTCGTCGTCCGACGCCGCCTCCGCGGGGTCGTCCCGGCCCTCCACGTCGACGAGCGTGAGGTCGTGGAGCCGCTCCTGGACCGACGAGAAGAACCGCTTGACGACCCGGTTGGCCACCGGGTTGACGACCCGCTGGCCCATCTGTGCCACCTTCCCGAAGACGTCGGCCTCGGTCTCCCACTCGACCGCGACGCCGTCCCCGGACTCGGTCTCCGAGAGCGCCATCCCCGAGGACATCTCGAAGGAGCTGTCCCCCGACGAGCCCTCGCCCGAGGCGGACATCTCGGGGTACTCCCGGTGGTCGATCGTCACGACCGTCTCGAAGGTGGGGTTGACCGGCCCGACGCTGATCTGCATCAGCGCCGCGTAGTGGCCGCCCTCCTCGAACGCCCGTTCGGCGATGACCTCCGGATCGCCCGTCAGTTCCACCTCCCGGTCCGCCGTCTCCTCGCGCAGCGCGTCGAAGTCCGGATCGGTGTCCTCGACGCGGACGAGGAACTGACACCCCGGGAGCGACTCCTCGATCAACACCGGATCCGACAGCGCGAGCCACACCTCGTCGACCGTCGTCTCCTCGAGTTCGAACGTCCCACTGAATTCCATTGGTATCGGTCTGGCGTGTGCCAGTCTCCTCCACGGCACCCACTGACGCCGTAATCATAATACTTTGCAAACTCCTCGTCGGTGGCCACAGAGTAACCAGAACACGTTAACGTCGAGCCCCGTGGAAGCCGTTCCCGGCAACCGGGTAACAAGATATATTGACGGGTCGGGGCGTGTGGTCGGTATGGACGGCCACGGAGCGGTCGACCGCGGGATCGCGGTCGACCGACTGCTCGGACTGCGGGGGAACCGGGTCGCGGCCGCGACCGACCGGGTGGGGCTCGGTCTCGCGGCCGGGCGGGTCCTCGCCGAACCGGTCGACGCACCCCGGGACGTGCCCCGACACGACCACGCCACGATGGACGGCTACGCGTTCGCCGCCGCCGACGGCTACCCGCTCCGCGTCGTCGAGGAGGTGTTCCCCGAGGACGAGCCACCGGGGATCGACGACGGGGAGGCCGTCGCGGTGGCGACCGGGGCGCCCCTCCCGCCGGGCGCCGACGCCGTCCTGATGCGCGAGGACGCGTCCGTCGAGGACGGCCACCTCCGGGGGCCCTCGCTCGACCAGGGGACGAACGTCTACCCCGCGGGGACGACCGCGGCCGCCGGCGAGCGGCTGTTCGACGCGGGGCGGACGCTCGCGCCACGCCACGCCGCGCTGCTGCGGGACGTCGGCGTCGGGGAGGTCACCGTCGATCGCCCGCTCGAGGTCGGCGTCCTCGCGACGGGGACGGAGATCCACGAGGGGCGACAGCCGGACCGCGACTCGGAGATGCTGGCGAACCTCCTCCGCGGGTGGGGGTGCGAGCCCGCGATCGAGGAGCCGGTGCCGGACGACCGGGCACGGGTCCGGGAAGCGATCGAGTCCGCTGCCGATGCGTACGACGCCGTCGTGACGACCGGCGGGACCAGCGTCGGCAGCGCCGACCACGTCGTCGGCGTCCTCCGGGACGGCGACGTCCTGTTCCGGGGGGTGACGCTCCGCCCCGGCCGACCGGTGACGGTGGCGACGGTCGCGGACGCGACGGTCTGTGCCCTGCCGGGCAAGCCGGTCGCGGCACACACGGCGTCGACGCTGGTCTGCCGGTCGTTCTTCACCGGGGAGCGTCGGCTCCCCACCGTGGCCGCCGAATCCACGTCCCGGCTGACGGTCCCCGACGGGGACGTGACGTTCGCCGTCCCGGTCACCCTCGACGACGGGGACGGGACGGCGACGCCGCTCGGCCACGCCGACTCGTCGCTGTCGCTGTACGAGGAGCGGTTCGCACCCGGGCGCGTCGCCTCGAGTACCCGCGTCACGCTCGCCGACGGCGTCGTCCTCACGGACGAGGGGTTCGACGCGGGCGAGCGGGTCGCGGTGGTGCCCTACGAGGTGGTGGAGTGACCGACGACGGCCTCCCGAGCTACGACCGCGAGGCGGTGGCCGAGGCCCTCGACGCGAGCGGGGCCGCCGGACGGCCCGGCTCGAGGGTCGTCGGCGTCCTCCTCGCCGGCGGGACGAGCACGCGGTTCGGCGAGGCAAACAAACTGCTCGCCGAACTCGACGGCGAGCCGCTGGTCCGCCGTGCCGCCCGGACGCTCCTCGACGCCGACCTCTCGGGGGTGGTCGCCGTGCTCGGGTACGAGGCCGACGCGGTGGGGACGGCGCTCGACGGACTCGACCTGCGGGTCGTCCGGAACCGGGACTACGAGAGGGGACTCTCGACGTCGGTGGCGCGGGGCGTCGCGGCCGCGAGGGAGGCGGACGCCGACGCCGCCGTGTTCCTCCCCGGGGACATGCCGGGGGTCGACCCGGCCACCGTGGGCCTGCTCGTGGACGCCTACCGCGCGGGACTCGGGACGGCGCTCGCCGCGTCCTACGACGGCCGGCGCGGGAACCCGGTCCTGTTCGACCGGCGGCACTTCGAGGCCCTCCTGGCGGTGGAGGGCGACGTCGGCGGCCGGCCGGTGCTGGTCGGGAGCGACGACGCCGCGCTCGTCGCGGCCGGCGACCCCGGCGTCGTCGAGGACGTCGACACGACCGCCGACCTGCGACGACACCGGTAGCCGTCCCGTGTGACCCGAACCGCCGGCGGGCGCGGCGACCCCCGGATCGGTCGGGCGGTCGCTACTCCCCACCGAAATCGGGGTCCCGCTTCTCGACGAACGCCGCCATCCCCTCGGCCTTGTCGGGGCTGTCGAACGCGAGCGCCGCGTAGGCCGCCTCGAGTTCGAGCCCCGTCTCGAGCCCAGCGCGGGCCTCGTTGATGCTCCGCTTGGCGAACCACTGGGCGTGTGGCGCCCCCGCCGCCAGCTCCTCTGCGAGTTCGTAGACGCGGTCGTAGAACCCCTCGTCCTCGATCACCTCGTTCGCGAGGCCGATGTCCGCGGCCTCGCCCGCGGTGACGTGCCGGCCCGTCAGGACCAGCTCCTTGGCCTTCAGGTAGCCGACGAGGTGGGTCAGCCGCTGGGTGCCGCCGGCGCCGGGGATGATCCCGAGACCGATCTCGGGCTGGCCGAACCGGGCGCTCTCGGCGGCGAGGATCAGGTCGCACATCATCGCGACCTCCGTCCCGCCGCCGAGCGCGACGCCGTTCACGGCCGCGATGACGGGGACGCGAGCGCCCTCGACGGCGTCCTCGACGTCCGCCATGACCTCCCGGAACCCCCCGAGCCAGCCGGTGCCCGACTGCTCGCGGAACGCCTTGATGTCCCCGCCGCCGATGAACGCCTTCTCGCCCTCGCCGGTGAGGACGACACAGCGGGTCTCGGCGGCGAGATCGGAGACGGCCTCCGCGAGCTCCTCGAGGACGTGGGGGTTCACCGCGTTCATCGCCTCCGGGCGGGCGACCGTGACCGTTCCCACGTCGCCGTCGCGCTCGACCGTTACCGTCTCGTGGTCCTCGCTCATCGGCCCGGCGTTCGCCGCGTCCCCCCATAACGGTTCCCCGGGGACGGGGCCGCCGCCTCGACCCCGTCGGTCCGGCCGCGCGCCTCCGGGTATCCCGGAGTCAGTACGACCGCGGGAGGCCGAGTTCGTTCGTCCCGACGAACGCCTTCACGAGTTCGTCGCTGACGGGCGCGACCCGTGCGAGGCGGACGTCGCGGTAGAGCCGTTCGACGTGGTATTCGTTCGCGAACCCCATCCCACCGTGGGTCTGGACCGCCCGGTCGGCCGCGTCGAACCCCGCCCGTGCGGCCATGAACTTCGCCGCGTTGGCCTCCATCGAGGCGTCCTCGCCGGCGTCGTACAGCGAGGCGGCCTTGTAGATCATCAGCTTCGCCGTCTCGAGCTCCATCTTCGACTCCGCGAGCGGGAACTGCACCCCCTGGTTCTTCCCGATGGGCCGCTCGAAGGCCTCCCGCTCGTTGGCGTAGTCGACCGCGAGGTCGAGCGCGAGTTCGCCCGCGGAGAGGGGGATGGCGGCCCAGATGATCCGCTCGGTGTTGAGCGTCCCGAGCAGGTGGTAGAACCCGCGGTCCTCCTCGCCGAGCAGGGCGTCCTCCGGAACACGAACGTCGTCGTAGACGACCTCGCAGGAGCCGAGCGAGCGCATGCTGAGCTTGTCGATCTTGCTCGTCGAGATCCCGGGGGAACCGCTCGGGACGACGAACAGGGAGATCCCCTCGTGGCGCTTGCCCTCGCCCATCGGCGAGGTCCGCGCGAGGGTGACGATGTAGTCCGAGACGTGCGCGCCGGTCGTCCAGATCTTCGTCCCGTTCAGGACGTACTCGTCGCCGTCCTTCTCCGCGGTGGTCTTGATCCCCGCCGTGTCGAGGCCCGCGTCCGGTTCGGTGAGGCCGAGACAGACCATCGCCCCGTCGGCGATCTCCGGGAGGAGCCGCTCCTGCTGGGACTCGGTGCCGTGTTCCTGGACGGAGATGCCGCCGAACACCGGGCCGAGCGTGAGCAGGTTCGGTCCGCTGACCCCCCCGCCGTGCCGGCCGAGTGCGAGCGCCACCGCGACGACCTCCTCCATCCCGAGCCCCTCCCCGCCGTGCTCGACCGGGACCGTGAGCCCCATGAACCCCGCCTCCGTCAGGTCGTCCCAGATCTCGCGGGGGAACTCCTCCGCCTCGTCCTTCTCCCGCCAGTACTCGAGGCCGTAGTCCTCGGCGATCTCGCGGGCGAGCCGCTGCATCATCTCCTGTTCCTCGGATAGCCCGAACTCCATTGGGACCCCCTTCCGGTGCCGGCAGTTAGTCTCTTTCGTCGCCGGTACTCAGGCGAGATCGATCGACGGGTCCCGTAGCCCCGCGACCGTGTCGGCGTAGCGGGACTCCCGGCAGGCCGCGTAGGCGAGCCGGCGGAGCGTCGCCGGCGAGGCGTCCCCGTCCCCGCACACCGTGACCGTCGGCCGGTCGCCGTCGAGCCGCACCTCGAACCCCGGGACCGGCCAGCCGTGGACGGCCGCGACCTCGCGGGCCCGCTCGGCGAGGTCGCTCGCGACCGCCGCCTCGACGGCGCCCCGGTCGGGAGCGTCGTCGGGGGGCTCGGGCGCACCCCCTGCTCCCCGCTCGGCGTCCGTCGCCGACCCGGACGGGTCCCCCTCGGAGCCCGCCGCCGCGGTCCCGGCGGCGGCCCGCTCGGCGACGACGACGCTCGGCGATTCGAGACCGGCGGCGAGCGTGTCGAGGAACCGCGCGGCGTCGGCGCCGTCCACGACCCGGTGGTCGAACGTCAGCGAGAGCGTACACGTCCCGTCGTCGACCCGGCCGAGGCCGAGTATCGCCACCTGTGGCGGGTCGAGGATCGGGTCGAACGAGTCGACGCCGAGCGGCCCGAGGTTCGACACCGTGAACGTCCCGCCCTGGAGGTCGTCCAGCCCGTGGGTCCCGTCGAGAACGGCGTCGGTGAGCCGCCGGCGCTCGCGGGCGATGTCGGCGAGCGTCAGTCCGCCGGCCTCGCGGACGACCGGCGTCAGCAGCCCCGCCTCCGCGTCGACGGCGACGGCGACGTTCACCTCCCCGATCAGCCGGAGCCGTTCGCCCTCGTACCAGGCGTTGAACTCGGGGTGGCGTTCCAGCGCCCGGACCGCCGCCCCCACGACCAGATCGACGAACCCGACCGCCGCGTCGTCCCGGGCCCCGTCGGCCGCGTCCGCCGCGCCGGTCAGTTCCTCGGCGGTCTCGAACGCCCGCCCGACGGTCACCTCCCGGTTCAGCGTGACCTGCGGGGCCTCGCGTGCCGACCGCGACATCCGCTCGGCCACGGTCCGACGGATCCCGGAGAGTTCGCGTTCCTCGGTGACCGTGACGCCGTACCGCGACGGGTCCCGCGGCGCCGGCCCCGCGATGTCGCCCGCTCGTCCTCCCTCCCCCGATCGATCCCCGGACGGCTCGCGTTCTGTCGGCGCGGTGGCGAGCCCGGCCGCTCGCCTGACGTCGGACTCCGTCACGCGGCCGCCGGTCCCCGTTCCCTCGACCCGGCCGGTGTCGACACCGAGTTCGCGGGCCAGCCGGCGGGTGCTCGGGGGGAGGAAGGCGCGGCCGGCCCGGTCCGTCCCACCGACCGGGACCTCCGGGCTCGCATCGACGTCCGTGGCGTCTGTCCCCTCGGCGACGTGCTCCTCGACGTCCGCGATCAGGACCGCCCCGCCGGGCCCCGTCCCGTCCACGGCCGCGAGGTCGACCCCGGCTTCTCCGGCGAGCCGTCTCGCCCCGGGTGCGGCCCGAACACCGCCCCCCTCGCTCGCGTCTCCCCCGCTCGCGTCTCCCCCGGGTACGCCCTCCGTCGGGTCCGAGCCGTCTCCGCCGGCCGTCGGCCCCGAACGGACCCCGTCCCCGGCTCCGGCCGCCCCGGCGTCGGGATCGCCTCCCCCGCCGGGTTCGACCCGGTTCCGGGGCGGCGGCGCGTCGGCGACGTCCTCGTCCGGTCCGAGCACGACACCGACGAGCGTCCCGGGGGGGACCTCCTCGCCCTCCGCCACGTCGATCCGGGCGAGAGTGCCGTCGCGGTCCGCGACGACGTCGGCCGCGGCCTTCTCGGATTCGACGACGGCGACGACCTGGTCGGCCTCGACGGGGTCGCCCTCGCCGACCACCCACTCGGCGAGCAGTCCCGTCTCCATCGTGTTGCCCATCATCGGCATCCGCAGCGCCTGGACCATCCACGGGGACTCGACGTGCGGGGGACAAAACGGTAGCGCCACCGGACCCGACGCCGGTCGTCGGCGCCCGTTCGCGCCGGTTCGGAGCCCCCTTCGGACCCGGGTTCGTCGCCGAACGAGCGGGCCGCGACGGGTCGAGGACACGTCCCGGGGACGACGGATCAGGCGACCTTCCGGCGCTCCTGGAACGTCCGCGTCTCCGTCTCCGACGCCACGGTCGTCACGATGGTCACCCATCCACCCTTCCGCTTGACGTCGATGGCCTCGAAGTACGAGAGCGAGACGCGGGCGGTCTGGGTCGTCGACTCGCCGGGTCCGAGCGTGCCGACGTCGCTCCCTCCCTCCCACACCCGGGCGTTCTCCCCGGTCGTGTTCCCCGCGTAGATGCGAGTACGGACGGAGACGTCGGCGGCCGTCCCGTTCCGGTTGTTCGTCAGCCGCACCGTCACGTCCCGGCAGGTGTTCCCGCACGGTTCGGTGCCGAGCACGTCGAGGTCGTACGGTGGCGGTTCGGGGGTGCTCGCGGCGGCCCCCCCGTTGCCCCCGGCATCCCCCGAGCCACCGTCCGAGCCCCGATCCCCGGAGCCGCCGGTACCGCCGGAATCGCCGGGGTCGCCCGGCTCGGGAGTCGTCGCCGTCCGCGGCCCCGGCTCGTCCGTGGCGAACGGGCCGATGCCGGCGCCGAACGCGATCAGCCCGGCCTGCACGGCGACCAGGACCACCGCGACGGCTACGGCGACGACGGTCCCAGCGTTCGTGCCGGCCACCCGGCCCGGATCGACCATCTCTTTACAGTCGGGTTCGGAGCGTGAAAAATCGAGTGGCCGTCGGCCGCCGGGACGTGTCGGCTTCGAAACCACGAGGATCGGGACGGGGTCGGTTTCATGAACCACGAGGATCGGGACGGGATCGGTTTCATGAACCACGGGGACGCCCTCGGGGACATGAACGTCGTTGACATCGACCGGGTCGTGGTGGCGACCGACGACGTCGAACGCACCTCGGGGACGTTCGAGGACCGGCTCGGCATCGGCTTCGGCGACCTGCTGACGCTGACGACCGAGACCGACGCGGGCACGAACGACCTCCGGAGCGTCATCGACACGGCCGGCGTCGGTATCGACGTCGTCGCCCCCGAGCCGGGCGGGGAGGACGACGCCGTCGCCCGGTTCGTCGAGGAGCACGGTACCGGCCTCTACGCGCTCGCGCTGCGGGTGGCCGACCTGGAGGCCGCCCGGACCGAACTCGCGGCCGACGGCGTCGAACCGGTCGGCGAGATCAGCGCCGGCGAGTTCACCGAGTGCCTCTACCACCCGCGGGACTTCGACGGCCTGTTCGTCTTCCTCGCCGAGTTCCCGCACGCCTACGAGGCCGGCAAGCACCTCGAAGCCCTCCGGGGACGGGGCTGAACGTGACGGCGGGACGGGACCGCCGGCCCGTCCTGGCGTGTCGCAGAAAGGGTAATACCCCGGGGACTGCAGGGTGGTCCCATGCGTCAGGCCAACTTCGGCTACATCGTCCGCAAGAAGGCCTCCTACCACCCGGGGGAGGTCGCCATCGTCGAGCAGGCGAGCCGGGAGGCGTACACGTACGGGGAGATGGAGCGACGCTCGAACGCCGTCGCGCGGGCGCTGGCCGACCGCGGCATCGGACCCGGGGACCGGGTGTGTGGGCTCTTCCGCAACTCCGTGGAGTTCTTCGACCTGTTCTTCGCGACCTGCAAACTCGGCGCCGCCGTCGCGCCGTTCAACTACCGGCTCTCGGTCGACGAACTGGGCTACCTGGAGCGGGACGTCGATCCGGACCTGTTCGTCTACGAAGGGGTGTTCGAGGGGACGGCCGCGGCGCTCGCGGCCGACGTCCCGGCGGTCCGGATCGGCGACGCCGAGCCCGACGACGGGACCGGCGAGCGACGCGTCGACGCCGAGGACTGGGCGGCGTTCTACGACTACGACGAAAGCGAAGCGGGGCTCGAGGTCGCGGGGGGGTTCGACGACCCGGCAGTGCTCCTCTACACGAGCGGGTCGACCGGCCGGCCGAAGGGCGTCCCGATCAGCCACAAGAACCTCTTCTTCTCGTCGGTGAGCTACCTCGTCGACACGGAACTGGACGGCGACGACGTGACGGTCACGTCGAGCCCGATCTTCCACGTCGGCGGGCTCAACATCTTCACGCTCCCGCTGATCCACACGGGCGGGACGGTCGTCCTCCAGCAGGAGTTCGAGCCAGAGGAGACCTGGGAGATCCTCGCCGAGTACGACGTCACCAAGCTGTTCGCCATCCCGACGATGCTGAACGCGATGGTCGGCGTGGACGGCTGGCGCGAACACGACCTCTCCGCGCTCGAACTCGTCGTCGGCGGGGGCGAACCGGTCCCGAGCGAGCTCAAGGAGGCGTTCGACTCCATCGGCGTCCCCTGCGTGGCCGCCTACGGGCTCACCGAGACGACCGACGGCTCGCTCGTCCTCCGGCCCGAGCACGCGATGGCGAAGGGGCCAAGGTGCAACGGCAAGACGTTCACCCACGTCGACGCGAAGGTCGTCGACGAGGACGGGAACGAGTGTCCACCGGGGGAGGCCGGCGAACTCCTCCATCGGGGTCCGACGGTCGCGGAGGGCTACCTCGGCCGACCCGAGGAGACCGAGGCCGCGTTCACCGAGGACGGCTGGCTCCGGACCGGCGACATCGCCGAGGTCGACGCGGACGGCTTCTACCACATCCACGGCCGGATGGACGACATGATCATCTCCGGGGGCGAGAACGTCTACCCGAGCGAGGTCGAGGAGGCGCTCTACTCCCACCCCGAGATCTCGGAGGTGGTCGTGTTCGGCGTCCCCGACGAGGAGTGGGGACAGGTCGTGAAAGGGGTGATCGCCACCACACACGGCGGGGCACTCGACTACGACGGCCTTCGGGGGTTCCTCGGGGACCGCCTCGCCCGGTTCAAACACCCCCGCGAGGTCGAGTACGTCGAGGAACTGCCCAAGAGCGGGACCGGGAAGATAGAGCGGTCGGCCGTTCTGGACCGGCACGCCCCGGAGTAGGGGTGGCCGGGTGGCTCCCCAGAGACCGAACACACCCGACACGGCGGGGACAAAGGTTTTCGCCGGACCGCTTGAGGCCAATCCATGCGACTCGAGGACACCACGATCGTCGTCACGGGTGCGAGTTCCGGGCTCGGGCGGGCGACCGCGCTGC
>Ga0207797_1000616_pt1 | contig 27207 bp, 27 predicted proteins | sample PRCRCaboRojoPR_6_FD_187275 | JGI IMG/M metagenome (GOLD analysis project Ga0207797, IMG submission 187275) | Marine sediment microbial community from Cabo Rojo, Puerto Rico - PR CR 10% Liquid 1 (SPAdes) | ecosystem: Environmental > Aquatic > Marine > Coastal > Sediment | place: Cabo Rojo, Puerto... | reverse complement strand
TGACACGTGAATGACCGCCACCGTACCCCTCCAGGACGGGATCGTCTACGGCCCCGTCGACTCCCGGCGACTGGGTCGCTCGCTCGGGCTCAACCTCGCGCCGCAGGACCGGAAGGTCTGCTCGTTCGACTGCGTCTACTGCCAGTACGGGCCGTCGGTCGAACAGCCGATCCGGTACGACCCGGAAGCGGTGCCGAAGGTCGACGCCGTCGAAACCGCCGTCGGGAACGCCCTGGACCGCCTGGACAGGGACCCCGACTACCTCACCTTTTCCGGCAACGGGGAACCCACGAGCCATCCCGAGTTCCCGGCGATCGTCGACCGCGTCCGCGCGATCGCGGCCGACCGCCCCGACACGAACGTCGCGCTGTTCACGAACGGGTGTCGGCTGGCCGATCCCGACGTGCGTGCGGCCGTCGAGCGGATCGACGAGCCGTTCGTCAAACTCGACGCCGGCACGCCGGAGACGTTCGCGGCGGTGAACCGGCCCGTCGGGATCGAGTTCGAGGAACTGCTCGACATCCTGGCGGCGATGGACGACGTGGCGATCCAGTCGATGCTGTTCGAGGGCGAGGTCGGCAACCTCGGGGAAGCGGACGTCGAGGCCTGGATCGAGGCGGTCGAGCGCGTCGACCCCGTCGCGGTGGACCTCTACACCATCGCCCGGCCGACGGTCTACGACCTGCAGGCGGCGAGTCGCGACCGACTCGAGGCCATCGCCGACCGGCTGGAGGAACGAGGGATCCCGACGCGCGTGTCGGTTTGAGGGCGCGAGTTCCGCGATCCCGCGCCCGACGTCCCGTCAGACTTCGCGGCCGTCGGTCCCGGACGCGGATTCGTCCCCGTCGAACCGCCCGTCCGGTTCGATCCCCGCCTCGATTTCCGACTCGAACTCCGCGACCTCCTCCTCGATGACGTCGCGCTCGAAGTACAGCACCTCGACCCCGACGACGGCGACCGAGACGGCCAGCACCGAGTAGAACGTGCCCGGTTCCGCCCGGTAGAGGTGATAGAACATGAGCGGGAGGAACCCGAGTACCCCCAGGACCGCGACGGCCGGAATGGCCGGCCGAACAGCGTCGTGATCGCGCTGCCGGAGGGCGAGGTAACTCGTCGCGCCGAAGACGACGATGAACGCGACCGACGCGAACGAGGTGATGGCGTCGAGCGTCCCGACGGCGGTGAGGGCGGCGGTGACCCCGCCCAGCAGCAGGAGGGTCCGTTCCGGAACGCCGGACTCGCTGGAGTCCCCCACCCGGTCCGGCAGGAGGTCGTCCGAGAGCAGGCCCTTGGCGAAGTAGCCCGTCGAGAACAGCGTGGCGTTGATCGCGCTCCCGGTCGAGAACAGCGCGGACAGCGAGATGACGACCGACCCGACCGCCGCGAAGCCGACCGGCGAGAGGATCCTCCCGGCGGCGTTCGCCAGGGCGGTGTGGGGGTGGGACTCGATCGCGGCGGGCACCAGCGCGATCGTCGCCACCCCGACGATCACGTAGATGGCGACCGCGACCGGGATCGAGACGTAGACCGCCTTGGGAATCGTCGATTCCGGATCCGCGATCGACTCCTGGTCGTAAAACAGCAACTGCCAGCCCTGGAAGGCGACGAACGACACCGCCGCGGCCACGACCGGGCCGAACGACGCGATTCGACTGCCCCCCAGCGGAACGGGATCGCCGGCGTAAAACAGGGCGAACCCGATCCCGCCGAGGCCGAACAGCACGAGCACGATCACCTTCGCGGCCACGAGGACGTTCTCGGCCGACCCGGTCGCCCGGGTCCCGAGCAGGTTCAGCCCGACGAACCCGGCGACCGCGAGCACCGAGATTGCCGGCCGCAGCGGGACGCCCGCCAGCGTCTCGGGGACGACCGGCAACGCGACCGAGAACTCGCCGAACGCGAAGGCGTACATCGCCATCGATCCGACGTAGCCGAACAGGAGCGTCCAGCCCATCATGCCCGCCAGCGTGCTGTTGCCGACGAACGCCTGCACGAACGACACCGACCCGCCCCGGTTCTCGTCGTCGATCCGGTTGAGGACGTCGAACGAATAGGCCGCACAGAGCGCGACGATCCCGGCGGCGACGAACGCGACCCAGGTGGCCGGGCCGGCGATGCCGGCGACGACGCCCAGGACGGCGTAGATCCCGCCCCCGATCATGCCGCCCAGCGCCATCGAGACGGATTCCCCGAGGTCGAGTTGTTCCCCGGTCACGGGCTGCGTTACGACTCCGGACGTATCAACGGCCGACTTCGAACACTCGACCACAGGGTTCTTCAGTTCCCTGCCGGCGAGCGGGGTGCCCGGCGAGCGGTCCGAAATCGGCGAAACCCTTACTCGCGATCGGCCAGCAGTTCCGCCGCCGTCACCAGCGCCTCCAGTTCGACGCCGTGCTCCGCGAGGTGCTCGCGCCCGCCCTCCTGACGGTCGACGACGATCAGCGCCCGGTCGACGACCGCGCCGGCCTCCCGCAGCGCCTCGACGGCGTCCACCGCGGACTGGCCGGTCGTGACGACGTCCTCGATCAGGACGACGGACTCGCCCGCGGACAGTTCCCCCTCGATCCGGTTCCCGGTGCCGTAGTCCTTCTGCTTCTTCCGGGCGATGACGTATGGGTTGCCGCCGACGACGGAGGTCGCCGCGACCAGCGGGACGGCCCCGAGCGCGACGCCAGCGAGCTTCTGGTCCGGGTCGACCCGCTCCGCGAACGCCTCGGCGACGAGGCGAAGGCACCGCGGGTCGGTCTCGAACCGGTACTTGTCGACGTAGTAGTCGCTGGTGCCGCCGTGGGAGAGTTCGAACGTCCCGAACCGGACGGCGTCGGCGGCCCGCAGCGCGTCGACGAGTTCCTGATCGGCCATACGGTAGGGGCCGATAGCCGGCGGCATAAGCGGCCCGGATTCCGGCGGCTCGTCGGAACCGACCGCGAGCGACCGTCGAGGCGTCGGAGGTAACTTCAACGAAACGACCGATCTCTCGCGGGGAGAACGACGGCAACCTCCATCGACGGTGCCAGCGTCTTCCTCACCGTCGCGGCACCGACCAGCCGCGGTGATTCCAAATGAAATTCCGATCGAGGATACTGGTACCCGCGCTCGTTGTCGCGCTCTTCGTCGGGGGTGTCGTGGGCGCAACGGGGACGGGTGAGTCGGCCGACCTCGCGGACGAGAGCGACCTCGCCGTCGATGAACACGGAGTGGCGTCGGGAATCGACCACGGCGCGCCCCAGGGCGTCGACACCGAGTTCTCGACGCGGACGGACGAGATCTACGCCTACGCGACGTTCCGGGACGCTGGAGACGGCAACGTCTCGTGGGACGAGGTGAACGCGGCCTACGACTGGGAGTTCCGCGGACCCGACGGGCAGACGAGATCCGGAACGCAATGGATCGCCAGCGGCGACCAATCGACGGCGAGCGAAACACGCACCTACTTCGCCTCGCTCGGCCTCCACTCCGGATTCGCCAACGAGGACGCGGCCGGCGAGTGGACCCTGACGGTCACCCGCGACGGGTCCGAGGTGTACACGGACGTGTTCGCGATCACGTACGACCGACCACTCTGGCAGGAACTCGGGACCGACGTCGTCGGTGCCCTCGCCCTCGCCGGCGTGAGCCTGGTCGCGATCTTCGTCGGGCTGCGGACGTTCGGTCGAGGTCGGAAGCGGAATTCGGCGTAGAACGGGGGTCGAACGCGCGGAGCGAGTCCCTGATTCACACCGGCGCGTCCGCGATCAGGCCGTCGATTCCACGGTTCCGGAGGCGCGTCGGCGCGTCCGGCTCCGTGACCGTCCACGGCCCGTCGCTCCCCGGCGGGCCGAGCGTCCACGCGTTCACGCGGAGCCCGGCCTCGTGGGCCCGCTCGATCAGGTCGGTGCCGAGACAGAGCGACGCGTGCGGGTGCACGGACGAACAGCCCAGATCGGTCGCGAGCGGGAGGTTGCGGTCGGGGGTTTCCGCGAACAGGAGCGCGATCGGCGGGCCGTCCAGGTCGCGGACGCGGGCGAGGTGGTCGGGATCGAACGACGAGACGACCACGTCGTGCGGGCGGTCGTCGGCCAGCGCCACGACCTCGGAAATCGGCCCGGCCGCCTTCAGTTCGACGTGGAGGGTGACGTCGGGCGGAACGGCGTCGAACACCGCCGGCAGCGTCGGGATCGACTCGCCCGACCCGAGCACCTCGAGGTCCGCGAGCGCGGACAGCGGGAGCTCCCCGACCCGACCCGCGCCGTCGGTCACCCGGTCGACGGTCGCGTCGTGGACCACCACGGTCTCGCCAGTCGCGCACTCGCGCACGTCCAACTCGACGCCGTCGGCGCCGGCCCTGACGGCGCCGCGAAACGCCGCGATCGTGTTCTCTGGGAACCGCGCGGCGAACCCCCGGTGGGCGATCAGCGCGGCGTCGGAGGGACGCGCGTCGACCACGGCCGTTCACCACGGGACCTCTTTCAGGTCGAGCAGGTACGCGACGTAGTTGGTGGAGAGGTGCAGTACCGGCGTGAGAACGAGGACGACGAGCAGGACCGGGACCGTGAACGTCGACGCGAACCACCCGGAGTCGGCCGCGGCGGCGAGGGCGAGCGCCCCCACGACGAAGTCGAGCTGGTCGAGCCCGGGCACGGCGGCCCCGCGTTCCCGATCGAGGCGACGTTTGAGAAACGAGGCCGCGATGTCGCCCAGCATCGCCCCGAGCGGAAGCGCGACGACGACGGCCCCCGGGAACTCGGGCACGGCCGTTACGCCCGAGACCTCCCGGGCTCCCGGCGCGCCAGCGTCGAGCGCGAGGGCGAGAACGGCACCGGCAGCCACGCCCGCGACGGTGCCACGCCAGGTCTTCCCGTCGCCGAGCAGCCGCCGGCCCCCGAGCGTGCGCCCACCGTCTATCGGCGGTCCCCCGCCGAGCAGGACGGCGACGTTGTTGGGCACGTACGCCGGCAGCATCGACCAGAACGCGACGACGACGACGGCGAGCACGTCCATATCGGGCCATCAGGACGGACCTACTAATCGGTCGTGGTTCGGTCGCGTCGGGCGGGCCGCGATGCCAACCCAGGCGGGGACCTCCGGAGCGTCGTCCCAGCCTCCCGTTTGAGGAACTCTGGTCACCGGTAGCCGCGTGTGCGGGATCGACCCCAGAGGCGTACGTCGAGGCGGGGACGCCCGGCTGGAACGAAGATGAATCGTCTTATACTACAAACGAGTAGATGCGAGTATGATCGTCATCGTGGGCGGCGGCATCATCGGCCTCGCATCGGCCCACCACCTCGCCGAGCGCGGATACGACGTCACCGTCTGTGAACGGACGAACCTCGGGACCGGCAGCACGGAGCGCGCCGTCGGTGGGATCCGCGCCCAGTTCTCGACGCCGATCAACATCAAGCTCTCGAACTACTCGATCGACGTGTGGGAACGCTTCGAGGACGAGTTCGGGATCAACATCGAGTACCGCCAGCACGGATACATGTTCCTGGCGGCGGAGGAGGAGACGGCGGACACCATCCGCGACAACGTCGCGCTGCAGCAGGAACACGACGTCCCCAGCGAGTACCTCGACCCCGACGACGCGAAGGCGATCCTCCCCGAACTCCACGTCGACCGGTTCCTCGGCGGGAGCTTCTCCGGCCGGGACGGCAGCGCCGACCCACACCTCGCAGTCCAGGGGTTCTCCGAGGCGGTCCGGGAACTCGGGGGCGACATTCGCAAGGACGTCGAGGTGCAGGACGTCGTCTTCGAGAACGGCGGCCCCAGCCGCGTGGAGACCTCCGACGGCGACATCCCCGCGGACTACGTCGTCAACGCGGCCGGTCCCTGGGCCGCGGACATCGGCAGTCTGGCGGGCCTCGACCTGCCGGTCACGCCGAAGCGCCGGCAGGTCGGCGTCGTCCGCCCGGAGATCCCCTACCCCGAGGACGCGCCGATGGTGTTCGACATGGATTCGGGCATCTACTTCCTGCCCGACCGGGACGGCGACGCCCTCATGGGCGGGCACTTCGGCGGCCCCGACCCCGACATCGATCCCGCGGACTACTCCAAGGGCTACGACCTCGACTGGATCACCGAGGCGCTCGAGTTGGCGAGCGACGTCTCCGAACACTTCGGCCTGGACTCCGAGATCAAGGACGGGTGGGCCGGCCTGTACGCGATCACGCCGGACCACAAGCCGATCATCGAGGAGTCGCGCCCCGGGTTCATCAACGCCGTCGGGTTCTCCGGCCACGGGTTCATGCACTCGCCGGCCGTCGGCAGCATCGTCGCCGACCTGGTCGAGGAGGGGGAGACGTCCCTGGTCGACCTCGACGTCCTCTCCGCCGAACGGTTCGAGGGGGCGACGATCGAAGGCGAGAAGAACGTCCTCTAGGGGCGGGATCCACGGACAGTCCTCCGACGGGCGGCCAGTTTTCCGGGTGCCGACAGCCTCCATCAGCGGATTGAGGGGAAAGAGAGTAGGGTCTGCGGCCTCCAGTCGGGCGTATGTCCGAGTGGAAGCGGGACTTCGCCAGCGGACTCGTCATCGTCGTCCCGATCCTCGTCAGCCTGTACGTCATGTTCTGGTTGTACGGGTTCGTCGCCCAGTTGACGCCGACCCGCCTCGTCCCGCCGGAACAGTTCGACTGGTTCATGTATCAGGAGGCGGCCGCGGAACTCGCGCGGGTTCTCGTGACGCTGGCGACGTTCGTCGTCGTCGTGTTCGCCGCGGGATACCTGATGCGAACGACGCTCGGCGACTTCTTCGAGCGGGCCATCGACGACGTCGCCAACCGGGTGCCCGGCTTGCGCGTCGTCTACAACGCCTCGAAGATGGCGGCCGAGACGGCCCTCGGCGGGGCGAGCGAACTCCAGACGCCGGTCAAACTGGAGGTCTGGGAGGGGATTCGGATGACCGCGTTCAAGACCGGCAAGACGACCGACGACGGCCAGGACGTCCTCTTTCTGCCGACGGCGCCGAACATCACCACCGGGTTCGTCATCGAGGTGGACCCGTCCCGGTACACCGAAATGGACGAGCGGGTCGAGGACGCCCTCACGCGAATCCTCTCTGCCGGATTCGGCGACGCCGACAAGTTCGGCAGCCAGGGGGTGCCGATCGAGGTCGTCGAGTCCGGCGAGGACGACTGATTCGCCCGGCGACCTCGCCCAGAGGCGACCCGATCGACCGGTGTTCGGGTACGAACGGGGGCCTCGCCGTTCGACGGGACCCCCGATCGGCGGGTGGATCCTCGCGGTCCCGAACGGGCCACCCGATCACGACGGGGGTGCCCCTCGGGCTCGGACCTCGCGACGCCACGCGAAAAACGGTCGATCGGACGCCGGTCGTCCGGGGGTGGGGTCGCTTACTCCACGTAGGTGAACCACTCGTCGTGGTCCTCGGTGCGGCGTTCGACGATCTCGAAGAACCGGTCCTGGATCTCCTCGGTGATCGGGCCACGGCCGTCGGGGTGGATATCGACGTGGTCGACCTGCGCGATGGGCGTGACCTCGGCGGCCGAGCCGACGAAGAACAGCTCGTCGGCCGTGTAGAGCTCCCCGCGGCTGATGCTGGTCTGGGCGTGGACCGTGTAGCCCATCTCGCGGGCGAGTTCGATCACCGTGTTCCGGGTGATCCCCTCGAGGATGCTCTCGGCGATCGCCGGCGTGTACAGTTCGCCGTCGCGGACGAGGAAGAGGTTCTCGCCGGGACCCTCGGCGACCTTGCCCTCCTTGTTGAGGACGATCGCTTCGCGGTACCCGTGGCGCTTGGCTTCCTCGGTCGCCAGCAGGCTGTTGATGTAAGCCCCGGTCGTCTTCGCCGTGGTCGGGATCTGGCTCGAGGCGTGCTTGTTCCACGAGGACACCTTCACCTTGATGCCGTTCTCGAGGGCGTCCTCGCCGAGGTAGGCGCCCCACGGCCAGACCGCGATGGCCGTCTTCGTCGGGCAATCGCCCGGACTCACGCCGAGGGTGTCGTACCCGTAGAACACCAGCGGGCGGATGTAACACGACTCGAGGCCCTCGCGGCGGATCAGTTCGAGGGTGGCCTCGGTCAGCTCCTCGGGCTCGTGGTCGATGTCGAGTTCGTACGGCTTGGCCGAGTCGTACAGCCGTTCGAGGTGCTCGTCCCAGCGGAAGATCGCCGGGCCGTTCTCGGTGTCGTAACAGCGCACGCCCTCGAACACGCCGCTGCCGTAGTGCAGCGCGTGGGTCAGTACGTGTACCTGTGCGTCCTCCCAGTCGACGAACTCCCCGTCCATCCAGATCTCGCTGACGTCCATTTCGTCGAAGCCCATGTTCGTGACAACGATTGCCTTCGTAAAGAGTGTTGACCATTCGGCTTCGACGCCCTACCATACGATGTGTTAACGTACGTCCAGGCCGGGTTTCGGTTCGGGAGAGAGATGACAGTAATCCGGAACGATTCCCCCACACTGGGCACGGCCGACGGTCAGTCCCGCGACGTTTTGTCGCACGCCCCCGTGGGTCGACCCATGACCGACGGCACCGTTCGAAACCGGCTCCGCCGGATCGGGACGTGGTGCGGGCTCGCCGCGCCGGCGATCGGCCTCGGGACCGTCCTCCTCGCGACGCTGCTCGCGCCGTGGTTCTCCTGGACCGGGAACGCGCTCTCGGACCTCGGCGATCCAGCGCGTGCGACGGCGCCACTGTTCAACTGGGGGCAAGGGGTGGCGGGCCTCCTGGCGCTCGTGTTCACCGCGCGGCTCTGGAGCGACGCCGCTGGATGGCTTCGACGGGGTGCCCTGGCCGTCCTCGCCGCCGCGTTCGTCTCGCTGGTCGGGGTCGGCGTCTTTCCGACGCCCACCGACCTCCACGTCCCCGTCTCGGTGTCGTTTTTCGTCACGTTGACCTACGGGCTCTGGCTCTACGGGAGCGCGGAAGCGCTCGACGGAGCGCCGGGCCGGGGCGTCGCGATCATCTGGCTGGGCGTGGGCAACGTCACGGCGTGGGTCGCCTACGCCGCGCTCGCACCCTTCGACGGCGTCGCCATCCCGGAGATCGTCGGCGCAGTGGCGCTGGCCGCGTGGGCCGTGCCGACGGCGCTTCGCCTTCGACGGGGCGATTCCGGCTGACCGCCGCCGATCAATCGACGCCGGCTGGAGGGTCGGCATCTTCGAGCAGTCGGTCGAACCGTTCCTTTCCAAGCCCGACGTACCCGAGGTCGAAGCCGAACACCTCGTGGGTACAGGTCCCCGTCCACCCCGTCTCGCGCATCGCGTCCGCGAGCGGCCCGAAGTCGAGGCGCCCCAGGCCGACCGGGAGGTGCTCGTCGTCGTCACCCCGGCGCGTGTCGTTCAGGTGGACGTGCGAGATCCGGTCGCCGTGGTCGCGGAGGAACGACCCCTGTTCGGCGGGCCCCATCCCCGAAACGTGGGCGTGCCCCGTGTCGAAGCACATGGTCGCGTCCGTCCGCGAGAGGAGGTCGGGAACGTCGTGGACGTCGACGAACGGTCCCTTGAGGTTCTCGACGACGACCTCCACGCCGCGGTCGGCGCCGTACTCGCGCACCCGCCGAATCGATGCGACGTTCGCCTCGACGATCGTCTCCCGGTCCCAGGCGTCGGCGTGCGCCATCGTTCCGGCGTGCATGACCGCTTTTTCGGCTCCGACGTCGGCGGCGACGTCCAGCGCGGCCTCCAGCTCCCGGCACGACCCGTCCCGGACGTGCCGGTGGGGCGATCCGGCGTCGAGTCGATACGGAAGGTGGACGAGGCAGTCGAGATCGCGTTTCGCCGCGAGATCCACGACCCGACCGGCGTCGATCCGGTCGGCCTCGAACCCGTACTCCATGTTCAACTCGACGACGTCGAACCCGTTCTCGGCGGCGAACGCGAACCCTTCCCCCACGCTGACGCCGGTCAGGTCGGCGTCTTGGAGCATAAACCCCTGGCGGACGGTCATGACTGGGGACGTGGGAGCCGCGGTCAAAAAGGGATGGATTCTTCGGGAGGAGTCGCCGTCAGCCCAGGTGGTCGATGAGGTCGCTCCCCTCGACGTAGGGAATGCCGTGTTGTTCCGCGTAGGAGCGAGCGGCCGCCGGGCTGAGCGCGCCGCCGCTCTCGTCGTCGAGCATTTCGCACCCGGCGACGGCCGGTTCCCGGCCGGCCGCGAACGCGAGCGCGATGCCGAGTTCCGTGTGCCCCTCGCGCTCCGCGAGGAGGCCGGGGGCGGCCCTGAGGACGTGGACGTGCCCCGGGGAGCGGAACTCGGCCGCGAAGTCCGTTCCGGACGGGTCGGCCGCCGCCTCGGCCAGCGCGCGGACGGTTCGCGACCGGTCGTCGTCGGTGATCCCCGTGTAGGTGTCCCGGTGGTTGACCGACAGGGAGAACGAGGGCCGGGCGTCGTATCCGACGTCCTCGAAGTCGGCCGACGGGTGATCGATGACCTCGTGGAGGTACGGCAGGTCGAACGCGTCGGCGACCTCGTCGGCGAGGGCCACGAACAGCAGGCCGCCCGCGTCGTTGCGCAACCGCGCGACGGCCTCCGGCGTCACCCCGGCCGCGGGGTACAGCAGGTCCGTCTCGCCTTCACGGTCGTCGGCGTCGTGGACGCAGACGGGGTCGCCGGCCCGGAACGCCGCCACGGCCCGTTCGACGTCGGCCGTCGCCGCCTGAGCGCTATTGCTCCGTACCATGTGATCGTCACTCCGTGACATAGACGGTCACCCGGTCGCCGTCTTCGAGGTCGAGGGCGTCCCGGAGCCGGTCGGGGGCGATCAGTTCCAGGCGGTCCTCGTCGTAGTGTGTCCGGTCGGGGACGATGACGTGGCTCTCGTCGTACCGATCGCCGTCGGTCCCTTCGATCACCGCCGGATAGCACGAGGCGGGACCGTAGGTGCGGTCCTCGTCGCGCCAGCCCTCGATGTGGACGGCGTCGAACCCGCGGAGGGCCGCCCGTCGGCGGACGCTCTCGTCGCCCATCGTGACGTTGAGCGTCCCGGGGAACGGCTCGTAGCCCAGCTTCTCGCGGAACTGCTCCATGTATCCCGACAGCGAGATGTAGTGCTGGCCTTCGCCCATCCCGCGCGTGATGGTCCCCGAGAGTTCGATCGTCCGGGGGCCCTCGAACACGGTCCGGTAGTCCTCGTACTCCCGTCGGAGCACGTGTTCGCCGTCGTCGGTGAGTTCGATCCACTGGCCGTCGCTGACGGTTTCGCGGGCGATCAGTCCCGCCGAGTCCAGCCGTTGCAGGCGGCGGGAGGCCGTCTGGGTCGACGTCCCGATCTCGTCGGCGAAGGCCGAACAGGAGAGTTTCACCTCGCCCGTGAGTCCGCCGTCGAGCGCGAGCCGCTTCAGCGCCATCACCTCGTCGGCACCGACGGCGAGCGTCGCTGTCTCTGACATACGTCGGGCTACGGACCGTCGTGGGATAAGTATAACGAAAACGGTATGCATCCCAAAATTGTTACGGTCGGCGGGGACCGGGACGAGCGCTCCGTTGCCTAGAATAGCTCAACGCCTGATAAAAACGCTCCGGTCCGCGTCCGGCGCTTTCGTCCGGATAAGTACCGTCGGGCGTCCGGTACCGGCCGGACGGTTAGCTCATCGCGGGCGCCTCGACCGGTTGCTTGATCCGGGCCAGGGCGCGGCGCATCTCGTTGTTCACGATCATGAAGCCCTCGTCGAAGCCCATTCCGGGCTTCGCGAAGATCTGCAGCGGTTGCGTCGCGAGCGCCACCTGCGCGCAGATCCGCGAGGAGATGTCGGTTTCGGCGCAGGTGCCGCCGATGAACGGGTGGACGTCGTTGTCCTTGCAGTACTGGACGGCCTCGATCGTCTCGGTGATCGACCCGAGGTCGGGCGTCTTGATCTGGGCGATGTCGGCCGCGTCGCCGTCGACGAAGGCCGTGATGTCGTCGTACGTGTTGCACCACTCGTCGGCCACGACGTCCACGTCGACGCCGTGGTCGCGGAGGCCGTCACGGAGTTCCGCCAGCGCCGCGATCTCCTCGTCCCGGCTCTCGATCTCGATCGGGCTCTCGACGTGGAGCCTGAAGGGATCGGCCGCCGCCTCGAGGTCGGCGAAGAAGTCGGCCACCTGGGCCCGGTCGTAGGGGGCGTCGAAGAGCCCGCCGATCGTGCCGTAGGTGTCGATGTGGAACCGGGGATGGTACCCCTCGGCGCCGATCTCCCGCACCCGGTCGCTGAGCCACTCGACGTACTCGATCAGCTTCTCGCCGTCCTCCCCGACCTTTTCCATCGTGTTGAACAGCCCGTGGGGCAGGACGTCGACCTCCTTGATGATCATCTTCTCGGCGTTCACGTACCGGTCGTCGCCGGTCTGCCCGTAGATGTCGATCGGCTCGTCCGCGATCTCGGTGTCGTACTCGTCGGCGACGACCTCGGCGATCGTCCGCCGGGTCGTCTTCGCGGCGCCGTCGAGCAGGGCCTGCGAGACGCCGTACTCGACCGCGCGGTGGAGCGTGGTCCCGGTTCGATCCTCGAGTTCCTCCATGACCTCGACGTTGGTCAGGAAGTTCTTCGCCTCCCGGCCCAGCAGGGCGTCGGCCACCGTCCCCTCGATGATCTCGGCGTGCTTCTCGGCGTCGAAGGCCTCGTCCCGGCCGCAACTCCCGGAGTACTGGACGGCGGCACACTCGCCGACAGCGACGTGTCCGTCCTCGAGCTGGAGCTGAACGCTGACCGCCTCCGCGGGCTGTCGGACCCGATCGAACCCGGGGGTGATCGTCTCGCCGCGGTAGGCGAACCCGTCCTTCTCCGCGCCGGCCTTGATGGCCGCCTTGTCGTCGAAGTAGAAGCCGCCGACAGTCGGGACTGCCGTGACGTTCGTGATGGATGCCATTGGTCTGTATCTAGAACTCGCCGAACGATCCTTATGTAGGTTTCCAGATCGGTCTGCGGAAGTGGTACCACACCACCAGGGACACGGAGAACCTGGCCGATTTCTCCCCCGATCTTGTGAGTTATTGACACTCGATTTCCCCTCGAATCGGCGAATCGAGCCCGTTGGGCTTCCTGCGCGCGAGTCGTCGCGCCGGCCCCGACGACAACGGCCTCACTGTTCGGCGGTCGGCACGGCGGCGCGCGCGGTGGGTGAAAACCCCCGTCGCGCGGACTCCGAAAACGGAGAGGTCGGGACGGGCTACGTCGCGTCCCAGAACTCGCTGTCCTCGTCGAGTTTCGGGATCCAGGTGTCCGAGTCGCGCGCGAGCAACGCGACCCGCGAGGGCGGGACGTCCTTCAGGACGTCGTGTGCGGGCAGGTGTTCGCGAACGTCCTCCGCGAACGCGACGACGTCCTCGTGGTCCGGCATGGCGTCCCGGTCGAGGCGGTTCCGGGAGTGGCCCACGTGCATGTACGCCTTGAGCTCGACGAAGTCGGGGTCGGCCCGCCGGTAGAACCCGGCGTACTCGGCCGGATTGTCCATGTTCGTTCCGTCGATACAGGTCGTCCGGATCACCGTCCGGGTGTCGCCCTTCCCCGCCAGGACGTCCATCGTCTCGACCAGGCGTTCCCAGGCGTCGTCGTCGATCGGCCTGACGACGTCCTCGAAGGTGGCGCGGTTCGGGGCGTCGACGGAGACGTACAACTGGGTCGGCTCCACCTCGCGAAGGACGTCGGGCCGGGTCCCGTTCGTGACCAGGAACGTCGTGATTCCCCGATCGTGGAACGCCTCGATCAGTTCCGGGAGGTGCGGGTAGAGCGTGGGCTCGCCGTCGAGGCTGATGGCCACGTGGCGCGGCTCCATCGCCTCGTCGAACCGCTCGCGGGGCACGTCGTCGTTCCCCCCGAAGCCCGACAGGAGCTTCCGCTGGAGGTCGACGCTCGCGTCCGCGACCGCTTCGGGATCGTCCCACTCGACGTCGTCGAGTTCGTAGGCGTGACCCGAGTGGTCGCGCCAGCAAAAGACGCAGCGCTCGTTGCACCGGACGACCGGGGTCATCTGGACGCACCGGTGCGAACGGATGCCGTAGAAACGGTTCTTGTAGCACCGGCCCTCGCCGCGCAGGGCGTTCTTCGTCCATCCGCAGGCCTGGGCCGCCGTGTGGCCGACGCTGTGGTAGTCCGGATCCGACACCTGCATGGGCCCGTCCGCGGGATCGGTCATCTCGCCAGGTCGTTGGCGATCCGTCGGCAAAAGCCGTGTGGTCGGCCCGTACGCGCCGATCGACGGTCGTCAGGTCGTTCGTCGGACGCTCGGGTGAACCCGTTACCCCTATGCCCGCCGATCGAATACCGGGGGACATGTTCCTTGCCATGCGCGGGGCGGTCGAGGCCGCGCTCGCGGACGCGCTCGCGGCGCTCGACCTCCCGACCGACGACCTCGGGATCGAGGAACCGCCGGCCGACGTCGACGCCGTCCTGGCCTCCAGCGTCGCGTTCCGGCTGGCGGGCGAGGTCGGCGCGCCCCCGCCCGAGGTGGCCGCCGACGTCGCCGCCGAGATCGATCCCGACGAGTACGACTACGTGGGTGACGTCGTGACCGAGGGGCCGTACCTGAACTTCCTGCCGAGCGCACGGTACGACGCCGACGCGCTCGACGCCGCGCGCCGGGCGGACTGGGGCCGACTGGAGCCGAGGGACGAGTCCGTCGTCGTCGAGCACACGAGCGCCAACCCGACCGGGCCGATCCACGTCGGCCGGGCGCGCAACACCATCGTCGGCGACGCGATCGCGAACGTCCTCGACCGGGCCGGGTACGACGTCGAGCGCCACTACTACGTCAACGACGCCGGCCGCCAGATCGCCACCCTCGCCTGGGCCTACGAGACCATCGACGAGGCCGACCTCCCCGAACCGGAGCGCGATCGTCCGGACTACGACCTGGTGCGCTACTACCGGAAGGGCAACGAAATCCTCGAGGAGGGCGACGAGGACGAAATCGAGGCCGCGGAGGACGAGATCCGGTCGATCATGCAGGGCCTCGAGGCGGGCGACGAGGACGCCTACGAGCGCGTGAGCGAGGTCGTCGACCGCATGCTCGACGGCATGCAGGGCACCCTCGACCGGCTACCCGCCCGCTTCGACGAGTTCGTCAAGGAGACCCGGTTCATGCGCGACGGCTCGACCGGCGACGTCGTCGAACGCCTGCGGGAGACCGAACAGGCCGTCTACGAGGAGGACGCCTGGCAACTCGACCTCGAGGCGTTCGGCATCGAGAAGAACCTCGTGTTCACCCGCTCGGACGGCACCTCGCTGTACCCGACGCGGGACCTCGCCCACCACGAGTGGAAGTTCGACAACTTCGACCGCGCGGTGACCGTCCTCGGCGAGGATCACGAACTCCAGGCCGACCAGCTCGCGGCCGCCCTCGAACTCCTCGGGAACGACACGGACCAGCTCAGTCAGGTGTTCTACGGCTGGGTGAACCTCCCCGAGGGCGGCATGAGCACGCGGAAGGGGACCGGGATCGACCTCGACGACCTGCTCGACGAGGCGATCGAGCGCGCCCGCGGGGAGGTCGAGGCCCGGATGGAAGACCGCATCCGCGACGACGACCTGACCGACGCGGACGTCGACCGGATCGCCCGCCAGGTCGGGATCGGGGCCGTCAGGTACGACATCGTCGCCAAGCAGCCGACGAAGACCATCACCTTCGAGTGGGATCGCGCGCTGGACTTCGAGGCCCAGTCGGCCCCGTACGTCCAGTACGTCCACGCCCGGTGCTGTGGCATCCTCGACGAGGCCGACGACGTGCCCGACGACGTGGACGTGGGCGCCCTGGAACGCGAGGAGTCGATCGACCTGCTGCGGACGATCGCCCGGTACCCCGGCGTCCTCGAGAGCGCCGCGGCGGCCCTCGAGCCGCACGGGGTCGCCACCTACACCCGCGAGTTCGCGGAGACGTTCAACGCCTTCTACCGGGAGTGTCCGGTGCTCGCTGCCGACGATCCCGACGTGCGGGCCGCCCGCCTGGCGCTGGTCGCCGCCGCCCGGCGAACGGTCGCGGCGGCGCTCGAGACGCTGGGCGTCGAAGCGCCGGAATCGATGTAGTCAGGGGAAGACGCTCCCGCCGGCGTAGAGGATCACGCCCACGCCGATCCCGACCGCCAGCAGGAGGAACAGGACGATCCACGAGAGCGGAACCGAACCGTCGGTTGCCGTCGCCATGGGGGCAGTGTGCGCACCGCCCCTATAGACCTTGTCGTTTCGCTACCTTTCAGGCCCCGTCGTCGACACGCTTGATCGCGTCCGAGACCTCCTCCGCGGCGGCATCGAGGTTCCCGTCGGTATCGGTCCCGGCGTCGTCCGGTTCGTCGCCGGCCCCGTCGGCCTCGTCGGCCTCGTCGGAATCGTCGTGGTCGGCTCCCCCATTCGTCGCGCCGTCGGTCGACGATCCCGCCTCCGGGGCGTCGCCCAACAGCCGGGCAGCGAGGCGTTTGTATCCCTCGGCCGCCCCGCTCTCCGGCTCGTACACGACGACCGGCGTTCCGTCGTGGATACTGGAACGGACGGCGTCGTCGTCCGGTATCGTCCCGAGGAGCGTGAGGTTCAGTCGATCGGCGATGGCCTCGGCGGCGACGTCGCCGTCCGGCCGGAACCGCGTCACGACCAGCCCGACGACCGTCCCGTTCGCTCGTTGGGTGAGTTCGACCGTCTTTCGAACGTCCTGGACCGAGGCCGGGTCGGGCGTCGAGACCAGAATCACCCCGTCGGCCACGCCCAGCGGGAGCACGGTTTCGTGGCTGATCCCGGCGCCCACGTCGAGGAGAACGTAGTCGAAGCGGTCCCGGAGCCGTTCGACGACGGTCGTCAGCCCCTCCGTTTCGGCCGCCGCGTACGAGGCGAGGTCGCTCCCGCTCGGGATCGCGCTGATGCCGTCCGCCAGTTGGTAGAGCGCGTCGTCGATCGTCGCCTCCTCGGCGAGGACGTCGTGGAGCGTCGTCGCAGCGCCGTCGAGACTGACGAACCCCGCGAGGTTCGCCATCCCGATGTCGGCGTCTACCACGACGACTCGATGGCCCGCGCCCGCGAGTGCCGTGCCCAGGTTCACGGTCGTCGTCGTCTTGCCGACGCCACCCTTGCCGCTCGCGATAGCATAGACCGTCTGTTCGGACATTCGGTACTTCGATCAACGAGGGGATGGATTATAAATGGTCGTCAGACCGGTCGCTCGCCCGACTGACGGGCCGCCGGGGCCGTACTTCCTCCCAGGTCAACAGTTACTTAGCCACAGGACGGTTTCGATGGAACAATGAGTAGCCAGGAGGGCGAACAGTCCGACCGACAGAAATACGAGTTCCGGCGGGTCATCGAGGAACTCCAGGAGTACGAGGGGTCGGGAACTCAGCTCGTCACCATCTACGTTCCCGACGACAAGCTGATCAGCGACGTCGTCGATCACGTCGTCCAGGAACACAGCGAGGCGTCGAACATCAAGTCCAAACAGACCCGGACGAACGTGCAGGACGCCCTGACGAGTATCAAGGATCGGCTCCGCTACTACGACGTGAAACCGCCCGAGAACGGGATGGTCCTCTTCTCGGGCGCGGTCGACACCGGCGGCGGCCGGACCGAGATGATCACCCGGGTCCTCGAGAGTCCGCCCGAACCGATCGAGTCCTTCCGGTACCACTGCGATTCGGACTTCCTGACCGAACCCCTCGAGGAGATGCTGGCCGACAAGGGCCTGTACGGCCTGATCGTGCTCGACCGCCGCGAGGCCAACGTCGGCTGGCTGAAGGGGAAACGGGTCGAACCCGTCAAGTCCACCACCTCGCTGGTCCCCGGCAAGCAGCGAAAGGGTGGCCAGTCCGCCCAGCGGTTCGCCCGGCTCCGCCTCGAGGCCATCGACAACTTCTACCAGGAGGTCGCGGAGATGGCCAACGAACTGTTCGTGCCGAAGCGCCACGAACTGGACGGCGTCCTGGTCGGCGGCCCCTCGCCGACGAAGGACGAGTTCCTCGACGGCGACTACCTCCACCACGAACTCCAGGATCACGTGCTGGGCAAGTTCGACGTGGCCTACACCGACGAGTCCGGCCTGTACGACCTCGTCGACGCCGCCCAGGACGCGCTGGCCGACGCCGAGGTGATGAAGGACAAGTCGGAGATGGAGGAGTTCTTCAAGGAACTCCACGGCGGCGAACTCGCGACGTACGGGTTCGAGCAGACCCGCGAGAACCTGGTCATGGGATCGGTCGATCGACTCCTGCTCAGCGAGGACCTCCGCAAGGACGTGATCACCTACGAGTGCCCGAACGGCCACGAGGACCGGGAACTCGTCCGCCAGCGGAAGGACACGCCGGAGCACACGTGTTCCGAGTGCGGCGAGACCGTCGCCCCCGAGGACGCCGAGCGGGAGGACGCGATCGACCACCTCATCGACATCGCCGAACAGCGGGGAACCGAGGTCAAGTTCATCTCGACGGACTTCGAGAAAGGCGAGCAGCTCTACGACGCGTTCGGCGGCGTTGCTGGCATTCTGCGGTATTCGACGGGCGTGTGAACTGACACGGGCAAAAAACGGGACTGCGATCGTCCCGGCGTCGGAAAACCCCCGTGCCCCCAGGGCGATAGCGGTGTCGAAACCCCCCGTTCCCCCTGGGGCTATAGCCCAGTCGAGTCGAGAAGTGGGTAGTAGTTTACCTTACCGTCTGCCCGTCCGGTCAGGGCCCGGTTACCGAGATATATATCTTTCCGCCAGTAACCATGGGTATTTGCCGAAATATCCGGCATCGGCAATTGGCTTTTTATGTTCGGGGTCGGTAATCTTCACACCCATGACATCCGGGTGGGGAAACCTGATCTCATTGCTACATCGACGGTTCGAGGTTCTTGACGCGCTCGTCGAGGGGTCCGTGGAGAAGCGGGATCTCGAGGAGGACCTCGACGTCTCCCGTTCCACGGTCGACAGGGCGGTCCGCGAGTTGGAGGCACACGACCTTGCAGAGCGAACGGACGGGGGCGTCGAGATCACGTTGCTCGGTCGCCTGGCGCTGGCCGCCACCGTCAGCTATCGCCGGAAGGTGGGGACGCTGGAGCGGTACGGGGACGTCCTCACGCATCTCGATTCGGCCGCACCGTTGCCCCCGTGGGTACTGGTGGGCGCGGACCTCTACCGGCCCGAGCCGCCGATGGGCAACCGGCCACAAGCCGTGACGAGGTCGGAACTGGCAGGGTTCGACCGGCTCCTGGGGCTGACGAAGGCCATAACCGATCCGGGGTGGCTCGACCGCCTTCAGGAGACGCTCCTGGACGGCAGCGCGATGGTTGATCTCGTGGTCACGTCCGAAATCATCGATTACCTCCGGGAGACGCGGGGTGACGACCTCGTCCGGGCACTCCAGGGAGGTACGCTGACGCTGCACGAACGTGACCGGCTCCCCTTCGGCTTACTCGTTGCGGACCCCGACACGGCTGACGCGACCGTGCTCCTGTTCGTCTACGACGACGGACAGCTCGTGGGCATGCTGCGAAACCGGCGCCCGGCGGTGATCGATTGGGGGGTGACGCTGTTTCGGGGAGTCCGAAACGAGGCCGACCCCGTCGGCAGCGACACCGTCTAGCGGGGCCGGCGATCGGCCGCCACTCCCGACAGCCGGGCCGATCACTCGTTGAAAACCGCGTTATATAGTTTTCTTAAATTTTTATTACTATAAACCGGTGGTATTCGAACACGGTGATTGGTTTTATATATTACCGCTGCTTTATCTTAACAATATGTCATCCGGTGACGACGACCTGTTGAGGACGCTCCATCGTCGGGCCGACGTCCTGGGCTTGCTGGTCGAGGGGTCGCTGGAAAAGGGGGGAATCGCCGAGGCGCTGGGGGTTTCGCGGTCGACCGTCGACCGGGCGCTCCGCGAACTGGAGACGTACAACTGCGTCACTCGCGAGGACGGGGAATTCGTCGCGACGGCCGTGGGGCGCGTCCTGCTGGAGACCTACGAGACCCACCTCGCACGCGTCGACGGGATCGGTCGTGCGACGGACGTCCTGGGGGACCTCCCCAGTTCGGCACCGGTGTCGCCCGAGCTGATGGCCGACGCAAGGGTGCTCCGCCCGGACCCCCCGGCGCCCCACACGGCGTACCAGGAACTCGAGGACATCATCACCCAGGCCCGTCGGTTCTACGGCCTCTCCGTCGCGGATACGCACTTCCGTTTCGTCTCCCTGTTGCGGGAGCAAGCCGTCGAGGAGTCGGTCCCGATACAAATAGTCGCCACGTCCGACATGCGGGAGCACCTCCTGCGGGAGTTCCCCGAGGAGTTTCACGAGGCGATGACTGACGGCGAACTCGATCTCTACGAGCGCCCGGACCTCCCGTTCGGACTGCTGATCGGCGATCGGGACGACCGGTCCCGCGTCGCGGTCGTCGTCTACGGGGCACGGTCGAACCTCTCGGGGGTCATTCTGAACGACACGCCGGAGGCCCTGACGTGGGCACGGCTCCTCTACCGACGCTACCGGCGCGGCGCCACCCCTGTCGATCCGCCGTCACTCGAGTAACTGTTCGAGCTGGCGCCGCCGCCGGCGCATGTCGAACGCCGGGTCCACCCCGGGGTCGTCGCTCAGTCGGTCGAGGACCAGCATCGGATCGGTCCCGGCCGCCTCGACCCGCTCGACGAGCGCCCCGATCTCGTCGCGATACAGCGCGATCGAGTCCAGCAAGCCCACGAGCAACACCGTCGGGACCGCAGCCTCCCCCGCGGGGAACGCGTCGCTCACCGCTTCGAGGTCCGGCTCCGGATCCGCGGCTGCCTCGTCGACTCGCTGGAGGGACAGGCAGTTCGTACAGATCGCGACCGCCGCCGCGTTGGCCGGAGTGAACTCCCGGAGGTCCCCGGGCACCTCGACGGCGACCAGGGGTGCACGACAGTTGGAACAGTCCATGGACGGACGCACGGCCCGCCTGGTGAAAAAACGACCCGCCGAGCCCCGCCATCGCGCCGTGCCGACGGCGTCAGTCCGCCGAGAGCCCCTCGAAGTACAGCGATGCGTCCTCCCCGACGGACGGGGTGGTGAGGAGGGAGACGACGACGGTCAGCCCGACCCCGACCGCCATGGCGTAGAGCGACACGCCCCACCCGAAGTACGTTCCCGCGACGCCGACCGGAATCGTCCCGAACGTCGGGACCGGGACCGTGAACACGGGGACGAGTACCCCGAGCACGTAGACGACCTGACTCCCGAGGATGCCGGCGTACATCCCGTTCCGGGTGGTCCCCCGCCAGTAGAGTGCGGCGATCACGGGAAGCGCCAGCTGGGCGAACCCGCCGAAGGCCGTGTCCCCGACGTCCACGAGGATGGCCCCGACGACGCCGACGCTGGCCCCGCTGCCGATCAGGAGGCTGGCGATCAGCGCCGCGACGGCGAAGGCGACCACCCCGATCCGGCCCAGCCAGTCCTCGCGTCGACTCGAGGAACGTTCGCCGACCAGCGGACGGTAGAGGTCGCGGGTGAAGTACGAGGAGCCGGACAGGAGCATCGAGTCCGAGGACGACATCATGGCCGCGATAGCCCCCGCGATCACGAGTGCGGCGAACCACGAGGGCGTGAACTCCGCGAGCAACAGGGGGAGGACGTTCTGGCCGGCGCCGACGTCCGCCTGGATCCCCAGCCCCTTCGCCCACGCCCCGAGCATGAAGGCCGGGACGAACAGGAGCAGGACCAGCACCGGCCACAGCGCGAGCGAGCGCTTGAGGACGGTCTCGGAGTCGGCCGCGAAGAACCGCTGATTGACCTGGGGGAACATGGCGACGCCGAAGGCGATGCTGATCGCGAAGGTCAACATCCGCTGTGGCGTGTAAAAGCCCCCGCCGAGGGCGAGGAACTCCGGGTCGATTTCGGCGATGCCCGCAGCCGCCGTCCCGGCGCCGCCGGCCTCGACGAGCACCCACGCCACCGCCGCCCACACCATGACGAGCATGAACGCGCCCTGGAGGGTGTCGGTCCAGGCGATCCCCCGCATCCCGGCGAGGACGACGTAGACGATCATGAAGACGGTGACGAGCGTGGCCCCGCCCCAGAAGGGGACGACGCCGCCCGTGAGGGCGGTCAGCGCCGTCCCCGCCCCGATCTGCTGGAGCATCACGTACGGAAACAGCCAGAGGAGGGACACGGCAGCGATCAGCGTCCTGATCCCCGTCGAGCCGAACCGATCGCCGAGCATCTCCCCGAGGGTGACGTAGCCCTCCCGTTTCCCGATCAGCCACTGCTTGTACCCCACGACGTACCAGAGGATAGCGAAGATGATCCCGTCCATCAGTCCCATGACGAGGATCCACTCCGGTCCGTGCAGGTACGCGATGTTCGGCCCGCCGAAGAAGGTGAACGCCGACAGGAGCGTCGCGAACACCGTGAACAGCAACACCACGGTTCCGAACGTCCGACTCGCCAGGAAGTAGTCCTCGGCCGTCCGCTCCGTCAGTCGATACGCCGCCAGGCCGATCGCGAGCGCGACGAGGAGGTAGCCGACGATGATGCCCAGTTCCAGCGCCGTACTCACGCGTGCTCACCCCCGTCTTCGATCCCGATCCCCCAGGCCCGTTTCGCGAACGCCCGGAACACGACCGCAGCGAGTATCATCCAGCCCACGTGCCACCATACCCAGATCGGGAGCCCGGCGACCACCTGCGAGTTACCCCACAGGAACCACGGGATCGCGAGGACGACGAGGACCGCCATCGCGCCGATCCAGGCGTACGTTGCTACCGTTGACGTCATGAAGGTAGCAGCGGATAACGCCTTGATGGCTAAATTGTTGTCGTTTTTGTTTTCATCTCCCGTTTTGAATGTCCTGAGTCTTCAGAAATAGTGTTTGAAGTATTTTAGCATGGGGAAGTCGCGGGCGTGAGAGCCCTCGACCGTCATCAGACCGACGAGGCGGCTGCCTCCTTCAGACCCGTCCGACCTGTGGGATGACGCCCGGAGAAATCGAGCGGTCGTGGCAGCACGCGACAGGAGCACGGCGGTGGCCGGCCGATCCGGGACGACGTGCTTCGGTCGCGATCGACGACGGACGGCGTCCAGTCCTGCCTCGTCCCGTCCCCTAACCGGACGTGGCCTCGAGCCCCTCAGCCTCGGCCCGTTCGCGGTCGCGCTCCTCGCGCTCCTGTTCCTCCTTCTTCGTCTTGATCTTCTTCATCCTGAATATCTCCTCGCGCTCCTGTTCCTCCAGTTTCTGCTCGATGTAGGCCTTGTTGTCCCGGAGTTCCGGCAGGAGCTTGAACTCCAGGGCGTTGACCCGGCGCTTCGTCGTCTCGATCTCCGAGAGCATCTTCTTCATCGCCGTCTCGACCTCGGCCGCCAGGATGACGACCTCGAGCAGGTCCTCGTAAGCCGTCGCCACCTCGTCGATGCGGGCGCTCGTCCCGAGCACGCCGTAGCCACGCTGGTCGAGGGACTTCTTGACGCGGGAGGACTCGATCTGTGGCACCACGACGCCCATGATGTTCTTGGACTCGATCGTGATCTCCGGGTGTTCCTTGAGCGCCTCCGCGGCACCGCGGACCGCGATGTCGCCCTCCATCGCCCGCGCCATGTCGATCTTCTTCTGGGCGGTCTCGTACTGGTCGCTCATGTTCGCCCGGATGTCCTGGGCCTGGTCCAGGATGTCCATGAACTCCATGATGAGGCCGTCCCGCTTCTTCTCGAGCGTGCTGTGGCCCCGCTCCGAGAGTTCGATCCGGTCCTCGATCCGCATCAGGTTCTTCCGGGTCGGTTTGACGTCCTTGGCCATTCGTTGGCGGGGGTTACGTACCCACGTGGTTAACGGTTTTTCTTCCGGGTGCGTTCGGAGGAGCCTCGGTCGCGTCTCGGATCGACTGCCCGCCCGAGGCGGTCGTCGCCTCACCCCTGGACGCCGGGTTCCTCGCGTGACGGATCGGCTAGGCTCCCTCCCCGTACGCGAGCCACAGCAGTTCGAGATCGTCGCCATCCCCGTTCGGTTCGACGACGTGCTCCACACCGGGCGGAACGTGCACCGACACGTTCGGTTCGAGGGGCACTGGTTCCCCGTCTATCGTGGCCGTTCCGGTCCCGGCGACGACCGTGAACACCTGGTTCCACGGATCCGTCTCGTCCTCGTTGATTCGCTCGCCGTCCCGGATCGTGTAGTAGGCGTATCGCACCCCTGGGCCGTAGGCGACGGGAACCGCGTTTCCCCCGTGGACGACCCGCGAATGTTCTCGCCCGAGGCGGGTCACGGTTGGATATTCCCGCGTGAAAAAGTGCGTGAGGAAGTGATACAGCAACTGCAGGGTCTCCCCCTTCAGTTCGACACCGTCCGGAACCTCGAAGTCCAGCGGGGCCGGGTCCGACATCGACTCCCGACCTGCTGCGGTAAGCCCGTTCCACTCACCGGAGGAGAGTTTCTCGAAGGTTTCCTCGGACAGTTCCAGCCCCACCGTCCACGCCACGTTGCCGTCCGTTTCCTCGACCGACACGGCGGTTTCTTCGATCGACACCGCGTACTCGCCGTTCTCCTCGATCCGGAGGCGGACTGTCCCGGTCCAGTCACCGGGCGTTTGCTTCCGATACCCCTCGGCCATCCTCTTCAATTCCCCGAGCATGGCCCTCAAATTCGATGTCAACCGTGATATCATTGCGGGCCGGGACCCGGGGGTCTTCGCAGGAAAAACGAAGAGCGAAATTCGGCTGGCCCCTCCCACGGACGTCTTTCGGGGCGTCACCCCGGTCGATCGTTTCGGCCTACTCCGCCTCGACGGCCTCGTACTCCTCGGTCTCCTCGCGGTAGTACTCCTCGATGAGGTCCTCGTCGACGCGGTTGAGTTCCTCCTTCGGGAGCATCGAGAGGAGGTCCCAGCCGATGTCCAGCGTCGTGTCGATGGACCGGTTCGTGTCGTACCCCTGGTCGATGAACTCGTCCTCGAACCGGTCGCCGAAGTCGAGGTACTTGTTGTCGCGCTCGGAGAGCGCCTCGCGGCCGACGATGTTCACGAGGTCCCGCAGGTCCTCGGCCTCGGCGTAGGCGGCGTACATCTGGTCGGAGACGTCCGCGTGGTCCTCGCGGGTGTGCTCCGCGCCGATCCCCTCGTCCATCAGCCGCGACAGCGACGGCAGGACGTAGATCGGCGGCCGGAGGTTCTGGCTGTTGAGGTCGCGGTCCACGTAGATCTGGCCCTCCGTGATGTACCCGGTAAGGTCCGGGATCGGGTGGGTGTCGTCGTCGCTGGGCATCGTCAGGATCGGGATCTGCGTGATCGACCCCTCGACGCCCTTGATCCGGCCGGCCCGCTCGTACAGTTGCGCCAGGTCGGTGTACATGTACCCCGGATACCCCCGACGGCCGGGGACCTCCTCGCGCGCCGCGCTGATCTCGCGCAGCGCCTCGCAGTAGTTGGTCATGTCCGTCAGGATGACCAGCACGTGGTAGTGCTGGTCGAACGCGAGGTACTCCGCCGTGGTGAGCGCCAGCCGCGGCGTCACGGTCCGCTCGACGGCGGGGTCGTCCGCGAGGTTCATGAACACGACCGAGCGCTCCAGCGCGCCCGTGCGCTCGAAGTCGTCCATGAACTCGTTGGCCTCCTCCTGCGTGATGCCCATCGCGCCGAAGACGACGGCGAACTCGGTCTCCTCGCCCTCCTCCTCGGCCTCGGGGACGGTCGCCTGGCGCGCGATCTGGAGCGCGAGGTCGCTGTGTGGCAGGCCCGACCCGGAGAACAGCGGCAGCTTCTGCCCGCGGACGAGGGTGTTCATGCCGTCGATGGCGCTGACGCCAGTCTGGATGAACTCCTCGGGGTACTCCCGCGAGTAGGGGTTGATCGCCTCGCCGACGATGTCGCGCCGTTCGTCGGGCACGATGTCCGGGCCGCCGTCGATCGGTTCGCCGGTCCCGTCCAGGACGCGACCGAGGAGGTCCTCGGTGACGGGCATCTTCATCGTCTCGCCGCGGAACCGGACCGACGCGTCGCGGCCGATGCCCGTGGTCCCCTCGAAGACCTGGATGGCGACGAGGCCCTCCGAGGACTCGAGCACCTGGCCGGTGATTACGTCGCCCTCGGGCGTCTCGATCTCGACGATCTCGTCGTACCCGACCGGTTCGTCGACCTCCACGAAGACCAGCGGATCGCTGATCTCGGTGATCGTCTGGTACTCCTTCATTGGTAGAGCCCCCGAATTTCCTCGGTGATGTTCGCCTCGACCTCGTCGATGAACTCGTCCCACTCCTCGGCGGTGCCCATCCGGTTCAGCCGCGGGACTGCGTCGACGTCCGTGATCTCGTCGACCGGGACCCCGGCGTCGAGCGCGTCGAACGCCTCGTCGCTGAAGGTCTCGATCGCCTGCATCATGCGGTAGGTCTTCTCGGCTTCGCAGTAGGTGTCGACGTCGTGCATGGCGTTCTGCTGGAGGAACGCCTCCCGGATGTACCGCGCCACTTCGAGGGTGAGCTGCTGGTCCTCCGGGAGGGCGTCCTTCCCGACCAGGTCGACGATCTCCTGCAGGTCGGACTCCTCGTCGAGGGTGTCGATGACCCACTGGCGGATCTCGGGCCAGTCGTCCGCGACCTCGTCCGTGAACCACGGGTCGAGCTGGTCGCGGTACAGCGAGTAGGACTCGTCCCAGTTGATCGCCGGGAAGTGCCGGCGCTCGGCGAGGTCGTTGTCCAGCGCCCAGAACACCTGGACGATGCGCAGCGTGTTCTGGGTGACGGGCTCGGAGAAGTCGCCGCCCGGCGGCGAGACCGCCCCGATGACCGAGATCGACCCCTCGGTGCCGTTGATGTTCCGGTAGTAGCCGGCGCGCTCGTAGAACGCGCTCAGGCGGGCGGCCAGGTCGGCCGGGTAGCCCTCCTCGCCGGGCATCTCCTCGAGCCGCGAGGAGATCTCGCGCATGGCCTCGGCCCACCGCGAGGTGGAGTCGGCCATCAGCGCGACGTCGTAGCCCATGTCGCGGTAGTACTCGGCGATCGTGATGCCGGCGTACACGCCGGACTCGCGGGCGGCGACCGGCATGTTGGAGGTGTTCGCGATGAGGGAGGTGCGCGACATCAGCGGCTTCCCGGTCACCGGGTCCTCCAGGTCCGGGAAGTCGTCGATGACCTCGGTCATCTCGTTGCCGCGCTCGCCACAGCCGATGTAGACGACGATGTCGGCGTCGGACCACTTGGCGAGCTGGTGTTGCATGACCGTCTTCCCCGAACCGAACGGACCGGGAATCGCGGCCGTCCCGCCCTTCGCGAGCGGGAACAGGCCGTCGAGGATGCGTTGACCCGACGACAGCGGATCCGATGGCGTCTCCTTCTCGACGGTGGGACGCGCCTCGCGAACCGGCCACTCCTGGTGCATCGTCA
>Ga0207797_1000615_pt1 | contig 27247 bp, 25 predicted proteins | sample PRCRCaboRojoPR_6_FD_187275 | JGI IMG/M metagenome (GOLD analysis project Ga0207797, IMG submission 187275) | Marine sediment microbial community from Cabo Rojo, Puerto Rico - PR CR 10% Liquid 1 (SPAdes) | ecosystem: Environmental > Aquatic > Marine > Coastal > Sediment | place: Cabo Rojo, Puerto... | reverse complement strand
CCGGAGCCGGCCACGATCCGCCATCGGATCGACAACTTCTACGGCGCCATCGGTCGGGTGGCGACGGGCGGCGGCAACCTCGCCCTGGCGATGGCTTATTCGACCGTCGGCTGGCTCATGCTCGCGACGACCCTGTGGCTCTCGCTATGGGCGATCGGCCACCCGGTACCGGCCACGATCGTCATCATCGTGGTGCCGGTGGGGACCATCGCGAGCGTCGCCCCGCTGCCTGGGGGTGCCGGCGGCGTGGAGGCCGCGACGGTCCTGTTGCTCGTCCCGACGACCGGGGTCTCCGCCGCGACCGCGGGGGCCGCGGCGATCATCTTCCGCGGGGCGACGTACTGGGTACCGACAGTTCTCGGGGGGCTGGCGGCCGCGTGGCTACAAGGCCGCACGGGTGCCTAACGATGCGTTTAAACGGCGCCACCGAGAATCCGCGGGCATGGTAACCCTCTACGACGCCCCCGCGGAGGCGCTCATCGACGCGCTCGCCGCGGACCTCGCCGATCGACTCGAGGAGCCCGAGTGGGCGGCGTTCGCGAAGTCCGGACCGGACCGCGAACTCCCCCCGGAACAGGACGACTTCTGGGCCCGCCGCGCGGCCAGCGTCCTCAGGAAGGTCGCGATGAAAGGCCCGATCGGGGTCGAACGGCTCTCGACGGAGTACGGCGGCACCCGCGACGGCTCGAACCGCTACCAGGTCGCCCCCAGCAAGCGCAGCGACGGGTCACAGAAGGTCCTACGCGAGATCCTCCAGCAGCTCCAGGACGAGGACCTGATCATGACCCGCGAGGGCGAGGGCCGGGACATCACGCCCGAGGGCCAGAGCCTCCTCGACACGACCGCCGGCGAGGTCATCGAGGACCTGGACGATCCGGAACTCGAGCGGTACGTCTAAGCACGCACGTTTTTCCGCTGGAACAGCCGCCCCGGAGCCACAGCTGCTGGATCAGCCCTCCCGGAGCCACAGCTGCTGGATCAGCCCTCCCGGAGCCACAGCTGCTGGATCAGCCCTCCCGGAGCCACAGCTGCTGGATCAGCCCTCCCGGAGCCACGGCTGGGTCGGCACACCTGTCGGGGGCAACGACCCGTACGTTCAAATACCCGGACCGGACCAAACCGGCCCATGCGGTAGCCAGCGGCCCGGGTCGGCGAGCGGGTGTGCGACCAACCGGCCCGGGCGGAGTCGTGTCGCCTGTTCGCCCCCTTCCCCCGCGCCGCTATGTCCCGTGCTGCCAGCTGTCCATGTACTCGGCCTGCTCGGGCGTGAGCTCGTCGAACTCGATCCCCTCGGCGTCGAGTTTGATCTCGGCGACCTCGCGGTCGAGGTCGTCGGGCACGTCGTGGACGCCGGCGTCGTAGTCCGCTGCGTTCTCGACGAGTTCGCGGACCGAGACCGCCTGGATGGCGAAGCTCTGGTCCATCACCTCGACGGGGTGGCCGAGCGAGACCGGGCTCGCCAGGTTCACCAGCCGGCCCTCGGCCAGGACGTTCAGTCGCCGGCCGTCGGGCAGTTCGTACTCCTGGATACCCTCGCGGACCTCGCGCTGGGCCACCGCGAGGTCGGCCAGTTCCTCCAGGTTGATCTCCACGTCGAAGTGCCCGGCGTTCGCGAGGATGGCGCCGTCGTCCATCGCCTCGAAGTCCTCACGAGTGATGACGTCCCTGTTGCCGGTCGTCGTGATGAAGACGTCGCCCTCGGCCGCCGCGTCGGCCATCGGCATCACCTCGTAGCCCTCCATGTGGGCCTCGAGGGCCCGCCGCGGGTCGATCTCGGTGACGATCACGCGGGCGTTCTGGCCCGAGGCCTTGCGGGCCACGCCGCGGCCGCACTGGCCGAATCCACCCACGACGACGGTCTTGCCCGCCCAGGAGAGGTTCGTCGTCATGGCGATGCTGGACAGGGAGGCTTCGCCGGTGCCGTGGACGTTGTCGAAAAGCCGCTTCATCGGCGTGTCGTTGACCGCGAAGACGGGGTACTCGAGGGCACCGTCCGCGTCCATCGAGCGCAGCCGGTGGACGCCGGTGGTCGTCTCCTCGGTCCCGCCAACGATGGAGTCGATGAGCTCGGGGTGCTCGCGGTGGATGCGGAAGACGAGGTCGCCGCCGTCGTCGACCGTGATCGAGGGCTCGTGGGCGATGACCGCCTCGATCGCCTCGTAGTAGGCCTCGTCGTCCACGCCCCGCTCGGCGTACGAGGTGATGTTCTCGTTGTCGTCGAGGGCCGCGCTCACGTCGTCGTGGGTCGAGAGCGGGTTACAACCGGTGATGGCAACCTCGGCGCCCGCATCGGCCATCGTCTCCACGAGAGCCGCGGTCTTGGCCTCGACGTGGAGGGCCATCCCGACGGTGTATCCCTCGAGGGGCCGGGCCGAGAGGAACTCCTCTCGCAACCGCTGGAGGATGGGCATGTGCTCGAAGGCCCAGTCGATCTTGGAGCGACCGGCCGCGACCGCCGCGTCGGGGTCCGCGAGCCGCTCGCCGATAGGGTCGGCAGGCATGCTCGAAGCCTCGGTGAGGGCACTCAAAACGGTACCGAAGCGGCCCTGCTACACCCGCTCGACGAGCGGCCCTGCTACACCCGCTCGACCAGCGGCCACGCTACACCCGCTCGACCAGCGAGCGGGCGCGCTCGCTCGCCCGCGCCCGGACAGCTGGCTCGTCGAGGACGTCCACCTCGCGGTCACGCATGAGCACCTCGCCGTCCACGACGGTGTGGCGCACGTCGCTGCCCGAGGCCGCGTAGGCCAGGTGGGAGACGTGGTCGTGGACGGGCGTGAGCCGCGGGGTCTCGAAGTCGACGACGATGAGGTCGGCCGGCCGACCGGCTTCGAGGACGCCCGCTCCCAGCCCGAGAGCGTTCGCGCCGCCCGCCGTCGCCATCCGAACGACGGATGCTGCAGGAACGGCGCTGGCGTCACCCGAGGCGAGCTTGCCGATCATCGCGGCGTCGCGCATCTCGTCGAACATGTCGAGGTCGTTGTTCGAGGCCGGGCCATCCGTCCCCAGCGCCACGCCGACCCCGGCGTCGAGCAGCGACTGGACCGGCGCCATTCCGGAGGCGAGCTTCATGTTCGAAGCCGGGCAGTGGACCACGCTGGCCCCGCGCTCGGCCAGGAGTTCGATCTCCGCGTCCTCGAGGTGCACGCCGTGGGCGAGGAAATCGTCGCCGCCGACCATCTCCAGGTCGTCCGCGAATTCGAGCGGTCGGAGCCCCCGCTCGGTCACGATGGGGTCGACCTCGTCCGTGGTCTCGTTGGCGTGGTAGTGGAGCGGCACCCCCGCGTCGCGGGCCGCTTCGACGGTGTCGCGGAGGAACGCCTCGGCGACCGTCGTGAGCGAGTGCGGGGAGAGGGCGGTCCGCACGCGGCCGTCGGCATAGCCGTCGTAGGCCTGGGCCATCTCGATCCCTTCCTGGACGTCGGCTGCCGCCTCTTCGTCGTCCTTTCCCACGGTGACGATGCCGTGGGAAAGTCGAGCCTTGAGGCCCGCCGCTTCGACGGCCTCGGCGACCTCGCCCATGTGGAAGTACATGTCGGCGAAGGCGGTGGTCCCCGACCGGATCATCTCCAGGAGCGCGAGGTCCGTCCCGGCCCGCACGTCCGCAGGCTTCAGGGCGGCTTCGGCCGGCCAGATGTCCTCCTGGAGCCATCTGTCCAGGGGTTTGTCGTCCGCGTAGCCCCGCAGCAGCGTCATCGCCGCGTGGGTATGCGCGTTGACCAGACCCGGCATCACGAGGCCCCCGGCGGCGTCGATGCGCTCCTCGCCGTCCAGGTCCGGGCCGATGTCGAGAATCTCCCCGCGTTGCTGGTCGATGCGCACGTCGGCGGCCGCGACTGACAGGTCCGGGGACAGGACCCGTCCGCCGGTCACCACGAGGGTCGTCATGGTGCGGCGTTCTGGTCCATCGGCCCTGAATCTGCCGCTCTCCGCGCGGATGGAAACACAAATACCTCGCCCCACCATACGGCGTCCCAATGAGAATCGCGGTCCCCAACAAAGGCCGACTCCACGACCCCGCGGTCGAGCTGCTGGATCGGGCGGGGTTGCACATCATCGACGGCGCGGATCGCCAGCTGTACGCCGACACGGTCGACCCGGAGATCACCATCCTGTTCGCCCGGGCTGCCGACATCCCCGAGTACGTCGCCGACGGGGCCGCAGACCTGGGGATCACGGGCCTGGACCAGGCCCGCGAGGCCGATTGTGACAACGTCGAGGCACTCCTGGACCTCGAGTTCGGGCAATGTCGCCTCGTGGTGGCGGCCCCCGAGGACGGGGAGATTTCCGAGGTCGCCGACCTCGACGGGCTAACGGTCGCGACCGAGTTCCCCACCATCGCCCGCCAGTACTTCGACGAGCGGGGCGTCGAACCGGACATCGTGCAGGTCTCCGGGGCCACGGAGCTCACGCCCCACGTCGAGATGGCCGACGCCATCATCGACATCACCAGCACCGGGACCACCCTCGAGGTCAACCGGCTCGCGATCATCGACGAGGTCCTCGAGAGTTCCGCGTACCTCTTCGCCAGGGAAGACGTGGTCCAGGACCGGAAGACCTCCGAGATCGACATGGCACTCCAGTCGGTGCTCGCCGCCGACGGCAAGCGATATCTCATGCTCAACGCGCCAGCGGAGAACCTCGAGGCGATCAAGGACGTCATCCCCGGGCTCGGGGGCCCCACAGTGATGGACATCGCTGGGACCGGCCAGATGGCGGTTCACGCGGTCGTGGAGGAACGCGACGTCTTCCGGACGATCAATCAGTTGAAGGCAGAGGGAGCGAGCGGCATCCTGGTGACGGAGATCGAACGGCTCGTGGATTGAGGGTGTGCGCGGCCGGCGCGCTGCCTGACCGACTGCTCGCGAGACCGGAGTCGCGCGGTTGCTGGACCGGTCGTCCTGGCGAGCTTACTCGAGTAAGCCCAGGTCTTCGAGCCGGGAGACGATCTTGTCGACCGCGTGCTCGGCGTCTTCGGGCTTCTTGCCGCCGGTGATCACCAGTTTCCCGCTGCCGAACAGCAGCGCGACGACCTCGGGTTCGTCGAGCCGGTAGACGAGACCGGGGAACTGCTCCGGCTCGTACTCGATGTTCTCCAGGCCGAGGCCGATGGCGATCGCGTTGAGATTGAGCTGGCGGCCCAGATCGGCGCTGGTGACGATGTTCTGGACGACGATCTCGGGGTCTTCCTCCACCTCGATGTTGAGATCGCGGAGTTTGTCGAAGACGATCCGGAGACTCTCGTGGACGTCTTCGGTACTCTTGGCGCCTGTACAGACGATCTTGCCCGAGCGGAAGATGAGAGCCGCGGATTTGGGGTCCTGCGTGCGGTAGACCAGGCCAGGGAACTGCTCCGGGTCGTAATCCGCCCCCTCGAGGTCCATCGCGACGGACTGCAAATCGAGCTCCTGCCCGATCCCGGTCGAGGCGACCACGTTTTCAATGTTGATGGTGTCCTTGGGATCAGTCATATGCGATTTAAGGCTCGTATTTAAGGTTTATAAAGGTTGGTAGTCCGGTGACCCGCCACTCAAATACCCCCGGACACCGGTACCCTCAGGTGGATTCCCCGCACAGCCAGGGGCGTGTACGTCCTGGAACTCGCCGGCGAGGACGACGCGTTCGCGGCCGCGGAAGCCGCCACCGCGGCCGCGGACGTCGCGGTTCTAGCCCCGGGGCTCGCGACCGCGACCGCCCTCGATCGGGAGCGCTTCGCCCATCTCGCGTTCGCCCACCGCGCGAGCGAGGTCGTCGCCAGGACGCCGAACAGCCTCGAGGCCGTCCGCGCAGCCCTGGCGGACGCCCCACTGGACGGGGACGGGACGGTCGCCGTCAGGGCGAGAGACGTCCGGGGAACGGGCGACGTAGACACGCAAGCGGCCGAACGGGCACTCGGCCAGGTGCTCGTCGAAGCGGGCTACGAGGTGGACCTCGATGCCCCCGAGCACGTGCTCGTGGCCCTGTTCGCCGAGGACGTAGCCGTCCTGGGCTGGAAAGTCGCCCGGACGGAGCGAGGGTACGGCGAGCGTGCCCCGACCGATCGCCCATTTTTCCAGCCGGGGAGCATGGACCCCCAGCTCGCCCGCGCGGTGGTCAACCTCGCCGGCGTCGAGCCCGGCGACCGCTTCCTCGACCCGATGTGTGGGACCGGGGGGCTGCTGATCGAGGCCGGCCTGGTCGGGGCCCGGCCCGTCGGCTTCGACGCCCAGCGGCGGATGGTGGCCGGGAGCCGGCAGAATCTGGAGGCGTTCCTCGCGGAGGTCAGGGACGTGGGTCTCGCCGATGCGACGGCCCTGCCGCTACGCGACGATAGCGTCGACGCGGTCGCCTTCGACGCTCCCTACGGCCGGCAGTCGAAGATCGCCAGCCACGAGCCGGCGGACCTGCTCGCCGGGGCCCTGGCGGAGGCCGAGCGGGTCGCCTCGCGGGGTGTGCTGGTCGCCGAACGAGACGCGTCGGCGGCGGCCGATCGTGCCGGCTGGACGGTCGAGGCGGTGTACGAGCGGCGAGTGCACCGCTCGCTCACACGGTTCGTCCACGTCCTCGAGTAGCGGTTGGTGGCCGCCGGTGCCGGACACCAGATGGGTGGCTCAGGCGCCGAGTTCGGCCAGGAACCGGCCCAGGTGGATCCGCGCGCTCGTCCCATGGGTGAGATCGAAGTCCACGTCTCCGGCGCTCCGGTAGATCTCGGGCAAACGGTCCCCGTTGTATCGAGTCCGGGCCACCCGCAGTATCTCCTCGAGGACCTCCTCGCCGGTCAGGCCCTCGTCGACCAGCAGGTCATCGAGCACCCCACGGGCGTCCGAGAAGGACCCGTCCTCGGCCGCGTCGAGCATCTCCTCGATCCGGTCGTCGAGGCCCACGTCGGCGAGCGGGTCGAGGACATCGATACCTTCCAGTGCACCGTTCTTCTCGGCGGCGGTCTGGGCGGCGAGGATCGCCCGCCGGAGGTTGCTTTCCGCATAGGACGCCACGTAGCCCAGGCCCTCGTCGTCGAACGGGACGTCCTCGGCCGCGGCGATATCCCGCAGGACGGAGACGATCTCGTCTTCGGTCGGCGCGCGGACCGCCACGGGCACGCAGCGCGAGCGGATCGGCGGGATGAGCTTCGTCGGTTGCCGGGTGGCGATGACGAACTGAGTTGCCTGGTGGTACTGCTCCATCACCCGGCGCAGCGCCTGCTGGAAGTCCTCGCGGATGGCCTCGGCGTTGTCGAGCAGGATCGTGTTGTAGCTGCCCGAGACCGGCGGGTAGCTCGCGGACTCCTTGAGGACGTAGTTGATCAGGTCGGCCTTCGAGGACTCGCGGCGCCGCTTGGCACTGATGAATCGTGCAAATCGCGGGTCCTGGGTGAGTTCCTTCTTCGTCATCCCGAAGAAGTCCGCGACGTTGATCTCCACGAGGTCGGCCTCGGGGTCCTCGTGGGCGGCGTCGGCGAGCGCCCGCACGGCCGCGGTCTTCCCGCTCCCGATGGGTCCCTGGAGCACGAGGTTCACGGGCTCGGAGACGGCGTTTTGGAGGCGCTCGCCGACCTCCGCCTGCGGAAGATCCTCGAGGGTCGGGGCGTGGCGGTCGATCCAGAGCGGGCGCTCCATCGCGTGGGCCTATCCGCCCGACGGGCAAGAATCGGTCGGTCGGGACCGAGCCAGTGGCGGGGCCAGACGCGGCTTCCCCCGACCACGCGGCGCCTGTCGACCTCCCGCGCCGTGAACTCGATGACCACCAGGTCCCCTGGGACAGCAACCAGGCGGTCCCGGTCCGAAGCGCGTTTATCCCGGCCGGCGGAATTGGGCGTATGAGCCTCCGGGTGACCTTCCTCGGGACCAGCGGGGCGGTCCCGACCACCGAGCGCAATCCCAGCGCGGTGTTCTTGCGGCGGGACGGCGACGCGATGCTGTTCGACGTCGGCGAGGGCACCCAGCGCCAGATGATGCGCTTCGGGACCGGGTTCGACGTGGAGGCGGTCTTCCTCTCCCACATCCACGGTGACCACGTGCTGGGCCTGCCCGGCCTCATCCAGACCTGGGACTTCAACGAGCGCGAGGACCCCCTCGTGGTCTACACCCCGCATGGAACCCGCCACGCCGTCGTGGAACTCATCCACGCGGTGGGCGCCGATCCGAGCTATCCGGTCTCCGTCGAGGAGGTGGCTCCGGGGGAGGTGGTGCGTCGGCGCGAGGACTACGAGGTCCGCGCGGTCGAGACCCAGCACCTCACGCCCTCGGTGGGCTACGCGCTGGTGGAGGACGAGCGCAAGGGCCGCTTCGACCGGGAGCGCGCCGAGGAACTCGGCGTTCCCGTGGGACCGAAGTTCTCGCAGCTTCACGAGGGGACCCCGGTGGAACTCGAGGACGGGACGGTCATCGAACCGGCGCAGGTGGTCGGGGAACCGCGGCCTGGTCGACGGGTGGTCTACACTGGCGACACCCGGCCCACAGAGGAGGTCGTGGCCGCGGCCTCGGCGGCGGACCTGCTGATCCACGACGCTACCTTCACCGCGGACGAGGCCGATCGAGCCCGGGAAACGGGTCATAGTACCTCGGTCGAAGCGGGCCGCGTGGCTCGCCGCGCTGGGGCCAAGCGCCTGGTGCTGACTCACATCTCTTCGCGGTACGCCGGGGACACCGGCGATCTGAAAGCGGAGGCCCGGGACGCCTTCGACGGGCGCGTCGTGGTCGCGAGCGACGGCTACGAACTCACGGTTCCGTATCCGGACGAGGTCGAATAATTCCCCGCTGGCCCGAAAATCAGTCCGCCGTCGGTGTCGCTTCGCCGCCTCGATGCCAGACCCGATCGACCGTGTCATCGGGTGTCGTGTGTGACACGTCTTTCATTGTCATGGTGCTCGGGAAGCTACTGACGGATAAAACCCTTCTCCTAATGGGGATTGAACGGATATTAGGAATATTCAGTGACTGCCCCAGCGCCCCTCCAGGGCCCCGTTTCGACGGGGCCTGGCGCCACGGCATCGACTGCGACCGATTCCCGTCTGCCGTCGTGCCGAATTCGTTCGCCGGCGCTACGCTGCGAAGCCCACGCTGGCGAAAAACCCGCCCCGGAACTGCCCGCTCAGCCGAACTTGTAGGTCATCCCGGAGCCGTTGGGCGGGTACTCCCAGGTGACGTTCCCGTAGGGACAGGCCCAGCGACAGCTGCCACACTCCAGGCAGTTCTCGTAGGCGATCATCGGGACTCCATCGGGGTCCTGTTCGTTCCGCCAGACGTTGGCGGGACAGACCGACACGCAGTCATAGACTTCACAGTCCAGACACGTATCCTCGGTCTCGACGCCCAGGTGGGATTCTTCGTGGTCGGTGTACTTGTTGGCGTACAGCCGGTCTTCGATGCTCGGGGTGTCGACGTCGGGGGTCTTGGGGTTTGCACTCATGTCAGTAGTCTCCTGAACTTCCAGGCGCGCTTTGCGGCGCCGGTCCACCCACCAGTGGCCTCGAGCAGGAGCTGTTTCGCCCGCTTGACGTGTTTCTGTTTGGGCTCGCGGTCCATCTTGAAGTATTCGAGTTCGGCCTGTGTCAGCGCCTGGGGCAACTCGCTGAAGAGGAATTCCTTTTCCTTGGCGGCGAAGTCGCCGAACCAGTTGTAATGCTCCAGGTTCCGCAGGACGAAGGAGTCCTCGAGGTTCTCGGCGTAGGGCTGGAGCGCCCCGGCGTCGGTCCGACCCCGCTCGAGGGCGTCGGCGACGGCCTTTCCGGCCCAGTAGCCGCTCTCCACGGCCATGTTGGTGCCCTCGAGGTGGATCCCGTTGTTGAGGACCAGCCCGGCCGTGTCGCCCACGAGCACGGCCCCGTCGTGGACCAGGTCCGGGACGGCGTCCGCGCCGCCCTCCGGGATCGCCTTCGCGGAGTACTCGACTAGCCGGCCGTCCCGTACCAGGGGTGCGACCGCGGGGTGCTGTTTGAAGTCGTTGATGACTTCGTCTGGCTTACGGGGGTTGTCCCGCGCGTCCGAGATCCGGTAGGCCACCCCGATGGCGAGCGTGCGCTTGTTCGTGTAGATGAAGCCGCCGCCGACCGCGTCGCCACAGGCGCCCTCGCCGAAGTAGTGATAGGCCACGCCGTCGTCGTCGTAGAGGTTAAAGCGCTCCTCGATCGTGTCGCGGTCGTACCGGCGGACCTCCTTGGCCGCGACGGCGACGTGCTCGGCCTCGTCGGGGTCCTTGAGCCCGGCACCCTCGCTGACGAGGGAGTTACCCCCCTCGGCGAGGACCACGATCGGGGCCTTGATCGTCCCGTCCGGTCGGTCGGTCTCGACGCCGACGATCTTGCCATCGCCGCCCTCCCGGAGCAGGTCGGTGACCGTCGTCTCGGTAACGAGCGTCGCGCCGGCCTCGACGGCCTGGTCGGCGAACCATTCGTCGAAGTCCCCGCGGAGCACGGTAAAGGAGTCGTTGTGGGGCTCCTCGTGCCAGGCTCCCGGCCGGATCGAGAGCGCGGTCTCGTCCTGCTCGGAGAGCAGGCTGAATTTCTTCTCGGAGACGTAGCGCTCGAAGGGGGCGTCATCGAGGTCCTCGACGAGTTCGCGGATCGTCGGCGTGAACAGCACGCCACCGAAGACGTTCTTGGCGCCGGGGTAGGAACCGCGTTCGATCATGAGGACGTCGAGATCCTCGCGGGCCATCGTCAGCGCCGAGGCGCTCCCCGCGAGGCCCGCACCCACGACGATGGCATCGAACTGATCGTCGTAGTCCGGGGTCTCAGTCATTGAGTCACCTCCTCGCCTTTGGCCGCGCGGATGGCGTCTGCGAGGGCGGGACAGACCTCGAAGAGATCTCCCACGATGCCGTAATCCGCGTTCTCGAAGATCGGTGCGTTCTCGTCGCTGTTGATCGCGACCACGATCTCGGAGTCGTTCATGCCTTCGAGGTGCTGGATGGCCCCACTGATGCCGACCGCCACGTACAGCGTGGGCCTGACCGTCTTCCCGGTCTGTCCGACCTGTCGGGCGGCCTCGGCCCAGCCCTCCTCGACGGCTTCGCGGCTGGCGGCCACTTCGCCGTCCAAAGCGTCAGCGAGGTCCTCGACAGGGCCGAAATCGCCGTCCATCCCGTAGCCACCGGCGACGACGACGTCGGCGTCAGTGATGTCGGTCACCTCGCCGACCACGCGCTCGATGACCCGGGAGTGGACGTGGCTCTCGTCCACCACGACCTCGACGGATTGTATCTCGCCTTCGCGACCGGGTTCGCGCTCGGCCGCGTCGAAGACGCCGCCTCGGACCGTCGCCATCTGCGGCCGATGGGTCGTACACTTGATCGTCGCCATCGCGTCGCCGCCGAAGGTCGGCCGCTTCGCGAGCAGGAGGCCGGTGTCCGGTTCGATGTCGAGTTCGGTGCAGTCGGCGGTCAGGCCGGCCTTTGTCGGGACGGCGACCCGACCCGCGAAGTCCCGGCCCGTGTGCGAGCCGCCGATGAGCACGATGTCTGGTTTGCGCGCTTCGACCAGATGGCGGAACTGCTCGCCGTACGGTTCGGGGAGGTACGGTTCGAAGATGGGGTCCTCGGCCACGAGCACCTCGTCGGCGCCGCGCTCGATGGCCTCCTCCGCGATGTGGGAGACGTCCTCGCCCATCACGAGTGCGATCAGCCGGTCGTCCTTCTTGTCCGCGAGGACGCGTCCCTCGGCCAAGAGCTCCCAGGAAACCTTGGCGGCCTCGCCGTCGTGCTGCTCGATGAACACCCAGACGCCCTCGTAGTCGTCGGGATCGACGTCGGCCATCTACACCACCCCCTCCTCCTGGAGGGCCTCGACCAGCTCGTCGATCGAGTCGAGGACCTGCTTCTTGCGTTCGACCGGGTCGGCGGTGTCCATGCCGCCGACCGAGGTGGGGGAGTTCGCCAGGCCGACCTGGTCCTCGATGCCGAGGTCGGCGGCCGTGTACTCGGTCGGCTCGAACTCGGTCTCCGAGAAGATCTTGCGGTGGAGACCCGCGACACGGGGTTCGTTGGCGCCGAACTCGATTGCCACGACGACCGGCAGCCCCGCCGCGACTTTCTCGTGCCCGCCTTCGATGTCCCGGACCCCGATCAGTTCGTCATTGTCGGGGTCCGGCTCGAGTTCCTCCACGTACGTGAGCTGGGACCAGCCGTTGTGCGCGGCGATCCCCGGGGGTACCTGACCGGTGGAGGAGTCGGTGCTCTCCTCGCCGCAGATCACGACGTCGGCGTCCAGTTCCTCGCTGATCCGCGCCAGGGCGAGACTCGTCGGCCACGTGTCGCTGCCGCCGAAGGCGCGATCGGTCAGCAACGCGCCGTCGTCGGCACCGAGCCCCACCGCGGTCTCGAGGACGGCCCGAGCGAACGGGGGCCCCATCGTCACCGCGGTGATCGTGCCGCCGACTGCCTCCTTCAGCTCCAGGGCCGCCTCGATCGCGTTGAAATCCGGCCGATTGAGCACGGCTGCTGCGTCCGAGCGATTCAGCGTCCCCGTCTCCGGGTCTATCGAAACGTCATCGGCGTCCGGTACCTGCTTGACGCAGACGACGATATTCCATTCTCGGGTCATGGGCTACGTGGTGTGGGCCTGTCGGGTGTCTACGGTCGGCCTGGGTATGACCCATAAGGTCGTTCCCGGCGGGATGGAACACCCGTGATATTTAGGTACGCTCGATGGGTCGGTCGGGCCGACACACGCGCGACAGGCTTTTCGTACACCTGTATCCGGCACATTTGGCATCGCCGACAATGAATCCACCCCTTCGCGGTCGCGAGACGCCCCGAAACCGTATTCTAAATCATTACAGACCGCGAGCCGGCGGGGGCACGGTATCGTGGGTTCGGCCATCGAACGCGAGCGCCGAGGCTGGTCCTCCCGGGCACCGAGGCCGGCGATCGGAGCACCGCTCGCGGCTCGGTAGGGGCCCGGCCAGCGTGCGTGGACACCTCTCCACCGCCGGGACCGGATTTATAGCCGGCCCTCACCTAGAAGGGTGTTGTGAGTACGCGGACACGCGCCCTCGAGGCCGTCGTCTTCGGGGTGGACGTCCAGAGCGGCGACGTACGGGGGGAGGCCCCGTCTTATGCCCTCTGCGTGGTCGACGGCGAGTCGATCGAGCGCGACGTGGTGACCCATCGAAAACTCCTCCGGCGGATCGACGCCGAGGAGCCGGCGATGATCGCCACGGACAACATGTACGAGCTGGCGGCGGACAAGGACGAACTGGTCCGCTTCCTCCGCCGGCTGCCGCCGGAGACCCGGCTGGTGCAGGTGACCGGCGCCGAACGCCCGGAACCCCTCTCACGGGTCGCCAAGCGCCACGGCGTGCCGTACGGACAGGACCCGATGCAGGAGGCCGAGGCTGCTGCCCGGCTCGCGGCCCGGAGCGTGGGTGCCGAGGTGTCGGCCTTCGAGGACGAGACCCGGGTGAAGGTGTCGCGGGGCCGATCGACCGGTAAAGGCGGCTGGAGCGAGGACCGCTACACCCGACGCATCCACGGCAACGTGAAATCCGAGGCGCGTCGGGTGGGCGACGCCCTCGACCAGGCCGGGCTCGATTACGACCGTGACGTGACCGAGAAGTACGGCGGCTTCGCCAACGCCGTGTTCACGGTCGACGCCCCGGTCGCCGACATCCCCGTCTCCGCCGGTCGCTCTGGCGACACGCGCATCGAGATCGAGCCGGTGCGCCGGGACGGCATCGAGTTCCGGCCGCTGGTGAAGCGACGCGACCACGTCTTCGTCGGGATCGATCCAGGGACGACCACCGCCGTGGGGATTGTGGACCTCGACGGCGAAGCACTCGACGTCTGGCACAGCCGGACCGCCGACACGGCGGCCGTCATCGAGTGGATCATCGAGCGCGGGCAGCCCGTGCTGATCGCGGCGGACGTCACCCCGATGCCCGAGACCGTCGAGAAGATCCGCCGCAGCTTCGACGCCGCCGGCTGGACCCCGGAAGCGGACCTGCCGGTCGACGAGAAACTCCACCGGACGCGGGAAAGCGGTACGGCGAACGACCACGAACGGGACGCGCTGGCCGCGGCGCTGTTCGCCCACGACGACCACGCGGCCACGATCGAGCGCGTCGTGGAGAAGGTCCCGCGCGAACTCGACCGCGACGAGGTGGTCTCGCGGGTAATCGCCGGCGAACAGTCCGTAGAGAGCGTGATCGACGAGCTCACCCAGGACGACGCGCCCCAGGAGGCCGAATCGGGGCCGGAACCCCGGGAACTCTCGGCCGAGGAACGCCGGATCCGGGACCTGGAGGAGCAGGTCGACCGGCTCAAGTCCTACGTTGCGGACCTCGAGGACCGGATCGAGACCAAGGACGAGCGCCTCCAGGAGTACCAGGAGGACCTCCGCGACGCCCGCTCGGAGGAGCGCCGGGAAGCTCGCAAGCGCCGCGAGGTCTCGAAGCTCCGCTGGGAGAACGACCGGCTCGAGGCCGAACTTGATGACCAACGCCGCCGGGCCGACGAACTCGAGGAGAAGCTAGAGCGGCTGAAGGAGTTGTGGAAGCTCGATCACTCCAACTTTGCCGACGTCGACCGCGAGGGCAACCTCACGCCGGTCAAGCCTATCGAGAAGTTCACCGTCGAGGCCATCGAGGCCGCCGACGACTCTTTCGGCCTCGCGGCGGGGGACGTTATCTACCTCCGGGACGCCTCCGGCGCCGGCAAGCGGACGGCCGAACGGCTGATCGAGCACGAGCCGCGGCTGGTGCTCCGGAGCGGTGGCCTCTCGGACGTGGCGGACCGGCTGCTGTTCGAGGCCGACGTGCCGGTGGCGCCGGCCGAGCTGGTTACCATCCAGGAGGTCGACGAGCTGGCGGTCGCCCGCGAGGCGGACGTCGAGGCGGCCGTCGCCGACTGGGAGGAGCGGGCCGACCAGCGGACGAAGTCCCGAAATGCGCGGATGGTCGACCGGCTGATCTCGGAACACCGGGCGGATCGGCGGGACGTGGACCCGAGCGAGCTTCTTGACGGGTAGGACGGGACCGGCACGGCCGTGGCTGCTGGCCGCTCGGTAGGGGGCTGACAGGCGACCTGTCGAAGCGAACCCGACCTGTGCCTCGGCAGCGCTCGCTGCCAGCCGCGGGCTCGAGTCGACGACTGTCCCGGAACGGTGGGTCGCACCCGGTCCTGGCGGACCGCGGTCGGCAGGGCCGCAATCGCGTACCGTCCCGGACTATTGCTCAGTGCATGGACGGGGTTGCTCCGGTCTTCGCCTTTGAAGGTGTGGGCGCGCACCGGGGCGGCAAGGGTGCGGAGAGCCGGTGCCGGGACCGGTGGAGCCCGGCGTTATCCAGAAGTCATAACCGCTCGCCCCGATTCCGACCGCGTATGGACACCTACGACCTCCTCGCGCGGAACGCCGCGGAGGTGGTCACCGAGTCGGAGCTCCGGGAGCTGGCCGACGGGCCGTCGGGCAAGCGGGCCTACGTCGGCTACGAACCCTCCGGCGTGCTCCACCTCGGTCACCTCCTGACCGCGAACAAGCTCATCGACCTGCAGGAGGCGGGTTTCGAGGTCGTCATCCTCCTCGCGGACGTCCACGCCTATCTCAACGAGAAGGGGACCTTCGAGGAGATCCGCGAGACCGCGGCCCAGATGAAAGCCCAGTTCCTGGCCTACGGACTCGATACGGAACAGACCGAGTTCCGGTACGGCTCGGAGTTCCAGCTCGACGAGGATTATCTACTCGACCTCCACGCGCTGGCCCTCGAAACCACGCTGAATCGCGCCCAGCGGGCTATGGCCGAGATCCAGAAGGGCGAGACGCCGAAGGTCTCACACGTCATCTACCCGCTGATGCAGGCCCTGGACATCGAGTACCTCGATCTGGACCTGGCGGTCGGGGGCCTCGACCAGCGCAAGGTCCACATGCTGGCCCGCGAGGAGCTCCCGAGTCTCGGCTACGCGGTTCGCCCGGCCATCCACACGCCCATCCTGGGGGATCTTACCACCGGTGAGGGCAAGATGTCCTCGAGTACCGGGGTCACCATCTCGATGGAGGATTCGACCGCGGACATCGAGGAGAAGGTCAACAGCGCCTTCTGTCCGCCAACCCGCGACCCCGAGGGCGACGCGGTCAATCCCGTCCTCGAACTCTTCCAGTATCACGTCTTCCCCCGCTTCGAGACGGTCGTCGTCGAGCGACCCGAGGAGTACGGCGGCGACCTGACCTACGAGGACTTCGAGGGCCTCGCGGCCGACCTCGAGAGCGGGGAGTTGCACCCGGCCGACGCGAAGTCGGCCCTCGCCGCCCATCTGGACGAGCTCATCGAGCCCGGCCGACAGCGGCTGCGAGAATTCAGGGACTGAGCGGCCTGCGTCAGGCTTCAGCCCTCCTCGGTGTCAGTTGCCTCCAGGCCCGACACCGGTTCCACAGGGCTCACGGCGTCTCCTGTGGTCGTCTCGGTCCCGCCACCGTCCCGCAATTCGATCTCGTCTAGCAGGTTCTGGACCCGGGACTCGATATCGTCCCGGATCTCGCGGACTTCCTCGAGCGGTCTGCCGGCCGGATCGGCCAGTCCCCAGTCACGGCTGTCCCCGCGCCAGGTCGCCGGGCAGACGTCATCGGCGGAACACCCCATGGTGATGACGTGGGTGGCAGTGGCGATGTCGGCTTGCGTGACCGGGGTCGGTTCGTGCTCTGAGAGGTCGAAGCCTCGTTCGGCCATCGCCTCGCGGACACCGTCGTGGACGGTCTCGGCGGGATCGGTCCCGCCGTCAACGATTTCGACCTGCTCGTCGAGGTCCTGTTCCGCGACGAGCCGACGGGCAAACCCAGCCGCCATCTGACTCCGACCGGCGTTCTCGACACAGACGAAGGCGATCCTGACAGGCTCGTCAGTCATGCTGGGGGTCCTCCGTCGCCGATGGGCTCCCGTCCGCGGCCGGCTGGGCTCGGCCGGTCCCGCGCCAATCGAGATGCTCCTCGAAGTACCGGGCGACCGAGACCAGCGAGATGAGGACCGGAACCTCGATCAAGGGGCCGATGACGGCCGCAAAGGCCACGTCGCTGGCCACGCCGAAGAGGCCGATGGCGACCGCGATGGCAAGTTCGAAGTTGTTGCTCGCCGCCGTGAACGCGATGGAGGTCGTCTCGGCGTAGTCGGCTCCGATGGCCGTCCCCATCCAGAAGCTCACCAGGAACATGACGACGAAGTAGATCGTCAGCGGCACCGCCACGGTGAGCACGTCGAGGGGCAACTGGACGATGGCCTCCCCCTTGAGGCTGAACATCACGACGATGGTAAAGAGCAGGGCGAGGAGGGTGAGCGGGTCGACGGTGGGCAGGTACCGCTCCTCGTACCACGCCGTGCTCTTGAGCCGCGGCAGACCGAAGCGACTCACGACGCCCGCGATGAACGGGATTCCGAGGTAGAGGAACACCGTCCGGGCGACCCGTTCGATGCCGATGTCCACCACGATGCTCCGCATCCCGAGCAGGTCGGGGATGATGGTGATGAAGAGGAAGGCGTAGGCGCTGTAGAAGAACACCTGGAAGACGCTGTTGAGCGCGACCAGCCCCGCGGCGTACTCGGGACTTCCATCGGCGAGGTCGTTCCACACCAGTACCATGGCGATACAGCGCGCCAGCCCGATGAGGATGAGCCCGACCATGAACATCGGGGCGTCCCGCAGGAAGAGGACCGCCAGGACGAACATGAGGATGGGTCCGATGACCCAGTTCTGCAGCAGGCTCACGCCGAGGGTCTTGAGATCGCGGAACACCGCGGGAAGGGTCCGGTACTCCACCTTCGCCAGCGGCGGGTACATCATCACGATCAGCCCGATGGCGATGGGAATGTTCGTCGTCCCGACGCTGAACCGGTCGATGGTGGCCGGCACTCCGGGCGCGAGATAGCCCAGCCCGACCCCGATGGCCATCGCGCCGAATATCCAGAGGGTGAGGTACCGGTCGAGGAAGGAGAGTCCCTGATCGGGATCGTCGCAGGTCTCCCCGCCCCCGTCGACTGTACTCATCCAGGTCGCCCCCAGCCAGGGGCTCGGCCGGCGCATACCCGGGCCCGCTCGGTCACTGTCCTGGGTCTGGCGCTCATCCGTCCACCTCTGACCGGACCGCACCCACCAACCTGGCGGCCCGGTCCGTGGCGCTGTAGATCCGCCAGCGTCCCTCCTTGCGCCGGTCCGCCAGGCCCCCCTCGACCAGCCGGCGCATCGCGTGGCTGATCGCGCTGTCGCTGACGTCGAGAATGGCGTCGAGTTCGCAGACACACCGCTCTTCGCTTTCGAGTAGCACCCTGAGGATCCGGTACCTCGTGTCGTCGGCGAGCAGCGAGAGCAGATCGAGTTCGCGCTCGAGGGTCTCCTCGTCCACCGCCGATTCGAGAGCCTCGAGCGTCTCGACCGTCTCGTCGAGGGTCGGACAGCAGAGGGGGTCCTGGGTCTCGACGTACTGCTCGAGCCGGGGCGTCACGTCGACCATGGTCCTCATTTGAATACTCGTTCAAATAAAGGTTCGCAGACGAGAGCTATTGTGACGGACGTTCACAGGGGAATCGGAGAGATGGGTGTGGCCCAGCCCGGCCCGGTCAGACGCTGCGGTCCGTTTCGAGTGGTCCCGGCGCGAGTCAGGCCATCCCCATCATGGCCATGACCATGTCCACGCCGCGTTTCACGAGCAATCCCAGACCGAGGAGGACGATACCGACCCCGGCCGCGACCAGGGGATCGGCGTACGCGATGAGGCCGAGACCGGCCAGCAGTACCACGATCCCACCCCAGCCCAGGGGTCCGAGCGCGTCGAGCATGTCCCGCACTCTGCCCGGCCGGGGTTTAGGCCTTGGCTCTCGTCGACGGAGCGGCCGGGCCGTTTCTGGGGACCGAAATCCGGGGACAGGGATGCGATCGCGCGGGGACGGTGGGGTTTAAACCGCTCGACGGACAACTGCGGGACATGACCGACAACGAGCAGGGCCGCAAGGACCTCCGGATGCCCGACGAGGGGGAGGTCTTCGCGGTCGTCGAGAACATGCTCGGGGCGAACCGCGTGAAGGTACGCTGTGCCGACGGCGTCGAACGCACCGCCCGCATCCCGGGGCGGATGCAAAAGCGGATCTGGATCCGCGAGGACGACGTGGTCCTGGTCGAACCGTGGGACTGGCAGGACGAAAAAGCGGACGTGATCTGGCGGTACGAAAAGGCCGACGCCGACCAGCTCAGGGAGGAAGGCCACATCCAATGATCCGTGTCTGAGGACGAGTTCGTCGAGTCCGGGGAGGGGGCAGCGGGGGACGAGTGGGAATCCCTCGACGTCTCGGACACCGAGGCCGACCGCATCGCTCGCCGACAGGACCGCGAGTTCTCCGAGTTCCGCAAACGGCTGAAAGACGCAGACCAGTTCAAGGTCGAGGGCTCGGTCTTCGACGACGCCACCTACGCCGCGCTCTACAAACTCGTCCAGGACGGGCATATCGACGCCTTCGGCGGACCGATCTCGACCGGCAAGGAAGCCAACGTCTACGAGGCCCTCGGCCCCGACGGCTCGACGGTCGCCGTCAAGGTCTATCTCACCACCGCGAGCAACTTCCGCCAGATGCGGGACTACCTCGAAGGGGACCCGCGGTTCGAGGGCATCCGCGGCCGGAAGTCGGCTGTCGTCCTCGCATGGGTGCAAAAGGAGTTCTCCAACCTCGAACGCGCCAACGCGGCCGGGGTCGCGGTCCCGGACCCCATCGCGGTCCAGCGAAACGTGCTGGTCATGGAGTACCTGGGAGACGAGTCCGGGCCCGCACCCCCGCTCAACGAGGTCCACATCGAGAATCCACAGACGGCCTTCGAGGTGGTCCGCGAGTACATGCGCCGACTCCACGACGCGGGCCTGGTCCACGGGGACCTGAGCGAGTACAACCTCGTCATCTACGACGGCCAGATCCACGTCATCGACGTCGGACAGGCGGTCACCGTCCATCACCCCAACGCGGAGGACTTTCTCGAACGGGACTGCCGGAACGTGGCCACCTTCTTCGCCAAACAAGGGGTCGACGTCGACGCGGACTCGCTTCGGGCCTATCTCGAGGACCATGCAAGTCCAGAGTCAGATGAGCGCACCACTCGAGACGCTCACTCGGAGTCAGCGGAGGACACCACTCGAGACGCTCACTCGGAGTCAGCGGAGCGTCGGCCTCGCGAGCCCGAGACCGAGGACGATCCGGCAGACACCTGAGATTCTACTCGGGCGTCGCGAGTTCCCAGACGACGTTGTCGGGAGTCTTGACGTACCGGTAGTCGCCCTCGTACGGTCGCACGTCCAGTTCGCAGCCGTACTCGGGGGCCTCCGCGACGATCCGCTCTCGCTCCGCCGGGGGGACCACCACATTGAGGTGGTCGAGTGGCCCCTCGGGAGGCACGCCCTCCATCACCTCGTGCAGCGAGAGCGCGACCCCGCCGCGCTTGACGAAGCTGTTGAGGACCCTGTCGGCGACCATGGCGTTCTCTTCCCAACCCGCGTCGGGCAGACGCTGTCGTTCGCCGTCGATCAGGCCTTCGCGGTACACGACGGACATCCCGAAGAGGTCGACGTACACCCGCTCGGCTTCCTCGAGGTCCTCGACGTACACGGCCGCGTGGCCGATGCCATCGAATCCCATATGTACCGCTTCGTGGGACGGCGTCGAGAAGGTTTGGGCCCGAACGGGACGAACGCTTAAACGCGCGGAGTGGATACCGGTAGTCATGAAACACGTGAAGATTCCGCAGGAACGGATCGGCGTTCTCATCGGCGAAGGGGGTGAAACGGTCGAGCGAATCGAGCAGGCGGCGGAAGTCGAGCTCACGATCGACTCCGAGAACGGCTCGGTCCAGATCGAGCCGGTGGGGGACCCGTTACGGGGGATGACCGGCGCGGACATCGTCAAAGCCATCGGCCGGGGTTTCCCGCCTGAGGAGGCGTTGACGCTGCTCAACGGCGAACTCCGGATGCTCGAGCTCATCGATATCGAGCGGGCCTCGCGGAACGACAACGACTTGCGCCGGCAGAAAGGCCGCCTGATCGGCGAGGGCGGTCGCACGCGGGAACTCATGGAAGAACTCACTGGCGCGAGCGTGGTCATCTACGGCTCGACGATGGGTATCATCGGTAGTCCGCAGGAGGTCGACATCGTCCGGAGCGCGGCCGAGATGCTCCTCGACGGTGCCCCGCACGGGGCCGTCTACTCGTTCCTCGAGCGCAAGCGCGTCGAGGACCTCAAACACCAGGGCATGGAATATCACGAGTTCCCGGGCTGAGCACTCGCTTTTCTCCTTCGTCGCGGAACGCTCGTCGGATGGCCGGACTTCCGGCGCTCGTTCGGCGCGGTTACCCGAGTGGGTGTGGAAGACCCAGGAGACGCGGGGTGGTGGCGCCGTCGTTCTCGACCTGCCTGATCTCGGTGCCGTCGACGGTGATCCGGACCGACTCGTAGTCGGTCGGCAGTGTCACCCCCCAGGTGACGGTGCTCGCAACCGGCCCGTCGGGGGATTTCGCAGTCGTGGTCGCGGGAACGGTTTCGAATGCCAGCTCGTAGCTCCCGGGGGCGGTCCGCGTGACCGTCAGCTGGACCTCCTCGTCTGCCTGGTGGACGACGGTCCCGTTGCCGGTCACCGCAACCCCGTCCGCCACCGTGATCTCGTGGAGCCAGCCACCCGGGCCCGCCAGCACGGCGTCGACGTCGGATGCGGTACTGGTGCTGTACGAATAGGGTGGTGCTCCGTCCGCCCCGCCGATCGCGGTCGTCGCGGGGACGAGCCAGCCGGTCACCAGGGCGCCGAGGAGGAGCCCGACGACGAACGCGGCAAGGACAGTCCCTGTGGGCTTCATGGCCGAGAGAGGTCGCGAACCAGCATAAATCTGGATTGACAGGTGGTGACTCGCCCGCGCGGTCGGATCGAACCGTCGGTGCCGCCAAAGAAGCTGCCACGCCGCCCAAGGGGCTGCTCCGGTGGCCGAGAACCTACCCCGCCGGCCAGGAAACTGCCACGCCGGTCAGGAACTGCCCTGGTGGCCGAGAACCTACCCCGCCGGCCAGGAAGCTACCTCGCGCGGCCGATCTGGCCCGCCGAACGGCGGATATCACTATATAAATAGATGCGTGCTACCCATCCACACGCCATGAGGCCCCTCGCTTGCCCGGCGTTTTCGTCCCGGTCCAACACATTTATATAGAATGGCAAAACAACTCCCTCTCGACTATGGCACAAATGGGTAACCAGCCCCTGATCGTACTCTCCGAGGAGTCCCAGCGAACCTCGGGGAAAGACGCCCAGTCCATGAACATCACGGCCGGGAAGGCCGTCGCGGAAGCCGTCCGCACGACCCTCGGTCCCAAGGGGATGGACAAGATGCTCGTCGACTCGACGGGCAGCGTCGTCGTCACCAACGACGGCGTCACCATCCTCAAGGAGATGGACATCGAGCACCCCGCGGCCAACATGATCGTCGAGGTCGCCGAGACGCAGGAAAGCGAGGTCGGCGACGGCACCACGACGGCCGTCATCGTGGCCGGAGAACTCCTCTCGGAGGCCGAGGAGCTGCTCGACCAGGACATCCACGCCACGACGCTCGCCCAGGGGTACCGCCAGGCCGCCGAACAGGCCAAGGACTTCCTCGAGGAGATGGCCATCGACATCTCCGCCGAGGACACCGAACACCTCGAGCAGATCGCCGCCACCGCCATGACCGGCAAGGGCGCGGAGACCGCCAAGGACACCCTCTCGAGCCTCGTCGTCTCCGCCGTGCAGTCCGTCGCGGACGAGGACGGCATCGACACTGACAACGTCAAGGTCGAGAAGGTCGTCGGCGGCTCCATCGATAACTCGGAGCTCATCGAGGGCGTCATCGTCGACAAGACCCGCGTGAACGAGAACATGCCCTACGCCGCCGAGGACGCCAACATCGCCCTCGTCGACACGGGCATCGAGGTCGAGGAGACCGAGATCGACACCGAGGTCAACGTCACCGACCCCGACCAGCTCCAGGAGTTCCTCGACCGCGAGGAGAAACAGCTCCGCGAGCTGAGCGACGCGCTCGTCGAGGCCGGCGCGGACGTCGTCTTCGCCGACGGCGGCATCGACGACATGGCCCAGCACTTCCTGGCGAAGGAAGGCATCCTGGCCGTCCGCCGGCTCAAGTCCGACGACATGAACCGCATCGCCCGCGCCACCGGTGCCACGCCGGTCTCCAGCGTCCGCGACATCACCGCCGAGGACCTGGGCCACGCCGGCTCGGTCGCCCAGCGCGACATCGGCGGCGACGAGCGCATCTTCATCGAGGACGTCGAGGAAGCCAAGTCCGTCACGCTCATCCTCCGCGGCGGCACCGAGCACGTCGTCGACGAAGTCGAGCGCGCCATCGAGGACTCGCTCCACGTCGTGCGGGTCACCCTCGAGGACGGCAAGGTCGTGCCGGGCGGCGGCGCCCCCGAGACGGAACTCGCGCTCAAGCTCCGGGACTTCGCCGACTCCGTCGGCGGCCGCGAGCAGCTGGCCGTCGAGGCCTTCGCCGACACGCTGGAAGTCGTCCCGCGCACGCTCGCGGAGAACGCGGGTCACGACCCGATCGACTCGCTGGTCGACCTGCGGAGCCAGCACGACGGCGGCGAACTGGCCTCCGGGCTGGACGCCTACACCGGCTCCGTCATCGACATGCAAGAGGAGGGCGTCGTCGAGCCCCTCCGCGTGAAGACCCAGGCCATCGAGTCCGCCACGGAAGCCGCAGTTATGATCCTGCGCATCGACGATGTCATCGCTGCGGGCGATCTCAAGGGCGGCAGCACTGACGACGACGATGACGACATGCCGGCCGGCGGCCCCGGCGGAATGGGCGGCGGCATGGGCGGCATGGGTGGCATGGGCGGAATGGGCGGAATGGGCGGCGCGATGTAAGCGCCGGTTTCAGCTCACACCACCCACCGCTCGATTCGCATCGTTCCTCTCGTCCGCTCACCACACGATTTCTCGCGACCAGGAACGTGTCGTTCTGTCCGGCTAGCCAGCCAGGGGTCCCGCTTCGCGTCTCGCCACTCGCCAGTCCGGGGTCGCCGAACCCCGCTCCAGCCGCTGGACCGTTCGAATCGCTCGCGGTCCTTCGAGATGGATTTCGGGTCACTATAAGTGGGTCAGGGCAAGATTTGCAGGTATGGCAGATCGCGATACCCTCCTGCTCACGAGCGCGCAGGTGGACCAGGAGATGCCGATGGGGGAACTGATTGCGGCGCTCGAGGACGCTTTTAAGGCCTACGAGCTCGGGGACGCCCAGATGCCCGCGAAGTCCTATATCGACCTCCCGCAGTACAACGGCGACTTCCGGTCGATGCCGGCGTATCTCGACGCCGATACCTGGGACGCGGCCGCGATCAAGTGGGTGAACGTCCATCCGGACAACCCCGAGGAGTTCGACATGCCGACCGTGATGGGAACGGTCATCTACAGCGACCCGGAGAACGCCTACCCACTCGCGGTGATGGACGGCACGGTCCTCACCAAGAAGCGGACCGGAGCGGCCGCGGGCGTGGCCACCGACCATCTCGCCGTCGAGGACGCCGCCTCGTTGGGCATCATCGGGGTGGGAAGCCAGGCGTACACCCAACTGGAAGCGGTCGCGAGCGTCCGCGACATCGACACCGTCGTCGCGAACGACGTCGACGAGGACAAGGTGACCGCGTTCATCGAACACTTCGGCGACCGCTTCGACGTCCGGAGCGGCTCGATCGCGGAGGCCGCGAGCTGCGACGTCCTCTCGACGGTCACGCCGGTCGAGGAGCCGATCGTCGACCTCGATGACGTGGGTGAGCATACCCATATCAACGCCATGGGCGCCGACGCCGAGGGCAAGCACGAACACAGCGACGAGCTCTTGCAGGCCGCGAAGCTGGTAATCGACGACTACGAGCAATGCGTGCACTCGGGCGAGATCAACGTCCCGTTCACCGAGGGACGGCTCGAGGACTCGGACATCTATGGCGAACTCGGCGAGATCGTGGCGGGCCGGAAGGAGGGCCGCACAGCCGAAGACGCGATCACACTCTTCGACAGCACCGGCCTCGCGATCCAGGACGTGGCCGCTGCCCACGTCGTCTACGAGCACGCCAAGGACCACGGGATCGGCACGCACTTCGACCTGCTCGGGGTCTAATCGGGCCCGAAACCCGCCGCCACCCACGAACATTTTTCAGGGGAAACCGGACCAGGCCCGCCCATGCGCTGACGAGTGGGCCGGGGTGAACACGGCGGGAGCGTGACACACCACCCCGGTACCGAGGGGCTGCTGACACAGGACAGCCCAGTGTCGCCTGTTCGCCCATTCCACCGTAGCGATCGACCCCCCGGCAGACTTCTCAGGAGAGGAGGATCGCCGGCCGGAACGGCTCCGCCTGGGAGGCCTTTTCGGCCTTGGCGTCCGCCTCCGGGATGACCTCGATCGTGGCGTCGAACTCGTCGCCGAGGAAGCCTGCGGCCCGTTCGTAGACGTCGGCTTCGTCGATCTCCTGGAGGACCGCAAGCTCCGCGTCCGACCGTTCGCGAGCGTCCTCCACGAGTTCGCCCACGAGATCGTTGACCGCCTCGCCGCGGTCGCGGAGCGAGTCGTACTGCATCACCCGGCTCATCACCTCGCCGACGTCGGGGCCGGTCTCGACGACCTGGTCGAACACGCGGCGCTTCCAGTCCGCGGCGGTGAAGATGCGCACGTGGTCGGGGTCGGTCCCGGTGACTTCGACGATGTCGCGGATGTCCTCGTGGAGGTCCTCGACGAGCCGCTCCTCGGCCTCGATCACCGCGCTTTCCAGCTGTGGGTCCGCCGCGGGCCAGCCGGCGTCCTCCACGGGGACGCCGTCCAGCTGCATCGACAGCTCGTTCGACATGAAGGGGATGACCGGCGCGAGGAGTCGCAGGCGCGTCCGGAGTACTTCCGCCCGCGTCCATATCGCGGCGGGCCGGTCGAGGTCCGCCCGCTTGCGGTACCAGCGGAGGTACTCCTCGATCTGGTAGAAGGCGTCCTGGGTGGCGTGCCGGGTGCTGAATCCCTCCATGGCGTCGGTGACGTCCGCGATCGCGCCCTGTAGCTTCGAGAGCAGCCAGCGGTCGATGCGCTCGAGATCGGGTTGCTCCTCAGGCACGTCGGCCTGGACGAGATCCTGGGCCCGCCGCCAGAATCTCGCAAGCTGGTCGTGGGTCCCCTGGACGTCCTCGGCCCGCCAGTCGTAGTCCTGCCAGGGTTCGGCCGAGTTGAGGAGGAAAAAGCGCACGGTGTCCGCCCCGTACTCCTCGATGGCCTCGGAGGGCAACACCACGTGGCCCTTCGAGGAGGACATCGCCTCGCCCTCGAGCAGTCCCATCCCCATGATGGTGATGCCCTGGGGCCACTCCGGCTCCTCGAAGAGCTCGGCGTGGTGGTAGAGATAGAAGGTGAGGTGATTCGAGATGAGGTCGTTGCCCGAACACCGGTAATCGACGGGATACCAGTACTGCCACTCCTCGCGCAGGTCGAGGGCGCGGTCGTCGGGCTCGTCGACCGACTCCGGGCCGAAGAAGAGGGTGTCGAAGAACTCCCGCGTGAGGTCCTCGACGGGGATCTCGTCGATCCGGTGAGCGATCGTGTAATAGGCCATGTAGATCGTCGAGTCCGAGAGCGGCTCGATGACGAAGTCCTCGTCCCACGGCAGCCGGGTGCCAAGCCCGTAGTTGCGGATACAGGGCCACTCGTTGAGCCAGTCGATCGTGTGGTAGTACTGGTCCCTGGTGTTCTCGGGGATTGCGTCCAGGCCCGCGACTACCTGTCTGGTCTTCTCGCGCCACTGCTCGTCGTTGTACCGCAAAAACCAGGTCTCCTGCTTGGCGACCTCCACGTCGCCGCCACACCGGCAGACGACCTCCTCGGAGAACTCGTACATCGAGTCGAAGGCTCCCTGCTGCTGGTAGGCCTCGCGCAGCTCGTCGCGAACCTCCTCGACGATGCGGCCCCCGTACTCGCCGTACATGTCCTTCAACCGCCCCGAGTGGAACTCCTTGTTGTAGACCTCCTGGGTGGCCTCCTCCAGTGCGGGGTCGTCCTGGGACTCGATCCCGTAGGCCTCGACGGCGTCCTGGGCGGGGAACTCGCCGTACTCCTCGATGTCGAGGATGGCTTTGGGTTCGATCTCCCGAACCGTCTCGGGGTCGATCCCGTACTCGGTCAAGCGCTCGGCCTCGGCTCGGATCTCCGCGAGGGCGACCCAGTCGTCGGGGCTGTGGCCGGGGACGGACATGACCACGCCGGTCGCGTTGTCCGCGTCCACGAACGTGGCCGGGAGGA
>Ga0207797_1000614_pt1 | contig 27263 bp, 22 predicted proteins | sample PRCRCaboRojoPR_6_FD_187275 | JGI IMG/M metagenome (GOLD analysis project Ga0207797, IMG submission 187275) | Marine sediment microbial community from Cabo Rojo, Puerto Rico - PR CR 10% Liquid 1 (SPAdes) | ecosystem: Environmental > Aquatic > Marine > Coastal > Sediment | place: Cabo Rojo, Puerto... | reverse complement strand
ACCCTCTTTGTATCGGCGAAGATATCCCAGCTTGCTTTATTGCCGCAGGGTAAAGCCGAAGCCAAACGAAGGGCCCTCAGCATGCTCAACAAGATGGATGAGCTGGGCTTTGGCAGTTGTACCAGCACCGAGGCTTGTGAAATAGAATGCCCGAAGTCTATTTCGCTCGATCACATTGCCCGGACGAACCGAGAATACCTGAGGGCATCCTTCTCGGAGGAGAAAGAATAGCCCTTATCCGATACCATAAAGAAAGGGTGTTCAGAGCAGAGACGCACATTGCTTCGTCTTTGGCCTGAACACCCTTTTTCTTTTCCGGTGGGTCTATCCTATTCGTTCATGGTTTTTTCAACTTCCTCCACGGTGATGGGAATGCGCTTGCCCAGGATCCGGCAGCCCTCGTCGGTAACCAGTATGTCGTCCTCGAGGCGGACACCACCAAAACCTTTGAATTCATTTACTTTCTTATAGTCGATGAATTCACTGAACTTGTTTTCATTTTCCCATTTCTCGATCAGTTCGGGGATGAAGTAACATCCGGGTTCGTTGGTGAGCACATGGCCGGGCTGTACCCTTTTACCAAAGCGTAATCCGGAGAAGCCGAAGACGGAGGAGCGTTTAATCTCCTCATCATATCCCACGAGGTTTTCGCCTAAGCCTTCCATGTCGTGAACATCAAGCCCCATGGGGTGGCCCAGACCATGAGGCATGAACATGGCATGCGCCCCTTTCTGGACAGCTTCTTCCACATCGCCTTTCATGATGCCCAGTTCATTCAGTCCCCTGACAATGGTGCGGGCTGCCTCGGTGTGTACTTCCAGGTAAGGAACACCCGGTTTGGTCATCTCGCGGGCCTTGTTGTTGGCTTCCAGGACAATATTGTAAATGCTCTTCTGGCGGTCGTTGAACCGGCCTCCAACCGGAATGGTCCGGGTGAAATCAGAAGCATAATGCATGCTGGTTTCTGCCCCCGCGTCGGTCAGCATCATCTTACCCTTTTCAAGCATATTGCCATGGTAATGATTGTGGAGGGTCTCACCGTTTTGGGTCAGAATCACCGGAAAGGATATCATCCCGTCGTGGGTGCGGGGAATGCCCTCAATGACACCGGATATTTCCCGCTCATAGACGCCGGGTTTACACATTCTCATGGCCGTCACATGCATCTCATATCCAATAGCAGCAGCCTTTTCCAGTTCTTCAATCTCGTAGCGGTCTTTGATGCTGCGCATATCTACTACGGCATGGATGAGCTCCTGGGAGACATAATCCTGTACCTGTCCGTGATGAATGCCCAGCCAATCAGCAAAGCGGATGATGTTCCCGCCCCGGTAAAAAGGCAGAACATGGATCTTCTGGCCTTTGTCTTTCGCCTTTCTCAAAAAGCCGCCCACCTCTTTAAAAGGCATGGAATTCTCCACGCCCACATCATGGCTCAACTCCTTCATGGTAGGTTGGGGCCCCATCCATATGATATCATCCAGGCTCACATCGTCCCCAAAAATATACTCCTTGCCTTCGTCCAGGTCGATGACCCCCACCAAGTCGGGCATGTCCAGGCCAAAAAAATAGAGGAAGCTGCTGTCCTGGCGGAACTGGTAGGCGTTCCCAGGATAGTTCATTGGCGACTCCCCGTTGCCGGGAAGCAAAATTAAGCCGTTACTTACCTTTTCTTTCAGCCTTTTACGTCGATCTATGTAAACATCTTTTTTGAACATAACAGGTTGGTTTTATAATGGTTTTACATGGTCTAAAATATAATTATTTCCCGAATTTATCTCAATAAATGCCCTGTGAATTATCAGGTGATATTCTAAAAGACGGTGGAGCTGAGAACAGCCAACCGATTTATCCGGAGCTCTGCGGCAGTATGCCCTTAACCTGCTCACCGGTGTTTAAAAACACCGGCCACCGGTTTTTCTTCCTGATATACCCTGCCTGGCCCGGACTGCCGGTAGATTTCAGGTTGAACCGGTAAACAAACGCTTGAAAAAACCCCATATCCAAGGCGAAGGTGTTTCTGAAATGATTATATTTGGTTAATATTCAAACCAAAACTGAGTTGACCATGAAAAAATTTCCTATCATTCTGATACTTTTGCCACTGGCTTTTTTTTCCTGTAAGCAGGAACAGGAAAAGATGGAGGTTCCGCAGTATACCATTGAACAATTCATGAACAATGTCAGCATTTCGGGTAGTTCTTTTTCCCCGGATGAGAACAAGATTTTGTTCACCAGCAATGAATCGGGCATCTACAATGCCTATGAAGTGAGTATTGAGGAAGGTGAGCCCCGGCAACTCACCAAACGAGAAGAAACCACCTATGCCGTAAGCTATTTTCCTGATGATGAGCGTATCATCTTAATATCCGATCAGGGGGGCAATGAGAGGTATCACATCTATATGCGAAAACCTTCAGGAGAGATCAAAGACCTTACCCCCTACAAAGATGCCCGTTCTCAGTTTATGGGCTGGAGTCACGACCGGGAAAGCTTTTTCTTTGCCACCAACAAGCGAGATCCCAAATATTTCGACTATTATGAGGTACCCCTTGGTACCATGGAGCCGGAGATGATCTACAAAAACACCGAAGGTTATGACCTCAATACCATCTCCGATGACAAGAAACTGATGGCTTTCACCAAGGCCATCACCAACACCGATAACAACATGTATCTCTACAACCGGAAGACGGGAAAAATGGAACTCCTCTCACCCCATGAGGGTGATGCCACTTTTCGGCCGGTGGATTTTAGCGCAGACGGCAAATATCTTTATTACATCACCGATCTGGATAGCGAATTTGATTATCTCAGCCGGATGAATTTGAACACCCGCGAGAGCGAAAAGATCTATGAGGACGAGTGGAGCGTGATGTATGCCTACCACTCTTACAATGAAAAATACCGTGTAATAGGCATCAATCAGGATGGCCAGACGGTGGTGAAGGTTTTTAATACAGAAACCGGTGAAAAGGTTGAATTTCCCGAATTTGAAAACAAGAATATCACTTCGGTGAACATCTCGGAGAGTGAAGATTTAATGGCTTTTTATGTGTCCAGTTCCAAATCTCCCCGCAATTTGTATGTATATTCATTTGAGGAAGGGGATTATAAGCAACTAACCCATACCCTCAATCCGGAGATCGACACCAAACATCTGGTTGAGGCCGAAGTGGTACGCTATGAATCCTTTGATGGCCTTGAGATTCCCGCAATTCTCTACAAACCCCACCAGGCTTCGCCGGAGAACAAGGCACCCACAATGGTTTGGGTTCATGGTGGGCCCGGTGGTCAGTCAAGGATAGGCTATAGCGCCTCTATTCAATATCTCGTCAATCATGGTTATGCTGTTATTGCCGTCAATAACCGGGGAAGCAGCGGATATGGCAAATCTTTCTATAAGGCCGACGACCGGAAGCATGGCGATGAAGATCTCAAGGACTGCATATATGCCAAGAATTACCTTGCCGGCACGGGTTGGGCCGATACCAGCAAGGTAGGAATTATCGGCGGATCGTATGGGGGTTATATGACCGTTGCCGCCCTGGCTTTTACCCCGAAAGCCTTTGATGTGGGCGTGGATATATTTGGTGTTACCAACTGGCTCCGTACCCTTAAAAGCATTCCAGCCTGGTGGGAAGCAAGAAGGGAGGCTCTTTACAAGGAACTTGGCAATCCCCATAAGGATTCCCTCTACCTGAGGGAGATCTCTCCCCTGTTCCACGCTGAAAACATTCAAAAACCACTGATGGTACTTCAGGGAGCCAATGATCCACGGGTGCTGAAAGTAGAATCGGATGAGATTGTCGAGCAGGTGAGAGAAAACAATGTTCCTGTCGAATATGTAGTCTTCGAGGATGAGGGTCACGGTTTCACAAAGAAGGAAAATGAGATCGAAGCCTGGAAGAAAATCCTGGATTTTCTGGATCAGCACCTTAAACAAGATGCTTCATCCGAAGAATAGAATAACCTTCTGAATGATAGAAAGCCGGCCTCATAAAAAGTCCGGCTTTCTTATAACTTTTTCATTGTCTTTGCCGTAGGGGATATGACGATCAGAAAATGTCCGGGTTGTGTCGTGGCCCCGTATTGATATTGACTATTTTATATGGCAGAGGCATTGGGGGTGATTTTTTTTGTATTAATTTTATGCGTTCAATTGATGGTGAATGAGGAAACGGAAACATAGCATCAGGGTGGGTTTTTTCATCTCTTCAGCTTCATGGACCAACCATCAGCGCTGGGCTTATGGGGCAGGCAAAGCACTTTATGAGCGTGGTTATCCGGTGCAAACGATCACCACTCCCAGAGGCCGGTTATATGCCAGGTCCAGACGTCACGGTATGGCGGCCCACCGTTTTAAAAAGCGGGGACTGTTCATTACCGATCTGCTTCGGTTGTACCTCCGGTTTAAAAAGTCCCGCCTGACCACCCTTTTCATCACTTACCCCGGCGACCTCATCCTTGGGGCCATTGCCGCCAGGCTGGCCGGAATAGATAATGTGGTCTTTCGAAGGGGTACCGTGGCCCGTGTCAGGAAAAATCCAGTCAACCGGTTTGTCTTTAAATATTTTATTACCACTGTTGTCACCAATTCTGAGGCCAACAAAAAGGTGATGATCCGCAACAAAGGCTCCCTTTTTCAACCCGAAAGAACCCATGTGATATACAATGGCATGGATTTTTGCGGGAATACAGAGATGAATACTGCCCTTCACAATTACAGGAACAATGGAGAGCTGATGGTTGGGGTTATCACCGGCGATCTTCAGCCAGGGCGGTTTTTCCGGTTAATGGAGCTGCTCAGGCGGGAGCAGCATCATGCGGCCAACTTCAGGTTCCTCTTACATGGCAATGGGAACAACCAGCAGGAGATCAAGCAAAGGCTCAGGCACCATCCTTCCCTCAGGCAAATGCTGGTTTGGGATTCCAGGTCCCGCAATTTGGGTGAGTTTATGGATTCCATTGATGTCTTTATCACCGGCAATATCAGCAATGCGTTGAACCATCCCCTGATGCATGCCCTGGCCCATTGTAAGCCAGTGATTGGTTATGATGCGGGGAGCAATCCCGAGATTATCAAACACAATGAAAACGGTTATTTGCTGAAAACGGGTGACATTCAAGGCATTCATGAAAAACTGAATGCCCTGCTTGATCCGGATCACCGGGTCAGTTTGGGCCGGGAAGGCAGGCGAAGTATGGAGAGAAACTTTAATATAGGGCATGCTGTGGATCAAATCGAATCCCTCTTGCGATGAAGGAAGACATCAACAATGCATTGCAGGCCTTGCATGAAGGTGGCGTTATCCTATATCCTACCGATACCATTTGGGGTTTGGGATGCGATGCCACCCATGAGCAGGCCATTGAGAGGCTTTATCGGATCAAGGAAAGGGATCCCGGGAAAAGCATGTTGATTCTGTTGGATCAGGAGGCCCGGGTGGAGAGGTATGTAGAGGATATGCCCGACATAGCCTGGGATCTCATGGAGGTTACCGATAAACCCCTGACCATCATTTACCACCAGGCCAGGAACCTACCCGGTAAGCTGGTGGCTTCCGATGGAAGCATTGGTATCCGCGTCACCTCGGATCCTTTTTGTCAGGAACTGCTCAGGCGTTTCAAGAAGCCCATCGTGTCCACCTCTGCCAACCTGAGCCATCGACCCTCACCGGCCAATTATAAGGAGATAGATCCGGCCATCATCCGTTCGGTTGATTATGTGGTCAAACATCGCCAGGATGAAACCCCAAAAGCCTCCCCCTCATCGATCATCAAAGTAGGACCTGGGGGGGAGGTTAAGGTGATCCGGGAATGAAGGCTTTGCCAGGGACCCTAATAAGATTCCACCTCGCCTGAGCCTGAAATATCAGCATTGATGGCAGCCTGTCCTTTATACCAAACCTTACCGCTTCCTGTGATTTCTACATCCAGTCTGTCCACAACAGCCACTTTACATTGGCCCGAACCGGATATCTCAATCTCCGCTTCTTTGGCTTCCAGCTCCTCAGCGTCAAAGTCGCCTGAGCCGGTAATATCGCATTCCATCTTTTGGAGTTGACGGCTGCCGCCCACCTGGATGTCGCCCGAACCGGATATCTCGCTCTCGAGCTCATCGGCCTTCAAATTGTCAATGACGATATCCCCGCTGCCGGTAAGATCCAGCTCGAGATCGTCAGCCTCGAGGGATGTTACGGCTTCAATCTTTCCTGATCCGGCAACGCCAAGCCCATCAATGTCCTTGATGGTGACATGAATGGTGATGCGGTCATGGTTTCCAAAGTTGAAGGGGCTGTCATATTTGATCCTTAGCTTGCCGCCACGAACCTCCGTCTCGACCTTGCTGAGCTCATCCTCATCCCCCTCGAGTACCAGCCGGTGCTCATCACCCTGTGTCAGGTAAAGATCGGCCGAGACCGAGAGGGTGAGCTCGGTAAATGGAGCGACCTCGCGGGTTTCTTTTTTATCCCCGAAAGAAATCCGGTCCCCTGCCTGAACGGTTATATTGCCTACCACAAATATAAAGGCAACACATAGTGCTATTTTTGTCTTCATAAGCTCGGGTTTTGTTGGGTTTGATGTTACTGTTTCCAATTAATGACGCGATAATATCCATATCGCTGCATGATATTTTGTAATTTTACAGCCTGGAGCATCAGAACAAAAACCTGCCCATGCAATTTTTTCACAGAACCCCCATCCAAATCCGGTTCAATGATGTTGACATCATGGGACATGTCAACAATTCGGTCTATCAGAATTATTTTGACTATGCCAGAATGCAGTATTTTCAACGGGTGTTTGGCTACCGTGTGGATTGGTATGACAAGGCCCTGGTGTTGGTAAAGATTGAAATTGAATACAACCGGCCGGTTGAGATGTACGATCCCATCGAGGTACTCACCAAGGTATATCATCTGGGCAACAAGAGCCTGCGGATGGAACAGCGGCTTGTTGGAAGCAGCGATGATGATCTGCGTTGCTCAAACCGGGCCGTTTTATCGGGTTTTGGTTACCGGGAAGGCGCTGCCATTGAGTTGCCCGATTCCTGGCGGGAGGGTATTGGAGCTTTTGAGGAGGACCTTGATATTCGGTAAGACAGTCTTCCCATGACCATCCTTACAGATCCAGCAGTCCTTCCGGAATATCATTTTTGATGATCTTATTTTCCGGATCGATATAATGGATCGTCTCCCGGTTGAAAGGTATATCCACCAGGCGGCCGCTGTATTTTACCTGCAGCAGGGTGTTGTTCGGGATATCGGTAAAGTCCTCTACCGCCCCTATTTCCTCATCATTTTGATCGACCAGTATAAAGCCCGTTAAATCATCGGTCCCGGGCATTTTGCTGTCCGGCTCTTCCCCCGGCATATACCATTCGAGGCCGGTGAGCCCATTGGCCTCTTCCAGGGTGTCGACATCCTCCAGTTTAACAATGGCTGTGGTGGGGGTTTTTTTGCGGATGTGTTGCAAAAAAAATGGAACCCCTTCTTCATGTATCGCGATGAAGATGGATTCCATCCGGTAAAATCTTTCGGGAAGCTCCTGATAGGAACTGATGATCAGCTCCCCTACCTTGCCGTGGGATTTGAGGATTTTCCCCAGCGGTTGTGTGGTTTTAAAACGCATGAACCACCCCCGGTGTCTTATTCCTCTTTCTTGCTTTCGTTGCTTTCTTCCTGCTGATCGTCGGTGTTTTCCCCGCTTTTATCTTCGGTTTCCTTTTTCTCTTCAGTCTGTTCCGGGGCTTCTTCTTTTTCTGCTGATGCTTCGGATTCCCCGGCAGCTTCCTGGGTTTCTTCCTGCTGCTTTTCAGCCTTTGGTTGTTTTTGTCCAGCTTCCTGGGTTTCTTCCTGCTTTTCAGCCTCTACTTGTTCTTTTTCAGCTTCTTCGGCATTCCTCTTGGCAAGCTCCTGGGCCCGCTCATCGCTTATTTTCTTTTCAGCCTCCAGGCGCTCTTTTTCTGCCTTCTCCAGCTTGCTGAGCTCTGTTTCTCTCTCGGCCCGGATCTTCTCTTCCTTGCTCGTCAGCCATTCATTGAACTTCCTGTCTGCCTCTTCCTGGGTCAGTGCATTCTTCTTTACTCCCTCCTGAAGGTGCTTTTTCAACATCACCCCTTTATAGGAAAGGATGGCTCTACAGGTATCAGTGGGTTGTGCACCTTTTTGAAGCCAATCCAGCGCTTTGTCGAAATGTAAATCAATGGTGGCGGGTTTTGTAGTAGGATCGTACATGCCGAGTTTCTCGATGTACTTGCCATCCCGTGGCGCCCTACTATCTGCAACGACAATGTGATAAAACGGTTGCTTTTTCCTTCCTCTTCTGGTTAATCTGATTTTTACAGGCATATTCTTCCTTGCTTTTGCTTTAGATAAATTCCAAACCTATTTTAAAATTTGTCCCGCAAAGATATAACATTATTTCTTTTCCGAAAGGATTTTGACAAATTTATTGTAATGAACCCCTTTATCTAAACAAACGGATGGCTTTCCTGTGGGCTTGCCGGATGGCACCGGAAAATACGCTGGCCTATAGGGCCTATCGCGGCCTGATTTATTCGGTCAAATGGAGGGTGAATTTTTATCCTATAATTTGATGCGGACCTCCGTTTATTTACTAATTTTATCGTCTCATAACAGCATTGGCCGGCCAGGCATAACGGACAAACAACATAGATTTTATGGGCAGATTCACACACCTGCATGTGCATTCGCAATATTCGATTCTGGATGGTGCCTCTGACATTGGCGGTCTCCTATCCAAGGCGCGTGAGGACGGCATGGAGGCTGTGGCCATTACGGATCACGGCAACATGTTCGGCGTAAAGGACTTTTACAATGAGGCGCGCAAGCAGGGCATCAAGCCCATCATTGGTTGCGAGATGTACCTGGCAGAGGGGAGCCGTCGTGAAAAGAAGGAGAAGAAGGATCGAAGCGGGTACCATCTGATTGTCCTGGCCAAAAACCATACGGGATACAAAAACCTGATCAAGCTGATCTCTTATGCCTGGACAGAAGGCTTTTACTATACCTCGCGCATTGATAAGGAACTGTTGAAGCAATACAGGGAAGGACTGATTGTGTCGTCGGCCTGTATAGGGGGAGAGATCCCCAAGACAGCCCTCAGGTATGGCAAGGAGCGGGCAGAGCAGTTGGTTCTTGAGTATAAAGAACTTTTCGGGGAGGATTTTTATCTGGAGCTTCAACGTCATCCTTCAGGGGATCCGGCTAAGGACCAGGAGGTTTATGACAATGAGCAGGAGGCCAATGCCATATTGCTTGAATTGGCTCAAAAACACGACATCAAGGTAATAGCCACCAATGACGTACACTTCATCAATGCGGAAGATGCCGAGGCTCACGACCGGCTGATATGCCTCAATACCGGTAAGGACCTTGATGATCCCGACCGGATGAGATACACCCAGCAGGAATATTTCAAGACGAGCGAAGAGATGGCGGAGCTGTTTTCCGATGTGCCTGAAGCCATTGAGAATACTGCCCTTATTGCGGATAAGGTGGAGGAATATGAGCTGGATTCCGAGCCGCTCATGCCCGATTTCCCCTTGCCTGTAGGCTTTGACAATGAGGATGATTATTTGCGGCATATCACCTATGAAGGAGCCATGGATCGCTATGGGACCATCACCGATGAAATTAGCGAGCGCCTTGATTTTGAGCTTTCGGTGATCAAGGGGATGGGTTTTCCCGGATATTTTCTTATTGTACAGGATTTTATCAATGCTGCCCGCCAGCTGGGTGTTTCTGTTGGTCCCGGCCGCGGCTCGGCAGCAGGTTCTGCTGTGGCCTATTGCATCAAAATCACAGATGTCGACCCCATCAAGTACAACCTGCTGTTTGAGCGCTTTCTCAATCCCGACCGCATCTCCATGCCCGATATCGATATTGATTTTGATGAAGACGGCCGGGATGAAGTTTTGAACTGGGTGGTGGACAAATACGGCATCGACAAGGTGGCCCAAATCATTACTTTCGGTACCATGAAAGCCCGCCTGGCAATAAGGGATATAGCCAGGGTTGAGAAGCTGCCCCTTGCCAAGGCCGATATGCTTGCCAAGATGGTCCCCGAAAGTCCCGGCATGACCCTCAAAAAAGCCTATGAAGAATCGCCCCGGCTGAAAAGGGAGAGGGATAAGGGGGAAGAACTGGTGAAGAAAACCCTCAGGTTTGCCGAAGTGCTGGAGGGTTCCCTTCGTCAAACCGGCTTGCACGCCTGCGGGGTGATCATTGGCAAGGATGATCTCACCGAGCATATTCCCATCTGTACCTCCAAAGATACCCACCTGCGCGTTACCCAGTATGACGGCGACCATGTGGAGTCAGTGGGGATGCTCAAGATGGATTTTCTCGGACTGAAGACTTTGTCCATCATTAAGGATGCCGTAGACAATGTGAAAGATTCCCGGGGGGTGGAACTGGATATGGAAAATGTGGACCTGAACGATCGCAAGACCTATCAGCTGTATAGCAGGGGAGAGACTACCGCCCTTTTTCAGTTTGAGTCGCCCGGGATGAAAAAGAACCTGCGGCAGCTAAAACCCAACCGCTTCGAGGACCTGATCGCCATGAACGCCCTCTACCGGCCCGGGCCCATGGAGAATATCCCCAGTTATATCAAAAGGAAGCACGGGAGGGAGGATATTCACTATCTCCTGCCTGAGATGGAGGAATATCTTGAAGAAACCTATGGGATCACCGTTTACCAGGAACAGGTGATGCTGCTTTCCCAGAAGCTGGCAGGCTTTTCCAAAGGTCAGGCCGACTCCCTGCGTAAGGCTATGGGCAAGAAGAAAAAGAAGCTGATGGAAGAGCTTAAGGAGAAATTTTTTGAAGGCTGTAAGAACAACGGTTATGAAGAGGCGATCATCACCAGGATATGGAACGACTGGGAAGCCTTTGCCCAATATGCCTTCAACAAATCTCATTCTACCTGCTATGCTTTGGTCAGCTATCAGACCGCCTACCTGAAAGCCCACTATCCTTCGGAATACATGGCAGCGGTGCTCAGCCGGTGGTCGTCCAACATCGATAAGGTAACCCTCTTCATGGATGAATGCCGCAGGATGGGTATTTTGGTTTTGGGACCGGATGTGAACGAGAGCAAGCTGCGGTTCAATGTGAATCAGGAAGGCAATATCCGCTTTGGCCTGAGTGCCATCAAGGGGGTGGGGGAGACCGCTGCCCGGAAGATCATTGAAGGGCGCATGGAGAAGGGTCCCTATCGCGATGTGTTCGATTTTGTCGAACGCGTCAACCTGCATGCCGTCAACAAGAAAAGCATTGAATCACTGGCTATTGCCGGTGCCTTTGATAACCTGGGCAACCACAACCGCGCCCAGTTCTTTGCCGAAAACGGCAAAGAGGTTTTATTTATTGAAAGCCTGATCAAATACGGAACACGCTTCCAAAATGACAAGCAAACCCGGCAAAAATCACTCTTTGGCGAGTCGGGCGGGGTGGAAGTGGCCAGGCCTAAGATACCTGAAGCCGAGGAATGGCCCAGGCTGGAAAAACTGAACCGTGAAAAGGAATTGGTGGGCATCTATTTGTCGGCCCACCCCCTCGATGATTTCAAGACCGAGATGCGCCACTTCACTACCCATACCCTGAAGGATCTGAACGAGGATTTTGATCAATACCGCGATAAAGACGTTACCGTGGGGGGTATCGCTACCAAAGTTCAACACGCAGTCAGCAAAAACAACAAACCCTACGGAAGGCTTACCCTTCAGGACTATTTAGACTCTTACGAGTTCATCATGTTCGGGAAAGATTATCAGGAGTTTCGCAAATTTTTCTACCAGGATTATCCCCTGCTGATCCGGGGCAGGATACAGCCCCGTTTCAATGATCAGAACAGGTATGAGTTCAAGGTGAAACAAATCCATATGCTCAGTGATGTCAAGGAAGATATGGTCCGCACCATCACCTTGAAGGTACCATTGCCCGAGATCAATGAGCAGTTGATATCCGCACTGGATGAGCATACCCGGCAAAAGGGAAAGGTGATCATGAGGTTTCAGATATTCGACCCCACAGAGCATATTTCCCTGGAGATGTTTTCCCGTTCAAAAAGAATTGCAGTCACCGATGAGCTGATCAAGTTTCTCGATGAGCATTCTGCCATACAGTACACATTGAGTTGAACATTTTTTGCTTTATTTTTGTCAACACAATTTTTCAAATCCATAAATCGCCATACTATGAATATTGAAGTGACCGATTCCAATTTTGAAGAAAAAGTACTCCAGTCAGACAAGCCCGTTATAGTTGATTTGTGGGCAGAATGGTGCGGCCCTTGTAAGATGATCGGACCGATCATAGATGAGATCGGCAAAGAACATGAGGATCAGGTGGTATGCGCCAAGCTTGATGTGGACAGCAATCCTCAGACACCGGCCAAGTACCGGGTAAGGAACATTCCCACCATCTTGTTTTTTAAGGATGGGGAACTGAAGGATAAGCAGGTAGGGGCAGTTCCCAAGAACACCATCATGGAGAAATTAAAACCCCTAATGGACTAGCTTTCAGCCAGCCAACCTGTAATTCGGGGCTTCCGTTACGACTCTTGTTGTTATTGTGGCCTCAGATATTGTTTGTAGGCTTCCCTCACGGTGCAGGGCGTTTTTTCAACGGGATATTCCTTGATGCCTGAGCTTTTCAGGGTAGCTTCAGCTTTTGGTCCGACGTGGCCGGTGATAAGCACCTCGGCTTCCAGATCGGCTGCCAGTTGTGCAGCCTGGATGCCGGCTCCGTGGGCGGCATTTTTGTTTTTTTCATTGTCGTACCAACTAAGCCGCTCGGTTTGATCATCGTACAGCAGGAAACCTTGTGCCCTGCCGAACCTGGGATCAAGTTCCGAGTCCCAGTCTTTGCCCTTGGCGGAAAATAGGATCTTCATAATTCAAAAAAAGGATCAGTTCAACTTTTAATTTTAAGACAATGGCAGCGTGGTGTTTGTGCATTGCATGATGCCCCAGCGAGGAACCCGCGAATTTTCACTGTTCCACCATCTCCTTCCATTTTTTTGCATTTTCTACCGCATAGGCCTTGTGGGTGTTGTTGAAGAATACGTATATGAGCCGGCAATCCTGCAAAAAGAGCTTGATCTTCTCGTATTCGCTGGCCAGTTGATCATCCGTATATTTGGAATAATATGGTTGATCGGGACCATGAAAGCGAAGATACATAAAATTGGCCGTACACTGAAGATCGGTTGGAAATTCGGTATTGTGAGAATAGACCAGCGCCGCGTTGTGCTTTTTCAGAACCTCGTGTACATCCTGATCAAACCAGCTGCTGTTTCTGAACTCGAAGGCATAACTCAGGGCAGGCATATTGTTTAACCATTCTTCCAGTCTTTCCAGGTTTTTCTTCATGCTACCGGGTAGTTGCACCAGCACCGGTCCCATGTTCCGGTCGAGGGTTTCGGGAATATGCCGGAATGTCTCGTATTTTTCAGCCACTGCTTCATCGCTTTTCAAACGCTTCATATGGGTAAAGTACCTGTTGAGTTTGATGATGAAGCGAAAATGGCTGGGAACGGTTTTTGTCCATTGTTCAATGGTCTCGGTAGGGGGTATCTTGTAAAAGGTGCTGTTTACCTCGGTAACGTTGAAGACTTTGGTATAATATCCGAGCCTTTCTCCGGGCTCTGTGATTTGGTTGGGGTAGAACCGTTCTTTCCAATCTTTATAGCTCCACCCTGAAGTTCCGATATACCATTCCATATGTAGTAGGCTTTGATGTTTGGCTATGTATAAAATTTAATGAAAAACAAAGAGAATGTCAAACGAAGGGGGTGATCCGCAAGTACAAAAAAACCCGGAGGCAGTCCGGGTTTTCAGGTATGATACTGATGTGTGGTGCTAAGCATTGCTTTTGCCGTTGTATCCCCATTTAACGTATATGGAGCCCCAGGTGAAGCCAGCTCCGAAAGTGGCGAATATAAGATTATCCCCCTGGTTGAGTTTTTCTTCCCATTCCCAGAGGCAAAGGGGCAGGGTGGCTGCTGTGGTATTTCCGTAGCGTTGAATGTTGATCATGACCTGCTCTTTTTTGATGCCCATTCGCCGGGCCGTGGCCTCAATGATTCGCATATTGGCCTGATGGGGTACCAGCCAGTTCAATTCCTCGGGGGCGATGTTGTTGCGCTCCATGATCTCAACCGATACATCGGCCATCCTGGCCACGGCAGCCTTGAAGACCTGTTGTCCTTCCTGGTATATGAAATGTTCGCGCGCATCGACGGTTTCATGGGAGGCAGGCTTGAGAGAACCACCGGCTTTCTGATGAAGGTGTTTTCTTCCGGAGCCATCCACCTGCAGGATCTCATCTATGAAGCCATATGCTTCCCGGGTGGGCTCCAACAGCACGGCGCCAGCCCCGTCGCCGAATATCGGGCAGGTGGCACGGTCCTGGTAATCTACGATCGATGACATCTTATCGGCCCCGACGACCACCACCTTTTTATACCGGCCCGACTCAACGAACTTGGAACCGGTGGATAAACCGTATAAAAAGCCCGAACAACCCGCATTTAAATCATAGCTGAAAGCATTTTTGATGCCCGCCTTGTCGCTGATGATGTTGGCCGTTGCCGGAAATTGCATGTCCGGGGTAACGGTGGGGCAAATGACCATCTCCACCTCACCGGGATCCGTATTGGTTTTTTCCAGCAGTTCGCGGACTGCTTCCACGCCCAGATCCGAAGTGCCTTTGCCTTTACCCTTTAAGATCCTTCTTTCCTTGATCCCAATACGGGTCATGATCCATTCATCATTGGTCTCCACCATGCGGCTCAACGCATCATTGGTGAGCCTGTACTCGGGGACATAGCCTCCTACACCTGTGATGGTTGCACGTAACTTGCTCATTGAAATGCTTTTTTTATTTTCTCTGACAGGTTGGCCTCAATAACGTATTTGGTATGAATGATCATATTCTTGATGGCGACATCATTGGATATGCCGTGGCCGATGATAATGTTCCCGTTGACCCCCAAAAGGGGGGTGCCCCCGATATTTTCAAAATTGAAGCGTTCAAAGTAGGCATCGCGGATGCCTTTACTCCGGATCAGCTTGTAGGTGGCCTCGGCTTGTTTGAGGATGATATTGCCTACAAAGCCATCGCAAACCATTACATCCGCTTTGCTGTCAAACAGCTCATTGCCCTCTATGTTACCGATGAAATTAAAACGCCGGGTGCCGCTCATCAGCTCATAGGCTGAACGCACTACCAGATTACCCTTTTCCGGCTCCTCTCCGATGTTGACCAGTGCAACCCGCGGGTTATCTATTTTGTAAACCTGGTGGGCATATATAGAGCCTATCAGGCCGTATTGAAAAAGCACATCCGGTTTGGAGTCGGGGTTGATCCCCACATCCAGCAACAAGGAGAATCCACCGTCGTACTGGGGAACAGAAGCGGTAATGACCGGACGGATGATGCCGGGTAACGATTTAACCGTGTACATGGCTCCAACCATCATGGCACCTGTATTGCCAGCACTGGCAAATCCATCGATCTTTCCTTCTTCCAAAAGGGAAAACCCCAGTTTGATGCTCGACCAGGGTTTTTTGCTGAAAGCTTTTGCCGGATTTTCACCGTTTTGGATGATCTGATCGGCATGGAGGATCTCAAAATGATCTGCCGCATATCCTTTGTTTTTCAAGGTCTCACGGATTCTATGGCTATCCCCTATTAATACAAGCTCTGCGTTTGTATGTGCATCTTCGGCCGCCATGATCACTCCCGAAACGGTTGACTCCGGAGCATAGTCACCGCCCATCATATCCACGCCGATCCTCATGTCAGTACTCTTCAAAGATTAACCTTCAATCTCTTTTTCAATTGCCATTTGACCGCGGTAGAACCCACACTCGGGACATACACGATGCAGTTCATGTGTGGCTCCGCAATTGGGGCAGGTAGCCGTGGTGGTGGCTTGTGCCTTGTAATGGGTCCTTCGCTTATTCCTCCGTTGTTTTGACGTTTTTCTCTTTGGATGTGCCATTTTTTATCGTATTAGTTTCGTTTGACAAATATGTTTTTCAGTTTATTCCATCTGGGATCCATCTCTTCATCATCCTGCTGATGCTCCTCCAAAAGTTTAAGCATCTCGGGATCGCAAGTGCTCTCTCCATGCTCATCCTCGGGATGCACCCGCTTCAGGGGAAGGGCAAGATGTATGCTCTCGTAAAAATATTGCGAGAGCTGTACGGACGATTCATCCGGAGCCACCAGGATAACATCCGCCCTGTCCTTTTCATCCCATACATCCTCTTCCGGTTTCAGATACAATGTTCCGTTAAAATTTACCGGATGCATGAAGTTATCCAAACACCGGTCACACATGACTTTAACCTTGCCCTTAATATGGATGTTCAAGGTCGTAAGGCGCTCTTCCTTGATGAGCTCAATTTCAACCTGCAGTTGTCCTTCCTCTATCTCGGATTTCTCAAAAAAGGAGAAGAACCGGTCTTCAATGTCAAAACGGAAATGATGCGTGCCCTGATCAAGCGCCCTGAAATTGATCCTGTATTTCTTTAAGTACCCCACGATTCACCTCCAAAATATTCGTGCAAAAGTATAAATTAATCTTTGAATAAAAAAAGAATTGATTTCAATATTTTGGGAATCGGTATGATCTGAGCCTCTTGTTATCATGTGTTTGTTAAAGGAAAATGTTATTTTTGTCTGGTAAAAGAAGCCTTCGGCTGAAACGGGAAGGAAACATCTCATGCGCAAACACCTATGCCTCATTTTGCTGGCTGCCTTTTTCCTGTCCATCCAGGGTTATACCCAGGAGAACCTCACCTTCATGCACTACAACCTGTTGTATTATGGCAAGCATTATGGAAGTTGTGATGCCGCTAACAATGGACTCCAGGAGAAAACCGCACAACTCAGAAAGGTCTTCTCTGCCCTGCAGCCCGATGTATTTTCGGTCAATGAACTTGATGGTGCCGGGGCTGACCCCGAAGCGGATGACGGGTTGTACCTCCTTGACCATGCCCTGAATGTTGAGGGAACCACGCGCTATCGCATGGCACCTTATGATTCGACTTTTACAGCCAATACCCTTTTCTACAACAGCCAAAAGCTTACCCTCTACGCCCATCATCCCATCTCTTTCCAGGTGGGTTTCTATCCCAAGATATTCAATGCGTATACTTTTTACTACCATGCAGATGATTTGGCTTCCGCTACAGATACAACGTTTTTTACCTGCGTGGTAGTTCATCTCAAGGCAGGAAACGACACCCGGGATGAAGGGGAGCGGGAGCAGGAGGCTCAGCTTGTAATGGATCATATTGCCCATCAGATCGGGGGTGAGAATTTTCTGTTAGCGGGCGATTTGAATGTTTACCAGGCTTCGGAAGGGGCCTTTCAAAATTTTATCCATCCGGATGATCCGGCCTACAGCTTTTATGATCCCGTGGATCAGACCGGTCATTGGCACAGCAACAGTGATTACAGGCATTATCACACCCAGTCCACCCATCTCTCCGGTGGTTGTCATGCCGGCGGAGGTATGGACGACCGTTTTGATTTTATACTATTGTCCAGCTCGATTATGGAGGGTCAGCAGGATATCAGGTATATCCGGGATTCTTACCGGACCATCGGGCAGGATGGCAGCAGCTTTAACCAGTCGCTCAATGTTCAGACAAATGCCGCTGTCAGCCAGGAGTTGGCCGCTGCCTTACACGACTTTTCGGATCATCTGCCTGTCAGTCTGCAGGTAAGGGTGAATCGCGATCCTGCTACCTGGACTTCCGTCGACACCCTTTACCATTCTCCTGCCCTACCAACTGGAGAGGACAGCGTTGAGGTTTATGCCCGACTGAACGACCCCGGGGGCCAGATCTCCCGTGTCCGTTTGTTGTGGGGGAAGGAGTCGGGGCAGTATACCTGGGATACGATCATGACCTGGACAGGCGATTATTACCAGGCTGCATTGCCCCCCTATGACGCCGGCACTTCGGTATTTTTAAGGGTTAAGGGATATGATGCCGGGGAATCGGTTGTCCTCGCCTCGGAGGAGATAAGCTATCCCGTAGAGGAGGCCTCCGTATCGCTTCCTTACCATCCGGAAAACCGCTCAGGTGCCTTTGAGGTGGTACATCCTGCCGGTGAGCAGTTGCAGCTTCTTACCGGTAAAAACCTTACGGGGGAATATGTTGTTCAGATTGGTGACATGACTGGCAGGATCCATATCCAAAGAAAGTTAAACCCGGAGGGCAACCGCCGTCTCTTCATCGATGTTTCAACTCTTGGCCCGGGTATTTACTGGATCCGCCTGAGCAACAGCAAGTCCACCATGGTTCGTAAATTCATAAAGCAATGATTCAAAGAGACAAGCTGCTCCGGTATATGGTTATCCTGCTGATGCTGGCCGGAGTTTCTTCCAGGGTACACGGGCAATTTTACACGACGGGGCAGGATCCGGCGTCCCTGCGCTGGAGGCAGATTCAGACACCCCATTTCCAGGTGATCTTCCCCCGGAATTTTGAGGATAAAGCACGGTATGTGGCCAATGTCCTGGAATACGCCTATGGCCGGGCTGATCGCTCACTTGACCATGAGCCTCGAAAAACCTCAGTGATCATACACAACCGTTCGGTCATCTCGAATGGGTTTGTGGCACCCGCTCCTCACCGCATGGAATTGTTTTCCGCCCCGCCGCAGGACAACCTGGATATGCCGTGGCTGGAACATCTGGCCATTCATGAATACCGTCATGTGGTACAGATTGACAAGCTGGATCAGGGTTTGACACGGTTGTTGGGATATATCTTCGGTCAGCAGGCCAATGCAGTAGTGGCAGGGATGATGCCCATGTGGTACTATGAAGGCGATGCTGTCATAGCCGAAACAGCCCTTACATCCGACGGCAGAGGACGCTCGCCCTCTTTTACCAGGGAGCTACGAACGTGGCTGGCCGATACCATCCCCCCTTTTTCATTCGATAAGATGCTGCTGGGATCCTACCGGGACAAAACGCCGGATCACTATCAGCTGGGCTACCATATGACGGCTTATGGCCGGGCCTCCCACGGTACCGGGTTATGGGAAAAGGTGGAGCGTTATGTGGGGAAAAGACCCTATCAGCTGTTCTCGTTTAATTTCGCGCTTAATCGATATTTCGGAGATTATAGCGGGGGACTGTATGATTCTGCCATGACCCGCTTCGGTGAGATCTATGATGAACCTGCCGCGCCAAAACAAGAACGTGGTGAACGGATTGCCGGTGAGGATCATGAGGATTTCCTGAGCTATCGTTTTCCTGAAGCCACGGATGAGGGAATACTGGTGCTTAAAGAAGGTTTCAGCAAGCTCCCCGGATTTGTCCTACTCACCTCCTCCGGCGAAAAGAGGATCCATACTCCCGGACCCATGACTTTTGATGGTTTTTCTTATGCCCACGGACTTATTGCATGGTCGGAACGGGTACCCGACATGAGGTGGGACAACCGCAGCTATTCCGTGGTGAAGCTCTATGATATTGAGCGCCAAAGGGAATTCACCCTGAAGAAAAAAACCCGCTGGTTTGCCCCCACCCTTTCCCCTGACGGTAGAGAGGTGGCGGCGGTGCAGGCAGGAAAAAACAACCAATACTCCCTGGTCGTATCTTCCGTAGGTGAAAGGCAACCCATCAAAAGCTTCTCTCATCCCGATTCGCTTTTTCTTCAGCAACCGGTATGGTCAGTTGATGGGGGGTCAATTTATGTGATTGGCCTGACAAACAAAGGCAAGGGTATCTACCGGGTGGATTATCGAACCGGCTCGTGGTTCACCATTCTTGCTCCTGTCTACAGGGAGATCAATCATTTGTCAGCCGGGGATGATTATGTTTTTTTCAGGGCAGCCGTGGGAGAGCGGGATCAGATATGTGCCCTGGACCCGGAGCGCAACAACCTCTACCAGGTAACACGCTCACCCATCAATGCCAGCGACGTGTCGTACCATCCCGCCATCCATACCCTTCTTTATGCCGACTATGATGCCAATGGCTATGATATACGCCGGCTGCAGATCGACAGGGATGATTTTGAATCCCTGGCCAGGAAAGGTGCTTCCGGGAATCCCGTCTTAAACACCCTCATCCGGCAGGAAGACAGTCTTTTTCATTCCGCGGCGGTACCCAAAACCCATTATCCGGCCCGCCCCTATAAGAAATGGGAAAACCTGTTTCATTTTCATAGCTGGGCCCCTTTCTATATGGACTACAATATGAACAACCCGGTACTGACCCAAATCAACCCGGGCATTACCCTTTTTTCACAAAACCTGTTAAGTACAGCCCTCACTTCTTTGGGCTATTCATACAGCAACAGCGCCCATCACTTCCATACCCGTTTCACCTATCGCGGATGGTATCCGGTTTTTCAGCTTTCCACCGATTACGGAGGTAAGCCGGGTGTTCTGCGCCATCCTTCCGTAGATTGGAAACCTGAACTGAGCAACAACTCCATGGGGTTCGATGCATCCCTTTCTCTACCCTTAAATTTCTCCCGGGGCAAAACCATTGCCGGAGCCACTCCTTCGGTCAGCTACGAATACGACCGGACCTATTACCACCTTTTACAGGACGATCATTACTATAACGGCCTGAAAACGATCGATTACGGTTTGTGGTTCTACGCTTACCGGAGAATGGCTTACCGGGATCTACAGCCCAAATGGGGCGTTACTTTCAATGTGAACCATCGTGCTTCTCCTTTCTCAGAGAAGATCCTGGGCGAGATGACATCCATGGCAGGCAGGCTATATTTGCCCGGGCTGTTGGAAGATCATGGCGTGACACTGGCGTTGGGTTATCAGAAGCAGGATCCGGAGGCCTATCTATATTCAACCTACCTGGATTTTCCCCGGGGCTTCAAGCCCCACGCCATCGAAGAACTCTTTACCTTTGATTCCGAATATGTGCTTCCCCTGGGCTATCCCGACTGGAATATCCCTTCCCTTTTGTATGTCAAGCGGCTGAAAGGCAGTGTGTTCTACGACTACGCCTGGAAACAGTTCCGGGGGAGGGAAGGCAACAGCATCGTGTGGAAAGAGCAACAGTTGCATTCAACGGGAGCTGAATTGACCTTCGATTTCCACCTGGCCCGCGTTATGTTCCCGTTTACAGCAGGGGTGAGATATTCTTATCTTCCTCAGCTTGAAGATTATCGCATTGAATTTATCTTTGATGTCAATTTTTATAGAATCTACAGCAAACGCTCACGATGATGGAACATCTGAATCAACTCTTCTCCGATTTTGGTTTGTCGCCAAACCTGACCCTTCATTTCGTCCTGACCCTGGTGATTGGCTTCATTCTTCTGCAGATCATCCGCAGGAGTCTTAAAAGCTTTGAGAAAAGGGGCACTGGTTTCATTGACCGGTTGAGGTTTTTTGAGGCCGTCAAATCCAAGGCCCACGTAAGATCGGCCAAAAAACAGAAGGAAAAGGCGATCAAGGGTTATGCCCAACGTTTTACCATCATCCGGAGGATGATCCTGATCATATATGTTGTGATTTGGGTTTTGACTTTGCTGACGCCTATGTTCGGGCAGGTATCGGCCACCTTTATATCCCTTATTGCGGCAGCGTCAGCGGCTGTGGTAGGTATAGCGGCAAGGCCGTTTTTGGAGAACCTCATAGCCGGGGTGGTAATCACTTTCAGCCGTCAGTTCCGGGTAGGTGATACGGTCATGCATGGCAAGGATTATGGCACGGTGGAGGATATTACCATTACCCATACCATCATCAAGCTGTGGGACTGGAAAAGGCTGATCATACCCAACAGCCAGATGTTGAACCGGGAAATGATCAGCTATACCACCAGGGACAGTTATCTGTGGTCATATGTGGAGTTTTGGGTCTCCTATGAGGCGGATATCCTGTTGGTGGAAGAAATCGCATTGGAGGCTGCCCAGAAAAGCCTGCACTATGCCCGGGAAGGGGTGCCCAGGTTCTGGATTATGGAGATGGCCAAGGAAGGGATAAAATGCTGGGTGGCTGCCTGGACCAAGTCTCCTACCGATTCGTGGTATATCAAGATTGATATCCGTACCCGCCTGATCCAGGAGTTCCAGAAACGGGAAATCAAAACCCACACTTTCCGCGTGGGAGAATTCTCTGACCGGCCGGGCCGCAGTGGGGCAGAGGCCGGAGAGGACCATCAGGAAGGCTGATTATTCTGCTTCCGCCACTGGGGAGCATCTGCTAATCCACATAGAACCCTATTTCATCCTCTTGCTTGTTGCCCAGCTTGTCAAGAGCCGTTACCTTCAGACGGTAAAGGGTTTGTTCCTGAAAACCTTCAATAAGGCTTTGATATCGTCTTCTTTCCCCCCCGTTGATCGAATAGTACATCTTGTCGAAACCCACGTAAGCGTCGGTGGCGCTTAGGAAAAGCACCATATGGGGAGGGAAAACGGGGTATTCCTTACCGTCTATGGTACGGGTCCTTTCCGAGACCATGCTGAAACGGTGGTATATATCAGGCCCCTGTTGGTCAACAATGCAAAGGAACTGCCCGGAAGAGGTATTGTCCAGGTTGTCATATCCCCTGTATCGCACCGAATGAAGGCCTTCCTCCTTTAGGGTGAAGGGCTGCTCATAGGTTTTAAACGCATTTTCATTCTTCCCCGTGTATTCCATCCTCTTGAATCCGGATTCCGAGTCGTCGCCTTTGAGCAGGATCCTGGTCTCCGGGGTGATGAAAGTGGTATCCCTGGAGCTAAAGGAAGGCCCCTGGAAACGATGGCCCAATTCCGGACCCGTCAGGTCGACATAGGAAACATGGTCGCGGTTGGCCATTTTTTGGGTCCGTTTTTTGTTGTTTACCCGGTCGATGGCCAGGGTTTCAATATAGAGGTTCCCGGATTTGGACAGATTGAAGGGCTTCTTGTAAACCTTGAATGCACCCTTGTTGATGGAATACCTTATCTCTTTGACCCCTGCCTTGTTGTCCATCGATATGAGCTTCAGCTTGTTCCTTCCTGAGAGGTATTCCCTTCCGCCTGTCGAAAAGCTGTTGCCGAGCAGCTCTTCAACCACGGTGGGCGGGGTTTTGTCTACAAAGAAGGGGTATGTTTTCCTGTCTTCCTTATTGCCTACCTTGTCAACCGAATAGTAAGCAATGGTGTGTTCTCCCTCAGTCAGAGCCGACCCTTTCAGGGGATGGCGGTAGGGCTTTTCCTCCTGGCCGTCGATGGCATAATAAGTTTGACGGACATTCGTGCCCTTGTCACTGGCCTGCAGGAGAATCTCAGACCGGGCGCTTATGATATTATTATACTGGTCGCCTTTGATTTGATGTTTGGTGGCGGGATTGGAAAGGTCGATCACCACCTTTACTTCATTGGGCTTTTCCACATTGCCTACATGGTCAACGGCATAGTAGCTGAACCTGAAAGAACGTTCATCGTCAATGGTCAGGTTTTCATCAAAACCCTGGTAAGGTTTGCCATCTATTGAGTAGTAGATGCTGTCGACTCCGGAGAGGTTATCGGAGGAAGAGAAATTCAGATCTACCGGCTCGCCCACGTATATGGTTTGGTTCTCCCTGACCCGATCATCCGTACCGAAAGTAACCCGGCTGGAAGGGGGTTTGCTGTCGGCATACACCACGAAAACAATGTCTTTCTTTGGGTAAACATACTCCCGGGTTTCAGGATCTACTTTCCAGGGAGAGCGGATGGTGTTGTAACCCTCCGTGTCGAAGTACATGGGATTGGCATATTTTGCGGTAGATTCACTCTGAAGAAGATAGCTGTTGTCCTTTTCCTCAGCTGAGGCGGATATACGAAGATAGATGGGATCGTTCCTGTTGACGTATAGTTTGCCTTCGGGTGACCTGTACATTCTGTGGGGATGCTCTAAAGGCTGCTGTGCCAGTATGCCGCTGGTTATCAAAAGGGCAAAGGCGACAAACGTTTGTTTCAATAGCATGTTGGCTCCTTTATGGTTTTAATTATTGGGGTGCTAAAAATAAAAATTAAATATGTCTTTCCCGGTGTAGCGGTCAAATATGATGTACTTTCCTCAATTTATTACCTTCCATACGATATGGTAGGCCAAAATGTTTTATTTTTGAAGCATAGAACAGCCAAAAATCAGGTGATATGAGAAAATACAAAAGGGTTTTGATCAAATTGAGCGGCGAGGCGTTAATGGGAGAAAAGGCTTTTGGTATTCATCATGAGCGTATACAGGGTTATGCCGCCCAGGTGGCTGATCTTGTTCGGGAAGGTATTGAGCCCGGGATTGTGGTGGGCGGAGGCAACATTTTCCGTGGACTGGAAGGTGTTGGGAATGGTTATGACCGGGTGAAAGGTGATCAGATGGGCATGTTGGCCACCGTGATCAACAGCCTGGCGCTTCATTCGGCACTGGAAGCAGAGGGTGTGCAAGCCAGGGTGTATACGGCCATTCGCATGGAGCCCTTTGCCGATTATTATGTGAAAGAGAAAGCCGTGGCATCCCTTGAACAGGGGTGTGTCAACATCATCGCCGGCGGCACCGGCAATCCCTATTTTACCACCGATACCGCTGCCGCTTTGCGTGCCCTGGAGATGAACGCCGATGTGCTTTTGAAAGGCACCCGTGTGGATGGGGTTTATTCGGAAGATCCCGAAAAAAATCCCGGCGCCCGCCGGTATAATACCATCACCTACAATGAGGCCATCGAAAAGCAGTTGAACGTCATGGACATGACAGCTTTTGCCCTTTGCCGGGACAATCAGCTGCCCATCATCGTCTTTAACATCAACCTGCCGGGCCGGATGAGAAAGGCCCTCCATGAAGACGATGTCGGTACCCTGGTACAATGATCCCAATCTGGCAAGGCAATCATATTTTTTATTAAATTTGTTCCAACGCAAGTTTATGAATTAAAATTTATCAACTATGGATCCAGAAGTGGAAAAAGTAATAAAAGAGGCCAAGTCGAAGATGAAAAAGGCAGTCGAACATCTTTCGGATGAACTGGCCAGAGTAAGAGCGGGGAAAGCCAACCCCCGTATTCTTGACGGGGTGTATGTTGATTACTATGGTGTTCAGACCCCGCTGTACCAGGTAGCCAATATAGGCACCCCTGATGCAAAGACCATCATCGTTCAACCCTGGGATAAGAATGTGATTGACAAAGTGGAGAAGGCGATCATGGATTCCAATCTGGGTCTGAATCCCTCCAATCATGGCGACCTCTTGCGCATCAACATCCCCCCTCTTACCGAAGAGCGGCGTAAAGAGCTGGTGAAACAGATTCATGGCGAAGGGGAGAATGCCAAGGTCAGCATTCGCAACGCCCGCCGTGATGGCAACGATAAGTTGAAGAAGCTTAAAAACGAAGGCACACCCGAAGATGAAACAGACCGGGCCGAGGAAGAGATTCAAAAACTCACCGATGAATATGGCAAGAAAGTCGATGAGGTGATGAAGCATAAGGAAGAGGAGATCATGACCGTTTAGATTTTGGCTGAGTCCTTTTTGCCCGCAAAAAACAACCTGAAACAGCCGGCCGGAAGCAGGCTTTGCCTGCCGGACCCGGTTGTTTTTTTCAAATCCTGTCCCTGACAATGATGAAAAAAATCGGCCAGTACTTTCGAAAGGAATACGGTAAGTTCAAAAGGAAGAGATGGTACGGAAAACTTATCGATGTGGTGTTTGTTGTTTTGCTTATTCTGCTGATTATTCCCTCCAGCCGGAAAGAAGTGATGACTTATGCCTCTAAAGTAAGGATGTATCTTACTTCCGTGGAGGAATCTGCCGCTCCGCAGAAACTGGCCAGTCTCCATACCCTGCAATTTGTTGATCAAGAAGGAGCCTATCACCAGCTGGATGATTTTCTGGATAAGCCGGTGTTTATAAACTACTGGGCCACCTGGTGCCCTCCCTGCCGCGCCGAGATGCCTGCTCTTGAGAAGCTCTACCAACAATATGGAGGAAGGGTGCATTTTCTATTCATCTCGAAGCAGCCCATGGAAAGGCAACAGGCTTTCCTTACCAGCCAGGGCTATGACCTGCCCGTATATCAGCTTGCTTCCCGCCCCGGCGGATCGCTGTCCTATTCCGTGCTGCCCACCTCCCTGGTCATCTCGAAGGATAACCGGATGCTGCTGCGCAAGGAGGGAGCGGTCAACTGGCAATCAAAACAGGTGAAAAAGATCTTTGAGGGCCTGGCACAGGAAGACTGATTGCTTTGGCTTTTGCTGTCTTGTGATTGGGTGGCATCTATCCCGTGTTTTTTTTCAGGCCATTATTTACCATCCACCACCTATTACAATTTAACCAACAATTTCTATCTTTGCCCCTTATTGATAAATTCATACAGCAGAAAGGCATCCAACAGATGCATCCCGCATGCACGAACCTGCACAACAAGGACATGATTAATCATGCAGGTTCCATGTGGCCAATTAGTTAGATAAAAAAATAATCACATGAAATTTAATGAATTTAACTTGAATGAGCGATTGCTGGAATCGGTTTCTTATTTGGGATTTGATGAAGCGACACCTGTTCAGGAACAATCGATGCCGGTGATCCTGAAGGGACACGATATAATTGCCTGTGCTCAGACAGGAACGGGTAAGACCGCGGCTTATCTGCTGCCTGTTCTCAATTCTCTTATTGAGAGGGGGGGCAGTGGCATCCGCACCCTGATCATTGTCCCCACCAGAGAGCTTGCCATTCAGATTGGCCAGCAGGTGATGGGCATTGGGTACATGGCCAACATCACCCCTGCGGTGATCTATGGGGGTGGCGACGGCTCTGACTGGGAGCAGCAGAAACAGGCCTTACAAAGTGGTTCCGCGCTGGTAGTGGCCACCCCTGGCAAATTGTTGTCACATATGAAGATGGGATACGTGCGGTTCGATAATCTGAGGCATCTGATATTGGATGAGGCAGACCGGATGCTGGATATCGGGTTCCATGAGGAATTGCTCCATATCGTCTCTTATCTTCCCCAAAAACGTCAAACTTTGATGTTCAGCGCCACCATGCCGGGTAACATCCGCTCGTTCGCCAACAAGATACTGGATCATCCCGAGGAGGTCAGCATTGAGGTATCCAAGCCTGCCGAAGGAGTGCTTCAGGCAGCTTATCTTGTATATGAGAATCAAAAAAGCCCGCTCATCAACGAGTTGATCAAAGACAAACCCGAATATCACAGCATATTGATATTTTGTTCCACCAAGAAGAAGGTGGCCGAGTTGGCGAGAACTTTGAAAAAGA
>Ga0207797_1000613_pt1 | contig 27297 bp, 20 predicted proteins | sample PRCRCaboRojoPR_6_FD_187275 | JGI IMG/M metagenome (GOLD analysis project Ga0207797, IMG submission 187275) | Marine sediment microbial community from Cabo Rojo, Puerto Rico - PR CR 10% Liquid 1 (SPAdes) | ecosystem: Environmental > Aquatic > Marine > Coastal > Sediment | place: Cabo Rojo, Puerto... | reverse complement strand
CGGAGATCCCCATGATCCTGCACGGTGGTGAGCTCTACGCCACGGCGGCGATCACCGGGGCGGCGGCCTTCCTGGCGCTGGTGGCGCTCGGCGCACCGCCCCCCGTACCCTCGCTGGTGGGCATGGCCGTGATCGTCGCGCTCCGGCTCGCCACGATCGTGTGGGGGCTCCGCGTTCCGGCGTTCTCGCTGGACCGCGAGTGAGGGTGCCCCTGTCGGACGAGACGGCCGCCGGAGAATTCGACGTTCCGCGCCGGCAGCAGAATCTTTCGACCCTCGGCCTCTCCCCCCTCAACTCACAGCGGAGCGAAGCGAAGGTGCAGAGACCGAGCTTCCAGGCGGTCCCACGCAGCCTCTGGACGAGGTCCGTGCTCCTCGCTGCAGCGGCAGTCACGACGGTGCTCTGTCCGAGCGAGGTCCGCGCCCAGCACGCGCCCCACGGTGGCGAGGATCTCACCGCCGACGAGCTCCGGCGGGCGGTCGAGGGCTACCGTAGCGATCTCGAGGATCTCCGGCGACGTCTCGGCATTCCCGGGCTGTCCGCCGCCGTCGCGCGCGACGGGGAAGTCGTGTGGGCCGACGGGCTCGGATGGGCGGACAGGGAGGAGAAGCGGGAGGCGACCGCCACGACCCCGTACCGGATCGCCTCGATCACGAAGACCATGACCGCGGCCGTGGTCGTGGGGCTGGCACACGAGGGGGAGCTGGACCTGGACGCGCCGGTGGCCCGGGTTCTCCCGGACGGGCCGGCCTGGGCCGAAGACGTCACGGTCCGGCAGGTGCTGAGCCACACGTCCGAGAGCGAACCTGCCGGCACCGGCTTCACCTACAGCGGCCGCTACGACGTCCTCTCGCGCGTGGCGGAGGAAGCGGGCGGGGCGCCGTTCCCGAGGCTCCTGGTGGAGCGGGTCCTCGAGCCCGCGGGGATGGACCGCTCGTATCCCGTCTCGCTGGACTCGACGGCACGGGCTCGCGGGATCCGCGACGACCTCGCCACGGGATACCTGCCGAGCGGAGAGCCGGCGCCCGACGGAATGCTGCGGAGCCGGACCGTGGGCGGAAACGGCGTGGTCGCCACCGCGCCCGACCTGGCCAGGTGGGGGGACGCCCTCGCGACCGGGGAGGTCGCCTCCGGAGGCGTCCGCGACGACCTGTGGAGCCCGTCCGTGACCCCGGCCGGGGACACCCTGCCCTACGGCCTGGGCTGGTGGGTGGAGGAGACGCCCGCCGTGCGCCTGGTCTCCCACGGGGGGCAGTGGCCCAACTATTCCGGGCTTTTGCTCCACGTGCGGGATCGCGATCTGACGCTGGCGGTGCTCGCCAATCACCAGGCGGTGAGCAGGCCGTTCTACTCCATCGGGACGGGGACGTCGCTGTACTCGACGTTCGCTGCTTCCTTCCTGCGGCACTTCGCGCTCCGCGACCTCTGGGACGGCCGGCCGCCGGAGCTCCCCCGGGACGCCTCCGCCGATTCGCTGGCGAGCGTCGTCCGGGGGTATCGCGAGGAGGGCGCCCGCCTCCACCTGGGAGCGGAGCTCTTCGGGCGGGGCCTGGTGGCCGGGGCGACCGGCGAGACCGCCCGCTCCGACAGCCTCCTGCGGGCCACGGCCGAGTGCTGTCCATCGGCGCTTCGGGCGAGCGAGGATCTCGGCCTCCTGTTCCACCTCGGCAGGAGCGGCGATCCCGTGGTGCGAGAGATCGGCCAGGAGGCGGGACGGCGTCGGCTGGAGCGGATGCCGGACGACGCGGTGACCCGCTTCCACCTGGCGGTCTCCTACGCCCGGTCGGGCGCGGGCGATGAGGCGACGCCGCTCCTCCGGGACCTGGTGGAGCGAGAGTCGGAGATCCCGACCTGGATGTGGAGCTGGAGCACCTACCTGTTCGCGGAGCAGATCGCCGCGGACCGCCCGGCCGAGGCGAGGCGCCTGCTGGAGAGCGTCCTCGAGGAGGGTCAGGACGAGGGCGGACTCTTCACGCAGGTGCGGGCTCTACTTCGGGAGCTGGACGGCTCGGGGGGCTGACGACGACGTCACCAGTTGCCTCGCTCGCCGGCCATCTCGATGGCGCGCTCCAGCCGCGCCCCGGCATTTCGCCAGTTGCGCTCCACCGCTTCCTCGGCCACCTCCGGGTCGCCGGTCCCGATCGCCTCGATCATGTCCTCGTGCTCCGCCAGCGAGCGGTCGAGCGAATACTCCTGCATCTCCACGTAGTAGCGGAAGTACCGCTCGGCCTGCGGACGGTGCGACCCGTGCAGGTGGAGGAGCCGCGGCCCCGCGCCGGATCGCACGAACGTGCAGTGAAACTCGGCGTCGATGTCGAAGAACCGGGTGTTGCCCCGGGTGCCCGACTCGGCCTCGTTCTCCATCCGGGCGTTCAGCTCACGCAGCCGATTCACGACCTCCTGTCGATCGTCCTCCTCCAGCCTGGCGGTCCACCGGGCCGCCAGCCCTTCCAGGCTGCCGAGGAGGTACATGAGCTCGTGGGCGTCGCTCCTGGTCAGGGGCGCGACCATGGGACGCCCGCGTTTGCCGGAGTTCTGCGACTCGACGAATCCCTCCTGCTCGAGCCGCTGGAGCGCGGAGCGCACCGGGGTCCGGCTCACCTCCAGCCTCTCGGAGACCTCCGTCTCGATGATGCGGCTTCCGGGAGCGAGCTGTCCGCGAACGATGAGATCCCGGAGACGGCCGTACGTCCTTCCGGACCGGTCTCCGTTGGACGACGGTCCACAGGTCCCCGCGACCTCTTCTGAAGCATCCATGGTGGCAGCTCCGATCGGAAGTTGAAGGTTCGGGACGGCTGACGTCGCCACCTCCCCGCTGTTCCCTCAAGCTACGACATCGGGCAAACGTTCCGAAGCGTCGGACGGCCCTGTCCGCCGCTATCCCCGGTCCTCGTCCAGTGCCGTGAGCACCGAGGCCAGGTCCGACCGCGGCGCCTCCAGGACCAGCGTGATCGCCACGGCCTCGAGGTTCGTCACGGCCACCGCCCCCGCGGCCACCCGGATCGGCCACACCAGGTCCAGCGCCAGCAGCCCCGCCGTGGCGCCGATGACCAGGAAGTAGGAGGCCCTGGCGCTGAGGGTGTGGTAGGAGGGCATCTGTCCGAACTTCGCCAGGCTCGCGATCCACGAGGCGGCGTAGGTCAGGGGCACGAGGGCGATCCAGGGCCATTCCCCGAGCAGCACGTCGCCCTCCAGCAGGGCGAGGCCGCCCAGCAGGAGACCGTACATCACCAGGTCGGCGATGCTGTCCAGCCGCGCGCCGAGCTCGGTCTTCTGGTCCAGGATCCGGGCCAGGAGACCGTCCAGCAGGTCGGTGGCCTCCAGGGCGAGGAAGAGGTAGAGGAACAGATCGCCGCGACCGGCGAGGGCCAGTACGGCCAGGGCCGGGGCCACCACCAGGCGGATGGCGGTGATCACGTTGGGGAGGCTCACGGCGCCCTCCGGAGTACGGCCAGCACCGGGGCGTGGTCGGACAGATCCGGATCGACGTCCAGGACGCGGGCCTCCACCACCCGGAGCGAGGGCTCCACCAGGATCCAGTCGATGGCTCTCCGGGGCTCGGGCATCGGGTAGGTCAGTTCGTCGGGGGCGGGATCTCCCCGGGCGCGGGGGCTCTGCCACCCGCGGTCCAGGAGCTCGCCGACGACGGTGGAGTCCCCCGCTCCCGGCCACCCGGGCGGGGAGGCGTTGAAGTCGCCGGCCAGTACCATCGGAGGGGACTCTTCTCCGGGCAATCGCGTCAGGATGGGGAGGGCGGCCCGGCGTGTCTCGGCGCTCCGGACCTCCAGGTGGATCGGCACCACCGACACGGGGCCGATCCGGGTGTCCAGTCGGACCACCGACGCCGACTTGGCGCCGGCGACCAGGGCCTCCAGCCCGGAATGGGGAGGAAGATCGACCCATCGCGCGCCCCGGACCGGCGTTCGCGCCAGCAGGGCGTTGCCGAAGGAGAAGGCCGCGAACGGGAGGCGGACGTCGTAGTTCCTCTGCTCCACTCGTGTCCGGTAGCCCGCCGCCCGGGCCAGCACCTCTGCCTGGTTCAGGCCGCCGGACCAGCTCGCATCGAAGTCCACCTCGTTGAGGACGACCACGTCGGCGTCCGCCCGGCGTAGGACCGCGGCGATGCGGGCCAGCCGGGCCACCCGGACTTCCTGGCTACCGCCCCGGAAGTTACGGAGCAGGCCGGGGCCGGCGTCCCCGCGACCGTGGGCCACGTTCCACGCGAGGACGCGGAGCTGCGGCACCTCCGTGGAATCGGAGGTCGGCAGGCCCGCGGCGTCCCCGCGGTGGACCGACAGCCGCCGGTCCCCCGCCGTGATCCGTCCCACGGCCCACCAGAGGAGGGTGAGGCCCAGGGCGGCCAGCAGGAGGAGGCCGAGGCACCGCCGGAGCAGGTCCGGCCAGTCCCTGTCCTTGCTCCGGGCGCTGTTCCGTGTGATGCGCGAGCCCTCCCGTCACGCGGTCGCTGGTCGTGCTCCGCCGCCGTCTACCGGAAGGATACCGCGAATCCGGTGCTCAGCACGAAGTCGTCCTCCTCGACGCCCTCGGGAGGGCGGCTGTCGTGCCGCCACTCGTTCTGGACGGTGAGGTCGACGTTCTCGGTCAGGGAGATCCGGAGGGAGGCGTCGACCAGCGTCCTCAGGTCGCCGAAGTCCGCGAAATCGGGCTGGACGTACGCGACCCCGATCAGCCGGACGGACTCGGTGAGGGGCTGGGTGAGGACGATCAGGTTCGCCATCCGCCACGTTCGCGCCTCGACGGGGTGATCGCCGACCTCGCGGTCGGGGTCCAGATCCTCGCTCTCGAACATGGCCCCGGTGCCGACGTCGAGCGTGGTGGCGCCGTCCACGAGTCGGCGTCGGACCCCGCTCCCCAGCAGCGTCCGCCGCTGGAGGAGCTCGGCGTGGCTCGCCTGGAGCTGGGCGAAGTGGAAGGTCTGCCAGCGCTCGGACAGCCAGCGGTTGTATCGGAGGTGCAGGTAGCGGTTGCTGTCCACCAGGTCGCCGTCCTCGGTGCGGTAGTCGAGACCCGTGAAGAGCCGGATCCAGTCCCGGGACCAGCGGTGCCCCACCACGAAGCCGCCGAGGAGGTCCACGTAGTCGGAGTTGCCCTGGCTCACGCTGAGGGCTCCCTCGACGCCCCAGTGCCAGCTCTGCACGTCGCGTGGCTGCAGCCGCTCCACGTTGAGGATCGACTGGGACTTTGCCGGTGCGGGCGAGACAACGAGGGCGAGCCCGACGAGGAGAAGGGCTCCGAACAGAAGGCCGGAGAGCCGGAAACGGAGGACCGGACGACGAGAATCAGAACAAGACATGGATCAAACTCGGGCGTTTCGTCTCACTGTGCCAAACGCTCTCGCCCAGGCTACGTCCGGATGGGGAACGCGTGGAGGGGGCCATGTCGTTCCACCGGGATTCGTAGAACAGTCGATCACGCCGGCCGGGGGCGCTCGCAGAACACTGTATTCCGCTCAACCTGCAAGGGGTCTCCGCTGAACGCTCACCGGGGAGGGTTCAGCGACCCTGTGCTCTATACCCTCCTGAGGCAACGGCGCGAGGGAGGACGTGGTTCGTCACTTGCGCTCCAATACGGACCGACGACGCTTCACAGTTGGCCGAATCGCGGAGTACGATCCCTTCACACGGACGGACGAGAGGTGCCATGCGACACCAGGACTACGTCTGGGCAACCGGTGGTCTGGTCCTTCTCGCCACGCTGTTGGCCGCCTGTGGCGGTGAGAACTCATCGCCCACCGATCCCGACGGGCCACCCGCGTCCGCGCAAGATCCTGCGGTGACGATCTCACCGTCTGCCGACACGCTGGTGGCCGTCGACGCCGAGCGAGATTTCTCGGCCGACATCGTCCGGTCCGACGGCACGAGTGCCCCCGATACCGACGCCTCGTGGTCGAGCAGCGACACGACGGTGGTCACCGTGGGCGGGGACGGTCGTGCGACGGCCCGATCGGAGGGGACGGTCAGCATCGCGGCCGCGTACCAGGGTGCTGCCGACACGGCGCAGCTGGTGGTGGCGCCGGAGGTCGACCGGATGGTGGTCTCTCCGCCCGCCGATTCGATCGACGCCCTGGGGGGAAGGACGTCGTACTCGGCCGACGCCCGCGACGCGAACGGCCACACCGTGGCCGGTGTCGACGTCGGGTGGTCGTCGTCGGATTCATCGGTGGCCACCGTCGACTCGTCCGGAACCGTGACCGGGAGAATGCCCGGGGAGGCCGACATCGTCGCGTCGGCCACTGGTGTCGCCGACACGGCCCGGGTACGGGTGGTCGACCCCGACGGCGATCAGGCCCCGATCGCTGCCATCGACAGCCCGGCAACCGGGGCGAATTTCGCGCCCGGCGACAGCGTCGCGCTCCGGGGATCGGCCACGGACCTTGAGGACGGCGCGATCACCGGTGCGGACCTGGAGTGGAGCTCCGACCGTGACGGGCAGCTCGGCACCGGCGAGGACGTGACAACCTCGTCCCTCTCGACCGGCAGCCACGTGATCACTCTCACTGCGACGGACAGTCAAGGCCAGACGGGGACCGACTCCGTATCGGTCACGGTACAGCAGAACGCCGACCTGCATCTGGACCGGCTGCAGGTGTACCGGCGGGGCGTCCTCACGTCCGAGGTGGTCGAGGCGGGCGGCGTGGTCTACAACACCGGGGGGACGGCGAGCGGCTCCTTCGACTGGGAGGTCCGGCTCGACGGTACGGTCGTCAGCAGCGGCACGGTAAGTGATCTCGCGCCCGGGGACTCCGTTCGGCTCGGCCCCGCGAACCTGGGCACGGTGTCCGAGGGTCGCCACGAGGTGGAGCTCTCCGTGGACGTCGGCGACCAGGTGACCGAATCTGACGAGTCGGACAACACCGGGTGGGATCGGGTCGTGGGCTACACTTCCGGGTTCGCGATCGAGCTCGATTATGTCTCTACGATCGACAGTACGCACCGGGCGGCGTTCGAGTCGGCTGCGGCCCGGTGGGAGGAGGTCGTCCGGTCCGACCTGCCCGATGTCACCTTTTCCAGCCCCTACGACTTTTCGTCCTGTGCGGACAGTGCTGGCACACGGAGCGATCCCATCGACGACATGCTCATCTTCGTCCGGGTGGACTCGATCGACGGCCCGGGCGGTACGCTCGGACAGGCGGGCCCCTGCACGGCGCGGTACGACAGCGAGGCCGGCCATTTCCTGACGGCGAGCGCGGGGCGCATGACGTTCGACGAGGCCGACCTGGACCGGTTGGCCACGAACGGCGAGCTGGAGCCGGTCGTCCTGCACGAGATGGGACACGTGCTGGGCATCGGCACGCTCTGGAGAAGCTCCAGCCACGACCTGCGGGCCGACGCCGGTACGAACGATCCATACTACACGGGGGCCGCCGGACGCCGCGGGTTCTCCAACGTCGGAGGGGATGCCTATTCCGGGACGCCGATCCCCCTGGCCAACACAGGGGGCGGCGGAACGGCCGACTCCCACTGGCGGGAGTCCGTCTTCGACGACGAGCTCATGACCGGCTACCTCAGCGGGACCAGCAACCCGCTCTCCGAGGTTACCGTCCGGTCGCTCGGCGACCAGTACTACGCGGTCGATCCGGGAACGGCGGACAGCTATCAGCTCCCCACCGGCTCGGCGCTCCGGACGGCCGGGAGCAGCAGCACGATCGAGCTCGGAGACGACCTGATCGACCTCCAGGTCCGCGGCCTGGACGACCGGGGCAACGTCGTGCACGTCGGTCCGGCGCCCGGTGACGTCCCGCGGCGTCGATAAACGGTCTCGCGACAGCGATCCCCACTTCTCTTCCGAGGTTCAGGCACATCATGATTCGTCGCAGCACCTCCGTCCTGCTGGTCGCGCTCCTCCCGGTACTCACGACCGGGTGCACGTCGTCGCCGCCGGAGGAGGACGCGAGCGCGAACACGGGTGACTCGGCGGCGGTCGACACCGCGGCGGACTCGACCGCCGCGGAGGCCCGGGTCGAGACGTTCTACGTGCACCTTCGCGCCGACGTCGATCCCCGGGAGTTTGCCGCCAGCCGTGAACTGACCGTGGTCGAGGTGATCGACGGTCGCCGACCGGGTCTGGTGACCCGTCTCACGCCGGACGAACGGTCCGCCCTGGAAGCGGACAGCCTGGTGCGCTCTCTTGCGCGCCGCATTCATCCGTCCGGGGAAGAAAAGGAGGGACCGGCGATTCGGCCGCTGGGGGGCGACTCGGCAGGCGGCTGATCCTCGCAGAATACGACCTCGCTTGCAGCCTGCGACAGTGCGCGTGTCCGGGCGCGGACGGCTCGACGGCCGGGCCGAATCCGGGCACCTGCGTTCCGTCGGGCCGAAACGATCGATGTGCCGGCCGCCGCCGTCCCTCGTATCGGCGTTGCACCATTCAACGACTCATGTCCATCATCGACGGAGCGACTGCTTCGGACCCGGACGGGGTCGCCGGCCGCCGGATCGGCGCGGACCTCGACAGCGAGCCGGAGGAGTCGTTCGACCGCTTCACCCGTCTGGCATGTCGGTTCCTCGACGTGCCCGCGGCCTTCGTGTCGCTGGCCGCGGGTGGCCGCCAGTTCGTCAAGAGCTCCGTCGGGCTGCCGGCGTCGCTCCGCGAGCCCCGTGAGACCTCCCCCCTCCTTCCCCTGGCGAGCCGTCCGCTGGAGGAAGGGGAGACGGTGGGCTTCGACGACCTCTCGGAGGCGCGGGTCCCGGGTGTGCCGGAGGTCCAGCGCGAGACCGGCCTCTCCTCCTCCCTGGGGGCGCCCCTGGTCACGAAGGACGGCGCGTGCCTGGGCAGCCTGAACGTGCTGGACGAGGTGTCCCGGAAGTGGACGCCGGAGGAATCGAAGCTCCTCCTCGACCTGGCGGCGGCGGTCACCACCGAGATCGAGGTGAGGCTGCAGTCGGCCGAGCGGCAGCAGGCGCTCAGGACGAGCCGGGAGCGCCTGGAGGCGCTCAGCGAGGGCGTCACCATTCACGATGCCGACGGGCAGCTGGTCTACGCCAACCGGGCCGCCGAGCAGATCCTGGGGCTGGAGCGGTCGGAGCTCACCTCCCGGGCCTACGACGACCCGAAGTGGGAGATCACGACCCTCGACGGGGAACCGATCCCCCCGGAGGAGCTCCCGGCCGCCCGGGCGGTCCGGGACGGGCTGGCGGTCCGAAACTCGCCCATGGCGGTGGCCCGCCCCGACGACGGGCCCGTGATCCTCTCCGTCAACGCCGTGCCGGTGCGGAATCGGGACGGGAGCGTGCGGGAGGCCATCGTCTCCTTCCGCGACGTCACCGAGCAGAAGCGGGCCGAGGAGCGGCTGCGGGAGAGCGAAGAGCGATACCGCCGGATCTTCGAGAACAGCGTGGCCGGCATCTACCGGTCCCGGCCCGCCGGTGAGATCATCGACTGCAATCCCGCCTTCGCCGAGATGTTCGGGTTCGACACCCCGGCGGAGGCAACCGGGACGCCGGGAGACGAGTTCTTCTTCTCGGCCGAGACCCGCCGGCGCGAGAACCGGCGCCTGGCGGAGGCCGGGAGGATGAAAAACGTGGAGATGCGGCTCCGGCGCCAGGACGGCGAGCCCATCTGGGTGCTGGCCAACTCCGTCATGGTCGAGGACCCGGACTCGGGAGAGTCCATCATCCACGGGACGATGGTCGATGTCACCGGGCGCAAGCGGGCCCAGGAGCGGTACCGCCGGCTCTTCGACCAGGGGGTGGCCGCCGTCTTCCGCTCGGAGCACGAGCCCCCGGCCCGAATCCTGGAGTGCAACCGGGCGTTCGCCGACATGTTCGGCTTCGAGTCCCCCGAGGAGGCCGTGGGGACGGAGGCCCGGGAGCTGTATCCGAATCCGGAGGACCGGGAGCGGGCCATGGAGGACATCCGGGAGGGCGGCCGCCGCTTCGACGACGCCTTCGAGCTCCGCCGACGGGACGGCAGCCCCGTGTGGGTGATGGGCGAGACGCGGCTCGTGCACGATCCGGAGATGGGAGTCGTCAACGAGGGCCTCATGCTCGACGTGAGCGACCGGGTCCGCGCCCGCCGGCAGCTCCGCCACCAGGCCCTGCACGATCCGCTCACGGGCCTGGCCAACCGCACGCTCCTCTCCGACCGGGTCGAGCAGGGGCTCGCCCGGGCGCGCCGCCACGGGGAGCCCCTGGGGCTGCTGATGCTGGACGTCAACCACTTCAAGAGGATCAACGACCGCCTGGGCCACGCCGCCGGCGACCGCGTGCTCGAGGGCCTGGCCCGCCGTCTCCTGGGCGTGGTCCGCGACGAGGACACGGTGGCCCGGTGGGGCGGGGACGAGTTCGTCGTCGTCCTCCCGGAGATGGAGGAGCTCCGCTCCATCGAGGCGGTCCAGGAGCGGATCCGGAACGCGATCCGGCGCCCCATCGAGGCCGGCGGCGAGTCGCTCCACATCGACGTCAGCGTCGGGGGCGTGGTCCGGGCCGAGGAGGACGGGGCCCGGGTGGTGCAGACGGACGAGGCCGACGAGCTCATTCGCTTCGGCGACCTGGCCCTGCACCGGGCGAAGGAGCAGCCGGCGGGCAGCTTCTACCTGTTCGACCCGGACGAGGAAGTGCAGGGGGCGGCCCAGATCCGGCTGGAGCAGGCGCTCCGCGAGGCCGTGGCCGACGGACAGATCGTTCCCTACTACCAGCCCATCGTCCGCCTGGAGGACGGGGAGCCCGTGGGCTTCGAGACGCTGGCCCGGTGGCGCCACCCGGAACGCGGGCTGGTGCCGCCGGCCGAGTTCATCCCCCTGGCCGAGGAGCTCGAGCTCATCGGGGCCCTGGGCGAGTCGGTGCTCCACCAGGGGGTGAGCTGGGCGGCGGACTGGATCGCCCGCAACGGCGGTTCCGCCCCCAGCATCAGCTTCAACATGTCCGGCCAGCAGTTCGAGGACCCCCGCGTGGCGCAGACCGTGTCCGACCTGCTGTCGCAGGCCGGCGTTCCGCCGGAGCGGGTGGTCCTCGAGGTCACCGAGACGTCGCTCATGCAGGCGCCGGCCCGGATCCGTCAGCTCCAGGACCTCGGCCTCTCCATCCACGTCGACGACTTCGGCACCGGCTACTCCACCTTCGCCTACCTGCGGGACCTGGTCCTGTCGGGGCTCAAGGTGGATCGGGCCTTCGTCCGCGACATCGTCTCGAACGAGTCGGACGCGGCCCTGGTGGAGACGGTCCTGACGCTGGGCAGGCGGATGGACCTCACCGTGGTGGCCGAGGGCATCGAGACGGAGGAGCAGAGGGAGCGGCTCCTGGAGCTCGGCTGCGAGTACGGCCAGGGCTTCCTCTTCGCCGAGCCCATGCCCGCCGGGGAGTGCGGCGACTGGCTGCCCGCGGGCTGACGGGCGTTCAGACCAGGAGCTCCAGCGACGCTCAGCCGGGACGAACCGTCCTGCCGATGACTACGGCGCGTCCCTCCGGTCGAAGTACAGCACGCCGCCGCCGGCGCTCCCGGAGAAGAGCTCCGGGGAGCCGTCCCCGTCGGCGTCGCGGAGCACCGGTACGGAGAGCCCGCGCGTGGCTACCCCCAGGCGACCGTCCGCCACGAAGTCCGGCTCCCGGGGCGTGCCCTGGTTCCGGAAGACACGGATCCCACGGTCCTGGCTTCCCACCAGGAGGTCCAGGTCGCCGTCGCCGTCCAGGTCGGCCAGGGTCGGCGCGCTCCGCCTCCCGACGTTGAAGCCACCGTACTCGTCGGAGACCAGCTCGAACTCCGGATCCGTCGGGCTCCCCACGTTTCGGTAGAAGTTGAGAAAGCCGGAGGACTCGCCGACGAACAGGTCCAGGTCGCCGTCGCCGTCCACGTCGCCGAGGGCGGGCACCGCGTGGCTCCCGCGCGTGAGGGTGACCAGGGTGGAGTCGGCCACGGAGAAGGAGTCCCAGTCCCCGCCGCCCCGCCCCCCCGTCTCCGCGGAGTCGTTCTCACCGTCGGAGGGGCCGTCGTTCCTGTAGAAGGCCAGCTCGTCCCTCCAGTCCGCCAGGACCATGTCCTCGTCGCCGTCGCCGTCCAGGTCGCCGAAGGCGGGAGCGTACTGATAATCACCGCGCATGGGCAGCGATCCGGCGCGCCGCCACTCGGGGTCCCCGTCGGTCCCCACGTTCTCGAAGGTGCGCATCACCGAGGTGGTGCGCTCCCGCGGGTCCAGCTCGTTCGCCACCACGAGGTCGTCGTCCCCGTCGCGGTCGAGGTCGGCGAAGGCGACGACGCTCTCCTCCCCCACGTCGATCCCCGGGAGGAAGCGGCGCGTGCGGAGGCTCCATCCGGAGTCGGTGTTCTCCAGGTAGTAGAGGTTGTCGGCCGAGGTGAGCAGCGGGTTGTACGCGCCGCCGATCACGCCGATCAGCAGGTCCCGGTCGCCGTCGCCGTCCACGTCGCCGAAGGTGGGCGCGTTGTATCCGCTCGTCTCGACCGGATCGTCCGGCGGGAAGGGCACGGGCCGGCTCCGCAGGTTCGGCTGGCTGCAGCTCCCGGTGTTCTCGATGTAGAGGAGACCGGACTCGAAGTAGTCGCCCCAGAACAGGTCCGGGTCGCCGTCGCCGTCGTAGTCCGTGACCAGCAGTGAGTTCGCGCCGTGCCGGACGCCGGCGATCTCCGCCACGATCTCGATGTCCTGGAAGCGATCGGTGACCCGCCGGAAACGGGGCACGGGCCCTCGCCCCGCATTCGATCCGGCGGTGTCGCCGGCGAAGCCGCTCACCTCGAAGCGGGTCACCGTGCCGTCGAGACGCCCCACCAGCAGGTCCTGCCGGTCGTCGCAGTCCACGTTCCCGACGTTGGGGATGTTCTGCGGATCCGAGTAGATGGGCTCGCCGGCCCGCGTCCGGAGGGTGTCGGCCGCCAGCGTGAAGTCGGGACGGCCCGGAGCGCCGTCGTTCCGGTAGTAGCGGACGTGGCTGAAGGGCTCCTGGGCCAGCAGGTCGCGGTCGCCGTCCAGGTCGACGTCGCCGAACCGGTACCACTCGCCCACGTCGAGGTCCCGGTAGTCGTCGGTGCGCCAGGTGAAGCCCGGCTCGAGGGCGCCCGACGTCGAGCCGCTCTCCGTCGACGGCGTGCCGCCGGCTTCCCCGCTCCCGTCGTTCTCGAAGAGCATGACCTCGCCGGTCCGCTCCTGGACGAAGAGGTCGGGGTCGCCGTCGCCGTCGATGTCCATGAGCTGGGGGCGCGGCCCGTTGAATCCGCCCAGGAAGGGGTAGCGGTACCGGTCGCCGGCCGAATCACGGACGGTGATTCCCGTCACCTGCCGCTCCCAGCGAGGGCCCTCCGCGCCCTGCCCGGCGCCCGGCGTCCCCGGCGACGGGCCGCCGGACGCGCACCCCGCGGCAACGGCCGCCGCCAGGACCAGCGCCCCCAGGACCGGAACGTGCGCGGCCGGCTGTGTCACGTTCTCGGTGGGAGGGTCAGCTGCCCGGGAGGAGGCCGATGCCGTTCGGGTCGTGGCCCACCGGGATCACGTCCACGACGGAGCGCGTCTCCAGGTCGATGACCGCCACGTTCCCCGGCGGGGAGGCCTCTCCGCCGCGCTCCGGGCTCGACCATCCCTCGGGCTTCCACGCCCCGTCCAGGTTGTTGCTGGAGACGTACACGTAGCGGCCGTCGGTGCCGGCCACCGCACCGTGGGGCTGGGAGAGGGCCCCGTCCTCGACCACGGCGGCCACCGTCCAGTCCTCCGTGTCCACCACGGTGACGGTGTCGTCCTGCTTGTTCCCGAAGACCACGTACCGGCCGTCCGGCGTGAAGACCGGGTGCCAGGGCTCCGTGCCGACCTCGATGCTCGCCAGCAGCGGCAGTCGCTTCGGCTGCGTCCGGTCGAACACGAGGAGCCGGCCGGACGTCTGACCGGTGGCCACCAGCCTCCGCCCGTCCGGCGAGACGGCGAACTGGACGAAGGTGTGGGTGGGCCCGTCCACGGTGATGATCTCCGGTGTCTCGGAGCCGGCCTCCAGGGCGGCGATCCGGTTCACGGAGAGGCTCGCCGTGTGGAGGTACCGCCCCTCCCCGTCCGTGGCGATGGCGTGGGGGCGGGGGAAGAGCACCTCGACGCGCTCCGCCGTCACCCCCTCGGCGGTCATCTCGGACGTCCGGATGCGGCCCACGCTCTGGGGAGGGTTCACGGCGGACATGGACCGTCCCACGTACAGCGTCCCGCCGTCGCCCGGGAGCGCCATCATGCCGGGCACCTCGAAGCTGGCCCGTCCCACGACCTCGTTGTCGGCGTTGAACTTGACCACCGTGTTCGCGCCGATCAGCGAGACGTACCAGGCCGATCCGTCCGGTGCCGCCACGACGTCGTGGGGCTTGGCGTCCGGCGGAAAGCCCAGCTCCTGCAGGTCGATGGTCTGCACCACGGACCGCGATTCGGTGTCGATCACCGAGACCGTGGCGTCGGGCTGGTTCGGCACGTAGAGCCGGTCGCCGACCTGCGCCGCGGTCGGCCCCGGCGTAGCGAAGAGCAGGACGAAGCAGAGGACCGCGGCCGCCACGACGCCGGTGACACCGGCCGACGGCCGCGCTCCGTCGCGACGAGCTCGGGACACGTCGCTCCCTCCCGTCCGTCGATTGCCCGTCGTCGTGGTCGTTCGCCTCACCGCTGCCGGGTCAGTTGGATTCGCTGTCGTCCGGGTCGTCGGCGTCGCTCCCGGAGCTGGCGGCGGCCTTCGCGCTCCGCACCGGGCCTGCGTCCTGGAGCGCCTCCGACGAGGCGTGTGCCTCGTCGTTCGGGCGGACCACGAAGAGACCCTCGGTGCCGCTGTTCACGACCACGTTCCCGCTCTCGAAGAACGGATAGTTGCTCCAGGAGCCGCCGAAGCTCGGCTCGTTCTCGCCGTGGGGCACGGTGTCGAACCACCCCACGCGCTCCGGGCTCTCGGCGCTGGCGATGCCCAGGATGGTGAAGCCGCACTGGTAGTTGGACTGGAAGGCACGGTCGCCGATCACGTAGGTGTTGTGGTCGCTGCACCGCGTCGGATGCATGTACTCGCTGGCCATGATCGGGTCGTCCAGGTCCGTCATGTCCCAGACCATGGTCCGGGTGCGGTCCACCTTGCCCTGCAGCTCGTCCAGCTCGTCGTCGAAGTAGAAGTACCGCTGGTTCGGGCCGAACCATCCCTGGTGGGCGTAGCCGACGTTGGGATAGGTGGCCATGGAGATGGCCTGCGGGTTGTCCTTGTCGGTCACGTCGGCGACGCTCAGCGCCGTCTCGTTGGCGCCGATGCAGATCTCGCGGCCCCGGTACTCCTCGTCCGGGCCCCGGTAGATGACGCACTGCCCGTCGTGGGTGTAGCCGGTGCCCTGTCGCCCGGTGCCCTGGTGGGCGAAGCAGCCGGCGAAGGTGGGATTCTGCGGCTCCTCCACGTCGATCATGTGCAGGCCGCCGCCGCAGGTCTCGCCGCCGGCGCCGGAGCCCACGGCGTACAGGAAGCCGCTCTCGGGGTTCACCACCAGGTTGTGGACGCTGTTCACCCGGTCGTAGTGGGCGTCCTCCTCGAACGTGACGGGCTCACCGGAGACGTCGCGCAGCCTCGTGAGGTCGAAGATCTGGATGCCGTGGTCGCCGGCGTTGTCCGCCACGATGTAGGCGTGGTTGTCGTAGACCTTGATGTCGCGCCACGAGGCCGGATTGGCCCCCTCCGTCAGGGGGAGGCTCCCCAGGTACTCCGGGTTCGCGGGGTCGGTGACGTCGACGAAGGCCGTGCCGTCGATGCGGCCCGCCAGCGCGTACTCGCGGCCGGTCTCCGGGTCCGTCCAGCCCCAGATGTCGCTCATCCGGACGCCGCGCTCGCCGCCGACCTGCGAGACCGGGAGGAAGGACATCAGGTCCACGTTCTCGCACTGGAAGTGCGCCGCCTGCCCGTCGCTTCCGCAGGAGACCGGCTCCCCGGTGACGGCGGCGTAGTTCTCGAGCTCGCTCCATACCTTCTCGGCGGCGGCCCACTCGTCGCCGGTCTGCCGCTCGAGGATCATGGCCGTTCCGGCCCCGTAGTCGTCGCCGGTGAGGCCGGCGACCAGGACACCGGAGCCGATGGCCATGGTCGATGCGAAGCTGTCGCCCTCGTCGACGCCGTCGGGCGAGAGCTTGGTCGCCGCGCGCCATTCGCCGCTGGCTCCGTCCCGGCGATAGCGATAGATGCGTCCCTCGCCGTCGGCGCCCGGAGCTCCGACCCACAGCTCACCGCCGGACTGATCGAGGCTCATTCCGAACCGGGTGCCCTGGCGGCCGTCGAAGGGGAGGAGGCGGGAGGCCACCTGCCACTCGCCCTCGTCGTCGCTCCACTCGTAGGTGAAGACCGCGCCGCTGAAGCTGTCGTGGCCCGGCGCGCCGACCATGAGGTGCTCCTGCGTCAGGTGGACCGCACTCCCGAACCGTCCGTTGCTGCCCACGCTGCCGGCCCGGAGCCTGGCGGTCTGCTCCCAGGTCCCGGCGGAGGCGTCGTGCTCGAAGACGTAGACCGCGCCGGTCTGGTTGTCCTTCTGCGGGGCTCCGACCAGGGCCCGGCCGTCCCGGATGGCCACCGATCCGCCGAAGTAGTCGTTGGACGCGGCGTCGTCCGCCATCAGCTTGTCGTACTGGCTCCACTCGCCGGTCTCCGAATCGCGCCGGTAGACGTAGACCGCTCCCCGGCCGTCCCGGTGCCCCCAGGTGGAGATCAGGGCGAAGTCGCCGTCCACCGCGGCCGTGCGGCCGAAGGAGTCCTCCGCCTCCAGATCCTCGGGCTGGAAGCGTCCGGCCTGCCGCCATTCGCCACCGTCGGTGCGCTCGAAGAGATAGGCCGCACCGGTGCTGCTGTCCTTCACCGTGGCCCCGGCCCAGAGCGTGCCGTCACCGGCGGCGAGCGCACGCCCGAAGTGGTCGCCCGCCTCGGCGTCGGACGCGGTGATCTCGGCCGCCCTGCTCCAGGTCCCGTCGCTCCCCCTGCGGTAGAGGTAGACGGTGCCCGGCCGGCGCTCGCTCATGGGCTCGCCGACCAGGACGTCCTGGCCGCTCGCGGCGACGGAGGCGCCGTAGCCCTGGGCGCGTGCCGCGTCCGGCGTCCCCAGGGCCAGGGCGAGAAGTCCGGCGGCAGCCGCCAGGAGGGCCCGGCGGGATGCAGCGGTCATCGAGGTGGAGGCAGTCATATCTCGTCGGAGCTGGAGTCTGGAGTCGATCGGGACTCGAAAGCCGGCCAGGGCCTTGATACGGACGCTCCGCGGAAAGGATCCCGCTGCGGCCCGGGAGCCCCGTAGGATCGCTCGAGCGTCTCGTACGTTGTTTCACATGAAGGGGAACGGGTCGACTCCACAACTCGCGAGGGAGGTCTGTCATGTACGCCGCGCGGACGTGTCCGGAGCCCTCGGACGTTCCGAGCTCGCCCGCCCCAGGCGGGTCGGCGGCGGTGCGGGCGGGGGGACTGGCCCTGACGGTCCTGCTGCTCGGGTCCACAGCCGCGGTCGCCGCACCCGACCGGGCCCGACCGGACACCTCCTGGGTCCAGGTGACGGCGGAGTCGCCGCCGTCCGTGCGCCTGGCGTTCGAGGACCTGAAGACCCTCAGGATTCCGGAAGTCGTGGCGGAGAAGTATTCCGGCAGGCTGGAGAGCCTGAGCATGACGTGCAGGGTCGGTACGGCCACCGTGGCGGACGTGGCGAACGCCGCGGTCGGGTGGCTCAACGAGAGGGCGAGCCGCGACTACACGCGGCTCGAGTTCCTCACCACGTTCGACGAGTCGCTGGGGCCCGCGCGTAAGTCGGCTCCGAACTGCTCCACGCAGGCGCGATCCGTCCTGCTGGGGATGGCCCGGGAGTCCGACCTGCGAGAGATGGAGATCCGCACTCTTCAGAGCATGCTGCGGAACACCTTCGACGGGCCGGGCCCCGGCTGAGCGCAGAGCCGGCTCGGGGTCAGGGCTCCCGCTGCGCGTCGCCGGGTCGGAGGTCCAGCGTGACGTGAAAGGCCGAGCCACCGCCGGGCCCGGACTCGACCCAGATTCGTCCGTCGTGGCGCTCCACGATCTTCCGGCACAGCGCCAGGCCCATGCCGCTTCCCTCGCGCCCCTGGCCGTGGGGGTCGAGCTGCTGGAAGATCTGGAAGACCCGCTCCCGGAACTCCTCCGGGATCCCCGGCCCCCGGTCGGCGACCACGAGGTGGGCCGCGGCTTCCTCGTCCGGCTCCGCGGTGACCCGGATCCGGGGCGGCCCCTCGCCGCGGTAGGTCAGCGCGTTCTCGATCAGGTTCTGCAGCACCCGCCGCAGCTGGTCCCGGTTGCCGTGGACGGTGGGAAGCGGCTCCCGCTCCACCGTCCCGCCGAGCTCCTCGATCCGGCGCGCCAGGTCCTCCAGCACCTCGTCCACGACCGCGTCCAGGTCCACCGGCCCGAACTCGCCCTCCTTCCGGCCTACCCGGGAGTACTGGAGGAGGCCGTTGATCAGGGCCTTCATCCGCTCGGCCCCGTCCACCGCGTAGTCGATGAACTCCCGGGCCTCGCCCTCCAGCTCGTCCCCGTACCGGCGCTCCAGCAGCTGCAGGTAGCTGGAGATCATCCGCAGCGGCTCCTGCAGGTCGTGGGAGGCGGCGTAGGCGAACTGCTCCAGGTCCGCGTTGGAGCGCTCCAGCTGCCGGGAATGCTCGATCAGGTCCTCCTCGAGCATTCGCTGCTCCGTGATGTCCTCGATGGCCAGCAGCACGTGGCGGGAGTCGCCGTCCTCCCGCAGAAGGGTGCGGCCGTTCAGGCGGAGGACCAGGCGGCCGTAGCCGGGGAACGTGTCGTCCACCTCGAGCCCCTCGAACGACTCGTCCTCCTCGATCACTCGCCCGAGCGCGTCCCGGAGGTCCGGCACCTCCCAGGCTCCGTTCCCCAGGTCGAAGAGCGCCTCACCCAGGATCTCCTCCTCGTCCATGCCGAAGGTGCGGCAGAAGGAGGGGTTCGCCCGCCGGACGCGGAGGTCCTCGTCCAGCACCAGGAGGGGCTCGTGGAGGCTGTCCACGATCCGCTCGGAGAACTGGTCGGTGGGTTCGAGCATGGGGTGACGTTCGGATCGTGCGGGACGTACGGCGGGACCGTCCGGCGAGGCGCCGCGGAGGACTTCAACGGAAGTCCGCTTCTTGCTGTTCAGAGGACGGTCGTTCTTCGGAAACGACCGCACCTCGGAACGAAACGAATCTGCTCACAGCTCCGCAACCGGCGACGGCGGCGGCACAGTCCTCACGCGCCGATGGATCGATCTCTCCCGCTCCAGTCCGAGTTCTCTCCGTTCATGCTCCTCGTGGCCGGCGCCGCGCTGCTGGCTCCCGCGGCCCTGCCCGCCCAGGCGGCGGACAGCACGGCCGTCGACACGGCCACCACCGGGGGCAGCCAGCAGACGATCCGCGTGTACCTGGACTGTCCGGGTTGGCTCTGCGACTTCGACTACTTCCGGCGTCAGGTGGGCTACGTCAGCTGGGTCCGGGACCGGAAGGTGGCCGACGTCCAGGTGCTGGTCACCGAGCAGGGCACGGGCGGCGGCGGTCAGAAGGTGACCCTGGACCTCATCGGTCGCCGGCAGTTCCAGGGCATCGACCGCCGCCTCACCTACACCGCGGCCCCCTCGGAGACGGACACGGAGACGCGGGACGGCCTGCTCCGGGTGCTGAAGCTCGGGCTGGCCGGTTTCCTGGCCCGCACCGAGGCCGCCGGACAGCTGGACCTGACGTACGAGGGGGAAGCCGGGGGCGAGGCTGCTCAGCCGACCACCCGTGAGGACGACCCCTGGAACCGGTGGGTCTTCGAGCTCGACATGGGAGGCGGCTTCGACAAGCAGGGTCGGAGCGAACAGTTCAACGTCGAGGGCTCTCTCTCGGCCAACCGGACCACCAGGGAGCTCAAGATCGACATCGGCCTGAACGGGGAGTACAGCGAGAGCGACTTCCAGCTGAGCGACGACAGCACCTTCACCAGCATCCAGCGGAGCTACGGGGTGCGGACCGTCGTCGTGAACAGCGTCGGGCCCCACTGGTCCGTGGGAGGCCAGGGTTCCGTTCGTCACTCCACCCAGCGCAACCAGGAGCTGGCCCTCACCGGCGGCCCCGCCATCGAGTACAACCTCTTCCCGTACTCGGAGTCGACCCGCCGTCAGCTCACCGTGCTCTACTCGGTGAGCGCCAACGCCTTCGACTACCAGCAGGAGACCGTCTTCGAGCAGTTCTCGGAGGAGCGGCTCAGCCACAGCCTGGACGTCTCGCTGGACGCCCAGGAGCCCTGGGGCGAGGTCGGCGTCTCTTTGCGCGGATCCCACTACCTGGACGAGATCGAGCAGAACCGGCTGACGCTGATGGGCAACGCCGAGTTCCAGCTGATCCAGGGCCTGTCGTTCAACGTCTTCGGCGTCGCCTCCCGGGTTCGGGATCAGATCTACCTGCCGCTGGAGGAGGCGAGCCAGGAGGAGATCCTGGTCGGCGAGCGGGAGTTCGCCACCGACTTCGAGTACCACACCCGGGTCGGCTTCAGCTACACCTTCGGCTCCATCTACAGCAGCGTCGTCAACGCGCGGTTCGACAACCTGGGCGACGGCTTCTGAGGCTGAGGTCCCTGCCCCTCGACGGGGGTCGGATCCGGCGTCGCCGGCCTCGCCGACGGGAGCCCCTCCCTCCCCTGCGGGTAGATCCGTAGTGTTCGGGGCCCGAGGCGACGACGAACCACCGGAGTCCGGAGTCAGGACCAGGACATGAGCCGAGAGAAGAGAGGAAGTCGAGGAGGGACCTCGCGGGTGCCCGCGGGCCCGGTCGGGATCGCCGTGCTGGCGGTCGGCGTCGCGGCGACCGGGCTGGCGTGCGGCTCGGGAGCCCCCGAGCCGCCGTCCCAGCTCCTGGACAGTCGCGTCCGGGACGCCGCCATCAGCGTGGACGGCCTCCGGAGAGACTGGGAGGGGAACCTGACCCGGGTCGGCGACCGCGACGTCTTCGCCGGCTTCCACCGCACGGGCGACGCGCTGTACATGGCCATCGTCTCCCAGGACCCCGGCTTCGACGCGCGGGTCTTCCGGTCCGGCCTCACGGTCTGGTTCGACACGGCGGCCACCCGGCGCCGCGCGCAGGGTGTACGCTATCCGGTCTTCGGGGCGGAGGCGCGCCGCCGGCTCCGGGCCGACACCTCCGCCGGTCGGCCCGACCGGGAGCGGCTGCTCCGGGCGGCGGGATCCGACGTCGTGCTGGTCACCGACGGCTCCACCGAGGAGCGCGTCTCGCCCGGCGAGGCGGCGGGCCTGGAGGTGGCCGCCTCGGTGGACCGGGGGCTCTTCACCTGGGAGGCCCGGATACCGCTCCGGTCCGGGAACGGCCCGGCCCACGCGCTCGCCGCGGCGGGCGACGACACCATCTCGGTGGGACTGCAGGCGGGCGGCGACCAGGGCGATCTGGCCCGCGCTCCGGACGCGGGGCCGGCAGGCGGGGCGGCGCCCGAACCGGAGCGGCCGGACACCGTGGCCGTCGACACGGCGGCGGCCGACACGCTCCCGGCGGACTCCGTGGCGCCGGACTCGGCCGGGGGGCGAGAGACGCCGCGCGCTGCCGGGGTCCTCCCGGCCCGCGCGATCCCCGTGCTGGAGATCTGGACCCGGGTGAACCTGGGAGCGGCCGGCGGGATGTAGCCGGAGACGCGCCCCACCGGCCGGGGAGGCGTCGGACGCGCGCTCCCCGGTGTTCCGCGGGGCTCCCGCCAAACGCTTTCCGGACCGTGCACGTCTACCACCCGGAGCAGGCAGGAGAGCGGCGGACACGAATCACCGGAAGGCGCGACCATGACAGACGAGGACGGGACCGGGGCGGAGACTTCCAGGGACCGCACCCGCGCGGCGACACTCTCCCTGGCCGTGGCGGCACTCACGGCGCTGGCCGGCGCCGGCGAGATCCACGCCCAGGAGACGACCGCCACCGACTCCGTGCGACGGGTGAGCCTCGAGGAGGCCACCGAGATCGCCCTCCGCAGGAGCCCCTCTGTGGAGCAGGCCCGGGCCAACCTGAGCTCCGCGCGGTCCGGGGTGACCGGCGCCGTGGGGAGCTTCCTGCCCTCGGTGAACCTGGGCTACGGATACTCCACGGCCAGCACCGGCCGCCTGGACCCCACCGGCCAGGCCATCACCCGGACCAGCTACAGCACGCAGATCACGAGCAGCGTGACGCTGTTCGACGGGATGCGCCGCTTCCACGACCTGGAGAGCAGCCGCAAGTCGGCCGCGGCCCAGCGCCAGACGTATCAGCAGCAGCGCTACCAGGCGCTGCTCCAGGTGAAGACGGCCTTCTACAACGCCGTGGCCGCCCGGCGCCGGGTCCAGGTGGAGCAGGCCCGCGTGGAGCGGCTGCGGAACCAGCTGGGCTTCGTCCGGCAGCAGATCGCGCTGGGACAGGCCACGCGGGCGGACAGCCTCAGCACCCGGGTCGACCTGAACAACGCGCAGGTGGCCCTCCTCAACGCGCGGCAGAACACCCGCTCCGCCCGGTACACGCTGGGGGAGACCATGGGCCTGAGGGAGCCCACGGCGCCGGCGGAGGCGGCGACGCTGGAGCCGGACTCCCTGGACTGGGGTCTGGACGAGCTGGTGGCCGTCGCCCGGGAGCAGGCGCCGAGCGTCCGGAGCGCCCGCCTCCAGCTCCAGGCCGCCGAGGCGGACGTCTCCAGCGCGCAGAGCGCCTACTGGCCGTCCTTCTCGCTCTCGGGCGGCTTCGACTGGGCCAGCGAGGCCTTCCCGCCGGAGAACCGCAGCTGGTCCGTCCGCGTCAGCGGCAGCCTGCCCCTGTTCAACGGCCTCCAGCGCGAGACGAGCATCGACCGCGCCCAGGCGCAGCTCGAGGTGTCGCGGGCCCAGGAGCGCGCGGCGGAGCTGGCGGTCCGGACCGACGTCAACGACGCGTACAGCCAGGTGGAGACGGCGGTGGCCCAGCTGGACTACGCCCGCGAGAGCGTGGAGCTGGCCCGGGAGAATCTCCGCGTGACGCGCCAGCGATACCGGCAGGGGGTGGCGACCATCGTGGACCTCCAGCAGGCGCAGATCGCGCTGCAGCAGGCCCAGGTCGACGTGATCCGCCGCCAGTTCGACTACCAGGTGGGCGTGGCCCAGCTGGAGAGCGTCATCGGCTCCGACCTGGAGGAGCTGTCGCCGACGCCACGACAGACGTCCGGAGCCCCGAATTCGATCGACGAGGAACGACCGTGATTCCCAGCACATCCACGACCGTCCGTACCGCCGGACTTCTCCTCATCGCGGCCGCCGCGGCGGCCTGCAGCGAGGGTGAGGCTACCCAGAGCTCCTTCCAGCTGGAGACCTCGCAGGTGGAGCGGCGCACCATCGAGTCCACGGTGGAGGCCACCGGGACCATCGAGCCGCTGCGGGTGGTGGAGGTGAAGTCGCAGGCCTCCGGCGAGATCCTGGAGATGTCCGTGGAACTCGGCGACCGGGTCCAGCAGGGCGAGCTGCTGCTGGAGATCAATCCCCGGGACGAGGAGAATCAGCTTCAGCAGGCCCGGGCCGACCTGAAGCAGGCCCGGGCGCGCCTGGAGGTGGCGAAGGACCAGCTGGCCCGCGCCCAGACGCTCCGGGACTCCGGCGTGGTGACGGCCGGCGAGCTGGAGTCGGCCACGCTCGAGCACGCCAACGCGCAGTCGGCCTTCGTGAAGGCCCAGACCAGCGTGGAGCTGGCCGAGGAGCAGCGCGCCGACGCCACCGTCCGGGCGCCGATCACCGGGACGATCATCCAGAAGCAGGTGGAGCAGGGGCAGGTCATCACCTCCGCCAACACCGTCACCGGCGGCACGACGCTGCTGCAGATGGCCGACCTGGACACGGTCCGGGTCCGGACCATGGTGGACGAGTCGGACGTCGGCCGGGTCGAGCAGGGACTGCCGTCGGACATCACCGTGGAGGCGTATCCGGACCGGACCTTCGAGGGCGAGGTGCACCGGATCGAGCCCCAGGCCACCGTGGAGCAGAACGTGACCATGTTCCCGGTGCTGATCCGGATCAGCAACGAGGAGGGACTGCTCCGGCCCGGCATGAACTCCGACGTGGAGATCGTGATCGGCGAGGAGGAGGGCGTGCTGGCCCTGCCCAACGCCGGGATCAAGATGCCGTCGGAGGCCCGCCAGCTGGTGAACGCCATCGGCATGGACGAGTCGCTCCTGGAGCAGGAGCCGCCGCGGCCGGAGGGGGCGGCGGGCGACACCGGCGGACGGACGGCGGCGCAGGACACCGGCGGCCTCCCGTCGGCCTCCGAGTTCCGGGCCATGTCCATGGAGGAGCGGAAGGAGATGATGGCCTCCATGAGCCAGGCGGAGCGCCGGAAGCTGATGCAGCAGCTCCGCGGCGGCGGACAGGAGAGTCGACGGAGCAACCCCGGGCAGCCGCGGAAGGCCTTCGTCTTCGTCCGTGACGCTCAGGGGACGCTGACGCTGAAGCCGGTCATGGTCGGGCTCTCCAGCTTCGAGTACACGGAGATCGTCACCGGGCTGGCCGAGGGGGACAGCGTGCTCCAGGTGCCGCTGGCGCTGATCCAGCAGCAGCAGATGCTGGACCGGTTCAGGAGCCGCTCCGGCGTTCCCGGCATGAGCGGGAACTGAGGGGGGTCGGCATGCGCGGACGCGGCTTCGTCTTCGAGGTCGTCCGGGTCGCCCTGGACGCCATACGGAGCAACAAGCTCCGCTCGGTCCTGACCATGCTCGGCATCGTCATCGGGATCGCCGCGGTGATCACCATGGTGGCGCTGGGCCAGGGCGCCCAGCAGGCCGTGCAGCAGCAGATCGCCAGCCTGGGCACCGACGTCCTCACGGTGCGCCCGGGATCAGGGTGGTTTCGGAGGGGCGGCGGCGACCGCGCCCGCCTGACCATGGAGGACGTGGAGATCGTCCGACGCGGGGCCACGGCCGTGGAGGGCATCTCGCCGGAGATGGACCAGAGCTTCCAGGTCGAGTACGGCCGGGCCAACGGCAACTTCCGGGTCGTCGGAACCTCCGCCAACTACACCGACGTCAACAACCGCGAGGTGGACATCGGCCGCTTCTTCGACATGCAGGAGAATCAGGGCCGTCGGCGCGTGGCGGTGCTCGGGTCGGCCGTTCCCGAGGCCCTCGGGGTCGCGCCCCTGGAGCTGGTGGGACGGGAGATCTCCATCCGCAACATCTCCTTCACCGTGGCCGGCGTCATGGAGGAGCAGGGGTCCTCGGCCGGGCCCTTCAGCTCGGACGAGCAGATCTTCGTCCCCGTCCGCACGGCCCAGTACCGGCTCATGGGCACCGACGAGATCGAGTCCTTCAACGCCACGGTGGCGTCGGCGTCGTCCATGGACATGGCCACCATGCAGATCGAGGAGGCGCTCCGCCGCGCCCACCGCCTGCGGCCCGGCGAGTCCAACACCTTCTGGATCCAGAACCGGGCGGACATCCTGGGCACCTTCCAGCAGACCAGCCAGACCTTCACCTACCTGCTCGCCGGCATCGCCGCCGTGAGCCTCCTGGTGGGGGGGATCGGCATCATGAACATCATGCTGGTCTCGGTGAGCGAGCGGACGCGGGAGATCGGGCTCAGGAAGGCGCTGGGCGCGCGTCGCCGGGACATCCTGGTGCAGTTCCTGGTGGAGGCCCTGGTGCTCTGTCTGGCCGGGGGCGCCCTGGGGATCGGCCTGGGCGCCGGCGCCTCCCGGGCTTTCGCCGAGTTCGCCGGGTGGAACACGCTGGTCTCGCCGGAGGCCGTGACGCTGGCGGTGGCGTTCTCGGCCGCGGTGGGCATCTTCTTCGGACTGTGGCCGGCGCGTCGCGCCTCGCTGCTGGACCCCATCGAGGCCCTTCGATACGAGTGAACGGGAGGAGCGAACGGTGACCACGACAGCAGGACAGAAGAGCTCGGCGGGCGCGACGGCCTCCATCGAGGAGCGGGCGCGGGAGGTGCCCATCGTGACGCGCGGCCTGCGCAAGGACTACGAGATGGGCGCCGAGACCGTCCGCGCGCTCCGCGGCGTGGACGTCGAGATCGAGGAGAACGAGTACGTGGCCGTGATGGGCCCCTCCGGTTCCGGCAAGTCGACGCTCATGAACCTGATCGGCTGCCTGGACACGCCCACGTCGGGCGAGTACTGGCTGGATGGGCAGGCCGTGCAGGACCTGGAAGAGGACGAGCTGGCGGAGATCCGGAACCGCGAGATCGGCTTCGTCTTCCAGACCTTCAACCTGCTGCCCCGGGCCTCGGCGCTCCACAACGTGGAGCTGCCGCTGGTCTACGCCGGCGTGGACCGGGAGGAGCGCCGGGAGCGGGCCGCGGAGGCCCTGGAGCAGGTGGAGCTGGGCGACCGGATGGACCATGCGCCGAACCAGCTCTCCGGGGGACAGCGGCAGCGGGTGGCCATCGCCCGGGCGCTGGTGAACCGACCGGCGATCCTGCTGGCCGACGAGCCCACCGGGAACCTGGACTCGAAGACGGCGGCCGAGATCATGTCCGTCTTCGACGATCTCCACGCCAGCGGGCAGACCATCATCATGGTCACCCACGAGCACCCGATCGCCGCCCACGCCGCCCGCATCATCACGCTCCGCGACGGCAATATCGAGTCCGACGACGCGACGGTGGCGGCGGATCCCGTCGCCGAGATGGTGGACTCGTGATCCGGGTCCCGGGAGTCCGCCCCGGCGGTCCGTGAGCGATGGGGACCGCCCCGATCCCTCGGAGGACGCGCGGCTGGTGGCCCGGGCGCGCGAGGGCGACCGGAATGCCTTCGAGCGTCTGGTCCGGCGGCACCTGCGGGCGGCTCACCGGGTGGCCCTCTCCCGGACCGGCGATCCCCACGACGCCGACGACGTCTGTCAGGACGCCTTCGTCCGTGCCCTGGAGAAGCTCGAGGACTGCCGCGAGCCGGAGAGCTTCCGGGCCTGGCTGCTGGCCATCGTCCGCAACCGGGCCACGGACCTCACGCGGGACAGCCACCGCTCCCGCCAGGAGCCGCTCGACGAGCTGGATCCGGCCGAGGCCGGCCGCGTGGCGTCGGAGCCGGCCCGTGAGGAGGGCGTCGGCGAGGCGCTGGCGGCGGCCGTCGACGATCTGCCGGAGCGACAACGCCGGGTGGTCCTGATGCACGACTACGAGGGATGGAGCCACCGGGAGGTGGCCGACGAGCTGGACATCGCCGTCGGGACCTCCCGGTACCACCTGCACGAGGCCCGCAAGCGCCTGCGGGCCTCCCTGGACGGGACCGTCTACGCGGAAGGGAGGACCCCATGAATCGGGACACGACCTCGGACGACATCAGTGACCGGGGCTCCGCCGGGCTGGATCCGGCGGAGGATCCGGCCGCCTGGGAGCGGCGGG
>Ga0207797_1000612_pt1 | contig 27303 bp, 18 predicted proteins | sample PRCRCaboRojoPR_6_FD_187275 | JGI IMG/M metagenome (GOLD analysis project Ga0207797, IMG submission 187275) | Marine sediment microbial community from Cabo Rojo, Puerto Rico - PR CR 10% Liquid 1 (SPAdes) | ecosystem: Environmental > Aquatic > Marine > Coastal > Sediment | place: Cabo Rojo, Puerto... | reverse complement strand
CGTGGACGCCCCTCACCTACATGTTCGTCCACGGCGGCCTGGGCCACGTATTCATCAACATGCTGATCCTGTACTTCTTCGGACCGCCGCTGGAGCGGGCCTGGGGGAGCGAGAAGTTCGTGAAGTACTACGCCGTGGCGGGGTTGGGAGGAGCGCTCTTCTCGCTCGTGCTGAGTCCCCTGGTCGGCACGGCTCCCGTGGTGGGGGCGTCGGGGGCGATCTACGGGGTGATGCTGGCCTTCGCCCTGAACTGGCCCGAGGTGCCCGTCTACATCTGGGGGATCCTTCCGGTCAAGTCGAAGTGGCTGGTGGCCGGGATGGCGTTCTTCTCCTTCTACTCCACGCTCACCGGGCAGACCGGCGGCGTGGCGGAGTGGGCGCACCTGGGCGGGCTCGTCACCGGCTATCTCTTCCTGCGGCTCTACTGGAACGGGCCGTCCATCGGGCAGCTTTTCGGCGGCGGACGGCGGTGACGGAAACGCCGGCGTAGAAAAAGCCCTCCACCGCGGGAGACGCGGCGGAGGGCTCGAAGCTGGTGTCGAGACGGGGCGTCAGCCCACCTCGACGTCGATCTTCCGGGACCGGGCCTCGGCGGCCTTCGGGACCTCGACCCGGAGGATGCCCTGGTCGAAGCGAGCGGTCACGTTCTCCGCATCGATGCTCCGGGGCAGCCGAAAGCTCCGCTCGAACTGTCCCGTGGCACGCTCGCGGAGGTGGAACTCCTCCGTCTCACGCTCCGACTCCGCGGAGCGGGTGCCGCGGATGGTGAGGCTGCCCTGGTCCAGGGTCACCTCGATGTCGCCGCGCTCGAAGCCCGGGAGCTCGCTCTCCACCACGTAGGCGTCCTCGGTCTCGTAGAGGTCCGTCGGCGGGGCGAAGCTCCGGATCGAGCCGTCGCCCTGGTCGAAGAAGTCGCTCAGAAGACGGTCCATCTCGGTGCGGAGCTCGGGCAGCCCGGTGCTCCGGGATCGGCGACTGCGGCGTCCAGTCGGAAGCATGGTTCACCTCCTGTTGTCGTGCTCTCCTGTGCTCGTCGTCTCGGCGTCCGACGGATGGCCGTTTCGGTCGGTGCGCACCGGCCGAAGGCCTCGTCGTTCCGCCCGTAAGGAGGTGCAAGCTGCGTACTCGCCCGGGCGGGGGAATTCTCGGCGGGAGTCTGCCAAATATGCACGTCCTCAGGGGCCGGGCTCTGCCGGGGCGGCCAATTCGACCTCCCGGAGCAGATCCAGGGCCTCCTCCGTGCTCTCCTCCGCCGGGACGTCGGTCCTGATCTCCACGGTCCGGGACGCCGTCTCCGACCCTGCCTCGTCCCACGCGTCGGCCATTCCCCGGTACACCTCGAGGCCGGCGTCGGAGATGTCCCCCTCCCGCTGCTCCAGGCGCCGGCGCACCTCCCGGGGATCGGCGCGGCAGCGAAGGAAGCGGGCGGGCACCCCCCAGTCGTCGGCGGCCTCCAGGAAGCGCCGACGGCGGGACTCGTCGTGGAAGGTGGCGTCGACGATGACCCGGAAGCCCTGGAAGATCAGGCGCCCGGCTTCCTCGAGGCACGCCGCGTAGGTGCGCTCCGTCCACTCCTCCCCGTAGATCCCCTCGCCGAAGGCGGAGGCCGCGTCCTCCTCCGGCGAGAGCCCGGCCAACCTCTTCCGCGTGGGGTCGGTGGCCACGATCCTGAAGTTCGCCTCACGGGCCAGGGCGCGGGCGAGGGTGGACTTCCCCGTGGCCGGGAGTCCGCCGACCAGGAGCAGGGCGGGCCGACGCTCGGGGGGAGCCAGCTGACCGAGACCCAGGAGCCAGTGGGCGCGGGCCTCACGGGCGGCCTTCCGCCGTTCGTCTCCCGCCACGTCGGGGTCGTCCACGGTCATGCCCCCGACCTTGCCCCGGACGTGGGCGCGGTAGGCCACGTACAGCGGAAGGAGCTCACGCCCCCCGGGGTCGTCCGCGTCGCGGAAGTAGACCCGGGCCAGCCGGTCGGCCAGGGAGCGGCGGCCCCGGAAGGCCAGGTCCATGTAGAGGAAGGCCACGTCGGCCACCGGGTCGGCGTAGCGCAGTCGGTCGCTGAACTCGATGCAGTCCACGACGACGATGTCCCCCGGCGGCTCGCGATCGGGCAGCAGGTAGACGTGGTCCAGGTGCAGGTCGCCGTGCGTGTCACGGGGCACGCCGGCGCGGGCGCGCTCCTCGATCAGGCCCCGGCGCTCGGCGAGCTCGGTCTCGGTGAGCCGGGCGGTCCGGGCCAGCACGTCCCGGCTCACCGTCCGTTCCACGTGCGGGAGGGACTGGGTGAAGTTCTCCCGGGCGTTGTGGGCCACGACGTCCCACCGGCCGAAGTGGGAGATCCGGGGGCCCGATTCCGCCTCCCGGTGGAAGTCGGCGATTCGGCGTGCCACCCGCTCCACCTGTCCTCCCGTGAGTTCGCCCCGCTCCAGGCGCGAGAGGAGGGTCGCCTCCGGCGGGAGACGCTTCATCCTGACCGCGTATTCCACGGCTTCCCCGGAGCCGTCGATCCGGACCTGGCCGTTCTGGAGGGTCAGGGGAACCACCCCCCGGTACACGTCGGGCGCCAGACGCCGGTTGAGCTCCACCTCGCGCTCGCAGTAGTGGCGTCGCTCCTCGAGGGTCGTGAAGTCCAGGAACCCGCGGTCCACGGGCTTCTTCACCTTGTAGGCCCACGGTCCCGCCAGGGAGACGACGGAGATGTGGGTCTGGTGGAGGGTCAGGTCGTCGGCAGGGTGGGGATAGGAGGCCGGATCTCGGAGGATCTCGACGATGCGGCCGACGTCCATGGCTCCCGGAGCCTGTCGTGAGGGGGAGAGAGGGCGCAATCTCGGCGATGCTCCCCCGGTCGGGCAAGGGGACGCGGTGCCCACTCCCGCACGGGGTCGGCGGCTGCCGACCCCGCGTCGGTCAGGCCCCGGCCCGCTCCAGCGTCTCGTCCAGCTCCAGATCGCCGTCCCGCCGCTCGGCGAGCTCTTCGGGCGTGACCCGCTCGTCGGCCGCCAGCAGCGAGAGGGTCAGGAGCGCCCCGATGGGCGACATCCCCCGCTCCCTCACGAGCCGCTGCAGGCTGAAGCCCTCGACCTCCAGGTCCTCGACCTGCCCGGTGAGCCACCACCGGAGGAAGGCTCCCCGGATCCGGGGCGCGGAGGAGAGGAGGCGCGTCGCCACGGCGCCGGCGTGGGCGGCCTCCAGGCCGTGGACCTCACGGAGCCAGTTCATCAGCTCCACGCGGCGGTAGGTCTTGGCGGCGGACCGATCCGGCGAGTCGGCGCCGAGCGCGCGGTCGCGCTCCCGGCTGCGGGCGCCGGAGTGGTCGGTCGAGGCGTCGTCTGTCTGGATGCGCGCGAAGCGCGGTACTTTTCGGAGAATCATCGTCGTGTCTATAGCCTGTCTGTCTCTGGGTATTCCGTGATCGTCGCGTCCGTGTCGTGCAAGTTTCCGACCGGAGGGATACCTCCCCGGAGCCCGGCGAGTTCCGCCGACCCGGAGTTCCGGCCCCGACCGAGTAGACTGGCCGTCTCCGATTGTTCCGGCCGACGCCTTTCGCCGCCGGCGGCGTACCTCCATCCTGCCCCGGAGCGCCGGGAGGAGCGACGTTCCGGCGGGCCCCCTGACGGGGCGCCACGCATCCCGTTGCGACCGCGAGGAAGGGAAGGGGCGGATGGCGGAAGAGGGCGGAAACAGGGGCCGCGGCTGGATCGACCGGCTGAAGAGCGTCGGTCCCGGGGCCATGGTCGCCGGGGCGTTCATCGGACCCGGCACCGTGACCACGGCCACGGTGGCCGGCGTGGAGACGGGCGTTACGCTGCTGTGGGCGCTCCTCTTCTCGGTCCTGGCCACCATCGTGCTGCAGGAGATGGCGGCCCGCCTCGGCCTCGTGACGGGTCAGGGGCTGGGAGAGGCGATCCGCCGCCGGTTCCACGGCACGGCCGGGTGGCTGGTGGCCGCCGGGCTGGTCCTGTCGGCCGTGGCGCTGGGGAACGCCGCCTACCAGACCGGAAATCTGCTGGGCGGCTCCCTGGGACTGAGCGGGCTGTTCGGCGGCGCCGAGCGGTGGTGGGCGCTCGCCATCGCCGGGGCCGCGTTCGTGCTGCTGTGGACCGGCCGGTACCGTGTCGTGGAGCGGGCGCTGGTGGTGCTGGTGTCCGTGATGGCGGTGGTCTTCGTGGCGACGGCGGCCATGCTCCTGCCGCCGGCCGCGGAGCTCCTCTCCGGCCTCCTCGTGCCCGGTCTCCCGTCCGCCGGCCAGGGCCGGCTCCTTGTGATCGGGCTCGTGGGCACCACGGTCGTGCCGTACAACCTGTTCCTCCACGCGTCGGCGGTGCGGGAGAGGTGGGAGGGACCCGAGTCGTTGCCGGCGGCCCGGACGGACACGATCCTCTCGGTCCTGGTCGGCGGTGCCGTGAGCATGGCGGTGGTCGTCTCGGCGGCGGCAGCGGCCGGGGTGGGTGAGGTGGCCTCGGCCGCCGACATGGCGGTGCAGCTGGAGCCCCTGCTCGGATCCTGGGCCGGCGCGTTCTTCGCGGTGGGCCTCTTCGCCGCGGGCATGAGCTCCGCCGTCACGGCCCCGCTGGCCGCGGCCTACGCCACGGCCGGCGTCCTCGGGTGGGAGCGGGACCTGGAGAGCCCCCGCTTCCGGGCCGTGTGGGGTGTGGTGCTGCTGGCCGGGCTCGTGTTCGCCCTCGTCGGCGTCCGACCCGTGCCCGCCATCCTCTTCGCGCAGGTGGCAAACGGACTCCTGCTGCCGGCGGTGGCGGTGTTCCTGGTGATCACGGTGAACGACCGGGGCGAGATGGGGGATCGCGTCAACGCGGGATGGCTGAACGTCGCCGGGGCGGTGGTCATCCTGATCTCGGCGCTGCTGGGCGCCCGTGCCCTGATGGAGGTGCTGTGACGGACCTCCGGATCGGGGTGGACGTCGGCGGCACGTTCACCGACTTCGTCCTCTACGACCCGGCCCCGGACGGCGCCTTCCGCACCCTGAAGGTGCTCTCCACGCCGGCGGACCCGTCGGAGGGGGTGCGCGAGGGGCTGGATCGGGCCGATGCGGGATCGCCGTCGGAGGTCGTCCACGGCTCCACGGTGGCCACGAACGCGGTGCTGGAGCGGAAGGGGGCGAAGACGGCCCTCGTGACGACGGACGGATTCGAGGACGTCCTGACCATCGCCCGCCAGAATCGATCCGACCTGTACGACCTCTCGGCCGGGAGGCCCGAGCCGCTGGTCCCCCCGGAGCGCTGCTTCGGCGTGTCCGAGCGAGTCGACGAGAAGGGGCGGGTGCTGGGCGACCTGGACGGGGACGAGCTGGATCCGCTGGTGGAGGCGCTGGAGGCGGCGGGCGTGGAGTCCGTGGCCGTCTCGCTGCTCTTCTCCTTCCTGCATCCGGACCACGAGGAGCGAATCGCCGAGCGGCTCCGGAGAGAGGGGTTCGCCGTCTCGCGCTCCAGCGACGTGCTGCCCGAGTTCCGCGAGTACGAGCGGGCCAGCACCACCGCCGTGAACGCTTACGTCGGCCCGATCCTCGACCGCTACCTGGAGCGGCTGGGCCGACGGCTGGCCGACAGCCGGTTCCGGATCATGCAGTCCAACGGCGGCAGCGTCGGCACCGAGGAGGCGCGGCGGCACGGGGTGCGGTCGATCCTCTCCGGCCCGGCCGGGGGTGCCGTCGGGGCCCTCCGCGTGGCGCGAGGAGTGGAGCGGGAGGACGTGATCTCCTTCGACATGGGGGGCACCTCGACCGACGTCTCGCTGATGCGGGGCGACGTGGAGGTGACCAGCGAAGCCAGTGTCGGCGGCCTCCCGGTCCGGGTGCCGGTGATCGACATCCACACCGTGGGGGCCGGCGGCGGATCGGTGGGCCGCGTGGACGCCGGGGGCGCGCTCCGCGTCGGGCCGGAGAGCGCCGGCGCCGACCCGGGACCGGCCTGCTACGGCCGGGGCGGGGAGCGGGCCACGGTCACCGACGCCCATGTGGTCCTGGGTCGGCTCCCGCCGGAGGCCTTCCTGGGCGGGCGAATGTCGCTGGAGCCCGACCGGGCCCGGACGGCGCTGGACGCCGTGGGCAGGGAGGCGGGGCTGGGCGACGGGGGCGAGCTCGACCGGGCGGAGCGGGCGGCGCTGGGGGTCGTCCGGGTGGCCAACGCCCACATGGAGCGGGCCCTGCGCGTCATCTCCGTGGAGCGGGGCCACGAGCCGGAGGACTTCGCCATGGTCTCCTACGGCGGGGCCGGTGGCCTCCACGCCGCGGAGCTGGCGCGGCGCCTGGGCATCGGCGAAGTCATCGTGCCCCCGGCCGCCTCCGTCCTCTCGGCCTTCGGCATGCTGAGCGCGGACGTGGTGAAGGATTACGTGCAGACGGTCATGCTGCCGGGCGACACGCCGTTCGACGATCTCCGTCGGCGGATGCGTCCCCTGGCCGAGCGGGGGAGGGACGAGGTGGAGGCCGAGGGGGTGCCCCCGGAACGGATCCACCTGGAGCCGGCGATGGACATGCGGTACGAGGGGCAGTCCTACGAGCTGGAGGTCCCCCTGGGCGAGGACTTCGTGGACCGCTTCCACCGCGAGCACCGCCGCACGTACGGCCACGCGGAGCAGGGGGCGCCGGTGGAGATCGTGAACCTCCGCCTGCGGGCCGTGGGGGAGGTGGACCCACCGGTGCTCCCGGACCGGGAGCCGGGCCCTCCCGATCCCGCCGAGGCGCGCCGCTCGAGCCGCCCCGTGATCGTGGCGGGCCCGGCCGGGCCCGAGCGACGCCGGGTGCCCGTCTTCGACGGCGAGGCCCTCCGGCCGGGCCACGAGGTTCCCGGGCCCGCGGTGATCGCCGAGTCGGACACCACGGTGCTCGTCGGACCGCCGGACCGCGCCCGCGTCGACCGGCGGCGAAACCTGCGCCTCGAGATCCGGGGGGAGGGAGCGTGAGCGGCGACGCCCGCCGGCCGTCGGACGGGGGGGCGCCCGAGCTGGACCCGGTGCGCCTGGAGGTCTTCCGACAGCTCTTCTCCTCGGCCGCCGAGGAGATGGGGGGCGTGCTCCAGCGCACCTCCCACTCGCCGAACATCAAGGAGCGTCGCGACTTCTCCTGTGCCCTCTTCGATCCCACCGGCCGGATGGTGGCCCAGGCGGCCCACATTCCCGTGCACCTGGGCGCCATGCCGCTGTCGGTGAGGAGCTGCCTGGAGCACCTGGAGCTGGGCGAGGGAGACGTGGCCGTCCTCAACGACCCGTTCCGCGGCGGGACGCACCTCCCGGACGTGACCATGGTGACGCCGGTGCACGTGGACGGCGAGCTGGTGGGGTTCGCGGCAAGCCGGGCCCACCACGCCGACGTGGGAGGCATGACGCCCGGCTCCATGCCTCTCTCCCGGGAGCTCTTCCAGGAGGGGCTCGTCGTGCCGCCGGTGAAGCTGGTGGAGGCCGGCGAGCGGAACGAGGCGGTGTGGGAGATGATCCTGGCCAACGTCCGGACGCCGGAGGAGCGGGCCGGCGACCTCCGCGCGCAGGTGGCGGCCAACGAACGGGGCGGGAAGCGGCTCCGCGCCCTCTGTCGCCGCCACGGCCCGGACCGGGTGGGCCGGTTCATGGAGGGGCTCCAGGAGTACGCGGCCCGTGTGACCCGGGACCTGATCTCGGGGCTGCCGGACGGGAGCTACCGGTTCGACGACAGGCTGGACGACGACGGTGTGGGCGATGAGCCCGTGGAGATCCGCGTGGAGATCTCCATCGAGGGGGACCGCGCCTCCGTGGACTTCAGCGGGAGCGCGGACCAGCGACCGGGCGGCGTGAATGCCGTCTACGCCATCACCCTGTCCGCGACGTACTACGCCTTCCGGGCGCTGATCGACGAGGACGTGCCCTCCAACAGCGGCGGGCTGGACCCGGTGGAGATCGTGGCCCCGGAAGGGAGCGTCGTGAACGCCCGCCGACCCGCCGCGGTGGCCGGGGGAAACGTGGAGACGTCCCAGCGGATCACCGACGTGCTGCTGGGGGCCCTGGCCGAGGCCTGTCCGGATCGCGTGCCGGCCGCGAGCCAGGGGACGATGAACAACCTCACGGTGGGAGGCACCGACCCCGAGCGGGGCCGGCCGTACGCCTACTACGAGACCATCGCCGGCGGGATGGGCGCCGGGCCGTGGGGGGACGGCCCGTCCGCCGTCCACTCGCACATGACCAACACGCTGAACACGCCGGTGGAGGCGCTGGAGTTCGCCTATCCGCTCCGGGTCCGACGCTGCGAGGTGCGTCGCGGCTCCGGCGGGAAAGGGGCGCGCCGGGGCGGGGACGGCGTGCGCCGGGACCTGGAGCTGCTGGCCCCGGCCCGCGTCACGCTGCTCACCGAACGCAGGCGCTACCCGCCGTACGGCCTGGAGGGCGGCGAGCCGGGCGAGCCGGGGCGAAACCTGCGACGCCCCGCTCCCGGAGCGGAGTGGGAGGAGCTCCCGGGCAAGTGCAGCCTGGAGATGGGAGCGGGGGAGGTTCTCCGGATCGAGACGCCGGGCGGCGGCGGGCACGGGGAGCCCGACGCCGGCTGAGCGATAGAACGGCGGTCGTGCCCCTCCGCTCCGGCGGCGGGGGCGCCCTCAGGCGCTGGTCCGGAAGAGCAGGATGTCGCCGTCCTCCACGACGTAGTCCTTGCCCTCGGAACGGATCCGTCCCTCGTCCCGCGCCTCCTTCATGGAGCCGACCTCCTCGAACTCCTCGAACGAGATCGTCTCGGCGCGGATGAACTCGTCCTCGAAATCGGTGTGGACCCGGCCGGCCGCCTCGGGGGCCGAGGCCCCGATGCGTACCGTCCACGCCCGGACCTCGTCCTCGTTGAAGGTGAAGAAGGTCTGGAGGCCCAGGAGGCGGAAGCCGGTGCGGATGAAGCGGTCCAGCCCGCGCTCCTCGAGACCCAGCATCTCCAGGTACTCCGAGCGCTCTCCGGGCTCCAGCCGCGAGACCTCGGCCTCGAACTCGGCGCAGAGCGCCAGCACCGGGGCGTCGGGGTCGTGCCCGTGGACGGCGCGCCGCAGCTCCTCCACCTGCTCGCCACCCTCCGGAAGGTCGTTCTCGTCCACGTTGGCCACGTACATCACGGGCTTCAGCGTCAGGAGGTGCAGGTCACGCACCGCTTCGCGCTCCTCCCGGTCCTCCACCAGGCGCCGGGCGGGGGTGCCCCGGCTGAGTCCCTCGTGCAGCCGCTCGAGCAGCGGCAGGAGCTCCCGGGCGTCACCCACGTCGTGGGCCGCCTTCTTCTTCACTCGCTCCAGGCGGTCGTCCACGGTTTCGAGGTCCGCCATGGCGAGCTCGGTCTCGATGACCTCGACGTCGCCGACCGGGTCGCTCCCCACACGCGCCACCGAGTCGTCGGAGAAGCAGCGGACCACGTGGGCGATGGCGTCCACCTCGCGGATGTTGCTCAGGAACTTGTTGCCGAGTCCCTCGCCCCGGGAGGCGCCCTCCACGAGCCCGGCGATGTCCACGAACTCCACCACGGCCGGCTTCTTCTCGTTCGCCGGGACGAGCTCGGCCAGGCGGTCCAGGCGCGGGTCCGGCACCTCCACCACGCCCACGTTCGGGTCGATGGTACAGAACGGGTAGTTCTCGGCGGGCACGGAGACCGCGGTGAGGGCTTCGAACAGGGTCGACTTGCCCACGTTGGGCAGGCCGACGATGCCGATGGAGAGATTGGCCATCCGGACAGGGGCTGGAGATGAGCGAGGAGGTCGGGCGGGAACTCGGCGTACCGTCGGCGCATACGTACCGCCCGAGGCTGGAGAGCGTTCCGGGCCGGCGGGCGCAGGTCGGCCCGTGCCCGGAGCCGCCTCCCCGACGGGGGATCCGGGGTGAGCGCGGGAGAGGAGATCGCCGGTTGCTCGGCGGGCCTCGTCTTCTAGATTACACGGCCGTCCGCGGGCCCCGACGGAGACGTCTCCGCGGAGACGCCCCCCACCGCCGAGCGTTCGACAGCCGGCGGTGTAGGAGACAGACGGACACGTGGTGAGCGTAGCTCAGTCAGGTTAGAGCGCCAGGTTGTGGCCCTGGAGGCCGCCGGTTCAAATCCGGTCGCTCACCCTCTATAAGAACAAGCCCGACACGGACCTGGCGGTCCGGGTCGGGCTTTTTCTCTTGCGCGGATGCCGCGACGGTAACACTCACGGTAACAGCATGATTCAACTCAGTCTCTGGCATACCGCCACCGCTATGTCCAAGCGACGGGCTCCGTGGTTGATGCCCTTCGACGGCACGTGGGTCGCCCCCCTGGAAGGCAAGGAGGAGCTGGTGGTCCAGGGCAGATGGGCGTACGTATGCAGGGTAAGGATGAAGGCCTCATGTTAATTGTCGAGGCGCGGTAGATCGCAAAGCGGCGAGCCACCACAGATGGGCTACAGGAGCTTTTTTTCGTCCACGGGAGGCTCTGCATGCCCCTCATCACGACTACGCGGCTCCGGCTGCGCTCCCGGCGGTTCCTCCCCCAGCTCTACTACTACACCTGGACGATCTGCCGGCAGGCCCGGCGGACGCCCGGTTTCCTCAAAGGCAGGCTCTTCCTGGGTAGCGACCGGTTGCCTCCGAGTATGATGTTCTTCGGCCGGCATCCCGGTTACTGGACGATGACGATGTGGGAAGACCGGGAGGCCATGCTCGGGTTTCGGGATCACGGCTCCCACCGGGAAGCCATGCCAAAGGGTGCTGAGTGGGTTCAGGAGGCGTCGACCGTGACCTGGGAGCAGGACTCCGAGGAGTTGCCGAGCCTGGGGGAGGCCCACGACAGGATGCGCGAGGACGGTCGACTCATGCCCTCCAACCATCCATCTGAGGCCCACGCATCCGGGGAGATACCCGAAGAGCCGAACCTGCGCTCATTCATTACGTTCCGGCCAGCCGACGGCGGCTGATGATAGAGGTCGTTCGGTAGCCCCTCGCTCACCGGAACCGGCCGGCCCGACAGACTTTTCCTTCACCCGCCGCCCGTGCCCCCCAACACTCCGCGACCGAAGCGGCACGGGGACACTTCCGGGCAAAATCGGCCCCGAGCGTTGCTACGCCCGAGGCCGAGGACTCCCCGATGACGGGGAGTGAATGACGCCGACAGCAGGAGTTAGATTCTGCCGCTGACGCTCAGTTTCCGTCTCTTCCGACGGCGACGAAGAGCGTTCATCGCTGCCCTCCACCGCTGTGCGCCCCTGACGGGACGCGGTATCTGACTCGGGCCAGCTTCGTCGTCCGCTGTCCCCGAGTTCTGGGTTATACACCGGAGGGGTCCATCAGAGAGTAAGTGAGCGTGATCCCTGTACGCAGCCGACTTCGCAGATCGACCGATGCGCGAGACCCGCCACCTGACCGTCGGCGTGGACGGCGATGAGCGAGACGCCACCTGGGAACAGGGCGTCGCGATCTGCGTCTCGGGCCACGACATCGGGGCGGGCGACACCGTGCTGATCGACGGGACTCCGCACGAGGTCACGGATATGCGAGGGATTCAGTTCGGGGGAGCAGCCCCTCCGGTCTCCCGAGAACGGAAGCTCGTGGTCGGGATCCGAGCCGTACGCCCTGTACGGCCCTCCGAGCCCCTGTTACCTACGGGGACTGTTCATGACGCACCGGCTGATGCAGCCGGTGATCATCTGCAGATACTCACCTGTGAGGAGGCGTCGTGGATTTTTCCCTCAACTGGCGGCATTCGCGCATCGTACCGTTCGGCAGCTCCGTGTCCCTGTTTGCTGGAGCCGCTCTGGTTCTCTCCGCATGCGGAGGCGGCGACAGCCAGGCGCCGACCCAACCGGACGATCCTCAGCCGACGACGGGCGCGGTATCGGTTCAGGCGAGCACCACTGGCGACACGCTCGACACGGACGGCTACACGGTGACGGTCGATGGTTCGGACGCATCGCTCGGCATCGACGGATCGACCGTGTACACGGGGCTCTCCGAGGGGGAGTACAGCGCGAAGCTCTCCGGAATCCAGAAGAACTGTGCACCTTCGGACGACAATCAGCAGTCGGTGAGCGTGACCGCGGGCGATACCGCCGCCGTCAGCTTCGACGTGAGCTGTGAACCAGCGCTGTTCGATCGAATCGTTTTCGTGTCCAACCGTGACGGGAACTACAACGTGTACGCGATGGAGACGGACGGTTCGAACCCGACTCCGCTCACGATCCATTCTGCAGATGACTTCGGCCCGGTCGTCTCGCCCGACGGGACCCGGATCGCTTTCTCGTCCAATAGAGACGGTGACGATGACGTGTATGTCATGTCGCTGGACGGGTCCGATCCGCGACAGTTGACCGACGATCCCGAGTTCGATTGCTGTCCTGCCTGGAGCCCCGACGGATCCGAGCTCCTCTTCGTCAGCGAGCGGGGCGACGGCTACGACGATGTCTTCCGTATGAATGCGGACGGGTCCGGGATCCAGCAGGTGACGGCGACCGACAGCACGGATGACATCACTCCCACCTGGCAGGACAGCTCGACGATCGTCTTCGCCAGCCGTCGCGACGGAGGGTTCGGGGACATCTACCGGATGAACAGGGACGGCACCGGGCTCGAGCGACTGACCTCCAGCGCTGATCAGGATTGGGCCAGTCCCACCGTCTCGGAATCACAGATCGCCTTCAATGGCTGGGATGGTTCCGATTTTGAGATCTACACGATGAACCTGGACGGATCTGACCTGCAGGCGGTCACGCAGGATACTGCCGGTGACCTCGGTGCGGCGTGGGCACCGGACGGCTCTTGGATCGCGTTCAATAGTGACCGCCCGGGAAACTACGACATCTTTCGGATGAACCCCGACGGTTCCGGACTCGTAAATCTGACGAATGCGCCAGACGCCCGGGACGTGTCGGCTTCCTGGGCACCAGGCCGGTGACGAACGGCTGAGACGCCCGGACGAAGGTCCGGTTCAGACCCGGCCCGGTCGCTCACCCTCTGACCAGACGAGGCCCGGCAGGAGGTACTCCCCTTCCTGCCGGGCTTTTCTCGAACACGGGCGGCGCTTCGCTGCCCCACCTCCTCTGTCCCCGAGGCTGCCCTCCGTCAGTCGAACGAATCGCGGAACGGGCCTTGAACCACCCTCCGCGCTCGCCTCCGGAGCTCCTCCCACGCGCGGCGGAGACGGCGCAGCAGGCGCTTCCCCGGTGATTCGGTCTCCGGGTCCTCCCAGTAGACGATGCTGATCACCCCCTCCGGATGCACGGGTCTTCGTATGTGAGAGTATGAGACGATCCGTGCGTTCGGACCGTCACGTCCCGTTCCGGACCGATGGGGGAATTCCCCCATTGTGGCGGGGCAGGGCCCGGGGTCGGTTGCCACCCGGACCGGTGGATCGCGTCGAGGTCGAGGGGCGGCCGTTGGAGACGCAGCGTGGTCAGCGCGGACGCCCGCCACGGATGGAGGCCGTACATGGCAGAGGAGAAAGCGCCCAGATTCGGGCCGCAGCAGGAGGAGACCGTCCTGTTGCCGCTCACCCTGGCGGAGAACATCGACGAGGGCATCGTGGTGATCGACCGCCGCAGCCGGATTCGGTACGTCAACCAGTCCCTGACCCGGATCTTCGGCTACAGCCGGGAGGAGCTCCGTGGCAGCTCGCTGACCCGGCTGATGCCCGAGGAGTTCAGGGACCGGCACCGGCACTCGTTCTACGAATACCTGGTGACGGGCGAGCGCCACCTGGACTGGGGCGAGGTCGAGCTCCCCGGCCTGCACCGGGACGGGAGTGAGCTGTCGCTCCGAATCTCGTTCACGGAGTTCAGCCGCCGTGGGACCCGGCTCTTCTGCGGGGCGATCCGCGACGTCACCGCGGCGGATGAGCCCGACGCCGACGGACGGACCGCGGCCCGGCGCTACCGGGTGCTCTTCGAGGAGAACGTGGCCGCCGTCTTTCGGGTGGCCCGGGACGGCCGGGTGCTCGACGTGAACCGGTCCTTCGCGGAGATGAGCGGCCACGATTCGCCGGGGGATCTGGCGGGAAGGGAGGTGCAGAGCCTCTTCGCCGACGGCGGAGAGCGCACACGCTTCCTCCGGGACCTGCGCGAGCACCGCGACGTCCGGAACCGGGAGCTGGAGCTCCGGCGCCGCACCGGCGGGAGCGTCTGGTCGCTCGTGAACGCGGTGTGGGTCGAGGCCGCCGACGCCCCCGACGGCGAGGTGCTCGTGGGCGCGGCGACGGACATCTCGGATCGGAAGCGAGTCGAGCGCGAGCTGCAGCTGTCCGAGAATCGGTACCGCCGGCTGTTCGAGCAGAGCCTGGTCGGGGTCTACCGGTCGGAGCCGGAGCCGGGGGGAGAGATCCTCGCCTGCAACCAGGTCATCGCCGACATGTTCGGCTATGACAGCCCCGAGCAGCTGGTCGGCCTCCCGGCGGACCGCTTCTACGGGGGAGGGAAGCGGCAGCGCGGCGAGGTCCTGGACCGGCTCCGGGAGGAGGGCATTCTCCTCGAGTACGGCCTCGAGCTGGAGCGGCGTGACGGAACGCCGCTCCGGGTCCTCTCACACGCGCAGCTGATCCAGGGGCCCGACGGCGAGAGGCTCGTCGAGGGGCTCTTACTCGACGTGACGGACCGGGTCCGGGCCGAGGAAGAGAGGAAGGAGCGCGAGCGTCGCTTTCGTCAGGTCGCGGAGCACATCGACGAGGTCTTCTGGCTCAGGACGCCGGACCGGGACGAGGTGCTCTACGTGAACCCGGCGTTCGAGAAGGTGACGGGCGTCCCCCGGAAGCGGGTGTACGAGGACCCGTCCTCCTGGCTGGATCTGGTCCATCCGGACGACCGTGCGGACGTGAAGGAGGCGTACCTGGACGACGAGGAGGGGGGCTACGAGCAGGAGTATCGCGTGGTCCGGCCCGATGGCGAGGTGCGCTGGGTGCGGGACCGGGCGTTTCCGGTGGAGGACGACGACGGCGAGGTCTACCGGATCGTCGGGATCGCACAGGACGTCACCGAGGAGCGGAAGGCCCGGGAAGCGCTCCGCAGGGCGAAGGAGAAGTTTCGGGGCGTCTTCGACATCAGCCCGGTGGCCCTGATCGTGGCCGATCCGGGATCCGGGAGACTGGTCGAGGTCAATCGCGCCTTCACGGAGGTGTTCGGCTGGGAGCGGGACGACCTGAACGCCGGGGGGCTCGACGCGTCCGACCTGTGGGAGGACCGGGAGCGCCGCCGGAAGGTGGCCGCCAGGCTCCGGAGCGGCGAGACCGTCCGGAACGTCGAGGCTCCCTTCCGACGACGCGACGGCAGCAGCTTCGACGGGCTCGTCTCGGCGTCTGTCCTGGACTTCGGCGGAGAGACCTTCTGGATCACCGCCGTGCAGGACATCTCGCCCATGAAGGAGGTGGAGCGCGAGCTGGAGTACCAGGCCCTCCACGATCAGCTCACCGGCCTCCCGAACCGGACCCTCTTCTGGGACCGCGTCGAGCACGCCATGGCCCGCGCGCAGCGCGCCGGCGATCTGATCGCGGTTCTGTTCCTCGATCTCGACGGCTTCAAGCGCGTCAACGACGATTACGGTCACGGCGGTGGAGACGACCTCCTGCGGCAGCTCGCGGAGCGTCTGGCTGATGTCGTCCGGGAGCAGGACACGGTGGCCCGGGTGGGCGGCGACGAGTACGCCGTCCTCGTGGAGGACCTGGAGTCGGAGGAGCGGGCGCGTGACGTCGCCGAGCGGCTCCTGGACCAGTTCCGTCGGCCGTTCCGCGTGGGCGGAGACGAGGTGCCGCTGGAGGCCAGCTGCGGGATCGCCTTCTGGCGAGGGGGCGACCGCGACCCGGAGGCGGAGACGCCGGAGCCCGGCCAGCTGGTGCGTGAAGCGGATCTCGCCATGTACGCCGCCAAGGAGGAGCCGGGCTCGCGGTACAGGACCTACACCCCCGGGGTTCGGACCGATGAGCCGCGAAAGCTCCGGGACGAGATGCGGCTCCGGAGAGCCCTGGAAGAGCGCGAGCTGGAGCCGTACTACCAGCCCATCGTTGCGCTGGAGGACGCTCGGCTGGTGGGGTGCGAGGTCCTGGCGCGCTGGCGCGATCCCGAGCGCGGCCTCGTGTCGCCGGCGCACTTCATCCCGCTGGCCGAGGAGACCGGGCTCATCGTCGAGCTCGGACACCAGATCAGCCGACGGGCGTGGGCGGACCTCCTGCGCTGGAAGTCCGGTGGGCTCCTGCCGCCGGACTTTCGCCTCCACCTGAACCTCTCCGCCCGCCAGCTGCAGGATCCGAGCCTTCTCGAGTCCCTGAAGGCACTCCTGGAGGACGGCGAGGTCGACCCCGGCCTGCTGGCGTTCGAGATCACCGAGAGCGCCGCCATGGGGAGACGGCACGTGACGGCCCGCCTGCAGGACCTGGGCGTGGGTGTCTCCATCGATGACTTCGGCACGGAGTACGCCACCCTGGAGCGGCTGGTCACGCTCGACGTGGACAGTCTGAAGGTGGACCGGAGCTTCGTGAGCGACATGGTCGAGAGCGAGCGGCACGCCGCCGTGGTCCAGGCGACGCTGAGCGTCGCGGACGCCCTGGGGATCCCGGCCGTGGCCGAGGGCGTGGAAACGGAGGACCAGCGATCGCGGCTGCGGGAGCTCGGGTGCCGATACGGCCAGGGGTTCCTCTTCGCCCGCCCGATGCCGGGGGAGGAGTTCGGGGAGCGGCCGGAGAACCGATAGGGGGGCGGCGCGCCCCGCCTCCCGTGTCAGCCGGGATCCCGGATGGACGGGACCGAGAGCGCCACCTCCGTACCGCCCTCGGGGCGGTCCCCGAGGTCGAGGTCACCCCCCAGCAGCCGGGCGCGCTCCCGCATTCCCATCAGCCCGTGACCGTCGGCATCCTCCAGCGGATCGGGACCGAGGCCGACACCGTCGTCCAGGATCCGGACGAGCCATCCGCCGTCGCTCGCGCGGACCTCCACCCTCGCGCTGTCGGCATCCGCGTGCCGGGCCACGTTGGTGAGGGCCTCCTGTACGACGCGGTAGACGTGAATCTGGCGCTCCGGGTCGATGGCATCCGGTGAGCCGTCCAGGTCGAAGTCGGCGTCCAGGCCCGTCTTCTCCTCGAAGTCACGCGTGAGCTGCGCGAGAGACTTCCAGAGGCCGAGATCATCGAGCGTGCCGGGGCGGAGCGAGGTCGAGAGGTCCCGCACCTGGCCGATGAGCGAGCGCAGCATATCCAGGCTCTCGTCCAGCTTCTCCCGCTCGAGGTCGTCCTCGTCGGTGCCTCCGCGGAGCTGCTGCAGCTGAAGCCCCAGGGCGGTGAGCGACTGGCCCAGCTCGTCGTGGATCTCCCGGGCGATGGCGGTCCGCTCCTCCTCCTGTACGTCGGTCACGTGCCGGGCGTAGTCGCGGAGGAGCTCCCGTGAGCGCTCGAGCTGATGCTGACGGCGCTTCCGGTCGCTGATGTCACGGACGATGCTGAGGCTGCGGGCCGGCTCGCCGGACTCGGACTCGACGTAGGTGATCGAGTGCTCGGTGGGGAAGACGGTGCCGTCCTTCCGCTGCATCTCGAACTGCCCCCGATAGCTCCCCGACTCCCGCAGTTCCTGCCGGGAGAGGGCGCCGAAGCGCTGGTAGTGCTCCCGATCGACGTGGAGGGCCTCCACCGATCGTCCGATCAGCTCGTCGTACGCGTAGCCGAAGAGCTCCCCGGCGGCGGCGTTGCATTCCTCGATCCGTCGCTCCGGAAGCTGGATCACGAAGACGGCGTCCGGGGATCCCCGGAACGCGGCGCCGACCACGGACTCCAGTCGACTGGCCTCCCGCTCGGCCTCTTCCCGGTCCGTGATGTCGAAGATGTACCCCTCGAGGACGAAGGACTCCCCGGTCTCGGGGCGGACGCCGCGTCCCTGCTCCCAGACCCACTTCTCCTCGCCGTCCCGGGTCCGGATCCGGTACTGGAGATGAAAGCTCCTCCGAGCCCGCACGGCCCTCTGGACCTCGCGCCACACCCGCTCGCGGTCGTCCGGATGAATCACGTCCGCGTACGTCGGATGGTCGTCGCCCGTGAGCTGCTCCGGCGAGAACCCCGTGAGGGCTTCGGTCCCCTCGGACAGGTACTCCATGGTCCAGGCACGGTCGTTCCGACACCGGTAGAGGATGCCCGGGAGATTCCGGACGACGGTCTCGGTGAACCGCCGTGACTCCCTGCGGTTGATGGCGGCGCCGGCGATCTGCGCCATGGCCTGGAGGACGGGCACGTCCTCCTCCGAGAGGCCGTTTTCGCCCCCGGCGTGGAGGACCAGTACGCCGATCGGACCGTCGTCTCCGCCGGGGAGCGGCACGGCCAGATGCTGCTCCGACGTCCCCGGCGGGTGCCCGCCGCTTCCGTCGGCGTTCCGGATGAGGAGCGAACGCTCCTCCAGAAACGCTCTTCCGGGCAGGTGGCCCGGGCCGATCTCCAGCTCGGGATCGGCGTCTTCTTCGTGTCCGGCGCCCGCCGAGGTCTCGACGAAGAGCCGGTCACCCTCGGACTCGTGGCGGTACAGCTCGCCGCCCTCCGCGTTCAGAGTCTCCACGGCGGTGGTGACGACCCGGCGCAGGATCTCCGGGAGGGAGGAGATGCTGAGCACCGATCGTCCGAGCTGCGCGACGGCGGTCTGCTGCTCGACCCGCCTCCGCAGGCGACGACGGCTCCGCACCCGCTCCGTGACGTCGATGCCGTGAGCGAGGACTCCCGAGACCTCGCCCTGGTCGTCCCGGAGGGGATGGTAGCTGTAGCTGACGTGGACGGTCTCGAGCGCGCCGTCGGGGCCACGGGCGAGACGCACGGGCGCCTCGCTCCCGACGTGGGGCTCCCCGGTCTCGTACACCTGATCCAGCAGCTCGAAGAAGCCCTGCCCCTCCAGCTCCGGAACGGCCTCCCGGGCCGTGCGTCCGATGAGGTCCCGCCCGCCCATGAGATCGTAGAGGGTCGGGTTGGCGTTCACGAAGACGTGCTCGGGGCCCTCCAGCACGGCCATGAAGGAGGGCGACTGCAGGAAGAGAGAGGCGAGGCGAGTCTGCCGGAACCGTCGCTCGATCTGATCCCCGAAATCGTCCGGGGTCTCCGGGGAGGGAGACCACTCGGACCCGACGTCCTGCTGATCGCGTTCGCCGCTGTCGGACATGTCGGCCTCGGAGGGCGAGGGTCCTGCTCGGGGCGCGGGGCGTCGCGCCTCCGGTGCTGGACTCGTACACCATACTGGGCCGAGCACGTAGGTCGCACAACGTCGGTCAGGGTGTCGGACACGGGAGGCCCGACGAAAAAAACGTGACCCGGCACGCAGAGGAGGATTCTCACCTCACTTCGCTCGCGGGAGAGCTTCGAATCCTGCGCACCGGGCCACGATCAGTCGGGGGGAATCGACCCGAGGGTCGGGGCGGTTCCCTCCTGTCATCCTGTAACCCCAGTGTAACACGGGTCGGTCCCGCGTGCATCCGGCTGTCCTGACGGAGGCATGGGATTGGCTCGATTCATGGCGCGGCCCGGCCCGCAGGACGTCACCGGGCCGGACGCCGTCGGAACCGAACTCGAAACGCGAAGACCAGGAGGTACGCCATGGAGCAGGACCAGCCCGAGGAGCCGGCACAGGAGCAGGTCGCCGAGCAGATGCGGATGAACGACGAGCAGATCGACCGGGTGAGCCGCTGGATCGAGGAGAAGGTGACCGAGACGTGCCCGATGTGCTCGGCGGAGCAGTGGCAGTTCCGCCCCCAGATGATGGTGCTTCCCTTCGTCGATCCGAAGACCGGCGAGGGGCTCCGGGCCTCCTACGGCGTCGTGCCCCTGGAGTGCGGAGAGTGCGGCTTCCTGGCGCAGTTCTCGGCGCTGGCCATCGGCCTGGCCGACTGAGACTCAGCCGTCCGGAACGATCACCGGGTCCACTCCGCCGTCCTCCAGGGCACGGTTGTAGGCCGGCACCCGGTCCTCGAGCAGCGTCGCAACGCGCTCCAGGGTCGGGTCCAGCTCCTCCTGCAGGTCCCGGAACCGCGTCCGTGATCCCTCGGTGGGTCGCCCGTAGGCGCCGGAGAGGTGGCTGTACAGGTAGGCGATCTGGTTGTCGATCTGCGGCGGATAGTTGATCGGATCCTGCGGGCTCTCGTTCTGCGTCTGGATCAGGACCCGCTCCACCTCGGTGAGGTCGGCGGCGAGGGAGTCGGCCCGCCCCGCCAGCTCCGGTCGGCCGCTCTCCCCGAGACGACCGGAGAGGGCCCGGAGCTGCTCCCGCACGTCGCGGATGCGTCGGATGGCGTCGTGGGTACGGGTCAGCATGTCGCGGACGCGGACCATCAGGTCGAACTGCTCCCGGAGGTCGTCCCGGCTCACGTCGTCGAGGCGCGGGTCCGCGCGCACCTCCAGGGGGCGCGTCTCGCTCCAGTCGCCCACGCTCATCCGCACCCGGTAGGAGCCCGGCACGGCCGGAAGCCCGCCCGTGTAGCTGAGTGACATCACCGCGTCGTCGACCAGATCGGGACCGGGATAGAGGAGCTCCCAGGTGATCCGGTGGTGGCCGGCGTCCGAGGGCAGGGGGCGCGCGGAGAGGACGCTGGCGGAGCCTCCGTCTTCGGCGGCACGGGCGCTGTCGCTGGTGAAGCGCCGGACCACGTCACCGTCCTCCTCGAGAATCTCCAGCGTGATCTCGTCCCCGTGCGCTTCCGCCAGGAAATAGTCGAGCACCGCACCCCGGGGGGGCGACTCCGGCGCGCGCTCCCCGTAGTAGCCGCTCCGGTCGACCCGATGGGCGGCCGGCGGGCGGAAGAGGTGTCGACGGCTGGAGACGACGTCGGCGGTGAGCTGCCGCACGGGTGTCAGCTCGTCCAGGATCCAGAAGCCCCGGCCCTGGGTGGCCACCACCAGGTCGTTCCGGTGGACCTTCAGGTCGGTGACCGGAGTGACGGGCAGCGCGCCCGGCGTCGGCTCGTCGCTCTCCGCGGCGGATGGGTCGGTGAGTCGAAAGGGCTGCCAGCTTCCCCCGTCGTCGAAGGAGACGAAGAGCCCGAACTCAGTGCCGGCGTAGAGCAGCCCCTCACGTTCGGGGTCCTCCCGCACCACCCGCACCGGGTGGTCGCCCGGGATGCCCCGGGTCCCGTCGGCGATTCGCGTCCAGCTCTGGCCATAGTCCTCAGTGCGGAAGACGTAGGGGGTGAAGTCGTCCATCCGGTACCGGTAGACCGCAGCGTACACGGTGCCGGGATCGTGGGGGGAGACCTCGAGCACGTTGACCGTTCCGTCGTCGGGCATGCCCGCTGGGGTGACCTCCGTCCACGTCCGACCCGTGTCCCGGCTCACGTGGATCAGCCCGTCGTCGGAGCCGGCCCACAGGGTCCGGCGCTGATGGGGCGACGGAGTGAAGGAGAAGATCGTCCCGTACACCTCGACGCCGGTATGGTCGTGCTGCAGCGGCCCCCCGGGGAGGAACTGCTTCGTCGTGTCGTTCTGCGTGAGATCGGGGCTGATCGTCTCCCAGCTCATCCCCCCGTCCGAGGTGCGGTGCACGTGATTCGACGTGTGATAGAGAGGGTGTGAACCGAATGGTGAGAATTCGATTGGCGCGTTCCACTGAAAGCGATACTCGAGGTTCTTCGGCGCCACGCCGTCGCCCATCTGGGGGTAGATGATCATGTTCCGCGTCCGGCCCGTCTCCCGGTCGAACCGGTCGATGCGTCCGATGTAGCTCCCGGCGTAGACCAGGTCCGGGTCGTCCGGGTGGATGGCGATGTGGCCGCTCTCCCCGCCGCCCACCGAGTACCAGCGCTGCTTGGGGTGAACGCCGCCCGAGCTCCAGGCCGGCAGGCTCAGCGTCGAGTTGTCCTGCTGGGCTCCGTAGACGCGGTAGGGGAACTGTTCGTCCACCTCCACCCGGTAGAATTCGGCGGTGGGCTGGTTGTACATCGTCGACCAGGTCTCACCGTGGTCGAGGCTCACCTGCGCGCCCCCGTCGTTCCCGACGACCATGGCGTCCGGGTCGCGCGGGTGGACCCAGAGGGCGTGGACGTCTCCGTGGGGCACCGCGATCTCCTCGAAGGTCTTGCCCCCGTCCACTGAGCGGTACATGCCGGTGTTGAGGGCGTAGACGGTGTTCGGGTCCTCGGGATCGGCGATGACGTGGCTGTAGTACCAGCCGCGCTGTCGCAGGCGGTGCTCGCGGTTCACCCGGGTCCAGCTGTCCCCGCCGTCGTCGGAGCGGTACAGGCCGCCCTCCGGGTCCTTCGCGGTGACCAGCGCCCAGACGCGGTCGGTATTCGCCGGCGAGACCGCCAGGCCGATCCGACCCACCAGGCCCGTGGGGAGCCCGCCTCCCAGCTTCTCCCAGCTGTCCCCGCCGTCGGTGGTGCGGTAGACGCCGCCCTCGCGAGCCCCGTCCACCAGGGTCCACGGCTTGCGCTCGGCCCGCCAGGCGGCGGCGTAGATCTCCCGCGGGTTCTCCGGGTCCATGGCCAGGTCCACGACACCCGTGCTGTCGGAGACGAAGAGCACCTTCTCCCACGTCTCGCCCCCGTCGGTGGAGCGGAAGACGCCCCTCTCCTCGTTGGAGCCGAAGGCGTGGCCGAGGGCAGCCACGTACACGCGGTCCGGATCGTCCGGGTGGACCCGCACCGCTCCGATCTGGCCGGCCTCCTCCAGGCCCATCAGCTCCCACGTCTCCCCGCCGTCGACGGACCGGTACACCCCCCGGCCCGTGGAGACGTTGCCGCGGATGCAGGCCGACCCGGTGCCCACGTAGAGGACGCTGGGGTCCGACGGCGCCGCCTCCACCGCTCCGATGGAGGCCACGCGGAACGCACCGTCCGAGACGTTCGTCCACTCCTCCCCGGCATCGTTCGTCCTCCACACGCCGCCGCCGACGGTTCCCATGTAATAGGTGTCGGTGGAGCCGGGCAGGCCCTCCACGGCCGTCACGCGACCGCCGCGGTACGGTCCGATGGACCGGTACGAGAGGTCCTGGAAGTGGGCCGGATCGGGGCGGTCGCTCTCCCCGGCCCCGTCGGCCGGGGTCGACTGCGCCTCCAGGGCGGGCGTGAGCCCGAGGAGAACAGCAGCGGCGATCACGAGCGGTGCGGGGCCCGGGACCGAGCCGGAGGAGCACCGTGGGGAAGGGAGCAGGGGGGGCAGGCCGTCACCGACGCGGGAATCGATGGTCATGTGGACGGAGAGGCTGACGGGACGGAGAGCGGACGAGGCGCCGAGGATAGGGAGGGGCCGGACAGGAGGCCAGCCGACTCCCTATCTTACGGTCGGTGAAGCCGGCGACACCCGGGACACGGCATGGAGGCGACGAGGCGATGAGCTCGGAGACGAACGGATCCCCGGGGAGCGTGCTGGTCACCGGCGGCTCCCGCGGTATCGGGCTGGAGCTGGCACGCCGCTTCGCCGCCGACGGGCATCCGCTGGTGCTGGTGGCCCGGGAGGAGGAGGCCCTGGAGGAGGCCCGCCGGCAGTTGGAGTCCGAGGGGAGCCCCTCGGTGCTCTGCCTCTCGGTGGACCTGGCGGAGCCGGGAGCGCCGCGCCGGGTGTACCGGGAGGTGGCCGGGAGCTCGCCACCGGTGGACGTGGTCGTCAACAACGCCGGCTTCAGCACCCACGGCCCGTTCCACCGCTCGGCCGTCGGAGCCCAGGGGGACATGGTCCGGGTCATGATCGAGGCGCCGACCCGGCTCTCCCGCCTGTTCCTGGAGGGAATGGTCGAGCGGGACCGGGGTGGCGTCCTGAACGTGGCGTCCACCGCCGCCTTCCAGCCCGGGCCGCGGCAGGCCGTGTACTTCGCCGCCAAGTCCTACCTGCTCTCCTTCACCCAGGCCGTGGCCCACGAGCTGGACGGCACCTCGGTCCGCGTCTCCGTGCTGTGTCCCGGCCCCACGGGGACGGACTTCCAGGAGCGCGCGGAGATGGACGGCGTGCGGTTGGGCGGGGAGGGCCCGGTCCCGCTCATGAGCCCCGCACGCGTCGCCGAGGTCGGCTACAGGGGATGGCGCGACGGTCAGCGCGTGGTGATCCCGGGCGCCCTGAACCGGATCGGGGCCCTCGGTGCACGGCTGACGCCGGACAGCCTGAACATGCGGGTGGTGGACTGGCTTCAGCGTCCGCCGGGCCAGGGCGGCCAGGAGGGCTGACGCCCCGTCGACCTCGGCTCAGCCCTCGACCACCGTTCGCCACCCGTGGGGGTCCGGCGCCTCGCCGCGGACCACGGCCATGAACCGTTCCTGCAGCTCCCGGGTGACGGGCCCGGGCTCGCCCTCGCCCACCGTGATGCCGTCGACGCTGCGGATCGGGGTGACCTCGGTGGCCGTGCCGGTGAAGAAGAGCTCGTCGGCCGTGTAGAGCGCCTCACGGGCCACGGTCTCCTCCCTCACTTCGATCTCCAGGTCCTCGGCCAGGGTGATCACGGCGTCGCGCGTGATGCCGGGCAGGGCGCTCCCGTCCATGGCCGGCGTGACCAGGGCGCCGTCCCGGACGAGGAAGACGTTCTGGCCGCCGCCCTCGCTGACCACCCCGTCGGGCCCGACGACGATGGCCTCGGTGTAGCCGTTCTCCACGGCTTCCATCTTGATCAGCTGCGCGTTGTTGTAGTGGCCCGCCGCCTTCGCCCGGACCGGGAAGGTGTTGGGCCGGGGACGCTGCCACGTGGAAACACAGACGTCGACGCCGTTCTCCAGCGCCCCCTCACCCAGGTACTCGCCCCACGGCCAGCACGGCAGGTAGGTCTCCACCGGGCTGCCCACCGGGTTGAGCCCCGCGGCCCCGTACCCCCGGAGCACCATGGGGCGGATGTAGCACTCGTCCAGGTGGTTCTTCCGGACGGCGGCCCTGCAGGCGACGCGGATCTCCTCCGGCGAGTGCCCCGGCTCCATCCGGTAGATCTTGCAGGAGTCGAAGAGCCGGCGGATGTGGGCGTCGAGCCGAAAGATGGCGGGCCCCTCGGGGGTCGCGTAGCAGCGAATGCCCTCGAAGACCGAGGAGCCGAACTGGACGGCCAGGCTCAGGAGATGGACCTCGGCGTCCTCCCAGGGGATGAACTCGCCGTCCTTCCAGATCCAATCGGCCTCGTTGAACTGTCCTGACATGGGGCTCTCCGGGTCGGTGCGCTGATTGCGGGCGGGTGCCGTGGGCGCGGGAACTCGTACCGGTCGCTACAGCAGGGAACGGATCCAGCCGCCGTCGACCGGAATCGACGTGCCGGTGATGTAGCTGGCGCGCTCGGAGGCCAGGAAGGCCACGAGGGCGGCGAACTCCCGGGGTTCAGCGAGCCGTCCCAGCGGGATCTTCTCCTCCCACCGGCCGCGCGCCTCGTCCTCGGTGATCCCTTCCTGCTCGGCGATCTGTCGGGCCAGGTCCTCGGTCCGCCGGGTCCGGGTGTAGCCCGGCATCACGTTGTTCACCGTGATGCCGTGCGGCGCCACCTCGTTGGCCAGGGTGCGCGCCATGCCCGTCACCGCGGCGCGGATGCTGTTGGAGAGGACGAGCCCGTCCACCGGCTGCTTCACGGCGATGGACGTGATGTTGAGGATGCGTCCCCAGCCCCGCTCCTTCATCCCGGGAAGCACGCCGCGGGTGAGGTGCAGGGCGCTCTCCAGGGTGAGGTCCACGGCCGCCCGCCAGTCCTCCATCGAGTGCGCCTCGAAGGGGCCGGCCGGCGGACCGCCGGCGTTGGTGACCAGGACGTCGACCCGCCCGAACTCCTCGAGAGCACGGTCGACGACCCGGCTCGCGCCCTCGTCGTCCGAAAGGTCCGCGGACACGGCCAGGACCCGGGCGTCCGTATGCTCGCGGAGCTCCCCGGCGGTCTCCGCCAGCTTCTCCTCGCCACGGGCGTTGATGACCAGGTCGGCGCCCTCGGCGGCCAGCTCCCGTGCCACGGCCCGCCCGAGCCCCCGGCTCGAGGCACCGACCAGCGCCACTCGACCGTCGAGTCCCAGATCCATCCTCAGTCTCCGTCCTCGTGGAAGTAGGCGTCCGTCCCGTCGAGCCAGTCCTGCCGGGGCGGGCTGAAGACGTCCACGTCCAGGGTGTCCTCGAGCGCCTCCGCCTTGTGCGCCACGTGAGAGGGAATGTGGAGGACTTCTCCCGCGCGCACGACGAGCTCCTCCTCGTCCTCCGAGCCTTCCTCCCCGATCCAGAACCTGAGGGCGCCCTCGAGAATGTAGGTGAGCTGTTCGTTCTCGTGGGCGTGGCGCGGGACGACGCTCCCGCGATCCAGGTAGACGTGGGCCAGCATCATCCGCTCGCCCGTGACCAGGCGGCGGCTGATCTCGTCGGTGACCTTCTCCTTCGGCATGTCCTCCCAGCGGAACTGGCGGACCTTCGCTCGCTCTGTCATGGCTCCTCTCCTCCGTGTGGTGCCGCCGCCCGTCGGTCGCCGCCCCACCGGTTCCTCGGCGAAGCTGAGAGCCACGGACGCCCGGCACCGCTCGTCTCGGCGGCGCGTCGGCCCGTACGGTCGCCCCGGTCGGCGGCGCTCGCAAGCGCCGGGCGGCGAGTGCCGGCGTCGGTTCGACCGGCTCGCATGATAGGTGCATCGAACAGGGGCGGCCGTCGAAGCACGGGCTGTCCGGTCGATGCTCTCGTCGACCCGGCCGCCTCACGACGGATCGGCCACCGCGCGAGAAGAGGACACGAGGGAGACGAGGAGCGACGATGGGGCGCGAGGCGACATCCGGCGACACCGTCCGGGTGCACTTTACGGGCAAGCTGGAAGACGGGACGGTCTTCGACACGTCCCGCGAGGGCGATCCGCTCCAGTTCGAGATCGGGGCCGACGAGGTCATCGGCGGCTTCGAGCGAGCTGTGGAGGGGATGGAGGTCGGCGAGAACCGTGAGGCCGAGCTCCAGCCCGACGAGGCGTACGGCGAGCGGGACGAGGAGCTCGTCTTCCCGGTTCCGCGCAACCAGCTGCCCGAGGGCTTCGATCCCGAAGTGGGGGACGAGGTCGCCGTCGAGATCGAGGACGGCCGCGAGGTGCCGGGTCGGGTCGCCGAGGTGGACGACGACTCGGTGACGCTGGACCTGAATCATCCCCTGGCGGGTCGACCGCTGACGTTCGAGATCGAGCTGGTCGACGTCCGGGGCTAGAAGCGGCCTTGACAGGATCGGGAAGCGCGGTTTTACTTCCCGGCCCGCTGCACGAGGCACGGCGGAGGCGAGGATCGAGATCTCGGCTCCGGCCCCGGCAGCGGACCTGAGCTGACAGCCGCCGACAGGGGTTGACGAAACCGGTCGTCGGTTGTATAGTTCGGATCGCTCGCGAGGCGAAGGACTGCCGCGCGGGCGACCATTTTTTCTGCTGTTTCACAAGGAGTTGTTGTGAGGTGTGAGGTGTGTGGGGCCCCGAGGGGCCGCGGGTGTCACGTCCCGTGTGTCCATGGGGAACCAACGTGAAG